>Ga0315278_10002450_pt1 | contig 16507 bp, 19 predicted proteins | sample YL17G06_0_MG_FD_203880 | JGI IMG/M metagenome (GOLD analysis project Ga0315278, IMG submission 203880) | Sediment microbial communities from Yellowstone Lake, YNP, Wyoming, USA - YL17G06_0 | ecosystem: Environmental > Aquatic > Freshwater > Lake > Sediment | place: USA: Wyoming | collected... | reverse complement strand
TCGAGCGCGCGCGTGGACGCCATGTGGTGCGCCGACGGGCACACGCCGCAGATGCGCTCCGTGATCTGCGGCATTTCCTCGGCCGCGCGACCCAGGCAGAAGCGTTCGAAGCCGCGCAGTTCCGGGATCTGCATGTAGGCGTTGGACACCTCGCCCTGGTCATCGAGGAAGATTTCGATTCTGCCGTGGCCTTCGAGGCGGGTGATCGGGTCGATGGTGATCCGCTGGCTCATACGGGCACTCCACTTTTGCGACGGTGCAGCAGCGATGTCGGAAGCGAGAAGCGATAGAACGTGCCGGCCGGATCGGGAATCTGATCGAGCAGCCGCTCGATGCCGGCTTCGTCTTTTGGCGCCAGCACGGACGCGAAGGCCGACAGGAATTTGGCGCCCTGGTCGTAGACCTCGTCCATCGGGCCGAAGCACCCGCGGCATGGCATGTTGCCCTCGACGCAGCGGCTGCCGCAGCCGGACCGCGTGGCGGGGCCCATGCACACGAAGCCCTGGGCGAGAAAGCACGTCTCCGGGTCCGCGATGTGCGTCGCCACGCGCTTGATCTCGGAGATCTCGATCTTGTCGGGTTTCGAGTCCTTGCGCGGGCAGACGTCGCACGCGGCCTTGTTGGGGCTGAGCACGGCACCCTTCGGCGGCAGCGCCCCGGCGAGGATCGCCTGAATGGCGCCCCAGATCAGGTCCGCCGGCGGCGCGCATCCCGGCAGGTAGTAGTCGACGTCGATCACCTGATCGAGCGATTTCACCGAGTCGAAGAACTCCGGCAGCGCGAGCGTGTGGTCGTCGATGACGAACTTCAACTGGGGCCGTGTGCCCGCCGTATTCTCGACCGACTGCACGTCCCGGTAGCACGTGTCGAACACCTCGGCCCCGGTGTTCAGGTTGGCGAGGCCGGGGATCCCACCCAGGTGCGCGCACGACCCGAAGGCCACCACCATCTGCGCCTTCCGCCGCAGCAGGTGGACCCATTCCTCCTGCTCCGACATCCGCACGGCGCCGTTGATGAAGGCCACGGCAATCGACTGATCGGGCATGGCCTCGATGTCGTGTTTCTTGAAGTCCATCGCCACCGGCCACAAGACGATGTCGACGGCGCCGACGACCGTGAGGATGGTCTCGTTGAGGTCCACGACAGCCTCCTCGCAGCCGCCGCAGGAGGCGCACCAGTAGAAGGCGACCTTCGGCTTGTCAGCCATCGTCAGCTCCTTGCCTGCTGCCAGGGCCCGAGCCGGCGCAGTTGGTTGGTCATCTCGTTCACGACGTGCTGCACGCGGTCGCCCTCGCTGGCCGAGATCCACTCGAGGCGAACGCGCTCATCGTCCACGCCAAACTGCGTGAGCACGCGTTTGAGCAGCCGGAAGCGGCGCAGCGCTTTGTAGTTGCCTTCCTGGTAGTGGCAGTCGCCGGGGTGGCAGCCGCCGACGAGCACGCCATCGGCGCCCTGCTCGAAGGCCTTGAGCACGAACTGCGGGTCGACGCGACCCGAGCACATCACCCTGACGACCGGGGCATTCGGCTCGTAGGCGAGCCGACTGGTGCCGGCCAGATCCGAGGCCGTGTAGGTGCACCAGTTGCAGAAGAACGCGACGATACGTGGTTCAAATGTCGTGGTGGCCATCACCTCACGCTCCTAGGGCGGAACTCACTTGACTCGACGGGCGACCCGGGGTTTGAAGACCCCAGGCTCCATCAAGACCAACAGTCCGAATGTAGGCCGGGTCTTCAGACCCGGCACTCAGGTTCGAGCGGTCTGAGAACTCCTGACTCACGTCACAAGTACTCCTTCGATCTCGGCCATGATCTGGGCATCGGTGAAGTGGTGTTGTTGCGCGGCATGCGACGGGCACGCCGCCACGCAGGTGCCGCAGCCCTTGCAGAGGGCCTCGTTCAGGTGCGACACCTTCTTGTCCTTGTTGAACTCGATGGCGGTGAACGGGCAGAGCGCCACACAGACCTGGCAGCCCGAGCAGCGCTCCTCGTCGATGAAGGCGGTATACGCTTCGAGTTCGACGACGCCTTTGTCGATCAAGGCCATCGCCTCGGCCGCGGCCGCGCCCGCCTGCGCCACGGTGTCGGGAATGTCTTTCGGCCCCTGGGCGCACCCCGCGATGAAGACACCGTCGGTGAAGGTGGAGACCGGCGCGAGCTTCGGGTGCCGCTCGAGGAAGAAGCCCTCACTCGAGCACGACATGTTGAAGAGCCGGCGGACCTGGTCGGCGTCTGCCCGGGCCTCGAGACCCGTGGAGAGCACCACCATGTCGACCGGAATACGGCGGACCATGCCGACCAGCGTGTCCTCGACCCGGATGACGAGCTTGCCCTGTTCGAGCGGCGTGACGGCCCAATCCGACACCTCGGCGACGCGGCCGCGGATAAACTCGCAGCCTTCTTCGAGCAGGTGGTTGTAGAACTCCTCGTAGCCTTTTCCCGCGGCCCGCATGTCGATGTAGAAGTTGTAGATCTTCGCGTCGCTGCGCTCGTGCACCAGGTGCGCGAGCTTCAGCGAATACATGCAGCACACCCGCGAGCAGTACTCGTGAGTGTGCTTGTCGCGCGATCCGACGCAGTGGATGATGCCCACCGACCGCGGCGTCTCGCCGTTCTTCAGCACCACCTGGCCGTTGGTCGGTCCCGACGCGTTCACCATGTGTTCGACCTGCAGGGCCGTGAACACATTGGGATACTGGCCGTATCCATATTGCGGAACCCTGGCGGGGTCGACGGTCTGGAATCCGGTTGAGACGATGATTGAGCCCACCTGAATCTCGTCCACGCGGTCCTGCTGCTTGTGGTCGATGGCCTTGGCTTCGCAGACCGACGCGCAGACCCGGCAGCCGTCGGTCTTGAAGTGAATGCAGGAATCCGCGTCGATGACCGGCTTGTGGGGCACGGCCTGCATCGTCGGGATGTAGATGGGCGTCATCGGGCCGAGCGGCAGTTCTCCGCGAATCTGCTCCGCCTCGTCATCAACCGTGATGCATCCGGTGGGGCAGACCTGGGCGCACGCCGTGCAGGCAATGCACTTGTCGGAGGGCTCGTCATAGGGTGTGCCGACATAGCGGGTGGTGCCCCGATTGAAGAAGCCGAGCACATTGGCGCCGACCACATCCGAGCACACCCTGACGCACAGGCCGCAGAGAATGCAGGTGTCGTCGCCGCGGCCGAAGCGCGGTTCGACGATCCCGTACTCGGCGGCGAGCGCGTTGAGGATCGGCACCTGGCCGCACCGCGCCAGGAGCCATTCGAGAATCATCTTTCGCGTCCGGCGCACGCGGTCCGTCTGCGTGAACACCTCAATGCCGTCGGTGACCGGGTAGTTGCACGCTGTCACCATCCGGACCCGGTTCCGCATGTGGACCTCCACCATGCAGATCCGGCACACGCCGTACGGCTCGATGAGCGGGTGGTGGCAGAGCGTGGGGATCTTCACGCCCACCTTCTGCGCCACCTGCAGAAGCGGCGTCCGGTCTTCGGTCTCGGTCTTGATGCCGTCAATCGTGACTGTCACGAGCTTCATCTCGGCCTCCAGCAGTCCCAGGTCCCGAACGTCACACCCGCAGCACGGCGTCGCGCTTGCATGCCTCGATGCAGGCCCCGCACTTGATGCACAACTCCTGCTTGAGCAGGTGGGGGTACTTCACCTGCCCGGTGATGGCCCCGGTCGAACAGATCGTCACGCAGGCATGACAGCCGTCGCACTTCACCTGGTCGATTTCGTAATGGATGAGCGCCTTGCAGGTGCCCGCCGGGCAGCGATGATCGCGGATGTGCGTGTCGTACTCGTCGCGGAAGTAACGCAGCGTCGAAATGACGGGATTGGGCGCCGAGGTGCCCAGGGCGCACAGGCAGCCGTCCTGCATCACGCCGCCCATCTCCTCCAGCAGGGCGATGTCGCTCTCTTCCCCTTTGCCTTCGGTGATGCGCGTGAGCACGTCGAGCGAGCAGCGCAGCCCTTCGCGGCAGGGCGTGCACTTGCCACATGACTCTTCGGTCAGGAATGCGATGAAGTACCGGGCGACGTCGACCATGCAGGTCTGGTCGTCCATCACGATCATGCCGCCCGATCCCATCATCGAGCCGGCCGCCGTCAGGCTGTCGAAATCCACCGGCATGTCGAGGAGGGACTCGGGGAGACATCCGCCTGAGGGTCCGCCGGTCTGCACGGCCTTGAACCTTCGGTTGTTCGGGATGCCGCCGCCGATGTCGAAGATGATCTCGCGCAGGCTGATCCCCATCGGCACTTCGATGAGGCCGGTGTTGTTCACCTTGCCCACCAGCGAAAACACCTTGGTGCCCGAGCTGCCGTTCCACGGGTTGTCGGCCACCTCGCCGGTGCCCATCGACGCGAACCACGCCGCGCCGCGGTTGATGATGAGCGGCACGTTGGCCCAGGTCTCGACGTTGTTCAGATTGGTGGGGAGGTTCTTGTAGCCGTACTCCACCGTGTGGATGTACTTGGCGCGCGGCTCGCCGACCCGGCCTTCGAGCGACGCCATCAGCGCTGTGGACTCGCCGCACACGAACGCGCCGGCGCCCTGCACGACTTCGATGTCGAAATCGAATGAGGTGCCGAGGATGGCCGTGCCGAGCAGGCCGGCGTCGCGCGCCTGGTCGAGCGCTTTCTGGAGCCGCTCCCGCGCAATCGGGTACTCGTGCCTGATGTAGACGAACCCGCGACTCGATCCAATCGCGCGGGCGCCGATGATCATCCCCTCGATGACCGAGTGCGGATCGGATTCGATGATGCTTCGATCCATGAACGCGCCCGGGTCGCCTTCATCCGCGTTGCAGACAACGATGGGCTCGACACCGCGATGCAGCGCCGCCTGGCGACAGGTTGCCCACTTGATGCCGGTGGGGAAGCCGCCGCCGCCCCGGCCGCGCAGCCCGGAGAGTTTGATCTCCTGCAGGATCTGATCGGCCGTCATCTCCGTGAGCGCCTTGACGAGCGCCGTGTAGCCATCCCGTGCGATGTAATCCTCGATGAGCTCGGGATCGATGAGACCCCGGTTGCGCAGGACGACCAGCGTCTGTTTGGCGAAGAAGGGAATCTCGGCCAGCATCGGGATCGGCGCCGGCGCTGCCGGGGGCGTGTAGAGCAGCTTGGTGACCGGCCGGCCCTTCAGCAGGTGCTCGTCGACCAGGATCGGGACGTCCTTGTCGGTGATGCCGCAGTAGAACACGCCGTCGGGCTGGACGATCAGCACGGGACCCTCGGCGCAGAAGCCCTGGCACCCGGTCTTGACGACCTGGACTTCCTGGCTCAGGCCGCGCTTGTCGAGCTCGCGCTCGATGGCCGTGCCGATCTTGAACGACCCGCAGGAGACGCATCCTGTGCCGGCACAGACGAGAACATGTGAGCGGAACGCCATGGCGGTGACCCTCCGGTCAGCCTGTGGTTTCGCAGCCGGCAGCGAGGGCCGAATCGACCACGATCGCGCCACCGAGGACATGCTGCCGGAGCACCGTCAGGATCTTCTCCGGCGTGAGGTCGACGTACTTCACGGGGGCCCCGTTTCTGATCTCCACGGTGGCCATCGGCTCCCGACTGCACAAGCCGGCGCAGCCCGAGGTCGTCACGATGACGTCGGTGATGTTCTGGTGCTCGATTTCGTTGAGCAGCGCCGCCATCACGTCCCGCGCGCCAGCCGCGATACCGCAGGTGCCCATGTGGACGGTGATCTTTGCGCGCGCCGTGCCCGTGCGCAGCGTGAGCGTGGGCGCGGCGCGTTCCCGCATCTGCTTCAGGTCGTCGATCGTGAGTCTGGCCATGACCAATCTCCGTCTTGCGCCGCGCTAATGCGCCTTGGGTTTGTAGTCCTTCTCGTACTTCCGGAGCATCCGGGGGATGCCCGCCTGCTTGAGCTTCCCGTGCACGTCGGTTCCGACGGTGACGACCGGCGCGAGGCCGCAGCAGCCGAGACAGTTCACCGTGTCGAGGCTGAACTCGAGGCCCGGCGTCGATTCGCCCTTCTGGATGCCGAGTTCGCGGCTGATCGCCTCGAGCAGCCGCGGCGCCCCCTGCACGTGACACGCCGTGCCCATGCAGACGTGCACCTGGTGGCGGCCGACCGGTTTGAGGCTGAATCCGCGATAGAAGGTGGCGATGCCAAGCACCTGCGTGATCGGGGCGTCGACCCGCGCCGAGACGGCTTCGATCACCTCGCGCGGCAGATGGCAGAACTCCTCCTGGCATTCGAGGAGCATCGCGATCAGATGTTCGCGCTGGCGCCCGTGGCGATCGACGATCTGGTCGACCCTGGCGATGTCAATCATGCTGCGGCTCCTTGAAGATGATGCCCGGACGACCGCCGGCTGGCTGGTCAGACGCGTGTGAAGCCAGCCCCGTCTCGCACCGCCGGATCGCCTCGCGGGCCAGCGCGACGCCTTCGGGACTGGTCAACGGGAGCCCCCCGAGCGCCTCCGCGAGATCGGCCGACGACAGCTCGTACCCGTCTGAGCCCCGGCGATGCGCCAGGATCAGTTCGACGTCCGGCCGGGACGTGATGAGGACCATGAACGTGGTTTCCAGATCGCCAAGCGGCGCGCGGTCCACGTGGCTGAGTTGGACATCGGCGACGACCAGGGTGCCCGCGCCCGGCATCGACCGCACCAGCAGGCGCCCGCCCGCAGCCTCGGCGGCCTGACGCAGCAACGGAAGACCCAGGCCCACGATGCGCGTCTGCCGCGTGGTGAAGAACGGATCGACGGCCCGCGCCTGCGTCTCGTGATCCATGCCGCGCCCGTTGTCGCGGATCTCGATGGTCAGGCGATCGATCTCCGGCTCCTCGAGCACGGCAATCTCGACAGTGGTCGCGCCCGCTTCATAACTGTTGAGCGCGACATCGAGGATGTGCAAGGCCAGTTCGTCCATGGGTCGTCCTCCGCCGAGCACGATTCGCCCCTGTTCACCGCGAAACGCCTGGAGCAGTTCCGGGGTCGTGACCTCTTCCATCCGGAGAAACGTGACGCTGTGCCCGATGTCCTTCGGGTGATGGGCGTCCGAGCCGGTCACCGTGGCCAGCCCGAGCGGCTGACCGTACTGCTGGCAGCCGACGCGGTACGGGGTGGCGGCCGACACCTCAACAGCATCGAGCGGGAGACCAGGCGGCACGAATCCGAGTTGTCCGACAAGGCCGAACCGCTCCCGATCCACGTGCGCGGCCACCGCCAGGCCACCAGCGCGATGAATCTCGTCGACCGTCCGCTCGATCGACCAGGTGGTGGCGCCCGCCAGCCGCGACTGGTTGAACCCGAGCACTTCTTCGCGCTCGTTGGCAATCACCTGCCAGCCGAGAACGTCGGGGACGTTCTGGCCTGGCAGCGCCGCGGCCACCCGGGCGTGCAGGGCGCCCGCCGACGCCAGATCCGGCAGCATCGCCACGACGTGCACCTCTTCCTCGGTCGTGATCTCCATGCCCGGAATCGCCACCCGGTGGTTCGCTCCGACCGCCCGCACGACAGCGGCCGCGTTGTCGGCCGCGTTGTGATCGCACACGACGATGCCGTCGAGCCCGGCCTCCATCACGGCACGGGCGATGGCCCCAGGGTGCATCTCGAGCTCCCCGCACGGCGAAAGGCACGTGTGCACGTGCATGTCGATCCGGAACACTTTCAGGACGCCCTTCTCCCGCGCACGCCGAGTTGGTACAACCGGCCCGCGACATCGAAGGCCGGATACGAGGTCGTCACCATCGGGATTCGATGCTCCGCCGCCCGGGCCAGCGTGTCGTCATTGGGCTGGCGGCCGCCAATGAGCACGATGGCGGACAGATTCTTCAACTGCGCAACCGCGACGATGTTCACGTGCTTCTGGAGCGTGATCCACACATCGCCATCCTGCGCGTTGGCCATGACGTCGGACAGCAGGTCCGACGCGTAGGCGCCGCCAACCTCGTTGCCGGCCGCCTCTGGCGCGCCAACGACGGAACCCGCGATCGCATGTGCGACATCCGCAACCGTCATGACCGTACTCCCGTCGTCGCGCCGCCCAATCCGGCGCCAGGCTCGAAGAAGCCCGAGAGATGCCGGACCGCGTCCTGGATGCGCCGCTCGCGCACGAAGACGCATGCACCCTCGTCTATCTCGCCAAGAACCACATCCTCGGCAAACGCGCCGCAACTGGGCGCGCCGCAGGCGCCGCAGTCAATGCCAGGCAGGTGCCCGGCCAGGCGGTCCCGCTCCTTCATTTTCGCGATGGCGCCAGCGATCTCACGGTCGAGCGGCCTCGGGGGACTGGCGACGAACGGCGCCGTCGTGCTGAATTCGCCACGCGTGTACCGCGCCCCCAGGTCCGCCTGGTCCACCGGGTCGCGCCTGGCGAGCGATTGCTGGAGCCGCAGCGCCCTGGCCCGCGCGACGTACGGGTTCTCCACCGTCAACGCGCCGCTCACACAGCCTTCCGGGCACGCGTGGCATTCGACAAACGCGTAGCGGTTCAGTCGGCCCTTGTCGATGTCATCGAGGATATGCACCACGTTGGGCAGGCCCCAGACCGACATGGTGTTCTCGGCCGGGAGCGAACTGGGAAGCCCGATGGAGAACGCCCAGCCCAGGCCGGCCGCCGTTTCCATTTCGGGCACCTTCTCGCCGCTGCGTTGCACGTCGCGGATCAGGGAAGACAGCACCGGGAACAGATCGCTGATGCCGACGGCCGAATCGATGTGCGACCGCTCCATGCCGGGGTGATCGACGATGGACACCATCTTGGCGGGGCAGGGCGTCACGTAGACGGCGCCGATCTGCTCCAGCGAGAGGCCCGTTTCGACGGACTTCCTCAGCTTGGCTTCGCGCGCGGCCACCTCGCGCGGCGCGAGAATCGGGAGCAGCTGGCCCAGCAGTTCCGGGTACCGGACCTGGATCAACCGCACGACACTCGGACAGAACGACGAGATGAGCGGGTACTGGCCGCGGTACTCGCCGACGAAGTACTCGATGGCGCGCGTCACGGCGCCGCACGACCACGAAAGCGTGGCCGTGTCGTCAAAGCCGCTTCGGCGCAGCGCCTCGAGAATCACACCCGGGGTGATGTCGCTGTCAAACTGCGTGTACAGCGCCGGGGACGGGATGGCGATCGTGCAGGCGAACTTGGTCAGGTTGGCCAGCGTCTCGGTGAGCGGTACGATGGCGTTGCGGGCGCACACCTTGATGCACTCGCCGCAGTCGATGCAGCGGTCCCCGAGCAGACACGCCAGCTGGCGCCGGATCCGGATGGCGCGCGTCGGACACACGCGCATGCACGACATGCAGCCGTCACACTGGCTGCTGTCGAACCGGATGGAGTGGTAGAAGGCGTCCACGTCGTCTCAGCTCACATTCACGCGCACCGACAGGTGCGTGCCGCGGCCTACCTCGGAGGTGATCGCCAGCTCGTCGCTGTTGCGCTTGATGTTGGGCAGGCCCATCCCTGCGCCAAACCCCATCTCGTGCATCTGCGGTGTCGCGGTCGAATACCCCTCCTGCATCGCCAGCGTGATGTCCGGAATGCCTGGGCCCTCGTCGCGCACATCGAGCACGATGCTGCCGGGCGTCACCGACAGCCTCATGGTTCCCCGATGCGCATACATCACGATGTTCATCTCCGCCTCGTAGGCGGCAATCGCCACTCGTCTCACCAGCGGGGCTGCCAGGCCCAGGTCTTTCAACGTGTCCTTGATGCTGGTCGAGGCCTTGCCGGCGTTACTGAAATCGCCGGCCTGCACCTCGTACGCCCGCACGACCTCGGCGTCATCCATGAGCTGGCACCGCGGATTCCGGCGGTCGTGCCGACCGGGCCGCGTACAGCACACCAGCCGCTGCAAACAGCGTGTGGCTGGTCACCAGCACCGGGATATTCATGTCCATGGCCACCGCCACCGCATCGGCGGACGGCCGTTTGCCCCGCACGAACACGACGCCGGCCAGGTCGGCAATCGCCGCCGTCCTGATTGCCTGCACGGTGCCGAGCCCCGTGAGCAGCAGGACGCCAGGTGTGCTATCGACCAGCACGTCGCTCATCAGATCAGCGGCCACGATGCCCTCGATACGGCTGGCGGGATTCGGACACCAGATCAGTTCGGCATCAAGCAGGTCGCGCACCTCGGCGAGCGACAGCACCACTGGCGTCGAGATGCGGCGTGCGTCGGCCGGAGCGTTGACGTCAGTGGTGGGGTCCATGTCGTGCCGTTTCATGAAATGGGGTCGGACCTAATTTCAATTTCTGCAGCACCGAGAAGAGGGGTGGACCTGTGTGCCGTTCTTGAAATCAGGTCCGACCCCGTTGTCAGGACCGGCGTGCGGCCGATGATCTGCTTGCCCATCCGGATCACGCGCTTCGCCGGGACGCGCCGCGCCGGGCAGGCTTCCCAGCAACTGCCGCAGCCCGTGCAGGCGTCGTTATCCACGTAGCTCGCCTTGCGGCGCACCTTCACGGTGAAGCTGCCGATGAAGCCGCTGACCTCCTGCACTTCGCTGTAGGCCATCAGGTGGATGTTCTTGTGCTTGCCCACCTGGGTCATCTTGGGCGTCAGGATGCAGGCCGCGCAGTCAAGTGTCGGGAACGTCTTGTCGAACTGCGCCATGTGGCCGCCGATGCTCGGCTCGCGCTCGACCAGGTACACCTGCTTGCCCGCATCCGCCAGCGTCAGCGCCGCCGAAATGCCCGCGATGCCCGCGCCCACAATCAGCACGTTCGGGTTGATGGGCGTCGTCGACCGCTGCAGCGCGTCGTGCAGCGCCACGCGGCGCACCGCGGCCGTGATGAGCAGGCGGGCTTTCTGCGTGGCACGGCCCAGATCCTTCGTGACCCACGAGACCTGTTCCCGGATGTTGACCATCTGGTAGAGGTACGGATTCAGCCCCGCCTCTTGCATCACGCCCCGGAACGTCGGCTCGTGCATCAGCGGCGAGCACGACGCCACCACGAGGTGCGTGATCTGGTGGCGACTGATGTCGTCCCGGATAAGCTGCTGGCCCGGGTCGGAGCACATGAACTTGTAGCTCTTCACCATCACCACGTTGGACAGCGTGGCCGCGTATTGCTCGACCGCGTTCACGTCGACCTTGCTGGCGATGTTCAGGCCGCAGTGGCAGATATACACGCCAATCCGGCAGGTATCGTTGGCAGGCATCGCAGCATCTCCTGTCAGGCCATGACCGGCAGCGGCGCCGCCGTCACGAAGTTCCGCTGCAGTCCGAGCGCCCGTGGCGGCAAGCCAAAGGCCAGTCCCATCAGTTGCGTGAAGTAAACGACCGGCAGATCCACGTTCTCGCCGAATGCGCGCCGCATCGGGCCCTGGTACGCCTCGAGGTTGTACTGGCAGAGCGGGCAGACTGTGGCGAGCACGTTCGCCTCCCGCGACTTCGCTTCCTTGAGCAGGAGGTAGTTCAGCCGCAGCCCGATGTCTTCCATCGTGCCCATCAGCGAGCCGCCGCAACAGCGGGCCTTCACGGGATACTCGACCGTTTCAGCCCCAAGCCATGTCATGAGGCGATCGAGCAGGACCGGCCGGAGCGGATCGTCGAACGCGCCGTACGGCCGGATGATCTGGCAGCCGTAGTAGGACGCCACCCGGTACCCGGACAGCGGGTGCGTGACGCGCGCCTTGATGGCGTCAGCCCCGAGGTCGTTCATCAGCACATCGAGCGGATGACGGACCGAGGCGTGGCCGTGGTACGCCAGGCCGATGGCCGCCAGGCCCTTGTGGACCTTCGCGGCGACCTTCGGATATTCGAGCAGCACGTGCTGCGCCTTGTTCAGAACCAGGTAGCAGGCGGAACAGGGCGCGACAACTTCGAGATTCATCTGCTCGGCGAGTGCCAGATTGCGCGTCGCCAGCGCCACGGCGCTCTCTTCGTTGACAGACATGTAGGAGGTGGCGCCGCAGCAGTTCCAGTCGGGAATCTCATGGAGGGCGAGGCCCAGATGCGCGAAGACCGCGCGCAGCGACTCGTCGTAGGGCTTGCCGAGCCCGTTAAGCGAACAGCCGGGGAAGTAGGCGAAGTCGGCCATCTCAGGACTCCTTCATGCCGTCGAGCATGGTCTTGATCTCCTCGGGGTGAGCGATGCGATCCCTGCCGAAGACCATGCGGCCCGTCTTCATGAGCTTCAGGCCGACTGGCGCCATCTTGAGCAGGCCGAGCGGGTTGGTCCGGAGCATCAACTCCACCACGAGCCACGATTCGGCGTTGCGGCCGCGGGCCGCGACCATGTTGTAGAAGGCCCTGGCCAGCACCGGGATGGGGAAGCGCTTCGGGTGCAGGCCCTTTTCGATTGCGCGACGCTTGAGCGCGTACATCACGTCGGTCACCTTGATCTCGCGCGGGCACCGGACCTGGCATTCGTAGCAGGAGGCGCACAGCCACGGCGTGGCCGATTCGAGGACGTCGCGCTCGAGGCCGGCACGCGTCATCGCGATGACCCGGCGCGGTGTCAGATCCATGTAGACCGACATCGGGCAGGCGCCGCTGCACGTGCCGCACTGAATGCAGTCGCGCAGGGCTTCACCGCCAGGCTTCTCCATGATCTCGACCGGAAACGCCGGGTTCACATCCTCGGCGTATCGGCAACTGGTCGCTTCGCTGGCCACAATCTCACCTCCCCGGGTGCCGTGACGACCGAATCCGCCTCGCCCGGGACCCCGGGGCGATACGGAGGGGACTCGGGTGTCGAGCGTCGCCGCGTGCGCCAGCTACGCGCATAGCGGAAACACGCAGTCACCGAACAGAGTCTGACGAAGGCCCTGGGAAGGTGGGGTCTGTGGGGGTGTCTAGAAGTTGAGGGCTTTGAGGGGGACTCGACTCGGCCTGGCGTGGGTCGAATCGGCTCCTAGCGTACGAACGACATGCGGGGATGTCAAGGGGTTACACTGAGTAAGACAGTAGGAGATTAACGGCGGATCGTTCGTCGGAGAGCCGATGGCGCGCTGACTCATCCTCGAATCAATCGGACGGACGTCGATCGAGCCGTGGTCGCCGGAGACCCGTTCGAAGGCATCCTTCGGTATACTTCCGAACACGGCGTCTGACCTCATCGCAGGTTCCGACAGAGGATCCGGCATGTTATCGGCAAAGGCAAAGTACGGTCTGAAAGCCCTTCTGAATCTGGCCATGGAGCCGCAGTCGCGCCCCGTGCTCGGCGGTGAGATCGCGACAAGGGAGTCGATTCCGAAGAAGTTTCTCGAGCAAATCCTGTTGGAGTTAAAGCATCGGGGACTGGTCCAGACCAAGCGGGGCAGGCACGGAGGCTACTTGTTGACACGCAGCCCTGCCGAGATTACCGTCGGCCAGATCATCCGGGCGCTGGACGGCCCGATTGCGCCCATCCCCTGCGTGTCCGAAACGGCCTACGTGAAATGCGACGAGTGCAGGGACGAGATGACGTGTGGGATCCGTCTCGTCATGAAGCAGGTCCGGGACGCCACAGCCAGGATCCTCGACACGACCACGCTCGCCGACGTCACCCGGATGATCGCGGCGGCCTCCAAGGTCTCCGAGGTGCTGTTGCCTCCGGCGCCGGTCAAGGCCAGACGTCCCGAGGCTGTGGGGCAGACAGTGCGCTTCCGCGAGCTTCATGGAAAGCTCAAGCGATAGCGCCACCCGGACGGCCGGTCACGGAACCCTGTCAGAACGTCAGTACCTTTTCGGCATCGAGCACCATCATGCCGACTTCACCGAGCCTGGCCTGTCTGCATCCCTCGATCAGATCCTGGGTTTGAAGCCCCCGAGCGGCCATGCACGTCTCACACACGAGCACCAGACCCCGGCGCAGCACCGGGCGCAGCATGCGGCCGATGTTGTAGAACCCCTCAGGCGTCTGCTGCCCCTGTTTCGCGCACCACACGGCGTCACCAAGCAGGCACACGGTCAGATCCAGATGCTCGTCGAGCGTCAGCATCGCGTCGGCGAGACGCAGCGCCGTGTACGCACGCTCGTTCCCGTACGGCGCGTCATTCAGTACGATCGTCATTCCCATGATGCGGCTCCCTGATGGACCCGCCCAGCATAGCGGACGACGCTCGTCTCGTGTCAACGGACCGATCGGCCCATCGACTCTATCGACTTGATGGCACGTGGCGTGTTCTTGACACCCGGTGTGCCCGGTTCTATGCTCCTGCGCGAAGCCGGGCCCGTGCATGCCGGCGTGTGTCCCTTCACGATCCGGAGACGCGAGGCCCCCGCGTGTCCTCGGGTTCGCGGGCCGGCATCCGGCCTCTCGTGTACGCAGCAAGCGGAGAGCGTCACCATGAACCTGATTCTGCTGGGACCGCCGGGGGCGGGGAAGGGCACGCAGGCTGCCGCCATCGTCGAGTGGTGTCACGTGCCGCACGTGTCGACCGGAGACATCATTCGCGACGCGATTGCCCGGAACACTCCTCGCGGACGCGAGTTCAGAGCCTATTCTGACTCGGGCCGGCTGGTGCCCGATGAACTGGTGAACGAGGTGGTCGCTGACCGTCTCGCCTACTCGGACAGCGACGCGGGATTCCTCCTCGACGGCTACCCTCGAACCATCGACCAGGCCCGCGCTCTCGACACGGTGCTGGAACGTCGCGGTCGCGCGCTGGATCATGTGTTGCTGATCGAGGTGGTCGACGCGATCCTGATCGAACGCATCACGGGACGGCGGACCGATCCGGACACCGGGCGGGTCTTTCATCTCCGTTTCGATCCGCCGCCCCCCGAGATTGCCGGCCGGCTCGCTCAGCGGAAGGACGACACGGTGGAGGTGCTGATGCGCCGGCTTGAGGAGTACCACGAGAAGACCGACGCGCTGGTGCCGTACTACGAGCAGGTGGGACTGTTGCGGCGGGTCGATGGCACGGGCACGGTTGACGAGGTTCGGCAGCGCACGCGGGCAGTGCTCTGCGAGACCACCGCGCACACGCGCGCGGCGGCCCAGCAGGTCGGCGCCGGTTCTTGACAGCCCCGGTTCGCCATCCGTATCATCGAGGCGATCGGCTGCCCCCTCCGACAGAGTCCGCGGCCCCGCTCGCCTGTCGTCGACCCTGAGGCCGTTACCCGTTTCATTCCTGCTTGCGCGCGATCGAAGCCGCGCGAACCGGGGGTCGCATGCCAGCCGGAACCGTCTACGTGGTCGGCGCCGGGCCCGGACATCCGGACCTGCTCACGCTGAAGGCGGCGGCGCTCCTGAAGATCGCGGACGTGATTGTCTACGACCGCCTCATTCAGCCGGCGGTGCTCGATCTGGCGAACCCGGCTGCCGAGCGCATCTTCATGGGCAAACTGCTCGGCGGCTCGGCGTCGCAGCAGGACGACATCCACGCCGTGCTGCTCCAGAAAGCGCGTGAAGGGAAGACCGTCGTCAGGCTGAAAGGCGGCGACCCTTTCATGTTCGGCCGTGGTGGCGAAGAAGCGGAGTTCCTGGCCAGGCACCACGTGCCCTTCGAGGTCGTGCCGGGCGTGTCCTCGGCCCTGGCTGCCCCGCTGCGGGCAGGCATCCCGGTCACCCACCGCGGCGTCGCCTCGTCGGTGGCCTTTGTCACTGGCCACGAAGCCAACGACGAAGCACCCGGGCTGGACTGGACAGCGCTGGCCCGGATGCACACGCTGGTCTTCCTGATGGCCGTGAACAACGTACGCCGGATTGCGGCACGCCTGATCGAACATGGCCGCCTGCTGTCTACGCCCGTCGCGATCATCCAGTCGGCGTTCTGGGAGGATGAGCAGATCATCACCTCGACGCTTGACGCGATTGGAGACGAGGTGGATCGCCTGGGCATTCAGCCTCCAGCGACGCTGGTGATTGGCGACGTGGTGCGGTTGCGCCAGACAGTGATCGGCATGCGCACTCCGCCTGAGCCTGAACCCCTGTGATCGAGCAATGAGCTATCTTGTGAACCTCGTCGTGCAGGATCGCCCCGCCCTTGTGGTGGGCGCCGGCGTCGTGGCTGCCCGGAAGATCGAGGCCCTCGTGGAGGCGAAGGCCCGTGTCACCGTTGTCGCGTCGAGGGTGTGTGAGGCCGTGCACCGACTGGAGCTCGGCGGACAGGTCCGAGTCGAGCGCCGGTCCTACGTGCCAGGTGACGCGCGCGGGGCATTCGTGGTCGTTGCCGCCACCGACGATGAGGAGGTGAATCGGCAGGTAGCTGAGGATGGCCGCGCCAGTGGTGCCCTCGTCAATGTCGTCGACCGCCCGGCCCTGTGCACCTTTACGGTGCCCGCCGTGGTCCGCCGTGGCGATCTCACCCTCGCCGTAGCAACCGAGGGGCGGTGTCCTTCCCTGGCTCGCGCAGTCAGGGAGCAACTCGAGCGCCAATACGGACCCGAGTATGCCGAAGCCGTCGCGCGCCTCGCCGATCTGCGACAGCGCATGATCACCGAAGGATGGGAGTCCTCACGGATTCACCGCGCCGTGTCGGCAGTGGTCGACGCGGGGCTGATCCAGGCCATCGCGTCTGGTCACGAGGCGCGTGCCGCCAGTTTGCTGGCCGCGCCATTTCGGGATCCTGACGGCATCACCGACGGTCACGACAGATGAAAGGACGCGCCGCGCCATG
>Ga0315278_10002449_pt1 | contig 16518 bp, 13 predicted proteins | sample YL17G06_0_MG_FD_203880 | JGI IMG/M metagenome (GOLD analysis project Ga0315278, IMG submission 203880) | Sediment microbial communities from Yellowstone Lake, YNP, Wyoming, USA - YL17G06_0 | ecosystem: Environmental > Aquatic > Freshwater > Lake > Sediment | place: USA: Wyoming | collected... | reverse complement strand
AGAGAATCGAGACTTCCATATTGATCGAAGCTCCGTCGGACGACAGAACAGTAAGGTCTTCCTTCTGCTCCTGAATCTGAGTGCGGTATACGAACATCTTGTTCCACGGCAGATGGAAGGTGAAGCCTTCGCCGTAGACTCGTCCAAACTCCGTGCCGCCTCCGAAAGTACTGTAGAAAACGGCGCGATGCCCCGAAGGAACCTGGGTCCCGCAACCGACCAGTGCCAATAACGTCACCGAGAGTAACAGCAGAACGATAGTCTTGCTCTGTGTCATGATTTTCTGACCTCCTTGTTTCATTGTGCAGCCACGTCACTTGTTTCCTGATAGTAACTTAACCGCAGCCCACTGGTACGATCAACCAAAAGCGGACGAATCTTTGAGGGTCGTCTTGTCAGACCAGACGTTCAAGTGGACTGGGCACAAGGCCTATTTACTGATCCAGTCGCACGATCAGTTGGAAGACGGTCTATAGAAGTCTACCGTCGATATGGAATCACGAAAGCAGTGCGGTATCGGAACGAAAGACTGGAGAGCATCTGTACCATCGCCTGATTGTACAGGCGCGGATTGCTGGACGGTGTTTGGTACGACAGAGTGTCAATGTAATCGACCATGTTGTAGCGTACCATCGACCGCGTGAAAGCGCCCCCCTCCCCATAGTCGGACAACAACTGCCATGTAGGAAGACCCGCTGAGACCTTGTAAGCGGTAACAAGCAGGCGGCTGCCGGCAAGCACAGTATCCATGTCGGTCAATCGAATGTATGGTACGTCAGGGATGGCGCTGACGCTGGAGAGGGGTTTATCCGGGTAGAGGGCCCGATCGCCGCGGAAACTCGCCCCCGCGGATCCGCTCAGAGTAACTCCCACCGGCGAAACAGTCGAGCCTATACCGTTGAAGCCCCACAATACCCAACCTACGTAGGGACGAGTATCAGCGCCCAGCTTGAGGAAAAACCCGTAGCGGTTGAGCGGAAGAACTGTTGTATCGTGTAATGTTGTGTCGGCATAAACGCGCGTGATGTGAATTGTGAAACGGTCTTCCACTCGCACCAGGCTTTCGCGCAGACGTCCGAGATACCCATAGTCGACATAGATGCGGTCAGGGTCGTTGGCGATGCTGTCGCCGCCGGGTCCAAGAATCTTCAGGGGTACGAGAAAGACCTCCATTGAGCGACTGACCGAAACGAGGCTGTCATAGAAAATGGCGTTGTCTGACGGCAGCGTGTAGGGCGTGGGATTGATCAAACCGGAATTGCGGAACAGTTCCTTGGCAATGCCGACTTCGCGGATGTAGCGAGTCAACTCCTCAGAATCGATTATGTAGGGAACCTCTTTCTCAGAGCAGCCAACTACTCCCAGAAACGCGGGTATCCCCACAACCGCGACCAACATCATGAAAACTTTGAATCTCTGCATCACCTGCACCTGCTCCTAATGACTCCCGCCGCCCCGTTTTGTTTTACTCTTTTTGAGCTTCTGCTGAATTTCTTCGATCTCATCGCGAATCAGAATCGCGGTCTCAAAATCAAGATTTTCGGCAGCATTCTTCATCGTATGTATCAGGAAAGCCAGTTGATCTTCGGCTGACATCAATTCGAAGTTCCTGGGTTTTTCGAAAGTCGGAACCACTGACGTCCGACTGTCAGCAAACTGGGTGGACTGGAGAATCTCCTCCCGGGTCTTAAACAGAGTCTGTGGATCGATGCCGTGCTCCAGGTTGAAGGCGTGTTGCTTGACCCGGCGCCGGTTGGTTTCATCGATCGCCTTGCGCATCGAGTCGGTAATCTTGTCGGCGTAGAAAATTACCTCACCATTCTTATTACGAGCCGCCCGGCCGGCCGTCTGAATCAGCGAACGCTCGGACCGGAGAAAACCCTCCTTGTCGGCGTCGAGAATCGCCACCAGGGATACTTCGGGAAGGTCAAGTCCTTCGCGCAACAGGTTGACCCCGACCAGCACATCGAAATTGTGCAGGCGCAGGTCGCGGATAAGTTCCGTGCGTTCGATCGCGTGAACCTCGCTGTGAAGATAGCGCACCCTCACCCCCATCTTGCTCAGGTATTCCGTGAGGTCTTCGCTCATGCGCTTGGTCAGTGTGGTAACAAGTACTCGCTCTCCTCGCTTAACACGCCCTTGTACCTGTTCAAGCAGATCGTCAACCTGGGTGGCGAGCGGCTTGACCGTCACTATCGGGTCCAGCAGCCCGGTAGGGCGGATGACCTGCTCGACCACCACTCCTGCGCATTTCTCCAACTCGTACTCGGCGGGAGTGGCTGAGACGTGTATTACGTGCTTTTGCAGCGATTCAAACTCCTCAAAGAACAACGGCCGGTTGTCCAGCGCCGATGGCAGCCGGAATCCATGCGCCACCAATACTTCCTTGCGACTTCGGTCGCCCGCAAACATCCCCCGCACCTGGGGAATGGTCTGGTGGGACTCATCAATAATAGTGACAAAGTCGCCCTCAAAAAAGTCAATCAGGCACTGGGGACGTTCGCCGGCTTCCCGACAGGTGAGATAGCGCGAGTAGTTCTCAACACCGGAACAATACCCGACCTCTTTGAGCATCTCCAGGTCGTACTTAGTCCGCATCTCGAGGCGCTGGGCTTCCAGCAGCTTGTCCTCCCGCCGAAAGGTCTCCAACCGCTGAGCCAGTTCCTGTTCGATCAGGCGAATTGCCTGATCGAGCGTGGCACGCGAGGTCACAAAGTGCTTGGCCGGATAGATGGCTACGCGCGGACGCTCGTTGAGAATCTCACCAGTCAGGGGATCGGTCTCGGTGATCCGCTCGAGGTTATCACCGAAGAATTCAAAACGCAGGGCGTTCTCGTGATAGGCGGGGATCAGTTCGATAGTATCCCCTCGGACGCGGAAGTTACCCCGGCTGAAATCGACGTCGTTTCGATTATAATGGACGGCAATCAGTTGACGGATAACAGCATCGCGATCGAACTCAGAGCCGACCTCGAGCATCAACATCTGTTTCTTGTATTCTTCCGGCGAGCCGATACCGTAAATGCAGGACACCGAGGCAACGATAATGACGTCACGCCGCTGCAACAGCGAAGACGTAGCGCGCAGACGGAGACGGTCGATGTCCTCGTTGATCTTGGTGTCTTTTTCGATATAGGTGTCGGTCGTCGGCAGGTAGGCTTCCGGCTGGAAGTAGTCATAATAACTGATGAAAAACTCAACCGCGTTATGGGGGAAAAACGCCTTCAACTCGCCATAGAGCTGGGCCGCCAGAGTCTTGTTGTGAGAAATCACCAGCGCCGGTTGCCCGTATTGCGCAATCACATTGGCGATCGTGAAGGTCTTGCCGGAACCGGTCACGCCGAGCAGGGTCTGGTGTCTTTGCCCCGAGCGAAGGCCTTCGAGCAGCTCTGAAATCGCCTGGGGCTGGTCACCTTTGGGCGTAAACGGCGCCCTGAGCTTGAACTCGCTGGCTATCTCCAGAATCGATCTTTGAAGCGGTCGAACCAAATGATTATCCTTCTCGTTCCATTACCAGATAATATACGTCTGGGACCCCTTCCGCGACAGACCGAATCCACGAAATCCCGGCTGGCCGACTCCATACAAACTGGAACCAACCGCCGGTTTCCACGTGTAATAGAAAGCGCGGCAGGTTGTTGGCCTCGCCCAAAGAAGATTGAACTTGACTTGTTCGACTTAAGAGTTACCTTTCGAATCTTGTTTTGAAATGTAACTCGCTGGACTGTTTGAAAGGAAGGCTATGCAGGCCGTTTTTCAGTTATCCGGTTTTCAGTTTAATGTCACTGAAGGCGATGTTGTTCGGGTCCCTCTTCAGAATGTGGCAGTCGGTCAGACATTTGACATTGACCAGGTCCTGCTGCTGAAGGACAAAGACACTACCGCCGTAGGCACGCCGATCGTAGCCGGCGCCAAGATCGAGGCAGAACTCCTGGCCAGTGGCAAGGGCAGCAAGGTTCTCGTCTACAAATTTAAGAAGCGGACCAAGTATCGCCGCACCCGTGGACACCGGCAGGACTATTCAGATATCAAGATCCTCAAGGTCGTGTCTCCCAGCTGATATTTCAGGCGCAGTTCATGACACCCGGAGCAAGGACGGCTCTTTTCACGGTACTGCTCATCGCGCTGGCCGCATCGGTCAGCGCGCAGTCAGAATATGCAGTGGTGGAAATCGAAGTGGTTGGCAATCGAGTAGCCACCAATTCGCTGATCCTCGGGGTTTCGTCGGTTATCAAAGGGTCCCCGCTTACCCCGACTATCATTCAGAACACGATTCACCGTTTATATGGACTGGGGATGTTTAAGGACATCCGGATCAATGCCACCGAGGTCCCCGGCGGCTTGAAGGTGTCGATTATCGTTCAGGAATTGCCTAAGCTGATCGGGCTTGAATTCTCCGGCAACAAGAAGATCAAGTCGGATGATCTGAAAAAAGAACTGGGGCTGGGCGTCGGCGGCTACATCTCCCCCTATCTAATCCACCAGAAACGCCAGGAGATTCTCGACAAGTACTCCGAAAAGGGATATTTCCAGGCCGAGGTCAATTGGGCCCTCACCTACAACAGCGATTCCACTGAAACCACGCTAAAATACGAAATCGACGAGCGCTCCCAGGTGAAAGTGGAACAGGTTATTCTTACCGGCAGCCAGAAGGTAAAGGCCGAAGACCTGATTAAGAAAATGCGCAACCGCAAACGCGGTTTTCTCAAGAGTTCCAATTTCGCGCAGGAAAAATACCCTGAGGACAAAGAGAAGATCATTGAGGAGTACCACAAGAAGGGGTATATCGACGCATTCCTGGTTTCCGACTCGATGCGGATTGACAGCACCACCAACCGGATGACCATCTATCTGGAAGTCTTCGAAGGCCCCAAATACTATTTCGGCCAGACCACGTTTGAAGGGCAGCAGGTCCTCCCCGGTGAGACCCTGACCCGCGTTCTCAAACACAAGACCGGTCAGACGTTCGATTCCGAGAAATACGATGAATCGCTGGTCGAGTTATACTCGGCCTACCAGGAAATCGGTCACTTGCACGTACGTATCCTCGACGAGCGCACGACTCGCGCCGATTCGATAATCGATATCAAATACACTATTACGGAAGGTTTGCCGGCGCACATAAACTTCGTCCATATCACCGGCAATACCCGGACCAAGGAAAACGTGATCAGGCGGGAGATTCCGGTCCGCCCCGGACAGGTGTTCAATCGCTCGCTGCTGATCCGCTCTATACGTGAGGTAATGGCGCTTAACTACTTCACCAACGTCGAGCCGATTCCGCTCGATCTGCCCAGCGGCGACGTTGACCTCGAATTCAAGGTTGAAGAAAAGCAAACCGGCCAGATATCGGCGGGTGCGGGCTACAACAGCCAGGATAAAGTAGTCGGCTCGGTGGGCATGGGGATTCCAAATTTCCGGGGGAATGGCCAGAATTTGTCTTTCAACGTCGACTTTGGCAGCCGCCGCAGCTCGTTCTCAATATCATTCACAGAACCGTGGCTGCTGGGGCGCCCCACTCTGCTGGGCGTGGATGTGTTCGCACTCAATCGCCGCTGGTATGATGATTACACTGAGGGTCGCCAGGGCGGTTCCGTTCGCCTCGGACGACGTCTCCGCTGGCCGGACGACTACTTCAGGGTATTCGCTTCTTATCACCTGGAGCGCAACCGCTTCCACGATTACGATGACACTTTTCTCTCGCAGAACTCTACGAGCACTTATTATAGATACCGATGGACGGAAATCGTCGGGGACAGCACCGTAGAAAACAAATCAAAGGACGACCTGGTGATTGGTGATCCTCTGCCCGGCTCGATAGCCGCCTACCAGGAGAAATGGAATACTGCCTCCCGTCTGTCGTTCACCGTCACCCGTGACTCGCGCGATTTGCCGGAGTTTGCCACCAAAGGATCGATTGTCTCATACACGTGGGAAAAGACCGGCGTTCTGGGCGGCTATTGGAATTATCAGCTTCATCGCATCAAGCTGGCCAAGTTCATCCCGCTGTTCTGGAAGTTTGCGCTGGCGACTCGGGTTGAATACGCCGCTGTGGTAGGAGGCTCGGATGACCCGAGGGACCTTCACGTCCTGGTTTCAGACCGCTTCAGTCCGGGCGGCACCGCTTACGACGGCACGGTGCGCGGCTACGATGATGGCTCGCTGACACCCGACTCGCTGGTCTATGGTACCGACACGACCAACTGGTACTATGCCAATCCTGATTCGGTTGATCTGTCAGTCGATAACCCGGACTCGACCGTGGTCAGCCCCAGCTTTACTACCAGAGTGCGCGGCAAGCACATGCTGATAGCCAATGCGGAAATCCAGTTGCCCATTGTTGAGAACCAGATTTACGGTCTGCTTTTTCTTGATGCCGGCAATTCCTGGCTGCATTTTAACGATATCCGGCCGATCACCGGCCTGTACCGGGGCGCCGGAATAGGTTTCCGGATCGTCGTTCCCGGCATCGGGACGATCGGTTTTGATTTCGCCAAACCCTTGGACGACCCGCCCGACGGAAGCGGACGAGGCTGGAAACCTCATTTTCAGATTGGAACGACTATTCGTTAGTGTTATAGGTTTAAAGGAGTTTATCAGATGAACACGTTGACAAGATTCCTGTTTGGCGCGGTTACCGTCGCCTCACTCTTCATTACCGTGGGTGATACGGCCAACGCTCAGGCGATGAAGATTGGTTTCATCAACGACGAGAAGATCAAAGAATCCTACCCTGAGTGGGTGCGCGCCCAGGAACAAATGACTATCGAGATGAAAGCCTGGGACGACGAAGCCGCCGCCAAACAAACTGAGCTTGAGGAACTGGTCCAGGAGTACGACAAGCAGAAGCTTATTCTCTCTGAAGAGAAAAAGAAGGAGCGTGAAGCTGCCATCCGGGTCAAGCGCGATGCTCTCGACGCTTACACTCGTCAGATCTACGGTCCCAGCGGGTCGGCCGAAAAGAAGCAAATGGACTTGATGACACCGCTCCTGGAGAAAGTGAATCGGGCCATCCAACTTGTAGCGGAAGAGGGCGGTTACGACTTAGTCTTCACGCTCCAGTCGGGTCTGGGCTACATCAAGCCGACCTACGAAATTACCGACAAGGTGCTCGAACAGCTTGAGAAGATTGAGGAATAGCGGCGGACTGACTCTCGCCGAGCTGGCCGCTCGTGTGGGCGGCACGATTGAAGGCGACGGTGAGACGATCATTCGGTCGGCCGCACCAGTTGAGACGGCCGGATCGGATCAAATCAGTTTCATCGCCAACGACAAGTACCTCAAGTTCATTGCGACTACCAAGGCCGGGGCACTAATTCTGGCTCCGGCTGTTTCGTGCCAGAGCGTGCCCGTCCTGAGACACAACAATCCGTACTACGCTTTCGCGCTGGTGATTGATCTCCTTTATCCGGATGAACCACTGACCGACCCGGGGATCGCGCCAACGGCGGTCGTTCATCCCGACGCTCGTGTCGACTCTTCCGCCCGAATCGGCCCACACTGCCACGTCGAGAGGGGCGCGTCAATCGGTCGCAATTCCCAGTTGACATCATCAATCTACATAGGCCCGGACGTGTGCGTGGGGGATGACTGCCTGTTCTACCCCGGCGTGAAGATCATGGGCGACTGTCAGATCGGCCGGCGCGTCATTCTGCACTCCGGCGTGGTGATCGGCTCGGATGGTTTCGGGTTCGCTGAGCACACACAAGGTCTCAAGAAAATCAAACAAGTGGGCTGGGTGGAGATTGCCGACGACGTGGAGATCGGCGCTAACACCACCGTCGACCGGGGCGCCCTTGGCCCCACGCGAATCGGTCGCGGAACCAAAATCGACAACTTAGTGCAGATCGGCCATAATGTCGAGATCGGCGAACACTGCATCATCGTCGCGCAAGTTGGCATCTCCGGCTCCACCAGGATCGGCAACGGTGTGGTGCTTGCCGGACAAGTAGGAATGGTGGGACACATCGAAATCGGCGACGGCGTCCGGGTGGGGGCTCAATCCGGGGTGTCCAAGTCAATCCCACCGGGCAAAACGATGTTCGGAACTCCTGCCCGGGAGATCATGAAAACCAAGCGAATCGATGCGGCCCTCGAGTACCTTCCCGACCTGCTGAAACGGGTCAGGAAGCTGGAGAGAAAGTCGGGCGACGACTCAGCAGATTAGTTGCTGCTCAATCTCGGCAATTCGATCCCAGTTCTGTTCCATTTCAGAAACGAAACGGAGGGCCTCCTCGCGGTCACCTGTTTCAATTGCCTGTCGAATCCGACAGAGTACACCCCACTGCTGGCGATTGACCACCTTCCAGTGGGCGACTCGGTCGCTCAGGCCGGTTGCCGCAGCGTTGAACGCCGTTCCAACCTCCTTGAGGGGATCTTCGCCGGTCAGACGCACCCGGACAGTCAGGTCACCGTCCGAGATTTCGCGCAGCCGAGTGGCTATCTGCTGGGCTGGCGCCGCAACTTTGGCATTGGGCAATATTGACATGACCCCTATCGCCGTAAGTGTCGCGATGACCGCTGAGATCAGGTACGGCATGAGAGTCATGAAAGCCAGTTCCATGGCGGACAGTGCGCCGGTTGACGAAACCAGCGATGCGCTCCGGTCATAGTAGGCGATAATAGCGGCGGAGGCGAAAACCGCGCAGAGTCCCATGAACACCGCCTTGCGGTAAAGGTGAGCCTTGTCGAAAACGACCTCGGGGGAAACCAGCGACCTGGACATAGCAAACTCTCCTCTCAAAATGCCAGCAATCAAACCGCACGGGCGACCGTTCGATTGATCGGCTATCACCCTCAAGATTCGGGAACACGAGAGCCATAGCTTAGTCCGATTTCCGACATTTTGTGATCACCCTTCGCACAAAGCAAAAGGCCCTGAAAGCAGGGCCTTTACGCGAACCGGTGTGCAATGTATGATCAGAACGGCAGATCGTCATCACCGCCGGACGAACTCTCCGGTGGCGGCGCGGATGGCGCGTCAGCAGACGCCGGACTCGAACCGGTCTCGCCCTTGGGGCCGAGGAACTGAATGTTCTGGAGAACTACCTCAGAAATGTAGCCCTTGCCGGAGCCGTCTTTCTTGTCGTAGCTGCGGTTGTCAATCCGGCCTTCGACATAAACCTGCCGGCCCTTGTGCAGGTATTCTTTGACAAGTTCCGCTTGTTTGCCCCACGCCACGATGTTGTGCCAGACGGTTCGTTCGTTTTTCTGGCCGTCCTGGCCGGTCCAGCGATCTGTTGTCGCCAGAGAAAAAGTCGCCACCGCATGGCCGCCGGGTGTGTACTTGAGTTCCGGATCTTTGCCAAGGTTTCCGATCAAAATCGCTTTGTTCACACTCATAACCCCTTACCTCCGTAAGTTGCAGGTATGCGAATATATGCCGCACAGGCCCACCAGTCAAGCCCAGGATTTATCTTGGAACCGCCCGTCGGCCATGCTATCCTGAACCGCTCAGGAGCCTGCATATGAGCTACGCATTCGACCCGAAAAAGGCAATCACATTCATCAGGGACTTTTTGTCCGAACAACTGGCTGCGAGCGGCCTGGACGGCTACGTGGTTGGTCTATCCGGGGGTATCGATTCGGCTCTGAGCACCAGCCTGGCGGTGGCGGCGGTAGGTCCTAAGCGAGTTCTGGCCGTCCTGATGCCGTACCGCACCTCGTCCGCCGACTCCAGGGCCGATGCCCTCAAGCTGGTAAACCACTTGGGGATAGAGCATCGCGAATTGGACATCTCGCCAATGATTGACGCTTATTTCCCCCGGATCACCGAACCTCTTCGCGTCCGAGCCGGCAACAAGATGGCCCGCGAACGGATGGCGGTACTATTCGACATAGCTCACGAAACCCGGCAACTGGTGTTGGGAACCGGCAATCGCACTGAATTCTGTCTGGGCTATACGACTGTGTATGGCGACTCGGCCTGTTCGGTCAACCCGATCGGGGAGCTTTACAAGACGGAAGTCCGTCTGCTGTCCCGCGCGATGGGAGTGCCGGAATCTATCATTTCCAAGACTCCAACAGCCGACCTCTGGGCTGACCAGACCGACGAAGGCGAGATCGGTGTCATGTACGATGAAATCGACGTCATTCTTCGGCGGATCGTGGACGAAGGTGAGCGCTCCCTGGCTGTCCTGGTCAGCGAAGGTCTGGAACGCGAACAGGTCGAGTGTGTGGTGCGATGGATCAACAAGAATTCATTCAAGCGGATTCCTCCACCGATAGCAGCGCTTGGTCGGGCGCAAGTGCCGAGTCAAATTCGCCTTACCTGAGTTGATGACAAACATGGCTGCAACTCCCGGCACAATCTATCTCGTACCAACGCCGATCGGCAACATGGGTGACATTACTGCCAGAGCGGTTGAGGTTCTGTCAACGGTCGACCTGATTGCCTGTGAGGACACCCGAGTGAGCGGGAATCTGGTGAAGAAACTGGGACTCAGTCGGAAATTAGTCAGCTACCACGAGTTCAACGAACGGCAGCGAGCCGAACAGTTGGTGGAATCGGTCCGCAACGGAATGAACATAGCGGTAGTTACCGACGGCGGCTCACCGGGAATCTCCGATCCGGCGTATCGCATCGTCAGGGCGGCGATTGATAGCGGACTTGATCTGGTGGCCCTGCCGGGACCGTGCGCCATCATCCCCGCTCTAACAGCCTCCGGACTGCCTACCGACCGGTTCTTCTTTGAAGGATTCCTGCCGCCGAAAGAGATCGCTCGTAAGAAACGCCTGAGCCTGTTGAGGGGCTACCCACACACGCTGGTGTTCTACGAATCGCCCCACCGAGTGCATAAGACGCTGGCTGACGCTCTTGATGTACTGGGCGATCGCGAGGCCTGTCTGGCTCGTGAGATCACGAAGAAGTTTGAGCAGTATGTGCGCGGGCCGATTAGCCGGATTATGGCCGAGTCGTCCGGCCGAAATGTGAAAGGCGAGATTGTGCTGGTAATCGCCGGAGCTTCCAAAGACCAGTCCGAGACCCGTCATGACTAGTATGCACAAGCAAACATCATGGAAGCTGCATCTAGTCGACCGGATGGTGATCGGATACTCTCTGCTGATGGTGGTTATCATCGCTATACTGGGACGACCGTTGACACATTATGCTGATGAAATGGCCTTCTATGCGGCGATGGCAACCCTGGCGTTGCTGATCGTGCGCTACGTTGATGAGACCAGCAGTCGCTGGCATGCCTTCCTCAGACTTCTCTATCCGGCGATGATGATCACGTTCTTTTATCGTGCCACCGGCGGCCAGATCTTTCTGCTTTTTGACCACTTCTTCGACTACCAGGTGGTTGCATGGGAGAAGTCCCTTCTGGGTATGGAGCCGACCCTTTTTGTCGACAAACATCTGCTCAATACATGGTCGACCGAAATCCTGTCGTTCTGTTACTTCTGTTACTATCTGATGTTCCCCGGTTTTCTGATAGCGCTTTTCCTGCGCCGTGAGCACCGGATGATACGCGACTTTCTGGCCGCCGCCTGTCTGACCTTTTTTGTATCTTACCTGCTCTTCTGGCTTTATCCCGTGGAAGGTCCGCGCTGGCATTTCGCCGGACAATATCTGAACGAGATTGAAGGCCCGGTGTTTCGACCGCTGGTTGAATTCGTGATTAACAATGCGGCGGTACGCGGCGGCGCAATACCTTCGTCGCATACCGGAGTCGCTCTGATTGTGATGTTGTTCTGCTTTCGTTACTTTCGCCGGGTGGGATGGCTGCTGCTGCCGATTGTGATCGGGCTGGCGGCTGGAACGGTCTGGGGAAGGTTTCATTACCTGAGCGACGTGATTGTCGGCGCTGCAATCGGCGCGATGGCCGTCTGGCTCATCTGGCGTTATTCTCCTCACAAGATCGGGCGAATCCCCGTTGTTGACCCACACAAGATGCTGAAGACACAAGATGTATCCTGAGTTGTTCCATATCGGCCCTGTTCCCGTACGCGCCTTCGGTCTGATGCTGGCCCTGACTTTCTTGGCGGGGGTGTTCTACGTGCAGCGCGTCACGTCGCGGGATAAGAAGCCGTTCGAACCATACCTAGCCATAGCCTACATCATGATATTCGGCGGCGTTCTCGGGGCGCGGTTATCGTACGTTTTTCTTCACTGGTCAGATTTCTCCAACAACCTGGCGGATATTTTCAACCCGTTTCAATCCGGACAGTTCGGAATAGCCGGTCTGAATCTTTACGGCGGTATTCTCGCCGGCATGGCCGGTTCTATTGTCTACGCCCGCGCCAAGAAGATGTCCGTGCTGGAAGTGTTTGACTACTTCGCCCCAACCATCGGACTGGGTATCGGTATCAGTCGCGTGGGTTGCTATCTCAACGGCTGCTGCTTCGGCACACCCACCGATCTTCCCTGGGGGGTAACGTTCCCGATTGGGTCCATACCCTACATGGTATTCGGCGACCAGCACTTGCATCCGTCGCAGCTCTACAGTTCACTCTACGGTTTGGGACTTTTCGTGTTCTTGCACTTCCTCATGAAACGGAAACAATTCGTCGGACAGTTGACGGCGATCCTGTTGATGGCTGAGGCCGTATTCCGCTTTGCGATTGAATATGTTCGTTACTACGAGAACGAGATGCACTTCTCCCTGTGGCGGATGCATCCGACCTACAACCAGGTAGTGTCGTGGGGGTTGTTCCTCGGCGGGGCCGTGACTTATGTGCTCTGTTTGAAACGGCAACGCGGTACTATGGACCAGCCGGAGTGAATCTATACCCCGGATAATCTGCCTCAAGGCGAGTGATCAAACTGCTGTCGACACCTGTTTCAAGCGCACGGCGACATATGCGCGTGGCGGCATCGGTTTCACCTAACTTCAACAATTCGTCCGCTGACTCAAAGAAATAGCGAAAGGGGACACTGTCCAGATCAACTAGTCCGCGCAACATACGCACCAAATCCTCGTGTCGGTTCTGTTTCCGATACAGCTCTATCAAATTGCCGCGCGCAACGAAATTTGTTGGTTGGATACGGACGGCATCGACGCAGTACTCCTCGGCTCTCCCGAGGTCTCGCAGATTCAGATATACACAGTAAAGGGAATTGTAGGTATTGCTGTTGAACGGATTCAAAGCGTCCGCAATCCTGAAATACACCAGTGCCGAATCCCACTGCTCCTGTTTCATGAAACATGCCCCGATGTTGGCCCAGGGGGATGCGTAATTGGGAGCATAGACAGCGGCCTGTCGGAACTTCGCCTCCGCCAAATCTACTTTCCCGTCTCGTAACGATTCCTCACCTTCACGGCCGACGATCTCATGAGGGAACAGGCGGCTGTTTTCGCGCTCCCTGGCGGCGATTTCAACCAAGCGACCATTTTTCTCAAGATACTGCGACAGAATATACCGACCCGTCCCATTCCGTAAGACATCGAGATTCGAGTAGCTGTCGAAAACCGCTATCGACAAATTCGGAACGACCTGAGTAAGAACTCGTGGCGTCAAGACCAGTAATCCGAGAGTAATTGCCAGGCCGCTTATAACAGCATGGTCCTTTATCGCGTTTCTGGCATCAAGCATTGCGTAGTACAGAATTGCCACCAAAGGCACACCCGCGAACGCAAATAAGTCCCAATCACGTGGCATACCCAGACCCGGGTTGAATATGAAGACCATGCCTGCTGACGGCAGCAGCACCAGAAGCGTAAACAGGTATTCCGGTCTTCGCAACGCTCCAGGTCCGATTCTCGTAATTACCGTTATGGCAGACATCAACAACGCGGGGAACAACTGAAAGAAGTGATTGGCATAGTCAAGCAAGTGCTTACCGGAAAATAGAGTATAGCCCTCTACGGTGTACCTGTCTGAAAGCAGTGGAACAATAGTGAATCGAAAGAAGTAGGAAGTGGTGTAATAGTGGACGAAGACGGCTCCGCTTGCGGCTGTCAAGGAAACTATGATGAACGCCTTCGCACCGAATCGCCAGCCCGCGATTCGAGCTCCAACAGCCGAGTTGCGAAAGAGCAGATAGATCGCACCTGGAACAAGCGCCACACCGAAAATATGGAAGGAAACAGCCAGTGCAAGCAAAGGGATGACGAACCAGCGGGAAACCTTGCCCAGAGCGATCAAAAGACCCGCTTGACAGAAGCTACCTACCGCAAGTACGAACAAAGGGTATGCTTCCAGATAACCGAAGAACAAGAGAGCGTAGCCTCCAGTCATCACACCTGCAGAATAGAGAAGTCTCCTTTCCGTACTCCTGAACAAATGGACGCTGACGAAACAGGTTACCAGCGCAAGGAGCAGGCCGGCGCCGATCGAGATCAGTTGCAGAGCCAACTCAGCCTGCGCCTCACTACCGCCACCGAGCAGTGCGTACACCCAACTCTGGATGAGAAACGTCCCAGCCTCCCAGGGCTTGTGATTTACACCACTTTGCAGCGAGGTAAGTACCTGATATCCGTCACCCAGAAAGTGAGTGCGCGTGCGCAATAGATAGAAAGCAACCGCCAGCACACCTACCAAGACGGCCAGCGCGACTACCGAAATCCATCTCTTAGTACCGCGCTCGTTCAGCCCCGAGTCATCGCTTCGTCTACCCTGCCACTGCATCAGAATCAATGGCACTGCAGCCGCTCCAAGCAGAACAAGTCGCGTACCCCATCCGAAATACCCGTACCAATTGAATCCCCAGAGGCGTTCCGATGTGAAAAACGAGGCCAGCCACATAAGGCTCAACGTGGCGCCATACACCATCCACACGGCTTCACTCACAAAACTTTGCCGACGGTGTTTCATCTACTTCTCACTGATTGTGTACTCTGTCATGAACATCAGCCTGGCCCTACTGGTTGGACGGGGCAAACCTGAACCCCGGGTAATTCGCTTCAAGCCGCTTGATCAAACTGCTGTCGATACCTGTTTCAAGCGCACGGCGACATATGCGCGTGGCGGCATCGGTTTCACCCAGTTTCAGCAATTGGTCGGCGGACTCGAAGTAGTATTGAGCGGGGACACTATCAAGATCGATCAGTCCGAGCAGCATCTGCACCATATCTTCGTGTCGGTCCTGTTTCCGGTACAGCTTTACTAAATTGCCTCTCGCAACGAGATTTGTTGGTTGGATACGGACGGCATCGACGCAGTACTCTTCGGCCTTCCTGAAATCTCCCAGATTCAGATAAGCATAGCCAAGGGAGTTGTAGGTACTGCTGTTGAATCGATTCAAGCCGTCCGCGATCTTGAAATACATCAGTGCCGAATCCCATTGCTCACGCCTCGTGAAACATGTGCCGATGTTGGCCCAGGAGGCTGCGGCATTGGGTGCATAGGCGACGGCCTGCCGGAACTTTGCCTCTGCTTGTGCCACCTTCCCGTCTCGAAACAATGCCTGACCCTCGAGGTCCCACACCTGATGAATGAGCACGCGGGTATTCTCTCGCTCCCTGGAGGTGATTTCATCGAGGCGACCATTCTTCTCAAGATATTGCAGCAGAACAAACCGGCCTGCCCCACTCCTAATAACATCGAGATTCGAGTAACTATCGAACACTGCGATCGAAGTCTCCGGCATTACCTGGCTAAGCACGCGTGGCGTCAACACCAATAATCCTAAAGCAACTGACAGCGCGGCTATGACAGCGTATCCCCTCAACTTATTCCTGACGTCAAGCAACGTGAAATACAAGAGAGTCACCAAGGGCACACCTGCGAACGAGAACAGATCCCAATCGCGTGGCATGCCCAATTTCGGATCAAATACGAAGGCGATCAGCAGTGACGGGACCAGCAACAGGATAAGGAAGCGATATTCGGGAGCGGCGAACGGGGAGTGTTTTCGCAAAGCAACTATCGTCCATATAAGGAAGAGCAGACCTGGTACCAGGAGAAACATAAGATTGGCAAAATCCAGCAAGTGTTTTAGAGAAAACAGAGTGTAACCTTCGACCGTGAACTGGTTGGCAACCAGGGCGATCATCGAGAATCTCAGGAACAGGTTCGAACCGTATACCCAGAAGAAAACAGTCAGCGCTACGGCCGCCATGACCAACCAGATCACACGGCGGGTGACATTATTTTGTGACTGATACCACCGGTCGACGATAGTCTCTCGCAAAATCATGAACAGGACAGCCGGCAACAGCGCCACTGCGAAGGGATGCATCAGTAACGCCCCTCCCGCGGGCAGCAGAATCCACCATTCACTCAACTTCCCAGCAATTGCGAGTAGTCCAAGAAAAGTCACCACTGCCACAAACAGAATCAGCGGGGGATAATTCTCGACATATCCAAAGAACAGTAGTGAAAATCCGCCGCTGGCGACACCGATGAAGAATAACAGTCTGTCGCGTCGTGACCGATACAGCCGGGCAGCAGTCAGGGCCGCCGCGACCAGGAAGAGGATGCCACTCAGCCAGGAGACGATTCGAAAGGCAAGTTCCGCCTGTGCCTCGCCAACTCCGCCGAGGAGAGAATAAACGCTCTCCACAAGAAAGTAGGCGCCCATGTTCCAAGGGCGTATCGGTACGGAGTCGGTCTCAAGACGTGAAAGCAACAGGT
>Ga0315278_10002448_pt1 | contig 16526 bp, 19 predicted proteins | sample YL17G06_0_MG_FD_203880 | JGI IMG/M metagenome (GOLD analysis project Ga0315278, IMG submission 203880) | Sediment microbial communities from Yellowstone Lake, YNP, Wyoming, USA - YL17G06_0 | ecosystem: Environmental > Aquatic > Freshwater > Lake > Sediment | place: USA: Wyoming | collected... | reverse complement strand
GCGTACAAGCGGCGGGCGCCGAGGTCCACGAATGCCTTCTGGATCAATGCCCGGCTCCCCTCGGTCGCGTACCCACGCCCCCAGGCTGAAGCGATGAGCCGATAGCCGAGCTCTGGCTCGTCGTCCGGATCGCTCTCCTGCGGACGGAGGTGGAACCAGCCGACGAACGCGCCGGTGCCCTTCTCGATCACCGCCCAGAAGCCGTACCGATCGCCTGCCTCGTAGTAGGCGATCCACGAGGGCAGGTAGATGTCGCGGTTCTCGTCCCGCGGCGTCTGCCGACCGCCGTTGATGTAGCGCATGACGGCCGGGTCAGCATCCAGCGCGGTGACGCGGTCCACGTCATCGGGCGTGAACCGGCGCAGGATCAGGCGCTCGGTCTCGAGGTAGACGTGCACCCCACGATGCTACCGCCAGGTCGCTCGCATTCCGCGCCCCATCGAGGCGACGATCAGGCGGGGCCGGGCGGGCGGCGCTCGAGGTGGGCCAGGAACTCGGCGCGGGTCTTGTCCCGCGTGCGGAAGATGCCCAGGACGGCGCTGGTGGTCATGATCGTGCCCGGCTTGCGCACGCCGCGCATGACGGCGCAGAGGTGCGTGGCCTCCATGACCACGCCGACACCCTGCGGCTGGAGCCGCTCCTGGAGGAAGTCTGCGACCTGCTGCGTCAGGCGTTCCTGGACCTGGAGACGACGCGCGTACGTTTCGACGATGCGCGGGATCTTGGACAGCCCGATGACCCGACCCTTGGGGATGTAGGCCACCGCGGCGCTCCCGAAGAAGGGCAGCAGGTGGTGCTCGCAGAGCGAGTAGAAGGGGATGTCCTTGACGACCACCATCTCGCTGTAGTCGACCTCGAAGACGGCGCCGTTGATGAGGCGGTCGGGGTCGACCCGGTAGCCAGCGGTCAGCTCCGCGTACATCCGATGCACGCGCTCGGGCGTGCGGATGAGCCCGTCGCGGTCGGGGTCCTCGCCGATCTCGACCAGGATCTCGCGCACCGCCGCTTCGACCCGCCCATCGGCGTCGAGGGCGCTGTGATCGCCCGCCAGCCCATCCTCGCCCATCTCGAACTCGATCTCGTCGACGAGCGCGCGGACGCGGGCATCCCGATCGGTCATCGGTCGCTCGGGTGCTGCGTCAGGCCCGGGGCTCGCCGTCCGTCGGGCTCGGCACGGGAGCTGCGGGTGATGCCTCGGCGGCGCTCGACATCGGAGCGGCGATGGGGGCCGGAGCCTGGGCCGATGCGGCTGCCGGTGCGGCTGCGGTGCTCGGGACAGCCGTGTCGGCCGCGGTCGCAACGGCGTTCGAGGCCGCCACCTTGTCGCCCTCATCGGCCTCGCGGGTCGCGCGCCGGAATCCGGAGATCGACTGCCCGAGCGACTCGCCAAGCTTGGGCAGGTTCTTCGGGCCCTTCACGAGAAGCACGATGACGAGGATGACGACGAGGATGAGGATGAGGTCTTGTCCGACTGGCATGCGCGGATGGTACTCCCTCAGGGGGCACCCTCAGCCGGCGGGCGCGAACCCCCGCAGCCAGGCGACGACGTTCGTGCCAAGGTCGGCGACGTGGTAGCCGCCCTCCTGGAGGATGACCGTCGGGCGGCCGAGCGTGGCGACCCGACGGCCCATCGCCGCATAGCCGCTCGTCGTGAGCTTGAAGCTGCCGATGGGATCGAGGGCATAGGTGTCCATGCCCAGTGAGACCACCAGGGTCGCCGCGTCGAACGCTTCGATCCGTGCCAGGGCGCCGTCGAGTGCCGTGAGATAGGCGGCATCGTCGGTGCCCGGCGGCAGGGGCATGTTCATGTTCGCGCCACGCCCCTCGCCCCCACCTCGCTCCTGCGCGTAGCCCGTGTAGTAGGGGTACATCCCGCGCGGATCGGCGTGCAGGGACACGTAGAGCACGTCCGGACGCTCCCAGAAGATGGCCTGTGTGCCATTCCCATGGTGGAAGTCGACGTCGAGGATGGCCACGCGACCCCCCGACCGACGCGTCAGCCAGTCAGCGGCGACGGCCGCGTTGTTGAGGTAGCAGTAGCCGCCGAAGAGATCACGAGCGGCATGGTGCCCGGGCGGACGGCATAGGCCATAGGCGACGGGCGCCCCATCGGCGACACGAACGGCGGCGGTCAAGGCCACGTCCACCGCCGATCGCGTGGCGAGCCAGGTGCCCTCGACGATGGGCGTCGCGGTGTCGAAGGTCCAGTAGCCGACGCGGCCACAGGGCGAGTCCGGCTCCGGCCAGTCGGAAGCGATGGGGCGGAGGGCCGGATGGCGGAACGTGTCGGGCACGATGCTGTCGCCGCCCGTCCCGCCTGCGCGCCACTCGGCCCAGGCCGTCTCGAGGTAGCGCACGAGCCCGGGGTCGTGCACGGCAAGGATGGGGTCGAGACCGAGATCATCGGGCCTGACGCGCTCGAAGCCACCGTCGGCGTCCAAGGCGGCGAGGATCGAGGTCACCCGCGCCCCCACCTCGAAGGCCGGCACTTCGCGCCCACCGGCGACCTCGCGGGGCGGCTCGTGGAGGGCATGCAGCGGGCTCGAGACGACGATCATCGATGGACCTCGTGGCGGTAGACTCGCGGCCATGATGCCGCAGCCGGGGGCCGCGTGAGCCGCGCCACCGGGGACAGCCTCCAGGAGCGCTACGCGCCGTCCAGCGTCTGCTTCGGCTGTGGGCCGGCCAACGCGCGCGGCCTGCGCGTGCGCAGCTTCCCGGACCCCGACGCGGAGCGGGACGGTGCCCTGGTGGCCACCTGGACGCCGTCACCCGACCACCACGCGTTCGACCGCGTGCTGAACGGCGGCATCTGCGGCGCCATCCTCGATTGCCATGCCAACTGGTCGGCGGCGATGGCCATCATGCGCACGACCGGGGCGGACCGACCGCCGGCCACGGTGACGGCCGACTTCGAGGTGCGCCTGCTGGCGCCGACGCCGACCGATCAGATGCTTACCCTGCGGGCCTGGCCAGTCGAGGTCGTCGGCCGGCGAGCGACGAGCGAGGCACGCATCGAGACCGCCGAGGGCATGATCACAGCCACGCTGGTCGGGCATTTCGTGGCCGTCCGTGACGACCACCCGGCATACGACCGCTGGCAGGCCGGCGAGGAGCCTACGCCGGGCGCCGGTTAGCGGCCACCGAAGCCACCGACGCCGGCCGCCTCGATGGCGACCGCGAGCTCGCGCCGGTAGATGGCTGGCGCGTCGGTCGATGGGGTCATCCTTCCGGTCGCATATACTCCCTTCCGCCGGTCATCCCAACCGTCTCACGACCGCGCCCCAAGGACCCCGGACGACCGACCATGTCACGACGCCCAGCCGCCACGCCCCTGCTGCAAGCCCGCGGATACCTCCTGAGCCACCTCGACACGCTCGAGGCTGAGGCGGTGACCATCATGCGCGAGGTCGCCGCCGAGACCCGCGCGCCGGTCCTCCTCTTCAGTGGCGGCAAGGACTCGATCGTCCTCCTGCGCCTGGCCGAGAAGGCCTTCCGGCCGGCCCGCTTCCCCTTCCCGGTCATGCACGTCGATACCGGGCACAACTTCCCCGAGGCCCTCGAGTACCGCGATCGACGCCTGGCCGAGATCGGCGAGCGCCTGGTGGTGGCCAGCGTCCAGGCCTCGATCGACGCGGGCCGGGTGGTCGAGGAGACGGGCGCGCGCGCCTCCCGCAACCGCCTCCAGACGGTGACCCTGCTCGATGCCATCGCCGAGCACGGCTTCGACGCCGCCATCGGCGGCGCGCGGCGCGATGAGGAACGGGCGCGGGCCAAGGAGCGCATCTTCTCGGTGCGCGACGAGTTCGGGCAATGGGACCCGCGCAACCAGCGCCCCGAGCCATGGGCCATCTACAACGCCCGGCTCCGCCAGGGCGAGCACCTGCGCGTCTTCCCCATCAGCAACTGGACGGAGCTCGATGTCTGGCACTACCTCGAGCGCGAGGCGCTCGAGATCCCGTCCATCTACTACGCCCACCAGCGCTCGGTCTTCCGCCGCGACGGCATGCTCCTGGCGCAGGGCCCCTACGTGCCGCTCCTGCCCGACGAGTCGCCCTTCGAGACGCGGGTGCGCTTCCGGACGGTCGGCGACATGACCTGCACGGGGGCCGTCGAATCCGAGGCCGAGACCATCACGGCGGTCATCGAGGAGCTCGTGGCGACGCGCATCACCGAGCGCGGCGCGACCCGCGCCGACGACCGCTCGAGCGAGGCGGCCATGGAAGACCGCAAGCGCGAGGGCTACTTCTGATGGCTCCCCGCACGGCCGGCCCGCGGGCCAACGGCGCCACGCCCCACGGGGAGCCGGTGATGGCCGGCGCGGACCTCCTGCGCGTGGCCACGGCGGGCTCCGTGGACGACGGCAAGAGCACGCTCATCGGGCGGCTCCTCTACGACTCCAAGCTCATCCTCGAGGACCAGCTCGAGCACCTCGTCAAGACGAGCGCGCGGCGGGGCGACGAGATGCTCAACCTGGCCCTCCTGACCGACGGCCTGCGGGCCGAGCGGGAGCAGGGCATCACCATCGACGTGGCCTACCGCTACTTCTCCACGCCGCGCCGCAAGTTCATCCTGGCCGACACCCCCGGGCACGTGCAGTACACGCGCAACATGGTCACGGGAGCGTCGACGGCCGACCTGGCCCTCATCCTCATCGACGCCCAGCGGGGCGTCGTCCAGCAGTCCCGCCGGCATGCCGTCATCGCCTCGCTGCTGCGCGTGCCGCACTTCCTGGTGTGCATCAACAAGATGGACCTCGTCGACTTCGACGAGGCGGTCTACGCGCGCATCCGCGACGAGTTCACGGCCTTCGCCGCCAAGCTCGAGGTGAATGACGTGGCCTTCATCCCCGTCAGCGCCCTGCACGGCGACAACGTCGTGACCCGCTCGGCGCGCATGCCCTGGTATGCCGGCGGCTCGCTCCTCACCCACATGGAGTCGCTCTTCATCGCGTCGGATCGCAACCTCGTCGACTGCCGCTTCCCGGTCCAGCTCGTCGTCCAGCCGACCTCGGCGCACGCGGCGGGCTACCGCGGCTACGCGGGGCAGGTGGCGGGCGGCGTCTTCAAGCCGGGCGACGACGTCGTCGTCCTGCCCTCCGACCTGACGACCACGATCACCGCCATCGACGACTTCGACGGCCCCCTCGCGGAAGCCTTCGCGCCCCTCGCGGTGACCCTCCACCTGGCCGACGACATCGACCTCTCGCGCGGCGACATGATCTGCCGCGAGAACAACCGGCCCCACGTCGGCCAGCGCATCGATGCCATGATCTGCTGGATGACCGACCAGCGATTGACCGTCGGCGGGCGCTACCTCCTCAAGCACACCACCCGCACCGTCAACGCCCACGTGGCCGAGGTCCAATACCGGCTCGACATCGACACGCTCCACCGCGAGGAGGGCGTCGAGGGCCTCGGCCTCAACGACATCGGGCGCCTCTCGCTGCGCCTGACCGCACCGATCTTCTACGACGAGTATCGACGCAACCGCACCACGGGCGCCTTCATCCTCATCGACACCGCCACCAACGTGACCGTCGGTGCCGGCATGATCCTCGGTCCGACGGGCAGCTAGCGACTCGAGGTCGTCCCGTGATCATCAGCGACGAGCACAGATACGTCTTCATCGCCCAACCGCACACGGCTTGTTCGGCGATCCAGACCGAGCTCAGACGGATGTACGGCGGCCGCCCGATCCTCGAGAAGCACGCCACGTATGCGGCCTTCATCCGCCGCGCAACGCCGGAGCAGAAGGGCTACTTCGTCTTCTCGGGCATCCGAGATCCTCTTGATGAAGCCGTCAGCCTGTACTTCAAGTACCGAACCGACCACAAGGGCCGGTATTCGGCCCGCCTCCCGGTGCTGGCCGAGCGGCAGCGCGAAGCCTTCGAACTGGTTGCCGCCGAGGAGGCCGACTTCGCCAGCTACCTGCGGCGCTTCTACCGGCGCCCCTACGACAACGACACGATCGTGTACCACAAGCACATGGACCACATCATCCGCTTCGAGCACCTCCAGGAGGACTTCAGCGCCGCGCTCGGGCACATCGGGCTAGAACAGGTACGGCCGCTGCCGTTGGTCAACCAGACCACACGACGTGGTTCCTACTTGGAGCAGTACCCAGCAGACCTGTGGCCGCATGCCGCCAAGGTCTTTGGGCCCTTCATGCGCAAGTGGGGTTACGAGCTGCCCAGCGCGTGGGTCGGTGTCACCGTACCTCGGTCGTCGATGGTCGCCTTTCGGCTCCTGAGTCCTCTCCGCTTCGTGTACCGCCGCTACGTACGCCTCGGGTCGCTGGATGTCGAGCGGCGACCGACCAGCAGGCTGGGTCGCGCGATCGCGGCAGTGATGCGACCGATCGATCGCGCCATGCACCGGTTGTTCGGCCACTGAGGCGAACGCTCGCCGGTCTCGAGCCTCAGTGCGATGGTCGCCCCGACCTTGGTACCATCCGGACGTGATCATCAGCGATACCCATCGCTATGTCTTCATCGAGCAACCCCACACCGCCTGCACTGCCATCCACGCAGAGCTGCGCGAGCACTATGGGGGTCGCACGAAGCTCGAGAAGCACGCGACCTACGCCGACTTCCTCCGCGTTGCGACCCCCGCGGAGAAGCGATATTTCGTCTTCTCGGGCATCCGTGATCCGCTGGACGAAGCGGTCAGCCTGTACTTCAAGTACAAGACGGACCACCGGCGGAAGTACAGCAAGGGCATCTCCCAGCAGACGCTCAGCCCGATCCAGCGCGCGGCGTACGGCCTGATCGTCGAAGAAGACGCCGACTTCGCGCACTACCTGCGTCGCGTCTACCACCGTCCATACGACAACAACACGCTCATCCACCACAAGCGGATGGACCAGGTCATCCGGTTCGAGCACCTCCAGGAGGATCTCAGCCGGACGCTGGCGAGCCTCGGTCTCGAGCAGGTGCGCCCGCTGCCGCAGGTCAACAAGACGGGCGAGCGCGGGACCTATCTCGACTACTACCCCGAGGAGCTCCGCGCACACGCCGCGAAGATCTTCGGGCCGTTCATGCGGAAATGGGGCTACCGGCTGCCGGCGGACTGGGTCGGCGTGACGGTGCCGACCTCGGCGCTCGTCGAGTTCCAGGTCCTCGGGATCCTGCGCTACTTCGACCGGCGCTATCTCCGGCGGCCGGCCAATCCGGCGACGAAGTTGGCTGGAGCCCTGCTCCTCCCCATCTGGAGGTCTGCGACCAAGCGTCTGGGTCGGTAGGAGCGCTGGTCCGTCGTCGTAGCGGAGCTCCGCCAACAGGTCCGACCTCCGTAGGCCGACCTCCGTGATCCGCTCCAGCACCGGCCGCGCAGAGCCCCCGGGCGTCTCGCTGCCGGCGGTCAGGCAGTCGGCTTCTGGATCGGCCGGAGGGTTCGTACGGGCTATGCGTGGACCGACGTCAGGAAGTCGCGCACGATGCGCCGAAAGTCGTCGGGGCGCTCGAGGTTGGGCAGGTGGGCGACCCCCTTCATCGTCACCCGTCGGGCGCCGGCGATGCCCGTCGCCAGCGCCTCCGCGGCGGCGTGCGTGTCCGAGGGGTCGAGCTCGCCTTCGACGATCATGGTCGGCACCGTGATCTCGCCCAACCGGCCGGCGGCCGGTGGGTCGAGCACGATGGGGTCGCCTTCCGGATGTCCAGCCACGTAGTTGGCGAGGCTCAGCGCGCGCACTCGCTCGCGGATGTGCGCCGGCACCCGGGTCGCTGGCTGACCGATGCCGTCCACCCAGATGCGCAGGTCGAGGTCGGCGATGCCGGCCCAGTCCTTGGCCTCGACCATCAGCTCCTCTGACTCGAAGAGCGCCCTCTCCTCTGGCGTCCCCTCGTGTTCCAGCCCGCCCAGGCCACCGTTGACCCAGACCAGGGCGGAGACGCGATCGGGATACTCCAGGGTCGTGTCAAGGACGATGGACCCGCCGCGGGAGCAACCGAGGAGCGCAGCACGATCGATCCCCAGGTTGTCCAGGACGGCGATCAGATCGGCCCGGTTCGAGAATGCCACGTCCGTGGAGCGCGTGGCACCGTAGCCTCGGGTGTCGTAGGTGATGACCTGGTGGCCGCCCGCGAAGCTGGGCACGTCGTCATCCCACATCGACTGGTCGCAGATGCCGGCATGGACAAGGACTAGTGCGTTGCCGCGGCCGGTCGATTCGTAGAAGAGCGTCGCGCCGGCGACCTCGATCTTGCCGCTCTGGTCGGGGGAGAAGCTCATCGGGTCTCCTGTGGGGCGGCGAGGAGGCCGAGCACCTCGGCACTGACCTCATCCGGTCGATATCGCATCAGATTGTGCGCCGAACCGGCGAAACGGACCACCCGCGCTGGGGGCATGCCCGCTGCCGAGCGCGACACCAGCAGGTCGTCGAGCGCCAGCCGCCGTTCCCGGACATCGTCGTCATCCGCGCCACCGGGCTCGGCCACGAGGATCGTGAGCGGTCGAGCGAGGTCGCCGAGCGCGGTGGCCGGCTGGTAGGCGAACATCGATCCGACACAGCCACTCAGCGCGTGGCGGCGGACCACGGGCGCGAGGCGGCCGGCGTACTTCTCGTCGACCGTCGAGCGTGCCGCCCGCTCCTGGTCGCCATCCCAGCTGGCCGGGTCCCAGTCGCGCCGATCGGCCAGGAAGGCATCCATCGAGGCGAGCACGTCCGGAGGCTCGTCGAGGCCCCGCTGGAACTCCGCGGCGTCCATCCGCAGCGCCGGCTCCAGCTCCTCCCAGCCACCGTCGACCAGGACGAGCCCCGAGACCGCCGCTGGCCGCAGGTGCGCCGCGCAGGCCGCGACCTGCGCGCCGAACCCGTGGCCGACGAGGACCGCCGGCGGGCCGTCCACGTCGGGGCCAAGGCCGTGGGCGGTGAGGACCGTCAGCAGGTCGAAGGCGAGGGAGTCGAGGTCGTAGCCGTCGCGCGGCGACTCTGACAGGCCGTGGCCACGCAGGTCAGGCGCTAGCACCCTGGCACGGCCGGCGAGGCGGCGGGCGATCGGCGCCCAGGTCCAGCCTGTGGCCAGCAGCCCATGGACCAGGACCACCGCCGGAGTGCCCGGTGGCGCCGGCGTGACCTCGGACGATGCTGTGCCCCAGTCGAGGGCGTGGATCCGGACGCCCGTGTCCATGGTCACCACGACGGCGGTCGGCTCGGGGTCGGCAACGGGGCGCGGCACTTGTGCGATGGGCTCGGTCGAGGGCATCACCTCTAGGATAGGCGGGCGCCAACCCTGGGCGAAACCCGTCGCCGGTCGAGGCGCTCGAGACATGAGGTCACCGTGCCGGTCCGTCGCCGTGGCAGCCAGGCCCGACGCAGCCCAGATCGCCGAACCGTCCTGCCCGACCCATTCGAGGCCAGCGTGCAGCGCGCCCTCGACTCGCTGCCTCCGGATGCCCGGCGCCTGCTCGAGACCGTGGCCATCGTCATCGAGCAGGAAGCGTCGCCGCGGCAACGCCTCGAGGAGGAGCTGGCAGCGGACGAGACCCTCTACGGCCTTTACGAGGGAACACCGATCACCGAGTACGGCGCGGACTGGGTCCCCTACCCCAACAAGATCACCATCTTCCGCGGCCCGCTCGAGGCGGACTTCGCGGACCGCCACGAGCTCGAGGAGGAGATCCGCGTGACCGTCCTTCACGAGCTGGCGCACCACGCGGGGTTCGGTGACCGAACGCTCCACGATTTCGGCCTCGACTGAGCGCCGAAAGGTACGGCTCGACGAGATCCACGGGAGCACCGACGCTGCAGGTCGACGGGCGGTCCGGGCGCCGGCAGATCAGGTGCCGCGGACTCCTCCCCGACATCGCCGCCGGCGAACGACGTTGCCCGCCGCGCTGGGCCGCTCGTCACCATCCTCGCCTCGCTGAGCCCGATCCGTCAGTCGCCTGACTCCGCGAGGGCCAGGATCGCCGGAAGCCGATGCAGGTCGACGTTGCCGCCCGAGGCCACGCATGCCACCGTCTCGCCTTCCCGGATGGGGACCTGCCCCGCCAGGACGGCCGCCAGGGCGGCAGCCCCGGCCGGCTCGAGCAGCTGCTTCATGCGCTCGAGAGCGAAGACGACGCCACGGGCGATGGTCGCCTCGCTGACCACGATGAAGCCGTCGAGTGCACGAGCTGCGATGGGCACCGTCCACTCGCCGGCCGCGGCCGCCCCAAGGCCGTCGGCGATGGTCGTCGGCGTGATCCGGACCGGGTGGCCCGCCTCCACCCCGCGGCGCAATGCGTCGCTTCCGACCGGCTCGACGGCATAGACGCGGCATCCGGGGCGAACGGCCTTGATGGCACTTGCGATGCCGCCGATAAGCCCGCCGCCACCGACGCCCACGACGACCACGTCCACCACCGGCAGATCAGCGAGGATCTCCAGGCCGACCGTGCCCTGGCCCGCGATGACCGCCGGATCGTCGTAGGCGTGGACCATCACGAGGCCGAGGTCGTCGCGCAGCGCCTCGGCATGGGCCAGCGCCTCGCCGAAGTGCCGACCGTGGAGGACGACCCGGGCCCCGTAGCCGGTCGCGGCCGCGACCTTAGCCTGCGTCGCGACCACCGGCATGACCACGGTGACCGGCACGCCGACGGCCGCGCCGGCATAGGCGACAGCCTGGCCGTGATTGCCGTTCGAAGCGGTGATGACGCCGCGCCGCCGCTCCTCTTCGGTCAGGCCTGCGGCACGGTTGGTGGCGCCGCGGACCTTGAACGAGCCCGTCATCTGGAGGTGCTCCGCCTTGACGAAGCAGCGCGAGACGCCGTCCGCCTTGGGCCCAGCCCCAAGACGGATGCCGAGCCGCTCGCCTGCCAGCGCCGCGGCTGTCCGGGACGAGAGCATCGGCGTCCGATGGACGCGGCCGTGGAGCAGCGCCTCCGCCTCGCGGATCGCCTCGAGCGACACTCGGCGGTCGGTCGTGGCCTCCTGGTCGCCGCGCTCGGTCACGCTGCCGCCTCCATGGGCCGCCTCCGGTAGAGGAAGGCGGCGGGGGCCACCGCCACCACCGCGGCCATGAGCATGAGCGGGCCCAGGTCCGTGACGCTCAGCAGGGCAGGCCCCAGGACCGCCATGGTGGCCGAGGTGAGCAACCCGGCCATATCGAGCGCCCCGAGCGAGGCTGCGCGCTCCTCCGGCTCGGTCGCATCGGCGATCCGGGCCGTGCCCGCGAGATAGGCAAGGTTCCAGCCGACACCGACCAGGAAGATCGACGGCAGCACGGTCGCCAGGGTGGGGCCGAGCGCCAGCCCGACCGCCCCAGCCGCGCTGACCAGCAGACCTGCGACGAGTCCCGGCAGCCGCCCGAAGCGGTCGACGGCACGGCCGAGGATCGGTGAGAGCCCGAACATGCCCACGATGTGGACTGCGAGAGCGACCGAGATGGCGCCGAGGTCCTGCCCGTGATGGTGCATCTCCAGCCCGACGACCGACATCGCGATGGCCATCACGCCCTGCGCCACGACGACGGCGCCGAGGCTGGCCATCAGACCGGGTTCTCTGAAGATGACATGCAGGGGGCGACGGGGGAACGGCCCGGGCACTGCGCCGGCGTCGGGGACCGGCCCCTGGGTCCCCGGCGTCTCGTCGGCCATCCGCCGTGCGATGGACAACGGGTCGTGGCGGATGGAGAGCACGACGACCGCGCCAAGGCCAGCGATCAGGGCGGCCAGGATCCAGGGCGTGGAGAGTGAGGTCACGTCCGCCGTCTCGCCGCTCAGCAGCGGGGCGAAGACGATGGGCCCCAGGATGGCGCCGACGGCCGCGCCGACGAGGACACGGCCGAGGACCGTGCCGCGCCGCTCTGGCGGGGCCATGTCCGCGGCGCCGACGCGCGCCAGGCTGGCTGCGCCCAGGCCAAGGCCGAGCACCGCCATGGCCACCATGAAGAGCGTCAACGACTGCGTCGAGACCGCGACGAAGAGGACTGCGGCAGCCAGCGCCGCGACGACGAAGCCGCCTGCGATGACGGGACCCCGCCCCACCCGGTCCATCAGCCGACCGGCGGGGATGGCGACCAGGCCGAGCGTCACCGAGAAGAGCGCGGAGGCGATGCCGGCGGACCAGGTGTGGCCGGTGAGGATCTCCGTGGTGATGGCCGTCAGGGCGGCCTGCAGCTGGATGATGCTCCAGCCGATGGCCAGCCCGGAGGCGAGGGTGATCGTGTTCCGCCGGATGACCCGGTCGAGCGCGGGTCCGGTCGATGGCAGCTGGGCCGCAGGCATGGGCGGAGTATCGCAGTCGATGGGCGGCCCACGCGCCAGCGCGTGCACGGCGGAGACAGACGCGGCGTCCGTCCATCCGGTCTCTACTTGCGTATTTGCGCAACTTCTGACATCATCCTGCCCGTGATGCCCGTCGTCATCTCCAGCGACCTCGAGCGAGAGCGGTTCGCCGCCGTCGGTCGAGCGCTGGCCGACCCCAAGCGACTCTGCGTCCTCGAGACGTTGGCCGCCGGGGAGCGCTCGGTCAGCGAGCTTTCGCGTGACGTCGGTTGCCAGGTCCCGAACATGAGCCAGCACCTCGCCGTGCTGCGCAGTGCCGGGTTGGTGGCATCCCGACGTGACGGCACGACCGTCTACTACCGCCTCGCGGACCCCCGGGTCCTCGAGGCCTACACCCTCATCCGTTCCATCGCCGGCTGAGCGCCGGAAAGAAAGGGATCCCGATGTCCATCAAGGTCGCCACCGACGAGACGTTCCAGCAGGTCGTCATCGAGAGTGACAAGCCGGTCGTCGTCGACTTCTGGGCTGCCTGGTGCGGGCCCTGCAAGCTCGTCGCGCCAGAGCTCGAGAAGCTGGCCGAGAAGTACGAGGGCCGCCTCGACGTCGTCAAGGTCGACGTCGACGCCAACCCCGGCCTCTCGCAGGCCTTCAACATCCTGTCCATACCGACCATCGCCTACTTCAAGCCCGGCGCCCAGCCGCAGGGCGTAGCCGGCTTCCGCCCGATGGAGAGCTTCGAGCAGGCCTTCGGCCTGACCGAGCTGCTCAGCGCACCCGTGCCCGAGCCCGCCCCAGCCGACTGACCGTTCTTCGCGCTCGCGGAGCCTGGCCTGCTTGGCGTGCATCCGCAGCATGGGAGGCGTCGAGGTTTACCTGCCCCTTCTAACGATCTGCCTCGCGGGCGGCGAACTCGAGCCAGGCGGCGACGCGGTCGGTCGTGAAGCGGTCGAAGGTCGTCGGCGAGAACGACACCCATTCAGGCCCGCGAGGTGATAGGCGGGCGTCGGGCGTCCGCGCGGCGGCAGCCGCGACATCCGCTCTGAGCCTGAATTCGGCCGTCCCGCCAACGACGCTGACGACCATCCTCTGACCGACCGAATAGGCCGTCGCGTCGCCCTCGGGCACGGCCTCGATATCCAGGTCGGCGGCCACAGCAGCGACGAGCTCGGCCAGCTCAGCCGCGTGAGACCTGGCCATCCGGAGTCAGGCCTGACGGTCCGGGTCGGCGAGGATGGCGGCCAGCTCATCGTGGTGGTCTTGGTAGTGCTCGATGGTCTCCTCGAAGAAGAACTCCATCATCTCCGCATCCCTGACCCAGCGCGTCTCGGGGACCATGGTCAATGTGCCACGCAGCTCGCCGGGCACCGTCCGAGCGAGGCGCCGCACCTCATCGGGGTCCATCGCTCGCCACCGGGCCAGGAAGTCGTCGTTGACGCCGTCGCCGCGAGCCTGCCAGTCGTTCGCCATGCGCTCCCTCGAGGGCGATGATCCACCGACCGCCAGCTCCCGCGCCACGTCGAGCGCGTGCCCCTGCCAAGCCACGAGGTGTCCGAGCAGGTCGCGCGCCGACCAACCGTGGGTCGAGTCCTCTGGGTGACCGGGCCGGTCGAGGTCCTCGTCCGAGAGGTCGATGAGCGCCTCGAACGGCGCCCATGCCTCGTGCTCTTCCTCCAGGAACTCCATCGCGGACGCGTACATGAGCCCTCCTCGATCGCGGCGGTTGGTGGTCGCGCTCAGACGGCGACCGGTTCGCGGTACTCCCCGAAGACAGCGCGGAAGACGCCGCACATCTCACCAAGCGTGGCATAGGCGCGGGCGCAGTCGATGAGCGCAGGCATCAGGTTCGTCTCGCTCGAGCCAGGCCGCGAGGCGAGGTCCCGAAGCCGCTCGAGGGCGCCCGCCACCGCCTCGCCGTCCCGCTCACGGCGGACCCGCGCCAGCCGTCCGAGGTGCGCCTGCCTGGACGCCTCGCTGACCTGGAGGAGCGGGATGGCCAGGACCTCGTCCGGGTCGGCATGGACGTTGACCCCGACGACTTCGCGCTCGCCGGCGTCGAACTCGCGCTGGTAGCGATAGGCCGCGTCAGCGATCTCGCGCTGCGGGTAGCCCGCCGCGATGGCCGCGACCATGCCGCCCAGGCGGTCGATCTCGTCGAGGTAGCGCCAGACCGCCCGCTCGGTCTCGTTGGTCAGCGACTCCACGAACCAGGAGCCGCCAAGGGGATCCACGGTCGAGGCGACGCCGGTCTCGGCGGCGATGACCTGCTGCTGGCGCAACGCGAGCAGGGCGGCCCCGGCGGAGGGCACCGCCCAGGCCTCGTCATAGGCGTCGGTGTGGAGCGATTGCGTGCCACCAAGCACGGCTGCAAGGGCCTGGATGGCGACGCGGGTCAGGTTATTGAGCGGCTGCTGGGCGGTCAGCGAGACGCCGGCCGTCTGGGCGTGGAAGCGCAGCCATGTGGAGCGCTCGTTCTCGGCCCGGTATCGCTCGGTCATCAGCTTGGACCAGATGCGGCGGGCGGCCCGGAACTTGGCGATCTCCTCGAAGAAGTCGCTGTGCGAGTTGAAGAAGAACGAGAGCCGCGGCGCGAAGTCGTCGACGCGCAGGCCGCGTCGGAGCGCCTCCTCGACATAGGCCATGCCGTCGGCGATGGTGAAGGCCAGTTCCTGGACAGCCGTCGAGCCGGCCTCGCGGATGTGGTAGCCGCTGATCGAGATCGTGTTCCAGCGCGGCAGCTCGCGCGTCCCGAACTCGATGGTGTCGGTCACCAGGCGCATCGAGGGCTCGGGCGGGAAGAGGAACTCCTTCTGGGCCACGAACTCCTTGAGGATGTCGTTCTGGATGGTGCCCTCGAGGATCCCGCGCGGGAAGCCGCGCTTCTCTGCGGCGGCGATGTACATGGCCCAGATCGGCGCGGCCGGGGAGTTGATGGTCATCGAGGTGCTGATGCGGTCGAGCGGCAGGCCGTCGAGCAGGACCTCCATGTCCGCCAGGGAGGAGACCGCGACCCCGCAGGTCCCGAACTCGCCTTCGGCCTCCGGATCGTCGGTGTCGTAGCCGTAGAGGGTCGGCATATCGTAGGCGACCGAGAGCCCCGTCTGCCCGGCGTCGAGCAGCTGGCGGAACCGGGCGTTGGTGTCCTCGGCGGCGCCGAAGCCGGCGAACATGCGCATCGTCCAGGGCCGCGACCGATAGCCGAGCGCGTGGATGCCACGCGTGAAGGGCGGCGAGCCAGGCACCCCGATGTCGCGCGCCGGCTCGAAGGCGTCCCAACGACCGCTCGCGAGCGGTCGTCCGAGGTGGTCGAGCGCGGTCGGCCCCGAGCCGCCGGCACGCTCGCTTGCCAGGGCGAGCGGGCCATAGAGGGCCTCGATCTCGACGTCGCTGATGGTCGAGAAGCGCGTCCGGCGCGCGTCCGAGTCATGTCCAGCGGCCGCCTCGCGCCAGGCTCGTTCACGCTCCGCCCAGCCGCTTTCCATGGCGGCGACGATACCATCCGACCCGGCCATCAGCGCATCTGCGGCGGTCGACCTACCCTTCCGGGTGCATGACCCACCGCCGCCCGCCCCCACGCGGGCTTCTGGTCGCCTGCCTCGCCCTGGCCGGCCTCTCGGCCGGGGGTTGCGCCGGCCTCGGCGCGACCCCGACGCCGGACGCATCCGCGCCCTGTGCTGGCGCCGACGAGCAGCGCGCGGCAGGCTTCGACCCGGAGCTGGAGGCGCTCATCCCGCCGACCATCGAGGGCGTTGCGCCGAGCCTGCTCGACAGCGGGCGCTACTGCTCCGCGAAGGCCTTGGGCACGTTGGTCGAGGCCGGCTTCGACGAAGTGCGGTTCGCGGGCGCCACCTGGCCGGGCGACGACGCCTCCGGGCTCGCGGTCGTCGTCTATCGCGCGCCGGGCCTGACGCTCGACGCCATGGCGGACACGTTCGCCAAGGGCGCCGATGACGCCCGCTCCGTGAACCAGGTCCACGCCCGGGCCATCGAGGTCGCCGGGCGCCCGGCGGTGCGCATCGACGCCGCCATGCGCGATGACCCTCAGACGGTCTACCTCTGGCCGGCCGCCGAACCCGACACGATCAACGTGGTCATCGGCTCGAAGGTCGAGCAGGCCAGGCTGGACGCCGCGCTGGAGGCGATGGGCGACCGCTGATCTGGCGGTCGCCGACGGGCGGGCGCCTGCCGGACGGTGCGCGCACGCCATCGACCATCGTTCGACTCGGGCCGTACTCCCGCCCCATTGCCCCTGCCTGCGATCAGGTCTACCTTCTGGGCACGCCGTCGAACTCGGGCCGGATGCGCACCCGAGGCGTCGAC
>Ga0315278_10002447_pt1 | contig 16526 bp, 13 predicted proteins | sample YL17G06_0_MG_FD_203880 | JGI IMG/M metagenome (GOLD analysis project Ga0315278, IMG submission 203880) | Sediment microbial communities from Yellowstone Lake, YNP, Wyoming, USA - YL17G06_0 | ecosystem: Environmental > Aquatic > Freshwater > Lake > Sediment | place: USA: Wyoming | collected... | reverse complement strand
AGAGCTTACTTTTCCCTGCCGGCAGACAGTTTCCAACGGTATTTATATCAGGGTTTTGGCTAAAAAGCCATCGTATTTTAGGATGAGTTCTTCCTTGCGGCGCCGGCTCAGGGACTTGACGGCGCACTCCCGTGACAGGGATTTGGAGCGAGTGCCGCACTCCTCCCGGTAGACCAAAACGACGGGGCGACGGGTCCGGGTGTAGCGGGAGGCCGTGCCCTCCTGGTGTTCCCGGAGCCGGCGGTCGATATCGGTGGTCACTCCGGTATAAAAGGACCCGTCAGAGCATCCGAGGATATAGAGGGACCAGCTGGCTCCCGCGGCCGCGTTCGGCGCCGGTTGTTCCTCCTTCGCCTCCATCACCCGGAGCATGCGGCGGTAAGGAGGTTTCATGGGATCGAAATCAGGGTATCGGACATTCCGATTGGGAGAATACTTCCGGCCGTTTGGCGATGTCAAGAATCCGTAGCGTGCCTGATGTATAAAAAACTATACTACTGGTCCTACATCAGCTTCTGCCTGCTGGTCTACGGGATCATCTACTCGGTGATGAAACGGGTCCAGTGATCCCTAGGCTTTATCCATTAATTGCAGCTACCTGGACGGCGGCCGAAACAGGCGGCCATCCTTCCCCCCTGACGCTCGAGGACGAAAAAACAACCGACGAGATAGGCGGCAGGTTGAGTGAAATTGAAGTGGTCTTACGAGATGGAAACTATATCTTGGAAAGAATGAAAGCCGCCAAGAAACCCAGCATCGTCAGAAAGCCGATCAAAGGACCCCCGTCTTCATAAGCTTCGGGCATCATGCTGTCGGCCAGCATGGCCAGGATCGCCCCGGAGGCGAAAGACTCGATGATGCCGAGCGCGTTGAGATCCATCTTTTCCAGGAACAAAAAACTTAAAACAACGCTCGAGGCGACGCAGATGCTGACGATGGACCATAACCAATAGATGCGCTGTTTGGAGAACCCTTCCTTTCGCAGATCGTCTATGGAGGATAGGCTCTCGGGGAGGTTCGACAGGAAGATGGCGACAAGCATCAGCAGCCCGATCCCTTTCTTGCTTAGAAGAGCGACGCCCAACGCTATCGACTCGGGGATCCCGTCAAGCAAAGAACCCAAGACGATCGCCCGGCCGTTCGTTCCTTTCGCCGATAGATGATGGGCCTTGCGTTTATGGTTTCTTCCGCCAATCCTGTGGATCAGAACATCCCCAGAGATGAAAACCACGCCTCCCGACAAAAACCCGATGATGACCGCATCAAACCCGCCGTGATTGAACGCTTCTTCCATCAGGCCGAACGTCAAAGCGCATATCAAAACGCCAGAACCGAAGGCCATGATAGCCGCGATGATTTTCTGGCTGATCTTTAGGGCGGTCCCTATGATGACCCCGAGGATCAGAGAAAATCCGGTCAGAGAGGCATAGAATAAGACCGTTGTTACCTTACCCATCGCCCGGAATATATCGCCGGCTGAGCGGCGAAGTCAAGGACCGCGCAAACCGGCCGGTAACCCCGAGCGGAGCGGCGATAGGCCGCTAGCGGCCGGTTTCGCGAACCTTGAAAACCCGCTGCCGGCGCAGGGCGAGTTCGGGGAACAGCGCGCGTTGGAATGCCCAGGTCAGAGCCCGGACCGTTCTTTTCCTTGAGCGCAGGTAAAAATAGATCTTGCCGCCCTCGCCGCCGAGACGCTGCTTGGCGTAATAGGACGTCTGGCCGAGATCGAGCCTCCGGCAGCCCCTCTCGATGGCAAGTTTCACGATCGCCGCGAGGAGGTTGAAATAGACGTCGTAGGTCGCGAGACGTTCGTAGCGTAAGCCGACCAGGAGGAAGGTCATCGTCGGGCCATGCTGGACGAGGAGGGCCTCGCCCAAGACCTCATGTCCGGCGATCAAGGACAGGATTTCCGAATCTCCAGTCGAAAGGACGAAGAACCTCCGGAAAAACTCCCGGTTCAGGATCTCGAGCTTGACCGTCGCGCGCGTCATGACTTCCTTATAAAGATCATAGAACTCTTCGGCGGACTCGGCATTCGCAGGCTCCAGGACGATGCGGGGAGAAGCGGATCCACCTCGTCCGGACCGACCGAGGTCGATGAGCGGTTCGGTCCACCCCAGTTTTTTGAGGCTCCTCATGATCTGGCGCCGGTAGCCATGGCGGAGCTCGTTGAGATAAGCGGGAAAATTCGGCCAACGGATCGGCAGGGACACGTAGGGGATGCTAGGCAGGCGCAGGAAGCCTTCATCGACGAGCCCGTCCATCATCGGCCGGAGGTCCTCATCGAACTCCTTCACGCAAAGAAAGGAGATGTTCTCCGCCCGGGAGATGTCGACCATTTCCTGATGCAAGGCGCAAAGGATATCCCTGGACAGCGCTTGGTCGGCGATCAGGAGATTGTGTTTCCCGATGGAGACGGGAAGCCCGCAGAACAGGATCGGCACCTTGAGGAAGCCGGGGGCCATCCTTCGGAGGAACCCGATCAACGCCTGACCGGTCTTCCCGGTGAAAAGATCCAGAGATATCCGGAAAGCCGAAAGGGCCGCGCTGCCGACAAGCCTTTGACCGTCGTAGAAGAGGAGGTACCAGAAGTCGGCTTCCTGGACGCGCGCCTCCTCAACGGACCTGATGAAACGATGAGAATGAAAAAAGGCGCTGTCCGGAACGATGGCGTCCCAGACCGTTCCATCGATCTCGAGGATCGATCTCAGCCGGGCGACGCGGATCATGGCCCCGCTCTCCTTCGCTCCAGAAGCCGGGGATGGCGGTGCGCCTTCCTCAACGACCGCAAAATCCGGATGCCGCCGGCCAGGAGACGGAGATATTTTCTGGAAAAAACGGGGGGGGCCGTCCTGAGCTCCAGGGCGTGCGCCCGCCAGGGGTTGGCGCATTGGCGAAGGTAGATGTTGTGGATCTGGCGATAGAACGTCCGGAGGGGCAAAGCCGTCGGCAGGACGGCGTGCTGCATGTCCCAGAGCTCGTATTGGCTGCGGGGGATCACCAAGCTGTCCGCGTAAGAGCGAAAGATCTCCGTCCCCGGCAGGGGCGTCAGCGGCTGGATCACGATGTAGTAGAGCCCGGTCTTCCGGATATCGTCTTCGAGGCGGGCGAATTCTCTTTCCGTCCAGCCGGGGTCGACGATGAACGAGCCGTAGACATCGACCCTGTTGTTCTTCAGGATGCGGATGGCCTCCGTGTTGACGGCCACCGTTGTTTGTTTGCGGTAGTTCTGAAGCTCGTGATCGAAAGGCGTCTCCAATCCGACGATACAAGCGATCAGGCCGACCTCCGCCCAATCCCTGATCAGGTCGGGGTTTCGGGCGACGAAATCGGCCTGCGCGTAGACGAGATACCTCTTGTCGATCCCTCGCCTCGTGATCTCGCCGTGGAGGGCCCGGAGATGGCCGGGATCGAAGAAGAAGGTGTCGTCCACGATGTAAACGTCCTTGGAGGGAACGACCTCGAGCTCGTCCGCGATCGACGCCGGCGATCTCCTGAAGACCCGGCCTCCCGTGAGGGGCCAGCAGAAACAGAACGTGCACCGATGGGGGCAGCCGAACGTCGTTTTCATGATGCTGACAGGCTGATGGAACAGATAATAGTAGTCCCTCTGGAACTTCGCCACGAGGTCGCGGTTCGGCAGGGGGAGGCGGTCAACGTCGACATCGAGCGCCGCGGTCGGAGAGAAACGCATGCCCCCCTTGTCCGGGAAGGCCAGGTTCGGCACATCCTCGCAGCTTGTCCCCCGGTCCAGGCACTCCATGAGCTGGGAAATGGTCCGGACCCCTTCTCCCCTGACGACAATGTCGATGCCGGGGTCCTGGAAATCCTCGGGCACCAGCGTGGCCTGGACGCCTCCCACGATAGTCACGACGCCAGGACTTGAAGATTTGGCCGCCCGGCAGATGGCCTTGACCTTGTTGACGCCGGTGATGTAGGCGCTTGTCCCCACGATGTCCGGCTTGAACGAGCGGAGCTTGCCGGGCAGATCCTTCTCCAGGATCATGTCGAAGATCTCCACCTCGTGGCCTTTGATCCCGGCGGCGACATACTCGAGTTCGAGGGGCTCGCAGATCATCAGGTCTTTGAGTCCGATGGTGAACGGGGGAGGATCGGGCCTGACAAGGAGGACTTTCATCGGTCTCCTATGTTCCTGCGGCCGCTGGCCTTTCGGGGATATCGGCCCCATAGATCCGGTATCTTTTAGTGACGTTGAACCCGAGGGAATCGAGCAGCCGGGTCATTCTAAAGTTGGACTCTATGATCACCGACGATTCTGCGCTGCGATAGCCCTTTTTCTCCCCGACCTGGGCCAGGTGCTCGATGAGGAGCGCGGCGACGCCCTTGCCGCGGTAGGCGGGAAGCACGCAGAGGACCATGATCCGGGCCGTGCGCAGGCGCTTTTTCCGGAGGAGGAGCTTGAGAAATCCGAACGGCAGCAAGCGGCCGTTGAGGTCTTTGAGGATGTCGTTGATGTCGGGGAGGACCAGGCAGAATCCGACGAGCTGGCCGTCGCTCTCGGCCAACAGGATGAGATCGTCGTCTGCGATCATCTTGAATCCCTTGCCCATATCGTCGATCTCGGCGGCCGTCATGGGCACGAAGCCCCAGACGTCGTCGAAGCCGGTATTGTAGACGGATTGGATCTTCCGCAGCTCGTCCCCGAGGATCTTGCGGTCGATGGGGCGGATCCGGATCCCGCTCCGGGCTTTCAGGCTCTTGACGAGGGAACGGAACCGTTCGGGGAAGGGGTGGTCCAAGGACCAGCCGTAGCTCAGCAGGTCGATCTCCTTATTGAAGCCGCAGCCGGAGAGAAGGGCGTCATAATAGGGCGGGTTGTAGCTCGTCATGAAGGCGGGGCGGGAATCGAATCCATCGATGAGCACGCCGCTCTCGTCGTTTGTCGTGAAGTTGACCGGCCCAACCATCCGGTCGCATCCCCAGCCTCGCAGCGTTCCTCCGATCGCCGCGAACAACCGGCGCGCGGCCTCAGGGTCGTCCCGGCTCTCGAAGAGTCCGAAGAAGCCGGTCCGGTCGCCGTGCTTCTCGTTGTGTCGGGGGTTGAGGACCGCGGCCGCCCGGGCGATGAGTTCCCGATTCTTTCCCCTGACGAGGAACAGCCGGATCCGCCCATATTCAAAGAACGGATTTTTCCGGGGATCGAGCTTGGCCCGGATGTCCGCCCGCAGGGGAGGGACCCAGAACGGCTCACCTCGATGGATCTCCCACGGCAAGCGGAGAAAACCCATCCGGTCCTTTCGGCTGCGGACTTCGACCGTGGCGAACCTCTCCATCTAGACGATCCCCGGGGGGATATGATGACGGATATGGCGGCGGTAATGGAAGTTGCCGGCCAGGAAGAACAAGTTGACGAGGGCGCCCTGCGTCGGCCGGCTCCCGAGAAACCTGCGGAAAATGGCGGGGACGGTGAACAGCCGCCGGTAGAGTTGCCAGTAGTTCTCCTCCAGTTTCTCGGCCGACATCCCCTTGGGATAGAAGACCAGCCGGGAGCCGGAATAATGAACGATGTCGTGATCGTAGATCCGGCCCTCGGCGTTCCACTCGTCATGCAGAGGGGTCCCAGGAATCGGCGTCACGATAAAGATCCGCGGCACGGAAATGGACGTCTGCATGATGAACTTGTACATCGTTTCGAAAACCTCTTCCCGGTCCTCATCGAGGCCGAGCATCATCTCGGTGCTGACGTCGATGCCGTAGCTCCTGATGCGTCGGATATCCTCGGAATACTCTGCCGCTCTGTTGAAGCCCTTGCCGAGCGAGCGCAGGTTTTCCGGATCCAGGGATTCAAGGCCGAAGCTCAGCATGCAGCATCCGCTCCGGGCCAGGAGATCCAGGATGTCGGGGCGGCGGGCGACGCTCAAGGTGCACTGGCTCATCCAGTGGATCTTGAAGGGGATCATCGTCCGGCAGAGGCCCTTGAGGAATTCGGGGTCGCACCCGACGCTGTCATCGATGACGGCGACCTTATGGAAGCCGAGCTTCTTGATGGCCTCGATATCACGGGCGATGTCGCTCAAGGGCCGGACACGAAAGGTGCCGTTATGGACACTGGCGACGGAGCAGAAGCGGCAACGGTTGAGGCACCCCCGGCTGGTCAGAAGGGGAAGCCAGAAACCGATCTTTTTTTTAGGGAGAAGGTCGTAGCGCGGCACGGGAAGGCCGGCGAGGTCGGCGGGCGCGCCCGCATAGACGGGCTGGAGCCGGCCCCGGCCGGCGTCCCGAAGGACGTCCGCCCAGACATTTTCGGCATCGCCGAGGACGACAGCGTCGGCGTGGGCCAGGCTCTTCTCGGCCCCCCCGAGCGTCGCCGCGATCCCCCCGATGACGACGCGTTTCCCCCGGGACCGGTAATAGTCCCCAATCTCCCAGGCCCTGACGACGCCCGTCCCCATCGAACTCAGGCCCACCAAGTCCCAGTCTCCGTCGGGTGGAATCTCGTCGGTGATCTCGTCGATGATCTCGACGTCGATATTGGCCGGGGTCAGGGCAGCCAGGTGGGGCAGGGTGAGCGCCGGCAGCCAGATCCTTTTTTGCCTGATCAACCTCCTTCGAGGGTCATAAATCCCCGGGTTGATCAATAGGATCCTCATTAATAACCCCTCTCTATGGAAACCATCTTAAGCAAATCGAGCCTATCTGGCAAGGGTTGGCCCGTGTCGCTGGCCCGGGCCGGCGGTCGAAAATTGAAGTTCTTGCGGGCTGGGCACGGATTTTGATAAATTGAGAGATACGAGGAGGGATGAGGATCGAGAGATGAAGATAACGGGGCTGGCGTTCGTTCTTGGCCTGGGATGGCTGGGACACGCGGCTTTCTGGATCCGCTCGCTCCGCCGTGCCGCCCGCGCCGCGGCTACGCCCGGCGAATACCTTCGGGAGTTGACCGTCCGCTTCGTGATGCTGGCTCTCATCTTGCTGACGCTCATCCTGCCGAGGGGTCGGCTGTTCCCATATGGCCGGGCCGTCGCCTATGCCGGAGTCGCGATATTTCTATTGGGCCAGGTCCTGGCCGTTTGGGCCCGGCTCCAGCTCGGGAGCCGGTGGGGCATCGGCATTTCGCCCCGGGCGGGAGGGGCCGATCCCGGGAAAAACGGCCGCTTCGAGGACGGCCTTTTTGGCGTTGTCCGCCACCCCATCTACATCGGGACAGTTCTGGCGATCTTCGTCCAAGCGCTCATCGTGCAGAACGTGCCGTCGTTCTTGCTGCTTGCGGCAGCACTCGGCATCGTATTCTGGAAGGCCCGGGAGGAGGACAGGCGACTGGCCGCCAAGGCATGAAGATCTCGTTTCTCAACCCCAGCATGACCGGCAAGCGGACACAAGGCCGGTTTGAACCCCTCACGTTCGCCGCCCTTGCCGGCGCGACGCCCTCCGACGTCGAGCGGGTCCTCCACGACGAGTGCCTGAGGCCCATTCCTGTCGACGAGCCGACGGATCTCGCGGCCATTTCCGTATCCACGATGACCGCCCGACGCGCTTACCAGCTGGCAACCCAGTACCACCGGCGGGGCGTGCCCATCGTCATGGGCGGCTATCAGCCGACCCTCTTTCCGCGGGAGGTCCTTCGCTTCGCCGATGCCATCGTCATCGGGGAGGCCGAGCGGGTCTGGCCCCGGATCGTAGAGGATTTCCGGGCGGGGCGGCCGCAGCGCGTTTACCGAGAACCCTGCCTCTCTTTGGAAGGGCTGCGCTACGACCGGACGATCTTCGCCGGCAAGCGCTACCAACCGGTGAGGCTGGTCCAGTTCGGCCGCGGCTGCCGCTACGATTGTGATTTTTGCGTCATCCCCCGGTTTTTCGAAAAGCGCTGGATGCATCGGCCGGTGGGAGAAGTGGCTGACGAGGTCGGCCGCCTCGGCCGGGGCCATATCTTTTTTGTCGACGACAATCTCTATGCGGGACACGACGCGTTTCGCGAGCTCCTGGCGGCCCTGACGCCGCTCCGCGTCCGCTGGACCTGCCAGGCGAGCATCGACGTGGCCTCCGATCCCGACCTGGTCCGCAGGATGGCTGCTGCGGGTTGCTTCTCTGTCCTGATCGGATTTGAATCCCTGGTACCGGACACCCTGACCCGGATGAAAAAAAACTGGCACAGGGGCCGGTCGCAATACGAGGACGCCGTGCGGCGGCTCGACAACGAGGGGATCCTCGTCTATGGGACGTTCGTCATGGGATACGATGAGGATACGCCCGGGATTATCGACGCCTGCCTTGAATTCGCCGAGAGGTCCCATCTCTTTCTCGCCGCTTTCAACTTGCTCATGCCCCTCCCCGGAACCGATGTTTATCAGCGCCTCCTCGACCAAGGCCGCCTGATCGGAAATCCCTGGTGGCTTGACTCGGCGACCCGGTTCTGCAAGCCCGTCTTCAAGCCCCTCGGGATGACATCCGAAGAGCTGGAGGAAGGCGCCAGGAGAATCCGTTCCCGTTTCTACGGCTTTCGGAGCATTTTCTCACGGGCCCTGAGTACGGGAGCCGTCCGCTCCTCCCCGTTGCGATTGGCCCTTTTTCTGACCGCCAATTTCGTCTACCGGAGAGAGGTTCGGCGTCTGGACGAGCAGCCTTACGGCGATCCGGACGACCCAGCCGATCTCGAGGGATTCGCGGCCGACGTGCCTCATCCCCTTCCATGAGAGTGGCGGGCCCGCGGCCGGCTCACGCCCGCACGGCGGGCCTCGGCGGAGCGAGGACAGCCAAGGAGCGGGGCCGCAGCTGGATGGCGAAGACGCCTGGAGAGAGAGTTTCCCCATCGGCCTGAAGCGGCCATCTCGTTTCGATGCGGGCTTCCTGCCAGGAATGACAGCCGAGTCGTTCCGGCGCCTCGCGCCGCGATCCTAGCACGGCTCCGAGGAGTGCCCCCCAGTAGACGGACGCCGTCCGGGCGATGACCGCTTCGGCTCGCCCGTCCTCGGGGTTCTTTTCCGGCGGCGGCCGCCAATCGAACGCATAGCTGGGCAAGTTGTATAGGCCCGCATTGTAGATGGATTCCCCGGGATCGAGGATAGTCTCTTGCTTAAGCTGCAGGCGGATGCCGCGATAGGATCTCCCGGCGCTCGAGAGAAGGCTCAGCATGCCTCCGGCCGGCCGGGGCATCGCGCGCAACCTCGCCAATCTAGCGAGGAAAAAGGATTCGAACCCGACACTGAGCGAGATCAGGACGACAGGCGCCTGGGGGTGGTCGGTGGTCATGATGTCCAGCCGGCGGGTCTCGCCGTCGAGGAGGGCCCGGACGGCCTGGCTTTCCGAACGGATGCCGAGCGAGCAGGCGAAGGCATTTCCGTAACCGAGCGGGAGAGTCCCCATCTCTCTATGGAGCAGGCCGGATTCGAGGAGCGTCCGGGCCAGGGCCTGGACGGTGCCGTCCCCGCCGCAGGCAACGGGGACCGTATCGGGGGGCAGAGCGGCGAGGGGGCGGCGCATGTCCTCCCAGGAATGGACGACGATTGTCTCCGCTCGAAGAGCCAGCTCGGGGAAGCGGGCCAAGAGGCCCTCAAACCGTTTTGCGGCGCTGCCGAAACGCGCCCGGGGATTGATGAAGAAGACGAACCGGCGGTTTTTCTCTTTCAATCTCGCTTGACCTGTCCCTGGCTAAATTACCATTCGGAGGGAGTATTTTTCAAGTAAGGCAAATCGTTGACTTTCCATTTGTTGATTGTTATTCTGGGCTCACGAAAAGGGGAACCTCTCAGGAACTCGAGATGTCTTTCTTTTGGACGAAAGGTAGGACGGCGGCGGGAGGAGAGAGGCGGGCGTGATGAGCGTGGTCCAGCGTTTGATCCTGGTCATTCTCGCGCTTCTTGTCCCGGGCGCGAGCCTCCGGGCGACGGTGATCAAGGTCGGCAGTATTGTGCCCGTTCGTTCCCCTTGGGACAACGCGTTGAACGAAATCGCCGCCGAATGGTTCAAGATATCGAACGGCACCGTTGTCCTCAAGGTCTACCCCGGCGGGGTCGCCGGCAGCGAGCATGACATGCTGCGCAAGATGCGGCTCGGAATGCTGGACGGCGCGGTCGTCACCAACATGGGCATGACCCAGCTCAATCCCAACCTCTACGTCCTCAACATCCCCTTTCTCCTCAATTCACGGGAGGAATTCGAGTACCTCCTGGCGAAGATGGAGCCCGCGTTCATGAAACCGATCGAGGAAAAGGGGCTCAAGGTAATGCTGCGGGTGCTTGCCGGCTGGCTCTACTTCTTCGCCAAGGAAAAATTCATTTACCCGGAGGACTTCAGGGTTTTCCGGATCTCCCTCGCCGGGGACGAGCCCCGCTTGGAGGAGGCCTTCAAGGCCATGGGCTATCGGGTCATTCCCATCGATATCAAGGACACGATGATGGCCCTTCAGAGCGGCATGGTCTCGGCCATCTACTTCCCGCCGCTCATCGCCGCGTCGGCCCAGTTCTTCGCGTTGGTCCCGCACATGTTGAACCTACGGGCCTCCTTGATGGTCGGCTGGTTCCTTCTCAACGAGTCGACCTGGGAGCGCGTCCCGGAGTCCTACCGCGAGCCTATGGAAAAAGCCGTCCTCAAGGCCACGGAGGGCCTCCTTCGGAAAACGGACGAACTGGAGGTCGAAGTCTTCAAGGTGATGAAGGAGAACGGGCTCATCATCCACGAAGCGCCGGGCGACGCCTGGGACAAGTGGCGGGCCCTTTCCATGAAGGCCATCGACAAGATGGTCGGCGGGGCGTACCCAAAAGAGATCTTCGATCAAGCCCTCGTCCTTCTAGAGGAGTTCCGCAAGACGCATGGCCGGTAGGATCGTCCGCCGATTTCTCGGCGCCGAAAAGGCCGCCGCCGATCTCTCCCTTTATCTCCTAGTCCTCGTTCCGGTGCTGGAAGTCGTCGCCCGCACGTTTTTCGCGTCCTCGCTGGCGAATGCGAACGCGTATACCCAGCATTTGGTCCTGGTCGTCACGTTCTTCGCGGGGGCATTCACGTCCCGGCAGAATCGACATCTCTCCCTGGCCCTCAAACTGCCCTTCAATGACCCGCTGGGGAAGGCCGTCAGGACGGTCGTGGCGGTCTTCGGCTCCAGCCTCGGCTTCGCACTGGTTTGGAGTTCGCTAGGATTCGTCCTCACGGGATTCGATAGCGGCCAGAAGATCGGCCTTTTCCCCGTCCGGTTGGTGGTTTCCGTGATGATCTTCGGCTATCTCATGATCGCCGTCCGTTTCGTCACCGGCCTTGAGAACAGCGGGCGGAAGGCCCTGTGGCTCCTGCTTGCCTTTGTCTTTGGGAGCAGCCTGGCTTTGAGCTCCGTGGTCAAAGTCTTCTCCAGCGTGCTCGGATCCTCACCCTCGTTCCTGGTCGCCTTTCAGGAGCTCCTAGCAGCGTTCATCGCCAAGGCCGCAGCTCCGTTGATCGTCGGCTTGATCGTTTCTGCCCTGTTCAACATGCCCCTGTTCGTCGTATTGGGCGGCTGCGCTTATCTCCTGTTCGCTCGCCAGTCTTTCCCCCTCGAGGTCGTCCCCAACCAGGCGTACGTTATGCTGACCGGTTTCTCGATCGCCGCCATTCCTCTCTTCACCCTGACCGGCTTTGTCCTGTCAGAGAGCCGTGCGGGAGAGAGGCTTGTCCGGTTGTTCAAGTCCTTTTTCGCTTGGTTCCCGGGAGGCATGGCCGTGATGGCCGTCCTCGTCTGCGCCTTTTTCACGACATTCACCGGGGCATCGGGCGTGACGATCGTGGCCCTCGGGGGTCTTCTCTTCTTTATTCTGACGGGTGCCGGCTACAGCCGGAGGTTCACAGTGGGCCTTCTGACCGCGTCCGGGAGCATCGGTCTCCTTTTCCCACCCAGCCTCCCCATGATCATCTACGGCGTCGCTGCCCGGATCAGCATCAAGGAGATGTTCAAGGGCGGGCTGCTGCCCGGGGCGGTGTTCGTCCTGGCCATGGTCACGATCTCCATCATTTACGCGGCGAAAAACCAGGTCGAGCGCCAACCCTTCCAGCTACGGGAGGCGCTCGCGGGCCTGCGGGAATCGATCTGGGAGCTCCTCCTCCCCGTCCTCATTTTCCTCGGATATTTTGGAGCCGGATCGGTCTTCGTCACCAGGTTGGCGATTCCTATCGTTTATGCCCTGACGCTCGAACACTTGATCCGCAAGGACCCCGAGGTCCGGACAAGGCCGGCCATTGCCGGTGCCGTGAGGATCACCGCCACTGCCGCCTTTCTCCTGTTGATGATATGGCCGGGGCATTCCTGGCTAAGGATCGGATGCGCGGCAGGCGCCGCCGCGGTCATCCGGTTTTTCTTGACGCGTTCGGCCCATGAGGGGCGACGCCTTCCCGTACGGCTGAAGGAGGCCTTATCGTACCTGCTGATGATCCTGGGCGTGCTGGCCCTCCTATCGGCAGCCGCCGCGGCGGCCCTGACCCTCGTGGAGAGCGCGGCCATGGCCGCCCTATACACGCTGGTCATCCAGGCGCTCGTCCATAAGGACCTGAAGATCCGGGACATTCCTAAGGTCTCGGAAAAATGCCTCCCTATCATCGGCGGGACCTTGACGATCCTAGCGCTGGCCTACGCCCTGTCGTATTACTTCGTCGACGCCGAGATCCCCATGAAACTGACGGCTTGGGTCCTGGGGGCGGTCTCGTCGAAATATGTCTTTCTCTTTCTCCTGAACCTCGTTCTGCTGGTCGTCGGATGTTTCATGGACATCTATTCGGCTACCCTCGTCGTCGTGCCGCTGATCATCCCTCTCGGTCAGGTCTTTCACATCCACCCCGTTCATCTCGGCATCATTTTCCTGGCTAATATGGAACTCGGCTACCTGACGCCCCCGGTCGGGCTCAATCTGTACCTGTCCTCTTACCGCTTCAACGAGCCGATCGTCCGGGTCTACAAGGACATCCAGATTTTCCTAGCCGTCCATTTCGTCACGGTCATGCTCATCACCTACCTGCCTTTCCTAACCATGGCTTTCCTGGGCAAATGATCGGAATCGGAGGCCTCTCCGGCTTTCCCGACGGGAAGCCAGAGCTTGTAAACCTCGCCGGGTAGGTACTAAATTGACGAGGGGAGGAATATGCTCATGTCTCAAAAAGGCTCGGTCGCCGGATATTCCGATACGCCGAAATCGCGGTCAATAAATCGGACAAAATCGATTCGGGCCACACTTATCCTTGCCTTGCTATCCGTCGTAGCCTGCCATAAACCGGTCGGGTACGACCTGATCCTGCGTGATAGATGAGACTAATCTTGTCTATTATCAATATGCCGTGCCTATATGGGAAGTACACTCTCGGCACCTGTCGGAATTTTTTAATTCGCAGAAGGAATTTTTCGATAAGCTCGCCGCACAATTTACTAAGAATTCGTAATCGTCAGCTCTACTTCTGAAATCATATTAAGAACTGGGGTGTTTGTTTTCTTATTAAAGCTCTGTCCCATCATTGCTTGGGGCCATAATTAACAGGAGCACTTGGGCGGAGGCCTGGAAGGGGCCTCTTTTTGCCCCTGGGAGGCCGCAGGAGGCTTTTTTCTATGATAAAGGGGTGCTTGGGGCTATTTCTTCTTCGCCGCTATCGGCTTCAGCTCCATGCCGAGTTGCTGTTTTAGCCTCAGCGCTGCTACTTAACTAGTCCTAATTGCCTCATGAAATCGGCGGGGTCATAATAGGTTCTATCTTCTTCTATTAGTCCATCAGCATTTACTTTCGCGATAAACACAGATTTATACTTTGCACTTTTTCCGGTTGGCGGAATATCCCCTGCCGGAGTGGCCATTGGTCCTGTAAATGTCCCCTCTGTAGTGCCTTCAAAGACAATATGGTTCCCGGATATTAAGGTAGTAAATTTCACATTTAAATCTGGCATCGCACGAAAAACGGCTTCTAGGTTTTTCGCAATAGCCTCTCTGCCTCGTATTGGTTCTGGCTCACCTGACATGACCATTGTGGCGTCTTCTGCATAGCATTGTGCTATGGCAACTGAATCATGGTTATCTATAGCCAACTGCAATTTTTCTACCAGCATTTTTAAATCAGCTCGATTCTGCTCCTCAGCTGCTGCCTGGGTTCTGAACTTCTCAAGCTCCGCCATCGCCGCCTTGTCCTTGCAGGCGAGGGTGAAACAGAACACAAGAACCAAAGGAACGATACAAAGGACCTTTTTCATCTTCCCCTCCTAAGAACAATTCAGAGACAAGGGGACGGCAAAAATGGATTTTGTGTGAAGGCGGACCTTCGACTTCCCCTAATCCCTTACTGGTTAACTTATATCACCCCGAGTCCGCGAAGTCAATCCATTTAGTGGCCATACCCTATGACCGGCCAAGTTCCAGCGTCCCGGCCGGAAGGCAGGCCTTTCCCCGTGTGACCGGGGCGGGCCAAAATCGACTGAAAGCGCCGGAGAATTACGGTTTCGGACGGAAGACGAGGAGAGGGTCAGGGCTCATCCTAAATCGCTGAGAAATCGAATCAACAGGGATGATTAGAATGGCGTGCCTGAGAGGATTCGAACCTCCGACCTTTGGATCCGGAGTCCCCTACTCTACCCTCCTGGACATATGGGGAAAACCCGATTTCCAGGGGAGAATGTCTTGTTTTCCTTTACGCACCATTAGTCAGAATTAGGCGGGTTTACGCACTGTTTGTGACATGGCTGTGACATGGCAGGGTGGTCTGCATCTCGCAGGTCAATGACGATCTGCTCTTCGGTGAACTTCGACTTCTTCATCGACAAAATCTCCTCCTAGAGATTTTGCCAGAAAACTCACATTATGTCTGGACCATTTTAAAGGGATGAGGTCACGCAGACGGCCATGGTACTCACATGTTGATGTGTGCGTAACGCCGCGGATTGGTAAATGGCCCATTTTCCTGGCTGCGGGACTTAGGCCGCTTGTAATGCCCGGGCCATTGGGGGATAATGAGCGGAAATAGCGTTTCGATGAAGGAGGCCCATGTCCCTTCGACGAGTTCCCGGAAGGATTCCCAGTTCGATTTTTGCGGCGGCCAGCGCCGTCGTCCTATCCCTGGGGCTATTCGCCGCCCAGGCCGACAAGCCCGACCTGGACATGATGAACAGGATTCGCTTCGAGGGCCTGAAGCACAGCCAGGTCGGGAAGACCGTCGCCTACTTGTCCGACGTCATAGGACCGCGCCCCACGGGCTCGCCCGAGATCGACCGGGCCAACAAGTGGGCGGCCGCGAAGATGAAGGAATGGGGCCTGGACAACGTCGTCCTCGAGCCCTACGAGGACTTCGGCGTCGGCTGGGCCCTCCGCTACGTTTCGGCCCACCTCCTCGAGCCGCATTACGCCCCGCTCATCGCTATCTCGGTCGAGTGGGGGTCGAGCACCAAGGGGAAGATCACAGGCGCGCCGGTCTACGTCGACATCAGGTCGAAAAGCGATTTCGCGAAGTACAAAGGCAAGCTCGGCGGGAAGATCGTCCTCTACCAGCCGCCGAAGCCCGTGCCGACCCACTTCACGCCGGACGCGCGACGCCACGACGAGGCCTCGCTCGCCGCGCTCTCCGAAACGCCCGTGCGGGCGGCGGAGCCGGCGGACCTGGACTACGTCCGCACCTTCGACGACGACCTCGAGGACTTCTTCAGGGCCGAGGGCGTCGGCGTGCTGGTGTCCTCAAGCGGGGCGGCCCGCCGCGAATACGGCACGGTCACGGCCCGGGGCGTGCGCCAGGCCCGCGACCCGAAGAGGGCGCGGCCCCTGCCCGAGGTCATCCTGGCCGCCGAGCACTACAACCGCGTCCACCGGATCATCGAGGAGTTCAAGGAGCCGGCCAGGATGGAGGTCGAGGTCCGGGCGGAGTACTTCGACAAGGACAGGCGCGGCTACAACGTCGTCGGCGAGATCCGGGGCACGGACAAGGCCGACGAGATCGTCATGCTCGGCGGGCACATCGACTCCTGGAGCCCGGGCACGGGGGCGGCCGACGACGCCGCCGGCTGCGCCGTCTCGCTCGAGGCGGCGCGCATCCTCAAGGCCCTGGGCGTCAAGCCGCGGCGGACGATCCGGGTCGTCCTCTGGAGCGCCGAGGAGAAGGGCTGGGTCGGCTCCAAGGCCTACGTCGAGAAGCACTTCGGCGACACGGCGACGATGAAGCTCAAGCCCGAGCACGCCAAGGTGGCGGGTTACTTCAACTACGACAACGGCACCGGCCGGATCCGGGGCATCTACGCCCAGTCGAACGCCGCGGTCAAGCCCATCTTCGAGGCCTGGCTGGAGCCCTTCCACGACCTCGGCGCAACCCACGTGGCGATGCGCGACACGGGGGGCTCCGACCACGGCGCCCTCGATTACATCGGCCTGCCGGCCTTCCAGTTCATCCAGGACCCGCTCGACTACGGGACGCGCATCCACCACACGAACATGGATGTCTTCGACCACCTCAGCGTCGAGGACCTGATGCAGGCCTCGGTCGTCATGGCTGCCTTCGTCTACAACACGGCCATGCGCGAGGAGATGCTGCCGCGCAAGCCCCTGCCGGACCCGATGAAGTACCCGGTGCGGCGGTAGCGCCGGGCCGGGGTCATTT
>Ga0315278_10002444_pt1 | contig 16532 bp, 22 predicted proteins | sample YL17G06_0_MG_FD_203880 | JGI IMG/M metagenome (GOLD analysis project Ga0315278, IMG submission 203880) | Sediment microbial communities from Yellowstone Lake, YNP, Wyoming, USA - YL17G06_0 | ecosystem: Environmental > Aquatic > Freshwater > Lake > Sediment | place: USA: Wyoming | collected... | reverse complement strand
GCAAGAGCAAGGGCCCGACACCGACACCGACACCGGGAAAGCCTGGACTCGGGACGCCAGGCGTCGATTTCTTCCCCCCGGCGGGCGACAAGAAGCAGCCCAAGCCTGCGGCGCACGATCCGAGGATTGACGCGAACATGCCGGCGGCACTGGCCGCAGTCACGATCGCAATGCTGGACAACCCCACGACAAGCGCCGCCGCGCTCCATGCCGCTGCGACCGCAGCCGAGCTCGCCGGGTATCCCATCGCCGCAGCAGCGCTCCATCACGCCGCAGAGGATCGCGAGATCACGCCGGAGGAAAATCCGCCGCCCGGCATGCCCACGGGCCCGAGCGCGAGCTCGCTGGCGGCGGACTTCGCGGACATGCCCGATCCGCCGCGCAGCGAAGTCATGTCGGCGCTTGCCACGTCGCTCGATCCGGACTTCCTCGAGCGCCAGGCGGACGAGGCCGACGCCTCGGGCTACGGCGTGATCGCCGATGCGTTCCGCGCGAAGGCCGAGATGATCCGCGCGTCCGGAGGCGGGATGGCGCCGCAGATTCCGGGGATGGTCTTCGACAAGCCCGGGAAAATGCAACCCGGCGAACCCGCGCATGTGGACGTTCCAGGCGCGGGCCCGCAACAGGTCCAGGCCGCTCTTGCCGCGACGGCCGCGGCAAATCAAGCGCTCGACAACGCCAACGCGCATCCGGGCGATGCACAGCTCGCATTTCTCGCGGCCCAGCTTCAAGCCGCGGCCTTGATGCAGCAAATCGCCGTCAATCAAGCCCTGGCCGCGGCCGGGGAACCGCCGATCGCCTTCCCCGTCTACCAGGGCGGCGGAGGCGGCGGGCAGGGCGGCGGATCTTGGGCGAGCTCCTAGACCGTGCGCCGGCCCGCGCTCTCTCTGTCGCGGCCGATGCGCGCGCGGCGCATCGAGGGATGGATCGTCGTGGCGGACGTGTGCGCCGGCGCGCAGTGGGCCCGTCTGCGCATCGTCGCGCCCGATGGCAGTCGAGGCGCGGTGACCGATACGGCGCTGCTGTTGGTCGCGCTCAGCGCTGCCACGGTGCTGCTACGTGAGCTCGGGACGCGGGACACGACGATCGGCGACGCGGCCGAGCTCGTCGACGAGCTGCGCCAGGGCGACGAGGAGGCGGCCGATCAGGTCGACCGGATCACGGCCGCGGCCGAGGAGGGCGACGAGGAAGCGCTCGACGCGGCCGCGGCATTGCTCGACGCCGCCGACGCGGCCGAGCTGCTCGACGCCGCCAGCGCGGGAGACCCCGGGGCGATGCAGGCTATCGCAGAGCTCACGCATGCGGCCGAGGAGGGCGACCCGGAGGCCGAGCGGGCCGAGCTGCATCTCTGCGCGCCGGCGCTCGTAGGGTTCCCCACGCTGGATCTCGGTGCCGTGGATCTCTCGCGCGAGGACGCGATCCCCGGCGCTCTGCGCCGCATCCGCGCCGCACTGCGGCCGATGGATGCCGCGTCGAGGCTCGCGACCGCGCAGATCCGCGCGCTTGGACGAGGCGCCGCGCCATGATGACCGATGCGAGCGCGCGCGCGATCCTGCGGTTCGTGTGGCCCGGCCGATCGTTGGCCGAGTATCAGGCGGTCCAGGCGATCGGCAGATTCGAGGGAAATTACGGGAGCGCGTTCGCGGCGGCCAACAACTGGGGCGCGTCGCAGACCGGCGCGCGCGCGGACGGATCCTGTCCCATCGGCACGACCCCGACCACGGACCACGATGCATCTGGCCATGCGTATACAGCCTGCATTTTCCGTTTCCCGACACCGCAAGCGGGCGCGCTCTCTCTCGTGCGCGCGCTCACCGCGCCGCGCCGCCCTCGCGTGGGCGCCGCTCTCTGGTCGGGTGATCCGTTCCGGATTGCGCGAGCGATGAGTCGATCGGGCTACATGGCAGCGAAACCAGAGCTCTACGCGGTGGCCATCGAGCGCAACGCGTCGACGATCGCTCGCGCGCTTCGGGAGCCGCTCCGGATCCGGCGCTCGAGCTCGAGCTCTAGCTCGAGCGGGATCCCGCTCTTCGTGTTCCTCGCGGCCGCGCTGGAGGTGCTGTGCCTGGTGTCGCTGGCGCGCGGAGGTCGGGCATGACTTGCTGTGCGAAATGCAGCTTTGCCGATGCGATCGGACTCCCGGCCGAATGCGCCGGAAGCGATGCGATCGGCGGAGGGGCGTTGCTTGAAAATGAGTCGATGCTCTTTGCCAAGCGGTTAAACGAGGCGATTGCATCGCTCAGCCTCGACATTCTCGCGGCGGATTGGCTTCAAACGGCGCCGCAACTCGTGGCCGCGTGGGATCTCTACCGCGCGCAGTGGTCGGCGTTCTTCCCGACGACGCAGAGCCGTCACGCGATCGTGGTAGGCGTCGACGACGAAACGCTAGCTGCGTTCCGGACCGACTACGAAAAATGGCGCCAGACGTACAAGAACGTCGCCAAGAAGGAGCCAAGCGGGCCCGATCCGCAGGTCGTCAAACCGGGCGAAAATAAGCCCGAGATCAACATCGGATTTGGAGGCGGGCTAGGGTTCGGATTCGCCGCGGCGGCGGTCTTGATCTACCTTGTGGCGAGCGTTGGAGGGCCCCCGAGGTGGAGATCCGGCGCGAAGGATCCCGCATGAAGCCCAGCGAAACCAAGCTCCGGAAATGGCTCGAATCGAGGCTCGTCGCACCGCCTCTTGTCGTGTCGGTGCGCCTGTACCATGCGATGGAGACCGAGGAAGGGACGCGCGAAATGCTCGTGACGAAGCGCCCCGTCCGTGACCTTGATGGACGCGCCGTCGAGCTCGCGGCGAGTCTCGCCGCCGAGCTACATGAGGCCGCCGAGGAGCACGCGGAAGCGTTCCGCGAGACCGAGCTCCCGCAGCTCTTCAACCTCGCCGTGTTCTCCAAGACGGAAGAGGGCAAGCTCCGGCGCGGCGACTGCTGCGCGCTCAGGCTTCGCGACGAGGGCGTGAGGAGCAACTACCGCGGGCCCGCGGGGAGGCCCTTCGGCTCGACCGAACCGCCGACCTTGCGAGGCGAGCGGGCGCAGTCGATGCGGCATCTAGAAGGCTCGCAACGCTCGCTGCAAGAAGCCACGGCGCGCATCATCGACAGCTACGGGCGGCTACTCGATCGGGTGATGGAGGACAACGAACGCCTATCCGGAGGCTTCTCGACCACGATCAAGCTCGCGGCCGAGATGCAGGATACGAAGCATCAACGGGACATGGAGGTGGCGCGCTTCGTGGCGGAGGAGGATCGAAAAGGCGCGGTCGCAAAGCAGGTGATCGACACCGTGATCCCGGAATTCGCCAAGCGCGCGATCCCGAAATGGTTCGGCGACGAGCCCAAAAAGCACGCGCTCGTCAAGGGCGAGACGAGCTCGAGCTCGAGCTCGACGGATGAGCGGGCAGAGCTCCGCCGCCTGGTAGAGGCGCTGCCGTCGAGCGTGAGCGCGTCCGTGGTCGACGCCCTGGCCCTGCCCGACCGTCTCGCGCTCTACCAGATGCAGGCCGGTGCAGGCGCGCTCAGCGACAGCGAGCGCAAGAGGCTCGCGCGCGCCGTCTACGGGCTTCCCGCGGGGCCCTCTGAGCTCTTCGTGTCGGCGCTTGGAAAGGACGGATGCGAGCGGCTCGTGACGATGATCGGGCGGCCGCCGGAGGACTTGCGAGAAGACCCCCCTCCTCCCGCGGCAGAGGTGGCGACATGAAACGGAGACTCCTGCGGGCGACGAAATACGGCGCAACGACCAATCCCAGCGGGATCGGCTCGCTGCGCATCTACCAGGCATCGATCGACCAAGAGGAGGACGAGACGGGCCGATCGGTGTGTCTCGTGCTTGCCTGTACGCCGCAGGCTGAAGAGCCGTTGGGATCGGACTCCATCGTGCGCGCGCGCATCACCTGGGGCTCCGCCGATGGAGGAGGAGTCGCCGTCGTCGACTGCCGGCAGGGGGCACGCGTCAACGTCGAGGCCGCGCAAACGCTCTCCGTCGACGTCGAGATCTCAGGCACGCCGACCCTTCTCCCTGTCGGTGGCTACCAGATGCAAGTTGCGGTTTTGGAAGGCCCGATCTCGCTCGGCCGACCGAACACCTTTACGCAAGCTCCCTACTTTCAAGGGGCCGCGCATCCTGTCGTGATTCAGCGCGTTCCGGCGTACGCGAAAACACTTCTGGTGCTTCCGGACCGGCCGCCCGGCGCGAACGTCTTCACGCTTCGATTTTGGCGCTCACAGTTCGACTTTGCAGGCGCGATCCGCAACTGCGGCGAGGTCAACGGCATTGGCTCGAGCTCGAGCGCGAGCTCGTCACCCGTGCCGAACGTCGGGACGTTCTACTCGCTCCACACCAGCGGGATCGGCGAAGTGCAGTTCACCCCTATTTTCGAGCTTCAGATCTGACCTTGTGTCCCCTCCGGCTCAATCTCGCGGCGCGAGGGGGGCCGGAGGGGGCGTTACCCGACCGGAGACCCCATGGCCGAACCTCACAACCCTTGCACGGTCACGCATCAAGCCCCGCCGGTGGATCCGCACCTGAACGTCCGGACGACTCCGCCCGCGGACAGCGCCAACGCGATGCATACGATCATCGGCGACACGGGCCCGCGGGTCGTCCAGTCGCCGCCGAACGAGGCGCCGGTTTCCTACTCGAGCTCGAGCTCGAGCTCGAGCGGGCCCGACGTCGACGCGCCGAACATCTACCGACACTCGAACGCCGGGATCCCCACCGTGGTCGAGATGGGGAGCAAGGTGGAGATCCCCCCGATCGTGGTAGGCAAGCCTGGACAAGTCGAACGAGTCGAGGGGCTCGTCCCGACAACGATCACGCATGGCGGACCCGAGGTGATCGAGGTTCCGAGCAAGGGGAAGAAGCGATGACAACGGCAGCGATCAAGAGGGCGCATCAAGTCCTGGCACGCGCGAAGAAGGCCGCGGCGAAAGCCTCGGAAGTAGCAGCGCGTAAGAAGCACAAGGCGGCGCTCCGGAGCCAGATCAAGAAGCTTCAGACGAAGCTGCGGAAGAAGTGATCACGCCGACACCCCCCAAGCGGCGCGTGACGTCGCGAAGTCCTACGACGGCCGGACGCTCGGCCCTCACGGCCCTTCTAGAGCGCGCGGCCGCGCAGAAGATGGGCGAGGCCGCGGCCGACGTCGCGCGCCTCGCCGCGTCGCCCGCAGGCCGTGCGGCGGGCATCGTCGCGCGCGTCGCTCGAGCTCCGGATCCGGTGGACGCGGCGTGCGCCGAGCTCGCGAAGATCTTGGAGTGCGAGCTCGAGCTCGCCAAGCCGAGGAAATAATGCCGATCCAGGACGCAAATGCGCTCTACGCCAACGCGATCAACACCCTCCATCAAACCCCGGAGGCCATCGCGAACCTCGGCCCGGTGGCGACGGCCGCATTCGACGCTGCGCGCGGCGTCGTCCTCCAAATCGGAGAGGAAGTGCTCACCGAAGTGGGGCAGATGATCCTCACCGAAGTCCTGGAGGAAATCGGGCCCGTCTTGGCGGCGCAGCTCGTCGGCGTCGTCGGCGGAGTCGCGGGCGCGGTCGCGGGCGTCGTTCCGGTGATCGGGTTCGTGGTCAGCCTCGTATCGATGGCCATGGACGCCCAAGCGGCCGGAGACGACGAGCGCGCGCGGCAGGAAGCGGCTCTCTGCAACGAAGCGTCGACGCATGGCATCACGGGCACGGGAGCGCCGGGCGGCTTCATCACGCCGGCCGATATTTTCGCGCTCAATCTCGACACGACGTACCACGCGGACTACCCAAATTCTAGCCTCGGGATGGCCATCGTGGCCATTACCGAAGGGTTCGGCCCTCTGCCGGGCGATCCTGCCAAGGCCGCAGAGCGAGCGCAGGATCGCGCGAGCGGCTACTCGGTCGGCGTCGATGACAACCCGCTCCGACACGCGAACGAGGTCCTGGAGCCGAGCGGCATGTGGACCTATCCGCCCGGGTATTCCATGCCGGGGCATTTCGCGCATTTGATGCAGTCGCACGGGCCGCGGCCCGAGCATGCCGCGGTCGGCATACCCTACGCCGTGCGCCAGCAGTTGCAGGCGCTTCGACGCGCGATCGGCTCGTACGGCGAGGATCGCGGGCTCTCGTTGTGGCCGATCTATCTCGACTTGATTCTCCATGAGATCGACGTGGGACACCTGACCCTCGACTACATGCGATGGCTTCCCAGAGTCTATTTCCGGGACCCGAACATCTACGGCCCGTTCGGGTCCGAGTTCGGCATCGTCTCCGACAAGAGCCACAATCCGACCATGGGATCGGACGGGTACCCGGGCCCGTTCTGCGCGGACAAGGGCGCGGGCGGACTCGGAGCAATGGACCCCTACGTGATGCAGTTCGTGGGGATCCTGCAACAGTGGCGCGAGACGCGGGACGATCCTGAGCTCCTGGCGTCGCTGCCGGATCCGTCGAAGGTCAAGCGGACGCTGGCCGCGACGCTTCAGGCTCGCGGGGCGCAAGGGCAGGCGGCGAAGCTCCGCCGCGAATTGGCGCGCACCATCACGCAGCGAAAGCTCACGCCCACCCCGCGCCTCGCGTTCCGGCAGGCGTTGGCTCACAGGCTCCCGAAGCGGACGGCCGCAGAGCAAGCCGCGATCGACGCCTACGCCGCCAGCCTCGGACTTCCGCCGGGCAACTTCTGAAAGGATCTCGACATGACCGACAGTCGCACGCCGCTCGTCAACGCCATCACCAGCGCTGGCACGCTCGCGCAACGCCCGCTCCCCTCCGAGGTACTTGTCGGATCCACGTATTTTTCGCAGGACGTGCCAAGGCTCGATCTCTGCGTCGTCACGTCGCCGGGCGTCTTCGCATGGCGGATCCTCGACAGTGGCGGATCCGGCATCGGTGGCGACCCTAACGCGCTCCTCTTCGAGGATCCGACAGGCACGAACGCCATCACGAATCCGCGGCTGGTCGTCGAGCCGCCCGACGTCTTCGGCCGCCCGCAGATCTGGGATAATCGCTCGCTCCTCGGCAAGGGGCCCGTCCTGCGTCAAGGCTCGTGGCAGGCGGACGGAGACCCGTCGAGCCAGGCGAGCGAGGGCTTTGTCACCTACGGCGCGAACGCGCTTGGTCTCGGGCCCGACAACACCCAGGGCGGCTACGGGCGGATCAAGGCGCGGCGGATGGGCCTGGCGCAGATCATCCCGGGGATCAACGCTGGCGCGCTCTTCTATGCGATCCGACTCGGGACGGAGGTGGGCGACGTCGATGGGATCCGGATGCTCGATGACACGAACGATCGGACGTTCGACGTCACCCGCTCGAGCGGGACGATCACCTTCGGCTCGGGCGCAGGACTCGGATCGGCACGCATGTTCGGGAACGCCAGCGGGCCGCTTCACAGCTCGAACGCCGGGATCCAGTACTCCAGCCTCATCTCCAATCGCGCGCAGCTCCGCGCCAACGCCTACGGGGCGCACGCGGGCGTGGCAGGGATTACCGGCTTCAAATCGCGCGGCGGCACGATCGGCGCGCTCGCCACGATCAGCGCCGGCGACGTCATGTTTCGCGCCACAGCGATCGGCGTGCCGGGCGATGGCGTCTCGCTCAATCTCGCGGGCCTGCTCTCCATGCAGGCCGCAATCATCGGGGCCACGTTCGTGTCGACCGATCTCGAGGTGGCGCTGGCGACCAGCACCGCAGGGACCCGGGTGGATTGGACGTTCCAGGGCGAGACCGGGGATCTTATTGGCGGGTTGGCCGGCGGGCTTGTCCGGGAAAATCTCGGCGGCGCCACGGTGGGTCTCGGTCCCACCGTGGTTACCTGGCGCCCCGGCGCTCCCGATCCGCTACCCCCAGGCGTCGTGACGACCTGGGCGCGAGTCATGGCGATCATTTCGTTTCTTCGTGGGCCCGTGGAGCTCGCGATCGACAATTCGTTGGCGGCGTGCGTGACGGACGTAGGATCGTTCAATTTCGGCGGATGCGACTGCACGATCGTCCCGGCGTTCGCGTCCGTGCTGGGTGGGTTCGCCGGCCCGCCCGTCCAGATGACGATCGCCGATGGCGCGGAGCTCGTGGATCTCGCGGGGGGCCGCGGCTACATGCGTCTGACGGGCAACGGGATCGCGGTGTCGCCGCTCCGCTGGACGAACCAGTCCCTGAGCAAGACGCGCATGGTCGCGTGGTCCGACCGCTTCAATCTGCACAATATTGGCGCGGTGGCCCTCTTCGGCGACGCGCTCAACCACACATGGGAAATGGACGCGGCGGTGTACTCCGCAGCGGGCGGGGTGCGCTTGGCCGCGATTGGTCCGCTCGGGCGGTGGACGCTGCATGCGCGAAACGGCACGGCGATCCCGCAGGATTCGATCTTCACCGATGCGACGGCGGTTTTCAACTGGTCGGTGGATCTCACGACGGGCGTGACGTCGCAGGTCGCGGCCGCAAGTGGGATCGGAGTGTTCCCGCTCGATACCTTCTCGTTGCCATCGAGCGGGCTTGCGTTCGGGCAGACGACGTTGATCGCCGGCGTCTCGCCGGCGATCTCCGCTCCCGGCCTGCGGGCCGGATCGGCCGTGACGTGGGGCCTACGGGATCCGCGCGGTGATGTGCTTACCGTGAAATACGCCGCGCTTGAAGCGGATCGGGTGTTCGGGTCCTCCATGGCTGGATCGTTCAAACTGTCGGCGTTGACCGCGCTCGATGCCGTGAACGGCGCGGACACTTCGATCCTAGACTGGTGGGCCATCCTGTGATTTCCCCCGCGCAAGCCCGCCGCGAACGCGCGCTCTTGCTGCGGGATCTCCACCGAGATCAACGGCGCCGGTTTCTCCGGCGCTTGGCCGAGCTCCGCGCAGAAGAGAAGGCCGCGCGCGTCGGGCGGCGCGTCGAGCTCACGCACGCGCGCGATCGGTGCGTCACCCGATCAGAGGACGTGCAACGCGAGGCCGCGGCCGCGTACAAACGCGCCGTCGAGCTCGCCAAGCTGGCCAAGCTTGCCGCGCGCCAGGTCGCGCGGGATCAGTGCGCGCTAGAGCGGCAGCACGCGCGCGACGAGGGCGCGCACAAAATCGAGCACGCCAAACGCGAGCGCGAGGAAGAGCGCCGCTTCGCGGCCGAGCTCGTCAGGCTCGAGAAAGGCGCCAAGGCTTCCGAGTCGGAGCGCCGGCAACGGCAGAGGACGCGGCGAGGCGAGCGCCGGGCGGAATCGGATGACGAGGTGCGGGGCAACCTCGAGCCTGAGCTCGTGCCGCTCTTCGAGCTCTTGAAGCGCACGATCAAGGGGAGCGATCGGCAGAGCCGCACCGAAGCCTTCCGGCAGTACGCCGAAGAGCACCAGGCCGAGGTCTACGAGGCCCAGGACCGCGAGGCCGATCGCGCGCTCCGTCGCGATGTGCGGAAGCACCGGGCCGAGGGGGGCGCGGCCCCTCGAGCGCCCGCTCGAGCCGCTCGAGCGCCCGACGAGCTCCCCGCGTCGGCGTTCGTGGCGCCGCGGCGAGCTCGATCGGCCCGCGGGCCGCTCTCGGCGGTCCCATTCTGAGGGGAAGCGAGCCGGCCCGGGCGGGATCTAGTCCCCTCTTCAATGGGGCCCCCGGCACCGCCCGAAGGCATCGTAGCGGGGGAAACCCCCGCGCGCGGGGGTACGGGCCGGACTCGCGAGGAGGAGTCTACAGGCCGAGGGCCCGCTTTGTCGAGGGGGCGAGCTCGGGAGGTCGGACACGCTGTGTCCATCCCTCGGGATAGCCCCGGCATCGCTCCGCCGCGAGCGTCCAGGCGGCCGGCGGCCGCGGCAGGGTAGGCGGAGCCTCCGGAGCCGTCGACGTCACCACGGGCCCCGCAGGGGCCGCGGCAAGGGTCCAGGGCACCAGCACCAGATCCGCCGCGCCGCGCTTCGCTCTCTCGCCCCGTCGATCGTAGCGCGCCGTGGTGCTCACTTGACGGTGCCCCGCGATGGCTTGGACGGCGGAGAGATCCGCCCCGGCGTCCAGCAGATCCCCCACGAGGGTCCGCCTTAAGTCGTGAGGGGAGAACGCCCCGACCCCCGCGTGCCGCGCACGCGCGGCCACGGCTAGGGCGATGGCGTGGTCCGTCATGCCACGGAGGGCGATGCGGCCGCTCTTGCCGACCGGGGCGAAGAGCGGCCCGGGCTGGTCGCCACGGACGCGGAGCCATGCGCGCATGGCATCGCCCGCCCCCTGGGGCAGGTACGACCGCCTCTGCCTGTTCCCCTTGCCCGAAACGAGAAGCTCGAGCTGGAGCGCGCTCGAGCTCGACAGATCCGACAGTTGCAGCGCGGCCGCTTCCGCGCGCCGCAGGCCGCACCCGTAGAGCACGCCGAGCAAGGCCGCGTCGCGCGCGCCGATGGCGCCCCGCGGGCCCGCGCTCTCGGCGCAGGACCGGAAGAGTGCGCGGAGCTCGCCACTCGAGAGAGCGCGGCCGCGCATCTCGCGCGAGCCCACGACCCCGCGCACCGACAGGACCGCGGAGAGCTCCTCGTGACTGAGGAGGCCGAGCCGCGCGCCTTCCCGCAGGACACCGCGCACGGCGGCCAGGACCTTGTTACACGTCGCGGGCGCAAGCCGCGCCATGATGCGCGAGCGAAGCGCGGCGACATGCTCCACGCGGAGCCGATGCCACGGGACGAGCTCGAGCTCGAGCTCGAGCTCGAGCGCCACCAGGCGGAGCGCGCCAGACATCGCGCGGCGCGAGCCGGCCGACAAGGACAGGATGTAGGCCGCTCGAGCGCGGCGGCCGAGCTCGTGCCGTCGAGCGTCGAGCACCAGGAGGGGAAGCGGGGCGAGCTCGATGCCTGCGGTCACGACCGAGCCGCGCGCGCGGCCTCGCGCGCGTCACACGCCATCGCCAGCCAAGCGGCGACGCTCGCGCACAGCTCCGCGCGCCGCGCGCGCCAGTAGGTGCCGCGCTGGTGCGCGATGGACCGGAGTTGCTCCAGCTCGCGACGCGCGTATCGGAGGTCGCGCCGCGCGAGCGTGTAGCGCCAGCTCGTCTCAGTCATGCCGGGGGAGAGGTCGAGGGCCATCCCCAGAAGCTAGGGACGGGCTGCGGCGTGTCAAGATTACTTTCGAGAATTGTTCTTCTCGGTAGGAATCCGGGCCAGATTTCGCGGCTTGTCACAGGATCCGCGCCGTCGCGAGGTAGGATCCTCGCGGGCCAGCGGGGAGAACGTCGCGATCGGGCGCATCGTCTCCGCGCTCGGCGCGTAGCTCGATCCGACCGTCGCGCGCGAGCGCCAGCAGCGCCCCATGGATCGCTTCGAGCTCCGCGCCGCGCGCGAGCATGGCGCGCACGGCGGGTCCAACGTCAGCAAGGCGCGTCCGCAGATCGGCCCCGTCCATCAGCGCCGAAAGCATCGCGGTGGAGCTCACCCGCCCGATCCGCTTGGCTCCCACTTCGCGCCCGGACGCCGCCGCAGAGGGGAGAAATCCGCCCGCTTGGCGCTGGCGTGTCAGAGCCGAGGAGGACTTTCGGATCACTGGCAGCACCAGAGCTCGAGCGGCGCCCCCGGGATCGCGAGCAACCCGTAATCCACGCACCCGAGGGCCGGCGGCAGAGCTCCACCCGCACACCCCCAGGTCACGGGCGGCATGGTGCCAGCCGTACAAAAGACGGTCACGCCCGGGCCCGTCTGGATCGGCCCCTGGACACACCCGCTCGAGCTCCCGCTCGACGAGCTCCCGGCGCTCGAGCTCGAGCTCGACGAGCCCCCGCTCGAGCTCCCCGTCGACGAGCTCCCGCTCGACGAGCTCCCGCTCGACGAGCTCCCGCTCGAGCTCTCCGTCGACGAGCTCCCGCTCGAGCTCTCCGTCGACGAGCACCCGACGAGCACCAGCACCAGGACGGCGCCGCGCTTCATGCGCGCCGTGCCGTCTTCGCGGGGCTGAGCTCGAGCGCCCGGACGAGCTCGGCCGATGCGGCCGCGCGCGCTTCGAGCTCGAGCGGCCCAATCCCGGGTTCGGGATCCGTGCGGGCAAGCCGCGGCGTCGGGCCGAATTTCGCGGCGTTCAGGTGGTAGACGTTCTCGCGTTGGGCGCCGTCCTCGCCGAACGTCGCGACCGTGCGGGCCACATAGCCGGCCTGCTCGAGCTCGCGAACGAGCGTGCGTGCGCGGCGTATCTTGTAGCCCGCGAGCTCTGCAATCCGTCGGAGCGATGTAGGCTGATAGGTGGTCGCAGACGTCGCTCCATCGGTCATCTGGCAGAGCGCGAACGCGACCAGGCGCGCGCCCTTGCTCAGCCGTGAGCCGAGGATCCTCGGCTGGTAGACGTGGGGCACCGGGAAGCGCGCCGGCTTCATGTGCGACCTACGAGCCGCAACGCCGGCCGGAAAAGCTCTCGCTGCGGTGGCTCGTCGGCCCGGTCTCGCGCGCGCGCTTCGATCTCGCGATCGATCCGCGCCAGCTTGGCGATGCAGTTATCGCAGTTGATCTCGGCTTCGAGTTCGGTCGATCGGGGCGTCGACTTGCTCGTACGCCCGCCGCACAAGTAGACGACCCGGCCGAAAATCGAAAATCGACCGTGGATCGCCCGCGGCGGTTTCGTGTAGCCCTTCATACGGTCCCCCGGTCAGGTACACTCATCGAAGCCCCCTCGGCCGCTTGTGACGGCTGCTTGGGTTAGCGAAGCCCCGCGGGACGCCATGTCCGCGGGGCTTTCGTGTCTGAGGCGTACACGGCCGACAAAACCACCCTTCCGCCCCTCCGGTCAACCTTCGCAGCCCCGGAGGGGAAATAGATCTCGATCCCAGATCCGGATCCGGATCCGGATCCGGATCCCAGATCTAGGAGAGTGGCCCGGCAACTATTGCCGGGGGGTAGGCCCCGGCAACCATTGCCGGGGGTCCCCGGCGGAAATTGCCGGGGGCCTCGGCAACCATTGCCGGGGGCTCCGACAAAAGACGCCGCTTGTCAAGTCGGAAAATACCCTAGCGCGAGATCTGCGATCGAGCTTGCGTTACCAGGGGATCCGAGAGAGAGCCGCGTGCAAGGCATGGCTGGCTCCATCGATCCAGTCTTTTGTCCGCGCGGCCATCGTGGTCGAGCTCTTCAGACTGTCGATCCAGCCGCCGATCGTGTCCGGCCGAACGACCGTGCGCGGGCCCTTGCGGCGCCCCAAATTTGGGCTGCGTTCGCGCATCAGCTCTTCGAGCTCCGCGGCCTGTTCCTCCGGTGGCGAGCTCACGATTTGTGACAAGAGGGCGATCGGGAGCGAGTCTCCTGTCACCTGCCAGTGCGCCCAGAGCTCGGCGGCGAGGTTCGAGCGGAGCCGGATCAAGGTGCCAACGTGGTTGTGGCTGAATCCCGTCCGTTGGGCGAGTTCTTCGCGAGAGAGCGCGTAGGGCGGTCGGTGGAGCCGATAGAGCTCGTCGGCGAGCTCCCAGGTCCGCAGCTTCGCGCGCTGGCAATTTTCTGCAAGCATGGAGACGCGCATGGACACCGCGTCCCGCTGTTCCAACGGCTGGACGGTGCAGAGCATCGGGAAATCCCGCGCGATGGCGGAGCACGCGCGATGTCGCCGAAAGCCGAAAACCAGCTCCCAACGATCGTCGGGACGCAGGCGCACCCGCACGGGCGAATCAAGGCCGCGCGCGCGTATGTCGAGCTCGAGCTCGTGATCCGACAGGTGCCCCGCGGCGTGCTTCTGCTCGCTCCGCTTCTCCATCGTCTGTCGCGCGTTGTTCCTCGGATCCGCGATGATCTCGCACGCCTTGAGGATCACGGTCTCGCGCGGATCGCAGGCCGCCGGCAATTTGGGCGCTACTTTGCGGTTCTTGCGCTTCATCATGTGAGCCGGTGCCCGTTGATGGTGACGAACCGGATCGACACGACTTGATCCGCGGGCTGAGTCGGCGCGTGCCAGTCGACGCGCCCCCCAAATGCCTCCTTGACCGGTCCGAATACCCGCGCCTCGCCTTCGAGCTCGAGCTCGTCACCGGGCATCCAGACGAGAGCGCGGCCGGCCTTCGTGGCGGTGCGCGAATCGAGCGCGAGGATCGTCTTGCCGTCGCGTGACGCGACGACGACGACGCGCCGGATCGGCAGCTCACCCGGTAGATGGATCCGGCGCTCCGGATCCCCCGCGACGAGCCCCACGCGGAGGGTGACGACCTCGCCTGGAGCTTGGGTCGTGATTTCCATAGATGCCTCTTTTCCCCGGCAGCTTACGAGAGGTCGAGAGAAAATCCCAGCCATCGCGCGCCGTCCCGGCGAGGATGCCACGGCCATGCTGCGCGCGCAGAGCATCGAGGATCCGACGTGGGATCGTTGGCTCGCGGTCGCCTGGCCCGCGCTCGTCGCGGGCCGGCGCATCCAGCTACCCGCGAGGCTCCCGCATCCGGCCAGCGTCGGCTTCACCGCGCCCGCACTATCGGAGCCTGCCGGGCAGTCGGCGGATTTCGTGCGCTCGCTCGCGGATGGCTCACGGCTCCACGTTCACGCGTTCGGGGCGCGGCTGGTCGTGCATCGCGACCGGATCGATCCCGCGCGAGGTCCGGTTCAAGCGCTCCATCACTGGACCGCGGAAGCGGTGAGCGCGCGCGCGGTTGCGGCCCTCTTGCTCGCGTTCGCGCTCTCGCGCGCTGGTCGGCGCTAAGGCGCTCGAGCTCGAGCTCGAGCTCGGTTTTGATGCTGCCATCCCACGAAGGAGATCCCCCCGCATGAGCTCAAATGCCCTGGTCCGCGTCGAGCGCCAGCTCGAGAACACCCGCTCGCGATTCGCCGATTTTCGGAAGCGCGAAAACTCCACCGTGAGGACCACGATCCACGGCGGACTCTCGACCATGACCGCCTTCGGGATGGCGTATTTCCAGAATCGATACCACGACAAGGCGGAGATCTTCGGGATGCCCGTGAGCTTGTTCGTGGGAGGGTTGGCCATGATCGCCCAGACGATGGGCTGGGCTGGGAGCGAGTCCGATTTGGTCGGAGCGGTCGGCATCGGGTCCTTGTGCGCGTTTGGCGCACAGAAAGGCTTCGAACGCGGGGCCGAGGCAGCGTCAGAAGACCAGAACGCCTAGAGCTTTACCATGGGCCGCAGATTCACCCCTCGCGCCGCACCACACAACCCACGGGAGATCTCCGACATGAACCTCGCTCGAAATCAGTATCTACGCCGCGGCGGCTACGCCGCAGCCGACGCCATCGGTGCGGGCTATCGCGACTCGATGTATCAGGACAGCTTCGGCCAATCGCGCATGAAGTTGCAGTTCAGCCCGCAGCAGTACCAGCAGATCCTGGCGCAGCACGCCGCAAACGCGGTCGCTCAGGCGGGCCCCTCGGTCGCGCGCGGGGCCGCGGTCGCCGCACACCCGATCATGCGCCTTCAGGTGCCTCCATTCTCGCCCGCTCTGGCCGCTCAGGCCGCCGGATCCGGTGAGGTGGAGTCGGCGTACTGGGGCGTCGACTCGGGCGCTAATCTCATCGCGGCCACCTTCTCTGCGACGATCACCGTCCAGCCGCAGGAGGCGTGCTGGCCGGCCGGTCTGAACGTGACGAACCTCGTTGCGGATACGTTCCTTATCACGTCGATCACGGTCGGTGTTCAGCCGCTCTTGACCACCACGGGAGCGATTTCCGCGGCGATTTTCGTGCAAAATTCGACCGCACCACGGTTCCGCCGGATCTTCCTCGCGGTCGGAAAAAACTTCGGCGTCGGGGTGATCAACATCTCGGCCGTTCCGGCGCGCTTCTCGGCGACGGCCTTCGGCCCTTCCGCTGAACCGCGCGGTACGCAGGTCTAGCCCGCGGCCGCCGTGTCGCTCGTGCTGACCTTCGAGCTCTGCGACCATCCGGATCCCCTGGCGATCCTGCGGCGCGGTATCGAGCGCGTTCGAGCGACACCGGGCGGCGATTCGGTCGTATCGAGCTCCGCCTACAAGGCAGGCCCCGGGCTCGCGGCGGTCGACGTCGACGTACCGCAGGATCCGAGGATCTATCAGGCGTTTCTGTTCGTGCTCCTAGAGATCGATTTGTGGGAACGCGCGTTTCTAGAGCTTCCGTCGATCCTCGCACCCGGGATCCTGTTCGAGACGGAACCGCAGGGCGTGGAGTGGTGGCGCTCGAGCTTCGCGATCCGCCATCGCGGGGCGGGAGACTGTGAAGATCTGGCGACCGACTATGCGGCCGAGCTGGTCGGACAAGGCTACGACGCAGCACCGGCGCTCGAGCTCGAGCTCGAGCGGAGGGACGGTAGCAGGGCCTTCCATGTCGTGGTGATGGCGGACACCGGATCGGGCGAACTTGAGAGGCTCGATCCTTCAGCAGACATCGAGGCGCGCGGCGCCTCTCTACCAGAAGAGGCGGGATCATGGCTCTAGCAGCAGTCGTAGCGGTCGCGGCGGTCGGTGCTCTGCTGTTCGAGGCGTTCAGCGGCGGCAAGCCCGGCAAGAGCAAGGGCCCGACACCGACACCGACACCGGGAAAGCCTGGACTCGGGACGCCAGGCGTCGATTTCTTCCCCCCGGCGGGCGACAAGAAGCAGCCCAAGCCTGCGGCGCACGATCCGAGGATCGACGCGAACATGCCGGCGGCACTGGCCGCAGTCACGATCGCAATGCTGGACA
>Ga0315278_10002443_pt1 | contig 16535 bp, 11 predicted proteins | sample YL17G06_0_MG_FD_203880 | JGI IMG/M metagenome (GOLD analysis project Ga0315278, IMG submission 203880) | Sediment microbial communities from Yellowstone Lake, YNP, Wyoming, USA - YL17G06_0 | ecosystem: Environmental > Aquatic > Freshwater > Lake > Sediment | place: USA: Wyoming | collected... | reverse complement strand
CTCTCAACTTGTTGCTGCGTTTCCACCACCACCACCGCCGTCCCCCACCACCTCCGGCCCGAAGATGTCCCGGCAGCCCGCAAAATCGCCCGCCTCCCGGCACGCCCAGTACTCGCCCGAAAAGGTGTAGGTCAGCCCCTCCCCGCCCGGCAGCTTGCCATCCGCGGCCGGCACAAACCAGCGCGGGTGGAGGGCCTCACCCTGGTCGGCCGCCTTGCGCGCGGCGCGCTGTTTGGTTTCCAGGCGCAGCTTCTCCGCGTTGGCCGTGTCGTATTCGCCCAGCTCCAGGTGGTGCTGGTCCGGGCGGAGGCGGCAGTCCGTCGGCGCGGCGCGCCAGGCCCCGCTGGTCGCGTCTCTCTCGAGCGGCGTGACCTCATTCATGGACAGGGCGAAGGAGGTGAGGCAGTACCGGGTCACGTCAAGCGGGGGCGGGTGCACCCGCCACAGCTCCCGGGCCGACCCGTCCGGGTAGGTCGCGACCAGGGCGGCATCCCACTTGCCCGCGATGGTCGGGGTGCCGGGCTGGCGGGCGGCGGCGGCCCGGCGGCTTTTAGTGGCGCCGTCCGCCGAGGCCGCCGGCACCACCTCGCCCGTAACCTCGCGCGCGGCCGCCCCGCCGTCGCCGCCCAGGCCGCCCCACAGGCCGCCCGCCTCCCGGAACTTCATACGGCACACCAGCCCCGACAGGCTGGACTTCACCCGCATCACGCCGCCGTGGTCCACATAGATCTTGCCGATGATGAGGTTGTTGATGGAGGTCGCCACCTTGGACCAGGTGAACGTCTCGCCGCCCTCAAACACCAGGCGCAGCGTGCCCACGGGCGTCAGCTCGATGGATCGGCCCCAGAACTTGGACTTCACGTCCGCGTCGCCCTGGAATGTCCAGCCCCGGCCCTGGGCGTGGGCCGCAATGACGGTCGGGTGGTGGACCACCTTTTCGGAGACGAAGCGGAACCCCTTTTCCGGGCACACCAGCTCGTAGGTCTCGCCCAGCAGGGGGTTGAAGGGCTTGCACGTCCGCCCTCCCCGGGTGCCGCTGTAGGCGGAGACCGCGAAGGCCGCCACCGTGATGAGGCGCTCCACCGAGCCGGGCGGCAGCCCCGCCGCCGTGTCCAGCAGGTCGGAGTACTCCATGTCTTCCGCCGTCTTTTGGAGGGCGGACAAGGGTTCGTTGAAGTAGACGGGCAGGCAGATGCGGGTCAGGTCCTTTCCCACGCACTCCCTGATGATGGACCATAGGGAGACCGCCTTCTCGCGCTGGGCGGGGCGGGGGAGGCCGGTCCGGCGGGTGAGGGGTGGGGTGGGCGGCATGGCGGCCAGCCAGGGCGGGGGCGGGGCGGACCGGGTGGTGGTGGCCGCGGCCGCCGCGGCCGCGGCGGCGGCCGCGGCGGCCGAGCCTTGGGGTGGCGGGGGCGGGGGCGGGACGACGTCCGCGGCCGGGATGGCTGCGGGAGGCACAGCAGCAGCAGCAGCAGCAGCAGCAGCAGCGGCAGCAGCGGCAGCAGCGGCAGCAGCGGCAGCGGCGGCAGCAGCGGCGCCACCGCCAGCAGGCACCTGGCCCAGCCCGCCCTCGTCCGGCGCGTCGAAGAAGACCTCGCCGTCCTCGCCCAGGGAGGACCCGCCCGAGGGGCGGGGCAGGGTGGGTGGTGGTGGTGGAGGAGGGGCAGCCGACGACACGCCGCCGCCGCCTGCACCACGACCCGGTGCGCTGTCTTCCGAGTGCGCGGCACCGGCGGAGGAGTCGCTGTCACCGCCCGCCGTGCCAGGACTGAGGATGGGCGGTGGTGAGAAGGCGGGCAAGCCGGAGGAGCGTTGCGAGCGCAGGGGCGGGCGCGCACCGGCACCGCCACCAGGCGTCGTTGCGGCGCTCCACCCGCCACCGCTGCCGCCGCCCCGCCCGCCGCCGCTGTTGGCCAGCTCCCGCTCCACGACCAGCTCCGTCTCCAGCTGGCGCTTGGCGTCCTCCAACAGGGCGACCCGGGCGAGCAGGGCCGCCCGCCGCCCCGCCTCCGCGGCAGCCAGGGCGCGCATGGAGGGGGCGACCGACTGGGTGAGCAGCTCACCGGCCACCCAGGCGACCGCCGCCGGCGGGGCGCCTAGCTCCGGCAGGGAGGCCGCGGCGCTGGCCGACCAGTCGGCCAGGAGGCCCGCCACGTCGGCGGGGGCGGCCGCGGCCGCCGCGGCCGCCCCCGCCGCAGCCAGGGCGGGCGGCGGCGTGGTGGTGGCCATCCCCGCCGGCGGGTGGCCCCCGCCCTTGGAGCTGCCCGCCCGCAGGTGGCCCGCCACGCCCGCCCCCGCCGCCGCGGCCGCCGCCGCCGCGGGCGGGGCCGCCTCATACCAGGCCGCCTTGGCCTCCCGCAGCGCTTCCAGCCACACCCACCGGTCGTCCACCGACTCCGCGCGCAGGCGGAGGGTGCCCGTCCCCGTGTGAACGTACAGCTTGCGCATGTCCGCCTCGCTCGGCGCGAACGCGGACACCTGAACCGCCACCTCCGCGGCGGGGCGGGGGATGATGGCGACCGTGGCGGAGGCGGGGCGGGAGGAGGAGGCCAGGCGCGAGCCGCCGCCGCCGTGCGGGGAGGGCGGTGGGGAGCCGGTCGAGGCACCGCTCTCCGACCCGGCCCGCTCGCGCGCGGCCGCGGCGGCCCCACTCGACCCGGCGTGCGACAGCATGAGCGAGCCGCCACCGGAGCGGAGGCCCGGGGCAGGGATGCCACTACGAGTGCCGCGCAGCGCAGCAGCCCCGCCATCACCCGCATGCGCCCGCCCCTGGGCCTCCGCGACGCGGACGGCCGCGCCGACCAGGGTCAGGTCCCCGCCGGCCGCGCGCAGGCCGTCCAGCAGGGCGGGCACGTCCACCGCGGCCGGGCCGGCCAGCTTGTGGTAGGAGAGGATGCCACCCCGGAGGACAAACAGGCGGGGCCGCCAGCCAGCCCCGAAGTTGACGTACTTGACCAGGACGCCGGCGACGATCTGAAAAAAGGAGAGAGAGAGAGTTGAGGTTGATGGCTGCGCAGGCGCGAGCGCGGGGCAGCGCGGGTTTGTTCCTCTCTTTTCCGCCAACCCCTGCCCGCCTCGCGCCCGCGCCGGCCTGCGTCGCGCATCGGTGTGGAAGGTGACGACGCCACCATGCTGCCCGCGCCACTATGTTCGTTTGACGTACCGTGGTGGACGCCGGGCGCGGGGTGCCGTTGGGCGGGCGCGACGGTTCCATTGCGCAGGGTGATCGATAAAAAAGAGAGAGAGTGCGTGCCCTTTGCTTGTTTTGTCGTCCTCGTGTGTGGTGCCCCCTTGGTCAGAGGGCGAGGAGGGGGTGGGGGTGCCGAATGAGTGCGCAAGCTCTCTGGTCTGAAAGGGAGGAGGCGGCGCGGGCAGGGCCGCCACAGGCGCGAAGACTGCCGACACAGGTGTGCAGAGCGCAGAGCGAGCGTGTCGGAACGAGAAAGCTTATTTTCTCGTCGTTTTTCCAATATCGACGCGCACTCCCCCGCTTGAAGACAAGCCACCCTGAACACCCACGCCCCACCCAACACATATGCTCCTAACCCGGCACACTAGTCGCTTAACCCGGCACGCTGGACGCTGTCTGGCCACCCTTCCCCCTCCAGGCGGCCCCACCATCCTCCTCATGAGTGGCGGCGTTGAATCTGCTGTCCTCTTGCATCACTACGCACACTGGTCGCATGCAGACCAATGTTACCCTCTCTTCGTCGACTACGCACAGGCGGCCGCGCCCCGTGAGCGCCTGGCGGGGCGGGCGGTCGCCGCCACGGCGGGCGGGCTCACCCTGCTGCAGGTGGACGCCCGAGCCCTGGGCGAACAGTTGCGCGCCCTGCACGCCCCCGCCCGCCCGCACGTCCCCCTCCCCCACCGGAACCTGTTCCTGCTGTCGATCGCGGCCTCGTACGCGCCCACCATCGGTGCGACCACCATTGCGCTGGCCCTCTGCCAAGATGACCTGAACCCCTTGCCGGGTGGCGGCCACCGGGGCAACCACCCGGGCGGAGGGGGGAAAGCGGACGCGGTTGTGTCGCCGCCTTGTCCTCCAGGCAGCACGACCGCCGTCGCCTATTCGACCGCCTCCAAAGCCTTCCTGGAGTCGGCCCGGGCCATGCTGGCGACCCTGTCCCCGCCCCTGGCCCTGGCCGCGCCGCTGCAGTGCATGTCCAAGCAGGCGATCGTCGCCATGGGCGCCCGCCTGCCGGCCTTGAGCCTCTCGTCCACTTGGAGTTGTGCCAAAGCGCCCGCCAGCGGGCGGCACTGTGGAATGTGCGTCCAGTGCAAAGCCCGGCGGGCTGCTTTTCAAGCGGCGGGGGTGGAAGAGGAGGAGGGGACGTACGAAAAGTAAAGTAGAGAGATAGAAAGAGAGCCGACCCCTGTGCGGGACGCGGAGGAAGTCGCTCAAAGCGCGGAGGAAGTCGCTCAAAGAAAAGCTCAACGAGCACATGTAGATTGTAGGTCGAGGTTTGCCTCGGCTCGGCCAGCCGTCTCTCGGCTAGCCGTCTCTGTTCTTCATTCCTCCCGACTCATGCGTCGCCCCGCCCTCGCCGCGGCCTTGACCGCCGCCCGAACGGCCTGGCAGGCGACCAGCGATGCCAGCGCGTCCACCTCTGCGCCCACTGCTGGGCTGCTGCTGAGGGCGTCCGGGCGCCGGTCCGCGTCTTCATCGACGCCTTTGCAATCGGCGCTCCCTCCTCCCACGTCCGCCTCCATCGCCCCGCGCATGCCGCCCGAGTATGAGCAATACTATGCGGGTAAGATGCCTGCGCCGTCGCCTAAAGCTGTGGAGGCGGCGGCGGCGGCGGCCGCGGCGGCCGCGGCCCGGCAGGCGTCCACAGCAGCAGCGACCTCCTCTGCCGCTGCCGCCGACGCGGCTGCCGCCGCCCAGGCCGGCGCCGCCGCCGCGACGGCTTGGATGTTTCCCTGGGAGCGGCGGCAACTGGACGGCGCGCCAGGCGGCCTGAAGCCCTGGGAAAAGGCGTACTGGGGCCTGTTTGTGGGCGGCCTCGCCGTCCTGCTGGCCTCCCGCCTGTACAGCGGGTCGGGCAGCGACGGCCCGCCCGTGGAGACCGCGGAGGAGGTGGCCGCCAAGGCAGCCGCCCAGGCTGAGGCGGCGCGGGCCCTCCTGCTGGGCCGGTCCTTTGTGGGTGATGAGGATGAGGACCCCCTGGAAGGCCTGACGCCGGCGGAGATCCAGGCGATCGCGGACAAGGCGATCGGGGCGGGCGCGTCGGGGGGGGACCCCTTTGAGGGCTGGTCGCCCGAGGAGATCAATGCCTGGGTGGAGGCGAATGGAGACCGGGTGCCGGGCGGGGCAGCGTGATAGAGCAAGAGAGAGCGGTTGTGTAGAGGGGACGGTGTGGTGGGCGTGTGAAATGGAGGAATGGAGGGAAATGGAGGAATGGATGGGGGTGGGTGGATGGAAGCTGTTCCTCTTCTCTTTCGCGCGCCCAGCCGGCGCCGCCCGAACAGGAACCAGCAGTGAGAGAGATTCTACACAAACTCTCTCTATCTCTCATTTCTTGCCGAAGAAGCCGAGCAGGCTATTCTGGGCGCCGCTTTTCTTCCCACCCGCGGGCGACGGTTTCTTCGCGGCGGCACCGCTGGTCGCCTTCTTCCCAGCCGCCTTGGCCTTGGGCGGCGACAGCGCCGGTGCGGGCGCCGCCGCACCACCGCCACCTTCCTTCTGCGTGTCATTCCCGCCATCCTCGTCGTCATCCACCACGTCCTCCATGACCACCTCCGTCACCTCCTCGCCCCGGGCATTGATGGTGGTCTTGGTGACCTTGCGTTTCTTGGCGCCCGCCTTCTCCCCGGCCTTGACCGCACCCGGCGTCGGCCGCTTGGCCGCGGCGACGGGGGAGGGAAAGGGCGAGGGCGCGGGGGCGGGGCTCGGCGGGGCGTCTTCCTCCTCCACCGCGCAGCCGGCGCCGTCGTCGTCGTCGTCCGACGTGTCCACCACCGCACGCGCGCGGCCCGCGCTGCCGCCCCGCCGCCGCACGGGGGCCTCATCCTCATCCTCGTCCATGGGCTCCGCCTTGAGCTGGGCGGTAGCCGCACCCCCCGCTCTGGGCCGGGCCGCCGCGGCGGCGATCTGGGAGATGACGCTCTTGCCCGCGCCGCCGCCTGCTTTCTTCTTCTTTGGGGCGGCCGCAGCGGCCTTGGCGGCGTGCATGGCCGCGGCGGCCGAGGCCGGCGGTTTGGAGGGGTCCACCTTCAACAGGCCCGCCGGCGCGAACTTGGCAGGTGGAGGAGGGACAACCTCGGGTACGGGCACCGCGGCTCGCCCCGCCCACGCGACGGTCGGCCCCGCAACGGCCGCACACCGGTTGTCTGTCAGAGCGTTGGCCTGGCCTTTCAGAAGTCCTGCAAACAGGGCCGCGCTCTGGGCGGCGTCCGCATTCCAGACGTCCGCCGGGTCTTTCGGCTGGCAGGGCGCGACGCTGTAGACGTGGACGGCGGTGACCGGGTCCAGGGCGGCCCGGGCGGCGTCCAGGCGGGTGGCCGGGACCAGGCGGACGATGTGCTGGCGGGTGGTTGCGTCACCAGACGCACCTGCCTCCCAACCGGCGACCAGGTAGGTCGCGGCCGCGCCGCCGGCTGCCTCCTCCAGGTACACAAACAGCAGCTGTTTGGCCAGCGTGGCGGGCAAGCTGAACTCCCGGGCCAGCCACTTGTAGGAGACGGACTGTGAGTGGATGGAGAGAGTGGTTGAGCGTTTTCGAGCGCGAGGGGCGCGCAATGAGAGAGGGCCGGCAGGGGCGCGCTTTCCGCCCGCCCTCTGTCTTACCTTGAGCTCGTCCTTCACCAGCAGGGCCAGGGCGTCCACCACCTGGCGGTGCTCGGGGGCGAGGACCGTCATGTACGGGTGAGCGAGGAGTGCGGGGCGGGCGCGCAGAGAGTGCGAGCCGTTTTTTTGAGTTTGCGAGTCTGGGAGACGGCCTTTTCATTTTTCTCATCGAGCGAGCGCCGCCCGGCTAGAAAGAAGAAAACACACGCGCAAACGCGCGCATCCTTTGGCCACTTCACGCAATGCTAAATCTCATCACCCTTGCAGACACCATCACGCCCCCACCCGCCTCAGAATGGCTAGGCGAGGCCGCAGGCGTCCCAGGCGACGCCTCAACATCCGACGTCGGCTCTACTAGCCCTTCCCTCTCTGTCGCCTCCCATGCCCTGGACGCGGAGAACGGGGCCTCGTACGTCGCCTTGGTCTGCCAGGGCGGGCACGGTGGGGTCGTCGTCAAGCTTCCGCCAGGAGGTGGAGAGGTGAATTGGGGGAACAGAGAGGACGGGGCGGCCGCGCACATGCGTCGAGACTTGGCCGCCGCTCTCTCCACTTTCAACCCCGCACGCTCCTTTTCTCATCATTCCGTCTCTCCTCTCTCTCTCCTCCTTCACAGCCCCTGTGGTCCACCCCCCTCCCGCCCAAGACCACGCTCGTCACCGCCTTGGTCCACGTTCTTGAGCTCGACGCGGTCGTCGCTGCCACAGCTGAGGGCGACCTCCTCACCCTGACCTCCGCTGACGGCGCACTGGAGGAGGTCGGGGCGGTCGGGGGCGGCATCGTCGCCCTGGCCTGGTCGCCGTTGGGCGACCGGGTAGCGCTCGTCTCGGGGTCCGGTCGCTTGCTCCTCATGGACCCGACCTGGACGGTTCTGGCCGACGTACCCGTCTTTCAGGGCTGGGCGACGCCCGTCCCCGCGCGCACGATGCCTGCGGACGACTCCGACGACGCGTGCGGTGGCCCGCCCGGGTCCGCCGGCTGGGCCCACCTCGCCCCCGGCGATGCCTACCTGTCCTGGCGATACGATGGGCAAGCCCTGGTGACGACCAGCCGGAGGCACAGGGTGGACCAAGAGCCTGCCACGCTCGTGTCCTGCACGCTGCGCACCTGGGACGTGGGGGGCGGGGAGGCGGGGCTGGCCCTGCACGCCCTGGGCGAGGCCGTCCCGGGCCTGGCCGCGCCCGTCACCTGGCAGCCCAACGCCCGCCACATTTACGGGGTGGTGAACCAAGGCCAAGGGACGGACGGCAAGGCGTCTGGGCGTGCTCGCGCCGTCCTCTTTGAGCGCAACGGCCTGACCCATGGCGGGTTCAGCCTTGGCGGCACCTCCGGCCCCGTCTCCGGTCTGGCCTGGAGCCCGGACTCTGAGGTGTTGGCGGTGGAGGTGGCCGGGTCGGGCTCCAGCCCGCCTTTTGTCCAGCTGTGGCGGCGGGCGAACTGGCACTGGTACCTGAAGCGGGAGGTGAGTTTGTCGGGTGATGCAGGCAGCAGCCCTAACCACCGGTGCCCTCGGCTCGCCCCATCAACCTCCACCCCGCCGGCCCTCGCCCTCGCCCTCGCCTGGGATGAGGGCGCGCCACTCCGCCTGCGCGTCGCCTATGGAGGCGGGGAGCTCAGGGCCCTGGATTTCGGGCTGGACGTCACTGTCTCGCCCCTCGGCACAGCCGCGGTCGTGGATGGCGTGCACATTTTGCTCACCTCTCTTCGCCTGTCCATTCCCCCACCGCCACTGTGTGCCTTGGCCATCGTCTGTCCGACTCCCGTCATTTGCGTCGCCATCTCGCCCGTCCCGCCGCCTGGCAACGAAGGGGAGGCCTGCGCCGGCTCTGAAGTGCTGGTCGCCGCCCTGTCTGACGGCCGCCTCGTCACCGCGGCCGCCCCCGTGGGCGACGACTGGGAGGGATGCTGCCTGGGAAAAAGCGGGGAATCAGCCCCTCCGCTCTCGCCTGGCGACCCGGCGGGCGAGTACGAGCACGACCGGGTTGGCGCAGCCGAGTTGCCCGTTTCGCCCGCCGACTGGGCGGGTGGGCGGACCGTGCGTGAGGTGGCCTGGCTGGCGCCCGGGCGCCTGTTGGTGGCGCTGGCGGGAGAGGTGGCTGTCGAGTTGGGAGTGGAGGGGAGGTGCGCGACCCTGCTGCGCGTCCTTGCACGCACATCTGTCCTCCGCCTCGCCCAGGTCCCACCGTCGCCAGAGAATGGCGACGCGCCGGGGGTGCTGGTCCAGGCGTCGGGCGGCAGCGTGACCTGGTGGCGGGCGGGTGAGGACCCGGTCGCCCTCCCCCCCTCTCTGCCCACGCCCTGCCCCACCTTCCGCGCACTCCCTGCCCAGCCAGCCCCCATCCCCGTCGGCCTGTCCGCCCGGGGCGACCTGTTTTGCGGGGGCCGCCACGTCTCGGTTTGTGCCAACTCGGTTACCGTGCGCGCTGCGGGCCCGGGCGGGCCGTTCTTGCTCTACACCTCTGTGGACGCCGTCCTGCGCTCGCTTCCAGTTGAGACGGCCCTCGACCCGGCCACCCCCCTTGACGGGCCGGGCTTGCGCCCAGGCCCGCCACCGCCGACCCGCCCCACCGCGGAAGCCCGGCGCTTTGCCAAGCGGGAAGGCGACCTCCAGGTGTACATGCACAAGGCCATGAAGGGCCGGGGCCTGGCGACGACGTCCGGGACGGACATGACTGAGCGGGCGGTCGAGGGCGGGGCCGCGCTGGTGTGCGCCCCGCCCGGGTCGGGCTGCCGGGTCGTCCTCCAGCTGCCGCGTGGCAACCTGGAGACCGTCAGCCCTCGATCCCTAGTGCTGACAGCCGTGGCGACGGCCTTGGTGGCCGGCGAGTACGCGCCCGCTGCCGCTGCGGTCGCCACCCACCGGCTGGACCCCAACCTGCTGGTTGACGTTGGCTGGCCCGCTTTTTTGGAGGCCGCGCCCGCCTATGTGGCGGCAGTGGTGGATGATGCGACCATTTCCGACCTGTTGCGTGCGCTGAACCCGTCCAGCACTGTCGCCCCGGGCGGCCTTTACAGCTGGGTCGCCCGCATCCCGGGGGTGGGCGGTCATGAGTGTGGAGAAACCAACAAGGTCACAGCCGTCGCGCGCGCGTTGCGGTCTGCGCTCACCGCCGCCGACCCGGCCCGCTATCTGCGCCCCATCCTGACCTCGCACGCCATCTTGGGCGACCTGCCAGCCGCCCTGGACCTGGTCAAAACTCGGCGGGAAGCCGAACTGGCGTCGTGTGCGGACATCGAGGCCTCCCCTTCCTCCTCCTCTCACCTCCCACCCCAGTCGGGAGAGGCCCTGGGCACTGCCCGCCGGCGGGCGGGCGCCCTCGACGGCACCGCCCCACCGCCCACCGCGGACGCGGGCTTGCGCCACCTCCTGCTAGCAGTGTCCTTTGACCACCTGTACGCGGCCGCGCTGGGCACTTACGACCTGGGCGTCGCCTACCTGGTCGCCCTCGCGGCAGGGCGGGACCCGGCCGAACACTTGGTCGACTTGCGCGCCTGGGCGGCCCTGCCGTCTGGCCCGCTCCGCCGGGCCGCCATCGATGCCTACCTTGGCCGTCACGAGAGCGCGCTGGCAGCACTGATCGAGGCCGGGCCGGACCGGCTGGAGTCCGCCCTGGACCTGGCAGCGAAGCGCGGGCTCCTCCGTGAGGCGGTCGGCCTGTTGGACGCAGCGGCCGGTGGCACGGCCGCCGCCGCCTGGGCCGACCCGGCCGCTCTCAAGGCTGCCCGGGCGTCCGCACTAGCACGGTACGCGGCGGACCTCCGGTCTAAAGGCAAGCCCGAAGATGCGGCCGTTGCCCTGCTAGCCGCCGGTGACACCCGGGGTGCCATCGACGCCTACCGGGCGGCCGGCCAGGCCGTGCCCGCTTTGGCATTAGCCGCCCGCGCTGGGTGGCCCCGCCCACGCCTGCGCACCCTCGCGGCCGACCTGGCCGACAGCCTGGCCGCGGTCGGGCGGTACGCTGAGGCGGCCGCCATCTCAGCACGCCACCTGGACGACCCGGACTCAGCCATCACCTGGCTGACCGCCGCCCACGAGTGGCGGGCGGCCCTGGGGGCGGCGTACGAGGCGGTGCGGGAGGACCTGGTGGAGACGGTGCTCGCGCCCGCGGCCGCTGACGCGGCGTCCACTACGCTGGCGGACGCCCGGGAGGACGCGGGGCGGGTGGTCAAGTATTTGGCACGCTACAAGAGCGTGCAAGCGCGGCGCGAAGCACTGGCCGCCGCCGTGGGCCCCGACGGGGCTGGCACGGGCACGGGAGATTCCGACACGGGTGCAGTCGCGGCGGGCGACGACGAGGATGGAGGCGACGGCGCGTCCGCCTGGGGGTCCGACCTGTCTGGGCTGTCCGCGTACACAACCTCCTCCACCATTGCGGGCGGCTTGGCGCCCTCTTCTGCCGCCTCCACAGCGCCCGCGTCCACCATCGGCGGGCGCCCCGCGATGCGCGGCGGCGGGTCCAAGAAGAAGAAGAAACCGTCCAAGCCCTCCAAGCGGTTGCGGGCTGGTGGGGACGCAGAAGAGGCTGGCCTGGCCGACCTCATCACTTCCCTTGCCCCTAAACCAGCGCTGCTTACCGCCTCCGGCGAGCTGACGGAGATGCTGATCCTCCTCGGCCACGAGCCTGACGCCCGCCTCATCCAGGCCGCCCTGGCGGACCTGGTGTCTGCCCAGGCGGCCGCGGCCGACCACCTCAAGGCCCACCCGCCTGCGGCAGTTCCCGGGGCAGCGGCGGGCGGTGCGGCGGCTGCACCCGCCCCTACCGCCACGGGCCCGCGGTGGAAGTGGGACCTATTGCGGCCACTAAGAGTGACAGAGACGGTGGTGGTGCACGAGGAGGAGGAAGCGACGACATGGCGTGAAGACTGACAAAACATTTGTAGAACTCACATAAAAAAAACCATCATCATTTTCACGCCGCCACGCGCGCGGCCGCCTCCCTCTTCACCCCGCCCGCCAGCCCCGGCGCCGCGTCCAGCACCTTGCCCGCACACAGCCGCCCCGACAGGGTGGCCCCCTCCATGGAATCAATGTAGTCCTGCTTCGTGTACGAGCCGGCCAGGAACATGCGGGCGACGGGCGTCGCCTGGTCCGGGCGGTAGACGTCCATCCCCGGCGCCTCGCGGTAGAGCGACTGCGCGATCTTGACGACCGAGTGCCAGGTCGGCTCCATGCCCGCCGCGGACGGGAATAAGCTGACCACCTGCTTGTGCACCCGGGCCGCGATCTCCTCGTTCGGTAAGGGCATGTACGAGTCGGCCGGCGTGAGCACGCACTGGAGCAGGGAGCCTTCGCCCTCCTTGTAATACTCTTTCGGGCTGACCAGGGCCAGGTCGGCAAAGCAGGAGAAGTCAGCGTCCGCGCTGTACAGCAGGTTGTCCAGGCCGTGCGCGCCCCGGGACATGTCCCGCACGCCGGCAGCCCCATCTTTTAGTTCTGTCACCCAGCCCGGGTACCGCAACTGGACGGTGATGACGGGGACGCCGACCAGGGAATGGATCTTGTCAAACTCCGGGAACGCGCGCCAGGGGGTGGGGAGCAGGCGCTTGGCGCCCGGCACGTCTAGGGCGGCCACGTACGCGTCTGCCCGGACGACCTCCTCCACGCCGGCCTTGGTCATGCGCAGGCCGGTCACCTCCACCCCGGGCCCGCCCGGCGTGCCGGAGTAGAGGATCTCCCGGCACCCCGTCCGCAGGTGGATGCGCCCGCCCTTGGCCCGCACGTAATCGGTGATCGGCTTCAACAGCCGGTCTGCGGGCGAGCCGTTGAGCATGCGCAGGACGGACGCGTCGGTCTTGGTGGCGAAGAACTGGAAGATGGTCAGCATGCACCGGGCGGAAATGTCCTTGCAATCCAGGAAGCCCAGGGCGTAGGCGATGGGGTCCCTAAAATGGAGAATGGATTGACGATGAGAAGATGGACGCCGTCTTTTGTTGTGTCCGTCCGCGCCCCGCCACACGACACTCTACCTCTCCTCTCTCCTCTCTCCACTCACCACATGCGGTCGATGGACGCCTGGCTACCGCCGTGCGATTTGAACCAGTCCGCAAAGGAGATGCCGTCCAGGGCCCTGATGTCGGCCATGCCGCCCTCAGGGTCGAAGAGCGCGCGCACGATGGGGGACGTGCCCAGGGCGAGCGAGTTGGCGACCTTGTCCAGGGGCGACAGCTGGGGCGTGGTGAAGAAGGCTTTCAGGCCGTGGAAGGGCGCCCCGATCTTCTGGCCGCCCACGAAGAACCGGAAATCCAGGTCCCGCACGTCGGCCCCTTTGTTGACAAAGGTGTGCGTGTGTTCCTTCATCAGCAGGTTTTGGAGCACCCCGCACTTGGCCATCAGCCGGAACAGGTTGAAGTAGCACCCGAAGAAGACGTGCAGCCCCATTTCCACGTGGTTGCCGTCCTTCACCCAGGACGCGACCTTGCCGCCCACAAAGGCGCGGGACTCGTAGATGTCGACCTCGTAGCCTTGGTCGAGGAGCTCGACGGCCGTCGACAGGCCCGCTAAACCGGAGCCGACGATGGCGACTTTCAGCTTAGGGGCGCCGGGGGCGGGCGGCGGGTTTTCAGCGGGGAACAGGGAGCGCAGGGGCGCGTCCTTAAGGCCGACGTCCACGACGGCGACGGGCGGGGCGGCGGCAGGAGGGGCGGCTGGATGGAGAGAGAGAGAGAACAGGGTGAGGTCGGGAGCGATCCTATGAGGTCGGGAGCGCTCCTAGCCGCCGGCTCTCCCCCAATTCGCGACGCGTCGCGTCACCGCCCGACTGAGCCGCTCATTTTCTTGTCTCATCCCCAGCGATGCATGCTCTCGCAAACCAGCTCACCAGCACGGCGGCGCAGGGACCGCGCACCTGGACGGGCCAGCGATGGCGTGGCCCGCCGGGTCGGCGCGGTCGACGCCGGCGCGGTCGCGCTCAGGGACGCCCGCATGGTTTGTCTGTGGGTGCGTGCTGGAGCACTGACTTTTCTTGACTTTTCTTGTGGCTTGCGTGCAGGGCTGGAGGGCGGCGCGCTGCCTGGCGTATGAGTGGAGAGGGCGAAAGGAGGGATGGGTGAGGACGTGTGAGCAAAGCAAAGCGCTGGGGCCACGACGGGGCCACGACGGCCACGCGAGCGGAGAGGCGGAGCGGCCTTTGAACATGCGGCCAAGGTGCGGCCTGACGGACGCGATTTCGACCAGGCGGGCGTCTAGAGCAGGGCTGCAGTGTTGGCCTTGCACGCGAGTCGTAAATGGAATGCACGGGCACGCACGCTCACCTGTTGCGGGCCGTCCGTGCGCGGATGCGTTGTGTAGCGAAGGCAGGAGTGACATGGTTTGTGGATTTTTCGCAGACCTCCGTTTTCAGAGGGGCTTGTGTACGCCTGCTGCCCTCCCACCCCCACCCACCCAACCCGCGCATGCGCGCCGCCTACCGTGGGCGCGCTGGCACCAGTGGTCAGGGTGAGTGAGTGGTTTGTGAGCGCGCGCGCGTCTTGTCTCTTTCTCTGCATCTTGACGGGCATCGAGCGCGCGCTCTTCTCATCTTTTCCCCCACGCCCTCGCACATGCAGCCATGCAGCAGCACCCCCCCTCCCCTGGGCGAGCAGGCACCCCTCGTGGCGGCGGCGCCGGGAGGGGCGGCGGTCAAGCCGCCGCCGCCGCCGCACCGGCCGCCTTCCCCTCCCGCCCGCCCCCCCCGCCGCTCAACCTGGGCCCCGACGGTGCACTCGACCCGGCCACCCTAGCCGCCTACACAACCGCCCTGCGGGCCGACCCGTATTATGGGGCCCTGGCGGGGTCGGCGAACAGCTCAGTCATGGCGACCCTGGCGGCCGTCCAGCCCGCCCTCCTGCACGCCCTGCCCGTGGAGGTGGCGGTCGCGGCGGTGGAAGCCGCAGCCGCGCGCGGGGCGGCCGCTGGCGGCCGGCACCGACCTTTACCTCTGCCGCCGCCACCGGAGGCGCGCTCGCCCGCCGCCCCGACAGGCACTGCGACGATGACAGCCACCGCGGCCACTGCTGCCCTCGTCCGGGCTTCCACCGTCACCGCGGTCGACCCGGCGCGTCCCGTCCAGTTTGTCAACCCGCGTCAGTACGCTCGCATCCTGAAGCGGCGGGAAGCCCGGGCCCGCCAGGAGGCGGCGGGCCAGCTGGTGAAGACACGGGGGGCATACTTGCATGAGTCACGCCACCAAGCGGCTTTGCGGAGAGTCCGGGACGGGGCGGGTGGCCAATTTGCGGCCCAGGCAGACGGAGGAGGAGGGGATGGTGGAGGAGAGGGTGGGGGGGAGTGAAGGGGAGAGAAGGGAAGGGGTGTGCATTTCTTGTTGTAGACACCCGGGTAGATGTCATCATTCACACGCACACGAGAGCCCACAGCAGCGCCCACATGCATGGAGAGAGAGAATGATAGCAAATCACAACGGGACAGAACTGAGACGAAACTACAACCCAACCCACCTTTCCCCATTTTTTTTTCATTTCATTTTCATCCTTCCAGCACCCGCGCCGTCTGCAGGGTCACCTCCTGGGTCGGCCGGTCATTAGCATCCGTCATGACGGTCCCCAAGCGCTTGACGATGGGCATGCCCGCACAGACCCGCCCGAAAATGGTGTGCTTGCCGTCCAAAAAGGGGGTGGGCGAGAGCGTCACAAAAAACTGGCTGCCTGTGGGGTAAAGTAGCGAATGAGAGGGCGTGGATGGTGAGCACAGGGCGCGCGCAATGCGAGCACGCACACGCTCCCTCTCGCACCCACTTTGCATGCTCACCATTCGTCCCGGGCCCTGAGTTGGCCATCGACAGGACGCCCGCGCCCGTGTGGTGGAGCTCGCGATGGAGCTCGTCCTCAAACTTGCCGCCCCAGACGGACTCCCCACCCCGGCCGGTTCCCGTCGGGTCGCCGCCCTGGATCATGAAGCCCGGGATGATGCGGTGGAACTATAGAGGTGCATGGAGGGAGAGGTGTGGGATATATGAGAGTCCGTCGCCAGGCGAGAGAGAGGAAAGGTCGGAGGTGGGCGGCGCGGCCCTTCCCAACTCTAGTGACCGCCGGCGTTTGCAGAGTTCGCGCCCTCTTGTAGAAATTAAGACCACCAACGGATGCTCCAATACCCGGTCTACACGCTGGCATGCATGGAAAGATCAGCACGGTACCAGCACACAAAGTAAAATCCTCTCCCAACAACCAAAAACTCACAATCGTGCCGTCATAATAGCCTCGCCGGGCCAGCTCCACGAAATTGTGGCAGGTTTTGGGGGCGTGCGCGGTGTAGAGTTCCAGGGTAAAAGGGCCCAGGGAGGTGGTGATCTCGACGCGAGTCATGAGGAGATGAATGAGAGTAGCGTGGCGCGAAACACGGAAGTGTCGAGCCGAGAGCCCATTGCTCATTTTTTCACGAGCGCGACGCAACTAGCCGCCAAGAAAGAAAAAGGAGGAGATAGCCCCCTTGTGTGTTCTCTTGCTCAACCCGCTCAACTTAACGGTGCGTTCGCGTGCGCTGCCAATCCAGGGCACCCTGCTGCCAGGGTGGCGCGAGAGGCGGAGGTGCACAATGCTGAGTAATGGCAGAGAAAGAGAAAAGAGAGACGCGCCCGATGCCAGCATGCGTCTCCACGGTCCCTGCCCTCTAGCAAAACGCCCTGGCGTGTGCCACCGTACCTTTCCTGCCCACCCGATCCACCAGGTCGTGGCAAGTAGGAGCTTAGCTGCGATCTGGCACGCTCCGCGCACCAAGGGGGGGCCCCCCCCCCCCCCCCCCCCCCCCCCCAGGGAC
>Ga0315278_10002441_pt1 | contig 16537 bp, 13 predicted proteins | sample YL17G06_0_MG_FD_203880 | JGI IMG/M metagenome (GOLD analysis project Ga0315278, IMG submission 203880) | Sediment microbial communities from Yellowstone Lake, YNP, Wyoming, USA - YL17G06_0 | ecosystem: Environmental > Aquatic > Freshwater > Lake > Sediment | place: USA: Wyoming | collected... | reverse complement strand
ATTATGGTCTGGATCTGCCGGGGTTTTATTACGACATCTACAATATCGAGGCCGAAGCCTTAGGACAGCGGCTGAATTGGGATCCCCAGCGCATGCCCGACATCGATCGGGGTAACCCCCTGATCCGCGAGCCTCAAGATTTGGATCGCCTGAAGCCGCCGAATTTTAAAAAATCGGCCCGGATGCCCTTTGTCTTGGAGGTCATGAAGCGCTGTTACGATGGGGGGATTCCCGTCCGCATCCGCTTCTGCTCGCCCTTTTCCCTGGCGGTCAATGTGCGGGGGATAGAGAACCTGCTCCTGGACATCCTGACGGCCCCCCAATTTGCCCACCGTCTTCTGAAATTCCTGACGGAGGAGGTTCTGATGCCGTGGGTGCAGGCCCAGCGGGAGGCCATCGGGAAACCGGAGGCTCTCGGCAACGGGGCGGACGCGGCGGCGTCCCCGCCCATCGTAAACGTGGAAATTCTCGAAGAGTTCGTGGCTCCCTATGTTTTGCGGATGAACGAGAAGATCGGAAACGTCATCAGCATGGGGTACTGGGGGTACAGCTACCTGTACCGCCATCCCGCTAAGTTCCGCCGGATGCTGGAGCTGATGGCGGCCATGAGCCCGGCGCTGCTCATGTGCTTGGACCCGGATGTGAACCGAACCGGCCCGGAGCCTTACGTGCAGTTCGCCAAGGAAAGAAAAATGCCCATGATGATCGGGATCGATACGGTTCTGCTGCAGGACGGCCCGATCGAGAAGATCATTGAACGTTGCCGCCGCTACGTTCTCGCCGGGACTCAAGCCGGGCGGCTGGCGATCTTTTTAAACGACGTTTCCGTGAATACGCCCCCGGAAAACCTGCATGCCGCCATCGCCGCCGTTCGTCATTTCGGCAAATTGCCGGTCGAAGACCGGCCCTTGGAATCATTCCGGATGCCGGGATTTATTCCTTTTGCGTCCTTTTTGGAACGGCGCGGGAAAGGACATCCCTAAAAAAGAATTGCAAATTGCAAATATCAAATTGCAAAATGAAAAATTGATGTTATTTGCCCAAAAATCTGCATTTCTTAATATTCGGTAAATTGTAGGGGCGCGATGCTTCGCGCCCGATATTGGGCATGCGCAGCGTGCCCCCACTTCTTACGAAACCGTTAGAGATGGAGGAAGAAGGCATGATTGAAATAAGATGGCATGCCCGAGGCGGCCAGGGGGGCTTTACCGCCGCGAGGCTGCTGGGCCTGGCGGCTTCGGTTTTTGGCAACCGCTATGCCCAGGCTTTTCCGTCGTTCGGTCCCGAGCGGAGAGGCGCGCCGGTCCTCGGGTTTACGAGGATCGACGAAAAACCGATAACCGATCACAGCCAGGTTTACACCTGCGACACCGTGGTTGTGATCGACGAGACGCTCCTGGAGACGGTGGATGTCACCAAGGGGTTGAAGGAAGGCGGCCGGATTCTGATCAACACGAAGGCGAAGGCGGACCGCTTCCCCTTCCGGGAAAAATTCCAGGTCACCACCCTCGATGCCACCGCGATCGCCCTGGAAGAATTAGGCCAGCCCATCGCCAACACGGCGATGTTGGGAGCCTTCGCCGCCGTGAATGATTTCGTCGGGATCGAGGCGGTTCTGAAGGCGGTGGACAAGGGAATGCCCGAAAACCTGCGGGCAAAAAATAAGAAGGCGGTGGAACGGGCGCACCGGATGATTCGGGGGGAAAAGTAAATGGCCAAACCTCAGATTGTGAAGTTCAAATTCCCGCAGTGCTGGAACGATATGCCTTTGGGACCCAGCGCGGAGGCGGGGATCCTGACGGAATCCAACGCCGGTTGGAGAGTCCAGAGGCCGGTGATCGATCATGGGAAATGCACGAAATGTTTGATGTGCTGGGTTTTATGCCCGGAAGGGGTCATTGATAAAGAACCCGAGAAGCTCGAAATCGATATGAATTATTGCAAAGGGTGCGGGCTTTGCGCGCACGAGTGCCCCAAGGGGGCGGTCACGATGATTCGCGAGGGGGATTTCCATGATCGATAAAGCGGACGGTTCCCAGCGGGATTTCTTGAATGGAGACGAGGCGGTGGCCTACGGGGCGAAATTATGCCGCCCCCACGTGATTCCGGTCTATCCGATCACCCCGCAGACGATCGTGGTGGAACGGATATCGGAATTTATCGCCAACGGCCACATGGAGGGCGAGTATATCCACGTCGAAAGCGAGCACAGCGCCATGTGCGCCGCGATGGGCGCCTCCTTGGTCGGAGCCCGGGCGTTCACGGCCACCTCTTCCCAGGGGCTGGCGTACATGCACGAGATGCTCCACTATGTGAGCGGGAGCCGCTTCCCCATCGTCATGATGAACGCCAATCGGACCCTGGCGGCGCCGTGGAATATCTTCGGCGACCAGAGGGATTCCCTGGCCCAGCGGGACACGGGGTGGATTCAGGTTTACGTGGAGAACGCCCAGGAAGCCCTGGATATGATCATCCAGGCCTATGCCATCGCCGAAAACGACGGGGTCTACACCCCGGTCATGGTGAATTTGGACGGATACGTGAACACCCATACCTACGAGTTGGTCACCATCCCCGCCCAAAGCGAAGTGGACGAATTCCTGCCCCCTTTCAAATCGAAGAATGCCATTGATTTCGACGCCCCCAGGAGCTTTTGCATCAGCGCTTCGACGGAATGGAATATGGAATTCCGGTATCAGCAATACGAAGCGATGAACCGCGCCATCCCGGTTATTGAAGAAACGGATAAACGGTTCGGAGAAAAGTTCGGGCGCTATTACGGCGGCTTAGTGGAGGAATACCGTTGCGAAGGCGCCGAGGTGGTCCTCGTCGGGATGGGCAGCGTGACCGGCACGGCGAGAATCGTCGTCGATAAATTGAAGGATCAGGGATTGAAAGTGGGGCTTGTGAAATTGCGGTTCTACCGGCCCTTTCCTTCGGAATACTTCAAAAAATTGAGCGCCCGGGTGAAGGCGATCGGAATCATCGATCGGGATTTGTCGTTCGGGTATGAAGGGGCGGTGGCTTCCGATATCAAAGCCGCGCTGCTCAGCTCGGGAGTTTGTCCGAAAGTCATCAACTATATCGCCGGGATCGCGGGGCGCGACATCACCAAAGAACACCTGGAAGGGATGTACCAAAAACTGTTCAACCGGATCAAAGGCCAGGATGAACCGGAGCTGCAATTTATCGGGATGAGGTGGTAATCATGGTAAACGCACGCAAAATGACGGATACCGAGTATCTTTACGGCCACAAGGCCTGTCCGGGCTGCGGCCTGGGGACCATCGGCCGGCTGACCCTGAAAATTCTGGGGAAAAGAACCATTGTCACCCTGCCGGCCAGCTGCATGTCCACGGTGACGACCCAATATCCCCAGATGAATTACACGGTCCCCTCGCTGACCATGGCTTTTGCCGGCACGGGGGCCGTGCTGACGGGAATGTCGGCGGGTTTGAAAGCCCAGGGCATTACCGATGTGAACGTTCTGGGCTTCGCCGGCGACGGGGGGACGGCCGATATCGGCCTGCAAGCCCTCTCCGGGGCCGTGGAGCGGGGGGATGATTTCATTTATATCTGCTACGACAATGAAGCCTATATGAATACGGGAGTGCAAAGGAGCAGCCTGACCCCGATCGGGGCCAACACGACCAACTCCCCGGCGGGAACGGCCTCCTACGGCGAGAAGAAGCCCAAGAAGAACCTGTTCGAGATCATGATTGCCCACCGGATCCCCTATGCGGCAACGGCGAGCTCCGCCTACCCCTACGATTTTATGAACAAGATCGAAAAGCTGAAAGGCATCAAGGGCCCCCGGTTCGTCCATATCATGTGCCCGTGCCCCACGGGGTGGGGATTTGCTTCCGACCGGACCGTGGAAATCGGAAAACTTGCGGTGGAGACAGGGTTGTGGTACCTGGCGGAATATGAAAACGGCAAAGTGAAGATGAGCCAGGTCCCGAAGACCTTGAAGCCGGTGGAAGAATATTTAAAAGGTCAGAGGAGGTTCCGCCATTTGACCGAGGAGAACATAAAGTTGATCAGGGAAAACAGGGACAGGGAGTGGGAATTGATCCGGGAAAAGTGGTTTTCGTAGAAAGCGGGAATGGCCTGAAACCTGAAGAGTTGAAAGCGAGGCCCGGTTGAGGAAAATCTTTTTGCGAAACCATCGTTTTGCTGAATTTTTACGAGGTCATCAAAGAAATGGGGTGATCTTTTTTCGTCCATGCCTTTTTTCGAAAAACGGACTCTGGCCTTTCCACAGCCGTCTTTAGTCCTTTGCGCCAATTTTTCCTTTCTCTGAAATTTTCCTCATCCCCATCAAAGATGGATGGAAGGCCCCCACTTTACCTTCGTCATAGACCGATCCCGCTCTTTTTTTGTCGATAACGCCCAGACTCTTCCTTCCATTCATTCTCGAGGAAATGGAGATGACGTTCAATCTTTCTTTGAGCCAATTTGGGATTTCTCCCTTTAATCGCTTCATAGATCTCCTGATGTTGCTTAATGAGAATCCTGTTTTTCCCAGGCTGCTTGTTGCCCTGGCTGATCTTGAACATGGAATGGTGGATTTGTCTTATGCTGGCCATCAAATGCACCATGAGGGTATTATGCGAAGCCTCTGCGATGGCAACATGAAAATCGACATCCGGCTGCCCCAGCACTTCATTCGTGTCGATTAATTTCGCCATTTCGGAAAGAGCCTTTTCCATTTTTCTTAAATCTTTCACCTTAGCCTGCTCGGCAGCCCTACGAGCACACCAACCCTCGATCAGCTCCCGAATCTCAAGAAATTCGTAAACCTTGTCAACCTCCTTCTCCATCATGGCAATAAAGGGATTTTCAATGAGCTCGGAGGTACCAGAGAGGATAAAGGTTCCCTCTCCCTGACGGACCTTGATCAACCCTTTTGTCTCCGCCTTTTTCAGGCCCTCCCGGATGGTCTGCCGGCTTACCCCCAGTTGTTCCGCAAGAATTCGTTCGGGAGGAAGCTGATCCCCTGGTTTAAGTTTTCCATTGACGATCAGGGATAGGAGCTGATCGTAAACCTCATGAAAAATCTTCTTCTGCACATAGGGACGGAAAACATCCTTACGGTCAAATTTTCTCCTCAAAGCGGCACTCCTTTCAGTCTCAACGCTTATCCAGGCGGAAGGCCATTTGAGTAGGCGGCACCAACCGCAGCAAGAACGGCGGGAGAGACATCACTGGTATCGAATAGATGAAAACCATCACACCTTAGCATAAGCCGGTTTCATTCGGGAACCAAATAAAAAAGAGTAACAACAAAAATCTATGATTTTCCTCCGGCACCCAGAAATGAGCGCTCGAAATTGGCAATGACTTCGACAACCAATAGAAGCCCGGCTACCCAAATTGTCGGCAAGTACCTCCCCCTCAAAATTTTGTAGAGGACCTCCTTTCAATTCACGGGTCCGTTAGATTCCGTCTTGGAAAGCCCCCCCAAATATTTACTTGACAATAAAATAAAAATGGGTAAGTTTATAATGGTCATACCAATTGACCTTTGGGCCGAGGTTGCAGTCCACGCGTTCCTCACCCTCGAGCTCATTTACCTGAACTCGAAGCTCCTTTTCAAACCCGTCGCTCCCGGAAGCAGGCTGATCCTGGGCGGCGCTGATACGACGCCTCCCCAAGCAATTTCCGAGCGGCTGGTGCGGATGGGGGGGGGTGGAAAGGGAAGGGCATTTGCCGCTGGAGGGGAAGAGGGGATATCCGATAATCCCCCTGTCATGTCAAGAGAATGTGGCCAATAATTCCTAAATCACAACCAAAGGAGGTAGTCATGAAAGCGTTTTGCAGAGTCATCGGGATTAGCGGGCTAGTGGTTCTGTTTCTTCTGGGCACTACCCAGGGAGGCGGAGCTCAGGTCATTCAGATGAAGTTTGCCCATTATGCCGAAGAAACCCACCCGGGGGCCATAGCGGCGAAACAGTTTGCCGCCAAGGTGGAGGAACGGACCAAGGGGCAGGTGAAGGTCACCATCTACCCGGCGAGTGTCCTGGGATCTCCGCCGGAACAGGCCGAGCAGGTAAAACTCGGGGCCATCGATATGAGCGTTCCGGGCCAGGGAATCTTGGATAAGTGGGTAAAGGCCTTCTCCGTAGTCATGCTGCCTTTTGCCTATGACAATTATGACCACGCCCATCGAGTCCTGGATGGGCCCTCCATGGGTTGGTTTTCCCCTCTTGCCGAAAAGGAGGGGTTTATCGTTCTCTCCAACTGGGAATGGGGTTTCCGCAATCTTACCAACAACAAGAGGCCCATCCTGAAGCCCGAGGACGTGAAGGGTCTGAAGATCCGCACCCCGCCGGAGATTCAGATGCAGGTGTCCATGGAAGCCCTGGGGGGAATCGTCACCAAGATCGCCTTCCAGGAAGTGTACATGGCCCTGGCCCAGGGAGTGGTGGACGGCCAGGAAAATCCCATTCCGGTGATCTATCACAATAAGTTCTGGGAAGTACAGAAGCACCTGGCCCTGACCGGTCATATTTACAACAACTGGGTCCATGTCATCAACGCCAAGAGCTGGGCCAAACTGACAGCGGAGCAGAAGAAAATCTTCCAAGAAGAAAGCAAAGCCGCGGGAGCCTACATGCGCAAGGCGGTTATGGCGGACGAGGTAGATCAGGTATCCAAGATGGAGAAGGCGGGAGTCAAAGTGACCCGTCCGGACCTCGTCCCCTTCCGCGCTGCCATGGGGCCGGCTTATGAGAAGATCGGCAAATATGCCGGGGAAGACAATGTAAAAACATTCATGAAGTTTGTCGAGGATAGCAGGAAGAAATAGCGCCGACGGGAGGGTAAACCGATGCTGACGGCGGAGATTTTTTTGGTCCTGGTAGGCTTGATCATGGTGGGAGTCCCCATTGCAGTTTCTATGGGTTTGACGGCGGTTTTCTTTTTTGTTGTCATGGGGGAGACAGACGTATTGACCATGCTTCCTGCCAGAATGTACTCCAGCACCACGAGTTTTACCCTCCTGGCCATCCCTTTTTTCATCTTCACCGGGAATTTAATGAATGCGGGCGGCATCACCCACCGCCTGTTCCGATTCGCCCAGAACCTGGTCGGGCACTTCCGGGGGGGCCTGGGCCATGTCGTCGTGGTCAGCGCCATGATTTTTGCCGGGATGACTGGCTCGGCGGTGGCCGAGGCAGCCGCCCTGGGAACGGTAGAGCTGGAAGGAATGATCAAGAGAGGGTTCGACCGTAAATTCAGCGCGGCCATCCTGGCTTCCGCCTCCACCATCGGCCCGGTCATCCCCCCCAGTATTCCCTTTGTCATCTACGGAAGCATAACCGGCACGTCGGTGGGAAGGCTCTTTCTGGGGGGATTCATCCCCGGCCTCCTCATGGGGATAGCTTTGATGCTCATCGTCTACTTTGTTTCCCGCCGGAGGAACTATCCCAAGGAACCAAGGGCCACTTTTCGAGAATTCATGGACAGCGCCGTTGGAGCTCTGTCGGCTATAGCCACACCCATTATCATCATCGGCGGGATGGTGAGCGGGATCTTTACCCCTACGGAAGCCGCGGTGGGGGCGACGGTCTATGCGCTCATTTTAACCATGTTTGTATACCGGGAAGTCAAATTCAAGGACCTCCCCCGAATTCTGTGGGAAACTCTGGAATCTTCGGTCCGGGTTTTGTTCATCATCTCCGCGGCGGGAATTTTTGGATGGCTTCTCATCCACCAGCGGGTTCCGGAGACGGTGATCACCGGCCTCATGTCCCTGAGCCATAATCCCTGGGTCGTCCTCCTGATCATCAACGTTATTCTGCTCATTCTGGGCTGTTTCATGGAGGGAATCTGCGTCATGCTTTTGACCATCCCGGTCTTCATGCCCATGATCGCCAAACTCGGCATTGATCCGGTGCATTTCGGAGTGATGATGACCCTCAATTTGATGGTCGGCCTCCTAACCCCCCCTGTGGGGATGGTCCTCTACACCTTGGCAAGTACAAGCAAAATTCCCGTTTGGGCGTTGGCCCATGAACTCAGGTGGCATATGGTGGCCTTGATGGTCGTCCTTTTTCTGATTACTTTCGTCCCCGGTATTGTGACTTTCGCTCCGAATCTTTTTATGGGTTCCGCGCGGTAAGGAGGATTCGAATGAAGCGGAGTGGTTTTGAGAAAGCAGATCGGGTATTGGAGCTCATTTTAAGGTGGGGGAGCATCCTCTGCCTGGTAGGCTTATTAATCATCATTTCCGCGGTCGTTTTTATTCGATTTGTCCCTTTCACCTCCACGGGGTGGACCGACGAGGTCGTGGAATTTGCCTTTGCCTGGATGGTATTCCTCTGCTCCGCTGCCCTGTGGCGCCAAAAAAGTCATTTTCGGGTGGAATTAGTCCAGGAATGGCTCGGCAATTCCAAAGCGGGACGGGTTTTGGATGTGATCCTGAACCTCCTTTCCCTGACATTCCTGTTGGTTCTCACGTATCAAGGAGGCGCCCTGGCCATGAAGGCTACGGACCGTTCTCCCATTTTTGAATATCCCAAAGCTCTATGGTACCTGTCCATTCCGGTCGCGGGGGCTATCATGGTCGGGTACAGCGTCCGAGATCTCTTGGGTTTTTTCAAGAAGCAAAATGTGCGTGGTCTGCAAGGAGTGGACAAATCGGGGTAAAATTTAGTTTGCACTTTTGATGTTGGTCCGGGTGGATAAGATGGCTATATTGGAGGCCGGGAGAAAGGATGCGATTTTACAGCGGAGGAAATAGAAAAACCGATTGCCCTTGGGGCGAAGGACACCATACAATTTTATGCCTAACAACAAAAACCCGGTCCAGCGTCAGGTCGCAAATTCAGCTTAGAAAAAGTTGTCCATTTCGCCGGGGGTGCGGCGCGACCGGCGCCCTCATCGTTGCGCCGCCCCCGAAAAGCAAATTCCTAGTGCGCCAGGCGAAGCCTGGAAGATCCAGCTGGTTGAGAAGCCAGCCTGACAAAGTTAGCCGACCGTCAGAACCGAGTTTTGCATTTATACGGGTAATCGTATGAGTGAAGCGTAAACAGGGAGACCGCAGGCCGTAATCCGCAAGGGTGAAGGTGTTCAGCCCCGAAAACGCTTATGGTGTGGAGCAAGCCCAAGGGATTAAGAACCCTGAAGGCAGCAACGAAGCCATCGTTAGAGGCGAGATGGGGGATACTCCACCGGGGTCATAGTCCACGGCATGTTGTCCAAGGGATTTTTCAGGAACCTGGGAGAACCTGTGCCTTCCTCTGATAAAGGGGTACTCAAAACCGAGGAAACAAGGGATGAGGGTGAGGGACAGGTAGTCGGATCAACTCATAGTACTGATGAAGCCGGGTAATGCCGGTGGAGGGAAGGGGTTGACAGGCAGGTGTATCGAGGAGGGGAAACAATGCAGGACACCGAGTCCGTAAAAGCATTGTCAACGAAACTGAATCGGCTATCAGAGATTGCGGCAAGAGATTCAAAGGTTAAATTCACCTCCTTAGCCCACCTATTGACCGAAGAATTTCTGAAGGGGTGTTATCGCGAACTGAATCATCAGGCGGCAGCCGGTATAGACCAGATAAGTTATGCGTTCTACGATGAGAATCTGGATAGGAACATAGCGGATTTGGTTCAGCGGCTGCGGGAGAATCGATACCGGGCAAGTGATATTCGCCGGGTATGGATATCGAAACCTGATGGGCGGCAGCGGCCTTTAGGGATTCCAGTTCTGGAGGACAGGATTATACAGAGAGGCGTGGCGAAGATATTAAACGCCATTTATAAGCAGGACTTTCTGGATGTATCCTATGGATTCCGGGAGGGGAAGAGCGGGCACGATGCGCTCAAGGCATTGGAATTGAGCATTATGAAAGGTGGTGTAAACTACCTGATCGATGTGGACATCAAAGGGTACTTCGACCATGTCGATCACAAATGGCTCATGCGAATGCTCCAAGAGCGGATTATGGATCGCACGATCCTGCGGTTAATAGGGAAATGGTTACGGGCAGGCGTCTTGGAGGAAGGGGAAAGGCAACGCAATGTAGTAGGGGTGCCCCAGGGCGGCGTCATATCTCCGCTTCTGGCCAATATCTACTTGCACCACGTGCTTGATCTGTGGATCACACGGAAGGTAAGGAGAGACTTGGCAGGTAGGATCTACCTGATCCGTTACGCCGATGATTTTGTCATCGGCTGCACAGACAGGGAAGATGCCCAGAAGGTATGGGATATGTTGCCGGACAGGCTGAAGCAGTTTGGTCTGGAACTGTCCAGGGAGAAGAGCCGACTCATGGAATTTGGCAGGAAGGCATATCTGGAGGGAAGGGAAAATGGTAACAGGTTAGGTACGTTTGACTTTCTTGGTTTTACGCATTACATGACCCGTAGCCGCAAAGGTGGTGCAAGACTGGGTCGGAAGACGATCGGGAAGCGACACAGAATGTCTCTGATCGATCTGAATGATAAACTGAGGAAACTCCGTAATCTGTTGTCGTTTCGTGAACTCCATGTGCATCTGTGCCGGATTCTCAAGGGGTATTACAACTACTATGGATTTGCAGGCAATGCAGCGACGCTGAATAAATTTGCCTATGCGGTTGGGCGTATGTGGTACAAGTGGCTCAACAGGCGAAGTCAGCGGAAGAGTTTCAACTGGGAAGAATTCCAGGAGCGACTCAAGCGTTTTCCCTTACCCAGACCCAGGATAGTGAAAGGTTACTCTTGGATTTATGCCGCAGGCATGTGAACCTGCCTGAAGAGCCGGATGCGGGAAATCCGCAAGTCCGGTTCTGTGAGGGGCCGGGGCCAACGGATACATGGTTGAAATAATGTGGCACCGCCGGGAAACCAGGCGGTAAACGGAGAAAACAAACCTCAACCTGCGGTATCTGGAGAAACTGGTCTACTCGACTCACTCACTCACTCAAAACTCCTATCAGTTGGGAGATCAAGATGAAATCAGAAATGACCCACCGTGAACGCGTCCTGGCCGCGCTCAACCACCAGGAGCCCGACCGCGTTCCCTTGGACATCGCCGGCACCAAGTGTACCACTCTCCACCGCGTGGCCTATCAGAACCTCATCACCCACCTGGGCCTGCCGCCGCGCCCGGGCATGATCTGGGACCCGATGCAACAGGCCGTTCTGCCCGAAGAGGATGTGCTCCAGTACTTCGACGTGGACACCCGCTCGATTTGGGCCGGCGCCCCGGACGGCTTCAAGCCGCGCGACCTGGGGCCGGACTTCTACGAGGACGAATGGGGCGTCGTGCGTTTCTGCCCCAAGGGGGGCTACTACTTCGATTTGCACAAGTGCCCGTTGGAGGGCGACCCTACGATGGAGGACTTGGAGCGATTCCCCTGGCCCGATCCCGACGACCCGGGCCGTGTGCGCGGCCTCCGCGAGCGCGCCGAGTACCTGCACTGGAAGACCGATTACACCGTGGTGCTCAACCTGGGCGCCACGCTGCTGCACACCAGCCAGTACCTGCGCGGCTTGGAGAGCTGGTTCATGGATCTGGCGCTTCGGCCCGACTTCATGCACGCCCTGTTGGACAAGATCCTGGACGTGCATGTGCGCACCATCCGCAACGTGCTGCGCGAGATTGGCGGCCAGAATATCGATGTGGTTTTCATCGCCGACGACCTGACCGCCGACACCGGGCCGATGTTTTCGCCCGCGTCCTACCGCGAATTTCTCAAACCCCGGCTGAAGCAGATCATCGGCGCCATCCGCGAGTTCAGTGAGGCCAAGATCCTCTATCACTGCTGCGGGGCGGCGCACTATTTCATTGATGACCTGGTCGAGTCCGGCGTGGACGCGATCAACCCGGTGCAGACCAGCGCCCAAGGGATGGACCCCGCCCAGCTCAAGGTTCGCTTCGGCGGCCGCGTCTCCTTCTGGGGCGGCATCGACACGCGACGCGTGCTCAACCACGGCACGCCGGAGAATGTCCGGGCCGAGGTGCACCGTGTTATCCGCGCCCTGGCGCCCGGCGGCGGCTACGTGGTCAACTTCGTCCACAACGCCCAGCCCGACGTCAAGCCCGAGAACATTGTCGCGATGGTCAATGCGGTCCGTGAATTCGGCCACTACCCGCTGGATTAAGACATCGCGGGCGTTAGGGGTTAAACCATATTTGCGAGCTGAGTTGAAGGCGGATCATGCGTTGTTCCTGGATCGAACAGTTGGAAAAGGCTCTTGAGAGAAAGACGTAAATCATAATCATTGAAATAGGAAATACATTTCGGGCCACCTGTCCAGGCGCCCTGAAAATGCAAATTTCCAAAAACCGGCAATTCAATCGGGAGGAGGATTTTCTCCTGTTTCACCATGGAGGTAGTCGATGCAATGCGGTGAAGAAGAGAGGAGCCAAGAATGACACCCAAGGATTTCATGTTTGAGACTGTATTGGACAATGCGGCCCTGCTCGCGCTTGACATAAGGCTGGCCTCCGGCGTGCCGGGACCGATCAAACGGTCGCTCGGAAACGCCCTGCTCGTCGGGATTGAAGACGGGACAGGGGTCGTGATGGTGGAGAACGATGGCAAGCCGCGCTTCATCCCGATCGCCCGCGGCCGGGTGGACTGGCTGGGCGACGGGCGGTTCGAGGTCTGGCAAGGACGTGGGTTATTCGGACGAGCACTGCTGGTGGAGGTTCGGGCCCTGCCACCAGCGGAGGGGATCGCCCGGACCTTCGGCGACCGGGTGCTGCTTGCCAGGGACGGCATCTACGTGTACGAGGAGGTCATTGGCCCCTCGCAGGCGCGGTCGATGCACAACCACGGGCCGCGTCTCGTGATCTGCCTATCGCCCCTCCATACGCTCAACACATTGCCGGGCGGCGAGAAAGTGGAGATGAAGGTCGAAGCCGGCTTCGTTGTCTGGATCGCCGAGGTGGTGACCCACGAGGTCTTGAATATCGGCGCGGAGCCATTCTGGTGCGTGGTCGTCGAGCATCCGTGAGGCGGGCCCACGCCGAGTGCCGGCCCCTGTTAGACCCTCTCCCCATGGGGAAGTAACTTATCGGAGGAGATAATAGTTTTGCAAAGATGTATGTAGGCAGGTCAAATTGGGAAAGGGTTCTGATCCCGAATGTTTTTTTAAAAAACCGGGTTTTTCGACAGGCGCGCTATTGATACGCCCTTTTCGGGGCGCATAAGAGTTTTGATATCCTAACCAAAATTATTTAACTTGCGTAGCAGAGACGATAAAGCCAGTCCTCATCAGACTGGCTTTTGTTTTTGTAGGCGGGCTTTAGTCCTATGTCCCTGACTCAGCAGATTGCCGCTGCTGGCCCCAGCTTCATTTTACGCTTCGGAACCTCGTCTGGACAGAAAAATTCACCGTAAATGGTACCGGTGCAATGCTGATTCTTTGGCAACGAAATTGGCGATGATCCGTATTTGTATATTTTGAATCCTGCACTGAGTGGGAGTGGATTTCGGGTTTCGGAATGACGAAAATGGGTATTTTCAGAGTTTTTATGAGATCCTCCAGGATAGATCCAAAAACATACTTGACATTTAGACGGCTAAATGGTAATTACATTTCCTATGATTGAACGTCCTTTCTGGTTACAACGAATCCGGCAGGCATGGGAAAAGAGGCCGATTGTCTGGCTTTCCGGGGTTCGCCGGACGGGGAAAACAACTTTGGCCCGTATGCTTTCCACGGCGGTCTATTTAAATTGCGACCTGCCGTCGGTAGGGCGCCAACTCGCCGATCCGGAGGTCTTTTATGACCGCCTTGATAACGAGGCAATCGTAATCTTTGATGGGATCCACCGGTTAGAAGACCCGAGCCGTTTGCTGAAAATTGCTGCCGACACCTATCCGCACCTGAAATTGCTTGCAACCGGGTCTTCCACTCTATCAGCCACCAAAAAGTTTCGAGATAGTCTGGCAGGGGGGAAGCACACAATTTATTTGCCGCCTGTGCTCTGGAGTGAATGCCTCGACGCTTTCAATATAAAGGAACTGGATCATCGGTTCCTGCATGGAGGGTTGCCGGAACCCCTGTTATCGGAAACAAAGAGTCCGGCCTTTTTTTCAGAATGGATGGATAGCTTTTATGCCCGGGATATTCAGGAGCTATTTGGAATCCGCAACCGAGCCGGCTTTATGAAGCTGCTGCAGCTGTTGCTGCGGCAAAGCGGAAGCCTCCTCGATTATACAAGTCTGGCTCGATCCAGCGATCTGAGTCGCCATACCGTGAAAGCCCATATTGATGCCATGAGCATTGCCCACGCGGTTTTCCTGCTGCCCCCCTTCCAGGGAGGGGGACGGCGGGAAATTACCCGCCGACCCAAAGGCTATGCCTTTGACACCGGTTTTGTCACCTTTGTTAAAGGCTGGGATAGTATCCGGGAGGACGATCGCGGTCTGTTGTGGGAACATCTTGTCCTGGACATCCTCCGCACAGCGGTTGACGATCCAAATTTATTTTACTGGAGAGACAAATCCGGCCGGGAAGTGGATTTTGTAATCAAAGGCAGCCGCCGGCAAGCGGATGCCATGGAGTGCAAGATCAATCCGGATCGCTTTGACCCCACCAGTCTTGCTGTATTCCGCTCTCTGTACCCCGAAGGAAGGAATTTTGTGGTCAGCCCGCATACAAAAACCGCGTATCAACGGCGATACGGAGATCTATCGGTAAACTTTATTTCGATTCAAGGCATATACGAATTAAAACAGCCATGAAGGGCTTTTGCACTTGCCGATGCGAAAGCCCTGTTCTTCCGGAAAATGATTCTCCCGGGGGTGACGGTCGTCGCGGATTCCTCAGTCATCCTCTTCGACCCCCTCTCCCAGGGCCTGGCAATCTCCCTTATGACCGGGAATGTGCCTTCCTCCTCCTGTCACCCAGGATCGTCCCAATCCTCCACTATTTGAGCGAGCAAAGAAAAGAAGAAAAGAGGGATTTAACCTAAACAGAAATTCGCGAATCATCTCCAATTACGTAGAAAATAAAACTCTAAGACCTCCTCTCCCCTCCGGGGAGAGGATTGAGGTGAGGGGGAAACCCAACGGTCCACCCTCACCCTAACCCTCTCCCGCCAGCGGGAGAGGGAAGTATCCTATTTTCATGGTCCGCCATTCTTATACCCTCAGAGAAAGGCAGGGAAAGGGCAGAAGAACTCAGTCCCGGCTGCCGCGCAGCAGGAAGGCACAGACAAAGGTAACGGCCAAGAGAAGGGCCCCCGAAATCGTGAAGCTCACGGCGAAGCCGTAGTGATCGATCAGATAACCGGAAACCGGAGTAAGAATCCCGCCCCCTTCCATGCTTCCGAAAAAATAGAGGCCGAGGATGGTCGAGCGGTTGCGGGGGGAAGTGTGTCGGATAATGTAGGATTCGGAGACGGGCATGCGCACATAGATGATGACCCCGATGAGAAGCAGGAGGGTAAGGACCCCCCATTGCCCGGGGGCGAACGGGAGGGCAAAGATTACGGGGCCGGCAAAAAAGCAGACCCCCAAGATCAGGGGGATTCTTCCCCACCGGTCCGAAAGATACCCTCCGATAGGGCTTACCCACAGACCCGCGGAATAAATCAAGGCAAAAAAGGCTCCTGCTCTTTCCTTGGCGAAACCGAAGTGGTCGACCAGGAACAAGGGAATAAAAGATATCGTCGCGAAGATGACCGCGCCGGTAAACGTGCTGAGAAAAATGAAGATCGCCAGATTGCGGGTGGAATATTCGCCAGGAACGTCCGGGGGGGGAGGAAAGGAAGAAACCTCGCCGCTCGCGGCTTGGGCGTTTCCGTGGCGCCCGAGGAATAAATAAAAAAGTAGACCGAAGACGACGGTGGGCACCGCCAGCCAGATGAAGGAACCGCGCCAGCCCCAATAGACGGCGATGGCCGTGCCGATGAGCGGGGCTAAAAAATAACTGGCTCCGCCGCCGATCACGTGAAGACCCAGGGCCCGGCCCCGGCTTTTCCCTTCGACCAAGGAGGCGATCAAAGGCGGGGAAGCCGGGTGATACCCGCCCCCCAGGAATCCCATGAGCGCCAGAAAAAAAAGGAGCATCCCGAAGGATTGGGAAAGGCCGACGAAAAGCCCGGCCACAGCCACCCCGCAGATTCCGACGGTGATGATGATTCGGGGCCCGATCCGGTCGGCGAGCCACCCGGCCGGAAGCTGGCCGATTCCGTAAGCGAGGTTGAAGGCCGAGACGACCCAGCCGGAAAGGGTGTAGTCCAAAGCGAAATCGGAGCGGATCAGGGGCAAGAGGGGGATGGGTAGGGCGGTCAGAAGATGGTGGAAGAAATGCGCCACCACAAAACAGGGGAGAAGACCGACGGATCCCAACTCTCAACTCCTTACTCCTGATGGGCTCGTAAAAAGTCCATCTGTCCTGCTCGGAGCAGGATTGCGCTTCAACCCTGCCCCGTTAGATAACAATCCCGTTCTTGGAATCCAGGGCTAAACCACCTGATATGGGAAACGGAAAACTCTTTTGAAAAGTATCTAACGGGGTGAATCGTTACAGCGTACCGGGAAGGGCGGTTCGCGAACCGCCCCTACTCTTTATTTTTTGCGTGCCTTGC
>Ga0315278_10002440_pt1 | contig 16540 bp, 14 predicted proteins | sample YL17G06_0_MG_FD_203880 | JGI IMG/M metagenome (GOLD analysis project Ga0315278, IMG submission 203880) | Sediment microbial communities from Yellowstone Lake, YNP, Wyoming, USA - YL17G06_0 | ecosystem: Environmental > Aquatic > Freshwater > Lake > Sediment | place: USA: Wyoming | collected... | reverse complement strand
CGGATAGGCAACGATGATCCTCACCGGACGGATTGGATACGCGCCCAGTCCTTGTGCGAGCGCGGCAGGTGCCGCGGCGAGCCCGCATGCGAGCGCCGCAACGAGCGCCGCAGTTAGCCCGATGGTGTGCCTCACGGTCTTCCTCCTCTTCACGTCGCGCCGAGATAGGCGCGCTCGAGTGCGCCATCGGCCGCGATCTCGGCAGCCGCGCCGGAGGCGACGATGCGGCCGCTCTCCATCACGTATGCGCGATCGGCGAGCGTCAGGGCGAGCCCGGCCATCTGATCCACGAGCAGGATCGTCGCGTCCTCCGCGCGCAGCCGGTCGAGCACGCCGAAGAGATCCTTGATCACCGCGGGCGCGAGTCCGAGCGAAGGCTCGTCGAGCAGCAGCAGCTTCGGCTTCGCCATCAGGCCGCGCGCGATCGCGAGCATCTGCTGCTCGCCGCCGGAAAGCAGGCCGGCGCGACTCATCGCTCGCGCGCGCAGGCGCGGGAAGCGGTCGAGCATCGCCTCGATCTCGCCGGCGGGCGTCTTGCCGCGCAGGAACGCGCCGAGGCGGATGTTATCCAGCACCGTCAGCTCGGGGAACACTTGCCGGCCCTCGGGTACGAGCACCACGCCGCGCGCGACGATCCGATGCGCCGGCATGCGCGCCAGATCGGCGCCCGCGAACCCGATACTTCCACCGACCGGTCGCAACAACCCGGAAAGCGCGCGCATCAACGTCGATTTTCCCGCGCCGTTCGCGCCGAGCACCGCCACCATCTCGCGCTCCCGCACGCGCAGCTCGACGCCGTGGAGCACCGGCTCGGCGCCGTAGCCCGCGGAGAGCCCGGCGACCTCCAGCATCGAAGTGCCCACTGCTGCCGGCGCGCGGCGCGCGCCGGCAGCGCGGTCGGCCGCGTCGCCGAGGTAAGCGCGCTGCACCTCGGGGTTCTGTTGAACTTCGCGCGGCGGTCCCGCTGCGATCCCGCTGCCCGCGTCGATGACCGCGACCTCATCCGACACGCTCATCACGAGCGACATGTCGTGCTCGACGAGCACCACCGCGATGCCGCGCGCGGCGATGCGCTGCAGGAGGCGACCGAGTTGGTCCTTGTCCGCGCGTGCGAGACCGGCGGCCGGTTCGTCGAGCAGCAGGACGTCGGGATCGGTTGCAAGGGCGCGCGCGATCTCGACTAGCCGGCGATCCACGTGGGGCAGGTCCGCGGCGCGGCGCAGCAGGTCGCCGCCGTAGCCGACGAACGCTGCGAGCGTTGCGGCGCGGTCGATCGCGCGGCGCTGCGTGGCGCCGGCGATCGGGCCGACCATCGGCCAGCCGAGCCGTCCCTTCGTCTGCGCCACGACCAGGTTGTCGAGCACCGACATCCCGCCGAATAGCTGCGAGGTCTGGTAGGTGCGCGCGATGCCGGCCCGCGCGATGCGCCACGCGGGCTGGCCCTCGAGCGCGCGGGTGCCGAGCCGTATGGTGCCGGCGTCGGGCGTGTAGAACCCGCCGAGCATGTTGAGCACCGTCGTCTTCCCGGCACCGTTCGGGCCGATCAGGCTCGTTACGAGGCCGGGCGCAGCGCGGAACGCGAACCCCTGCACCGCCCGGATGCCGCCGAATGCGATCGCCAATCCGTCGGCGGCGAGAGGCGCGCGGGGCCGCGCCGGCACGGTCAGGGGCTCGGTGTGCTCCGGGTCGGCGATCCAGGGCGCACGCCGGCGCGCGAGGAAGCGCGTCGCCGCGCCGACGATGCCCTCCGGTGCGATCCAGAGCACCGCGAGCAGCAGCGCGCCGAAGAACAGCAGGCGGTACTCCGCGAGCGCGGCGAGGAGCTCGGGCAGCAGCACGACGAGCGCGGCGCCGACCACCGGGCCGGCGACCGTGCCGGCGCCGCCGATGATCACCACCAGGACGAACAGGATCGACTGGAAGAACTGGAACGTGGAGGGCGTGACGAACCCCGACAGGGGCGCGAACAGTGCGCCGGCGAGACCGGCGCACGCCGCCGAGAGCGCGAACGCCATGGCCTTGATCGTGACCGGGTTGAGGCCGATCGATTCCGCCGCCGATTCGGAGTCGCGGACTGCGCGCATCGCCTTGCCCCACGGCCCGGCCGAGAGGCGCCAGAACGCGTAGACCAGGAGCGCGGCGACCACGATCGCGAGGAGCGCCACCCCGCGCTCGCCGAAGCTCACGCCGAACGCCGCGGGCGACGGGATGCCCATGATCCCGTTATGCCCGCCGGTGAGGTCGCGCCACTCGACCGCGGTGTGCTCGACGATGAAGCCGAACGCGATCGTCACCATCGCGAGGTATGGGCCGCGCACGCGCAGCGCCGGGAGCGCGAGCAGCGCGCCGATGACGCCGGCGAGCAGCGCGGCCGCCGGGGCGGCGAGCCAGAAGCTCACCTGGTGCGTCGTGAGGATCGCGACCGCGTATGCGCCGATTGCATAGAAGCCCACGTGCCCGAACGAGACCTGGCCGGTGAGGCCCAGCAGCACGTTGAGGCCGACGCCGACGATCGCCATCAGGGCGACCGTCCCCAGGATGAACACGTAGTAGCTGTTCGCCGTCGCCGCGAACGCGGCGGCGGCGAGGAACGCGAGCGCGAACCCGGCGGTCGGCAGCAACGCCAGGCGCGGCGCCGCGGCGGGGCTCAGTGGACTACCCTCGCGCGAAGTGCACTCGGGTGTTCGCCCTTGGAGCGGTCCTGCGGGCTCATACCTTCTTCACCTCGGCGCGGCCGAACAGCCCATTGGGCCGCAGCGCGAGCGCCACGATGACCAGCGCGAAAGTGAGGATCTGGGTGTAGCCGGAGCCGAGCAGGGCGGTGATGAGCGCCTCCACGACGCCGAAGATCAGCCCGGCCAGCATCACGCCCCACGCGCTCGTGATCCCGCCGAGGATCGCGACCGCGAAGGCCTTGAGGCCGAACACCGTTCCCATGTCCGAGTGCACGTTGAACAGCGGCGCGATGAGGATGCCGGCGACGCCCGCGAACACGGTCGACACTGCGAAAGCGGCCGAGATGGCGAGGGACACGTTGATGCCCATCAGGCGCGCGGCGTCCGGGTTCTGCACGACCGCGAGCAGCGCGCTTCCGAGGCGGGTGCGCTGCGAGAAGACGTGGAGCGCACCGGCCAGGGCGAGCCCGGCCGCGGGAATGACGAGTTGCAGCGGCGCGACGCCGATTCCGAGGATCTGCATCGAGCCGGTGCCGAGCGGCATCGGGAAGCCGCGCGGCTCCTTGCCGAACGTGAAGAGCACCAGGTTGTCCACCACGATGCCGATCGCTACGGTCGCCATCAGCCACGCGTTGGAGCCGCGCTGCGCGAACGGGCGGATGGCGACGAGCTCGACCACGATGCCATAGAGGGCGCACAGCGCGAGCGCGAGAGCCGCAGCCGCCCACAGCGGCCACCCGACGGTGACCGCGAACGTGTACGCGAGGACCGCGCCGAGCATCATCGAGCTGCCCTGCGAGAAGTTCACCGTGCTCGACACCGAGTAGGTGATGTAGAACCCGAGCGCGAGCAGCCCGTACATGCTGCCCAGGCCGAGGCCGGAGATGATGGCGGAGGCGACGAGCATCGGGGTCGTGAAAGGGCAACGGCCGCCCGGGGCGGCCGTTGCGGGAGCGGCGATTCTAGACGGTTACTTCTTCATCCCCACCGGCAGGATCTGATTGTCGATGAACTGGGTCCAGACGTAGTCGTTCTCATTGACCGCGTCGTGCGTCTCGGCGTTGAACGGCTTCGCGTACTTCTTGATCAGGCCGTCGTAGCCTTCGATCTTGTAGAAGCCTTCGCGGATCGCGGGACCATCGATTTTCCCGGCCTTTTCGATCGCCAGCGCGGTGAGCATCATCGCGTCGTAGGCGTTAGCCACGCCGACCGCGGGCGTCACGTCGCCCGGGCCCTTGACGTCCGGGTACTTCGCCATCAACGCCTGCAAGACCTTCTCGCCCACCGGCGACTGCTTGCCGAAGAAACTGTAGGTCTGCACGAAGTGGACGTCCTTCGCGTTCGGCCCCGCGAGCTCGCTGAAGCGGCCGCCCGCCGGGCCCCAGTGCGACACGATCGGCACCTTCCAGCCCATGCGGTCGAGCGACTTCACGACCTGCGCCGACGGGCCGACGTTGCCCACCAGGAACAGGCAGTCGGCGCCGGCGGACTTGAGCCGCGTGAGCTGCGGGACGACATCGACGTCGTTCGCCTCGAACTTCTCGATGCCGGCCGGCTTGAGCCCCTTGGCCGAGAGCGCCGCCATCAGTCCCTTCTCGTTCGACTCGCCCCACGGGTTGTTCACCAGAATCATCCCGCAGCTCTTCGCGTTGAACGTCTTCTGCGCGTACTGCAGCATCGCCTTGTCGACGATCTCGTCCACCGCCGAAACGCGGAAGACGAAGTTCGGGCTCGCGCCGTTCTTCGTGATCGGTGTCCCGGCGGCCCACGGTCCCATGAACGGGACCTTCTCCTGGTTCACGATCGGCACGATGGCGAGCGACACCGGCGTGTCGAGGCCGCCGAACAGCACCGCCACCTTTTCCTTGAAGATCAGCTCGCGCGCGGCGGTGACGCCCTTCGCCGGCGTAGCCTCGTCGTCGCGGCGTACCAGCACGAATTTGCGGCCGCCGAGCACGCCGCCTTTCGCGTTCAGCTCGTCGATGGCAATGGCGAGGCCGCGCGTGATCGCTTCGCCGGCGCGCGCCGACTGGCCGGAAAGCGCGGTGACGAGGCCGATCTTGATCGGCTCCTGCGCGGCCGCCGGCGCGGCGAAGGCCGCGGCCAGCGAGACGGCCGCGACGCCCTTGAGCAACGTGCGCCGTGACGCGGCGCGCCTGGTGCGGTGATCCATTCTCGATCCTCCTCTGTGACCTGGCTGGAAAGGGCGGCGCGGGGCCGCCGGAGCCAGAGACTGCCACAGGCTAGCAAAGCGTGTGCCACGCGCCGGATGTGGCGCGGCGCGCCCGGCCTGCTAAGCTCCGGGCCGTCATTCAAGAACCGCCTGGAAGGCCGCGCGCACGCTGGTGGTGCTCCGTGCACCGCGATCGCGCGCGGACGACGCGATGCGCCCACTCGAGAGCCACAACCGCTACGACTACTCGCCGATCACGCGCCGCCCGGACTACAGTTGGCCGGACGGCAAGCGACTCGCCGTCTACCTCGGCTTCAACATCGAGCACTTCGAATTCGGCCGGGGGCTCGGGGCGAAGCTCGCCCCCTCGGGCGAGCCGGACGTGCTCAATTTCGCCTGGCGCGACTACGGCAACCGCGTCGGCGTGTGGCGCTGCCTGGAGCTGTTCGACGAGTTGCATCTGCCGGTCGGCGCACTCATCAACACTGCGCTGTACGACTACTGTCCCGAGGTCGTCGCGGCGTTCCGGCGCCGCGGCGACGAGATCATTGGCCACGGCCACACCAACGCCGACCGGCAGGGCGACCTCGGCGAAGCCGACGAACGCGCGCTCATCGTGGACTGCACCGAGCGGATGGCGCGCGAGGAGGGCCGGCCACCGCGCGGTTGGCTCTCGCCCTGGATCTCGGAGAGCCACGCTACGCCCGACCTGCTGCGCGAGGCGGGCTACCGCTACACACTCAACTGGTGCCACGACGACCAGCCGACGCGGCTGCGCACCCGCGCGGGCGACCTCTGGGCGATCCCCTATCCGCAGGAGATCAACGACATTCCCGCGATCGTGGCGCGCCAGCGCTCGGCCGAGGCATTCGCCGACATGATCATCGACTGCTATGAGGAAATGGTCGCGCAGTCGGCGCGGCAGCCGCTCGTCATGGGCATCGCGCTCCACCCCTACCTCGTCGGCCAGCCGCATCGGCTGCGCCATCTGCGCCGGGCGCTGCGGCACATCGTGCAGAGCGGGCGGGCGTGGTGGTGTACTCCGGGCGCGATCCTCGACCACGTCGAAGGCGTGGTTGGGTCGCGCTGACTTGGGGGATCTACAAGGGGGCCTGGCCCCCTTGTTCCAGCGCGCCGGGCGCGCTCCTCGACCACCTCGAGCCGATCCTCGCTGCGGCGCGCTGAGCGTACCGAGGGGGACGCGCCGCGCCTGCGGCGCGTCACCGCGGGGCTATGATTCTCCGCAGCCATGACTCCCGAGCCGACCATCGAGCGGCGGCACAGCGATGCGGACGCGCAGCGCCCGCGCGTGCGGCGCTCGCTCGCGAGGATCTTCTTCGGCACGACCGAGCAGCGCGTCGAAGCGGTGGCGATCGCGATCCTGATCCTCGCCGGGGTCGGGTGGTGGACGTGGACCGGCGTCAAGCACTCGGTCGAGGACGCGCGCGGGAGCTACCTGCGCGCGGTGCTCGAGGCCAAGGTCGCGGCGCTGGAGGTCTGGGTCAGCACAAAGCGCGCGGAAGCCGAGCGCTGGGCCGCGGTGCCCGACGTGGCCGGGGCGGTGCGCACGCTTGAGGCGGCCGCGCGCGCGGGCGCCAGCCGTGAAGCCCTCGCGTCGTCCCCGGCTCAGGCGCAGTTCGCGCGCCTGCTCGCGCCGGCCGTCTCGACCGACCCGGAGCGCGTCGCCGCGAACGCGGTCGACCGCCGCGGGCGGATCATCGCGGCGCGCGCCGCGTCGCAGGTCGGCCTCACGGTCGGCAAGAGCATGCGGGCGGACCTCGCGCCCGTTTTCGCGGGCGAGAGCCGGGTCCTTGCGCCGCGGCCCGAGTCGGAGCGACTGCCCGGCGCCGGTGAACCCGTATTCACTCGCCCGGTCACCTGGTTCGCGGCCCCGGTGCGCGACCCGGACGGCAACGTGATCGCCGCCCTCGAGATCGGCTCGTACGCGGACACGCGCTTCTCGCGCATCCTTGCGCCGCCCGAAGAGCTGGCCGATCCCCAATCGTCGAGCGATGTCTATGCGTTCGACGAAACCGGTTTGCTGCTGACCACCAGCCGGTACCGCGAGGCGCTGCGCGCGGCGGGGTTGCTCGCGCGCGACGCCCGGACCGCGGCGTTCAACGTCCGCCTGCGCGATCCCGGCGCCGACATCCGCGGCGAGGAGCCCATCCCCTCCGACTACGCCGAGCGGGGATTCACGCGCCTCGTCGAGACCGCGATCGCGAATCGCAGGGCCGAGGATCCGACGCAGCGCCGCGGCGAGCTGCTCGAGCCGTACCGCAACTACGTCGGGCGCGAAGTCATCGGGGCATGGCGATGGTTGCCCGAGTACGACATCGGCGTCGCGATCGAGCTGGCGGCCTCCGAGGCCTACGCGCCCATGCGCTACCTGAGGATCGCGGTCGCGATTATCTTCGGACTGCTCGTCGTCGCGGTGGGCGTCGCGCTCGGGTCGACCTTCTCGCTCGCCCAGCTCGACCGCGAGGTGCGACAACTCGGCCCGTACCGGATCCAGGGCAAGATCGACGAAGGCGGCATGGCGACGGTGCATCACGCGGTGCACGCGCTGCTCAAGCGCCCGACCGCGGTGAAGATCCTGAAGCCAGCGCTCGCCACCGACGAGCTGATCGCGCGGTTCGAGCGCGAGGTGACGCTCGCGAGCCGGCTCCAGCACCCTGCGACGGTCGAGATCTTCGATTACGGGCGCACGCGCGACGGCACGTTCTACTACGCGATGGAATACATCGACGGGATCACGCTCGCCCAGCTGGTCGAGAAGGACGGCGCGCAATCGGCACCGCGCGTCGCCCACATTCTCAAGCAGGTGTGCGAGAGCCTGCGCGAGGCGCATTCGAAAGGCCTCGTGCACCGCGACATCAAGCCCGCGAACATCATGATCTGCGAGCGCGGCGGCGAGTCCGACGTCGCCAAGGTGCTCGACTTCGGTCTGGTCAAGGACGTGCGCGCCACCGACACGCGCGACATCACGCAGTTCGCGCGCATGCTCGGCACGCCGGCCTACATGGCGCCGGAGCGGATCCGCAACCCGGCGGAGGCGCACCCGACCGTGGACATCTACGCGGTCGGCGCGGTGGCGTTTCTTCTGCTCACGGGCAAGCGCGTCTTCGACGCGCCGAACGAGCTCGAGCTCGCGCGCATCGTCCTCGAGGTCGAGGCGCCGCGCGTGTCGGTCGTCGCAAAGCAGCCGATCCCGCGCGTGCTCGACGCGCTGATCGCGCGCTGCCTCGCCAAGGATCCGTCTGCTCGCCCGCAGAAGATCGAGGCACTGATCGAGGTGTTCTCCGCGGTGCTCGCGGAGCATCCGTGGACACACGACCAGGCGGCGCGCTGGTGGCAGGACTTCAATGCGGCGCGGGAGATGGCGGCAGTCTAGCGCCGCGCGGCTGCCGATCGATCGGGCGCTCGGCCCCGAGCACGCGATTGGGTTGCTTGAGCCAGTCGACCGCTGCCTCGGGTGCCTCGAACACTTCGGTCGCGCGGCGCGCGGCGCGCCTGTGCCCCTTCCAGCCACGCCGATCGGCCGCCCACGGGGTTAGCCCAGGACTTCAGCGGGAAACGAGCCAGGAGCAGGGAAAGCACCGCCAGACCCGACCCGAAGCTCCCATCCAGGGGTGCTAGGAAATAGCCGAAACGACTCGTATATACGTCAATAGACCACTTTTATGTCAGTATGACGCATAAGATAGTCGATCGGTAGAATCAGAAGGAAATGACTATACTACACGTCAATCGACAGGTAAAAGACTATATTGACCTGTTTATAAGTCAATGACGCTAACTGATTTCGGCGCTGAGGTCGCCCGCGCGCGCAAGGGTAAGCGGCTGTCGCAGACCGATCTCGGGCGCGCCGCCGGTCTTGCCCGGCAGACAATCTCGGCGCTGGAGCGGGGCGCCATCTCCGACCTCGGCGTACAGAAGCTGGTTCGGGTGCTCGAGGTGCTCGACCTCGAGCTGCTCGTCCGGCCGGCCGGCCATCCCGTGACGCTGGACGACCTGAGGCCCAAGTCGCAATGAGCGACGCCACTCGTCTCGAGGTCTATGTGGCGCGCCAACGTGCTGGCGTCCTCGCAGCCGAGCGACCCGATCGCTACGTGTTCACCTACGACGCGGCGACGCCGGCCGAGCGCTTCGTCTCGCTGACCATGCCGGTCCGGTTGGAAAGCTACGTCTGGCATGAGCTTCATCCCATCTTCCAGATGAGCCTGCCCGAGGGGGATCTTCTCGCCCGCCTGTCGTCCCGGCTCGCCAAGACCGGAGCAGGGCGTCCGATCGATCTCCTGGCGTTCACCGGGGCGGAGCTGATTGGTCGCGTGTCGATCTATCCGGAAGGGGCATCGCCGGAAGCGCCCCTCGATGCGCAATCTTTCGCCGCGCTCATGACGTCGCCGGACACCCGTCTGCTTCTTGTCGATCTGATCGAGGCGCATCTGGCGCGCGGCGTCTCCGGGGTAATGCCCAAGGCGATCTCCGTCAGCAAGAACAAGGACGGCGATCGACTGACGGCCTTCGACGCGGGCGGGATCTACAAAACCGGTAACGAAGCGTTTCCGCACCTCGCGCTGAACGAGTGGTTCTGCCTGCGCGTCGCGCAGCGCGCGGGCATCGAGGTGCCGGAGTTCGAGCTCTCGCGCGATCGCCGCGTATTGCGGCTCGCCCGTTTTGACCGGACGCCGGCCGGTCCGCTGGGTTTTGAGGACTTCGCCGTATTGGAAGGACTCGGTACGGCACGGAAGTACGGCTCAACCTATGAGCGTGTGGTGAAAACGGGCGCGACCTTCGTTCCGGCGATCGATCGAGTGGCGACGCGGCGCGAGCTGTTCCGCAGAATCGTGCTGTCCTGGATGCTGCGGAATGGCGACGCCCACTTGAAGAACTTCGGCCTCCTTTACGTGTCGGCGACCGACGCGCGCCTCGCGCCGCTCTACGACGTCGTCACCACGACCGCCTACGCGCCGCTCCGGAATGATGTCCCGGCGTTGACACTGGGCGGCCGTCGGGTGTGGCGATTCAAGAAGAGCACCTGGACGCGCTTCGCCCAGGGGCATTGCGTGCTGAAGCCTGCAGAGGCCGCGGAAATCGTCGCGAGGCTCGCTCAGGCGATCGCGGACGAGTCGGCCGAGGTGACGCGGCACTCAAAGGACTATCCGGAGGCAGTCGAGATGCTCGAAGCGATGCTGGCCCAGTGGCGCGCGGGTGTGGAAGACGTGGGCGCGGGACTGTGACCGCGGACCCGCTACGAACTCCCCTGGCCCGAGAAAGCTTCCTTCACCTTCCGCCAGCCGTTCACCGCGGCATCGCGCGTTGCCCGGCCGAACGACCGTGCGCCGTCGCCGATGGCATGACCGGTCTTGCGGGCGCCGGCGCCCGCGTCCGACCACGCCTGTTTCACGTCGCGCTTGAAGGAGCCGGTGCCGGAGTGCGGCACCGGCTGATCGCGCCCCGCCTCCTGCGATTCGGCGGAGACCGGTTCCGACGGCGCGGTGCGCGGGGTCGGGTTCGCCGACACGGCCGTGGCGGCGAGCAGGACCGCGGCGAGAACGACGACTGCGAGGTGCTTGGCCATGGGGCCTCCGATCACGCTGTGCGATGACCCAAGCCTAGCAGGGCGCCCGCGCGATTGCACCCTGTCGCCGCCACCCGACAGAACCCCTTGTGCCACCCGACAGAACTCCTTGTCAAAGGGGACGCGAACCGGCAGCGTAGCGGGGGATTTCAACCGCCTCGCACCGCCATGACGCCAACCCCGCTCTCACCTCCCGAACGCATCGGCTTCGTCGGCCTCGGCCAGATGGGTGCGCCCATGGTCCGCAATCTCGCGCGCGCGGGCTTCAAGCTCGCGGTGGCGGACGCGAATGCGCAGGCCGTGGCGCGCTTCGGCGCGGAGGCCGAATGCGAGGCGCCCGCGACCCTCGCCGGCCAGGACGCGCGAGCTGGGCTGCGCGCTCGCGGACCGCGGCATCGCGCTGGTCGACGCGCCGGTGTCAGGCGGGGTGAAGAAGGCGGTCGACGGCTCGCTCTCGTTCATGACGGGTGGCGACGCGGCGACGATCGAGCGCGTGCGTCGTTCAATGACCTGCGCACCGCGCTCGAGCTCGCGCATGCGACCGGGACGCCGGCCCCCCTGGGCGAGGCGTGCGTCGAGGCGTGGGCACGCGCGGAACAGCTGCTCGGCGGCCAGGCCGACCACACCGCGGTCGTGAAGTACTGGGAGCGCCTCGCAGGTAGCGAGATCAAGGGAGGGTGACGTGGGGCCCTACGAGGTCTACGCGATCAAGTACGCGACGCTCGCGCGCACCGCCGCCGAGAACTTCATTGGCGGTGATCCGCACGACACGTCGATGTGGCTCGACTACTACGTGTGGCTCGCGCGCAATGCGGCGCGGACCGTCGTGATCGACACCGGCTTCAGCGCGAGCGCCGGACGGCGTCGCAAACGCGAGTGCCTCCGCCCGCCGGTGGAAGGCCTGAAGCTGCTCGGGGTCGACGCGGGCGAGGTGCGCGACGTGATCATCACGCACCTCCACTACGACCACGTCGGCAACTTCGACCAGTTCCCGCAGGCGACCTTCCACCTGCAGGACCTCGAGATGTCGTATGCGACCGGGCGCCACATGTCGGTCGGACACTTCGCGTATGCCTATGAGGTCGAGGAAGTCGTCGGCATGGTGCGCCGCGTGTACCAGGGCCGGGTGACCTTCCACGACGGCGACGCGGAGATCGCGCCCGGCCTCACGGTGCACCACGTCGGCGGGCACACGCTCGGGCTGCAGTCGGTGCGGGTCTGGACGCGCTTCGGCTGGATCGTGCTCGCGTTTGACGCGAGCCACTGCTACGCCAACATGGAAGAGGGCCGGCCGCTTCCGATCGTGGTCGACGTCGCAAAGATGGCCGACGGCTGGCGCAAGCTTCGCGCGCTCGCATCGGCCCCGCAGCACGTGGTGCCCGGGCACGATCCGCTCGTCATGCAGCGCTATCGCGCGCCGCGCCCGGACCTCGAGGGCGTCGCCGCCCGACTCGACGACGAGCCGCTTTCCGATCGATGAAAGTGCTGGTCCTGGGCGGCGGCGTGGTCGGTCTCGCCGCCGCGTACTATCTCGCGCACGACGGGCACGAGGTCGCGGTCGTCGAGCGCAACGCCGGCGTCGGACTCGAGACGAGCTACGCAAACGGCGGACAGCTCTCCTATAGCTACGTGGCCCCCCTCGCCGGACCAGGCGTCCTGCCGAAGGTCCCGCCTTGGCTCTTGCGGCGCGATGCGCCGCTCCGCTTCCGCCCGGCGCTCGACTGGCAGCAGTGGCGCTGGTGCCTCGAGTTCGTCCTTGCGTGCAACCGGCGCCAGGCCGACCTCACTACGCGCCGGCTGCTGCGGCTCGCGTACTACAGCCGCGGGCTCATGCACCGGTTCGTCGCCGCGGAGCGCGTCGACTTCGACTACGTCCGCAACGGGAAACTCGTCGTGCACTCGGACGCCGCCTCATTCGAGTCGGCGCGGCGCCTCCTCGAGTACCAGGCGAGCCTCGGGTCCGAACAGGAAGCGCTCGACGCGGACGCCTGCGTCGCGCTCGAGCCGGCGCTCGCGGCGATGCGGAGCCGTCTCGTGGGCGGGATCTACACGCCAAGCGAGGACGCCGGGGACTGCTACGCGTTCTGCGTAGGCCTCGAGCGCATCCTGCGTGCGGGGGGCGCGACGTTCTTGCTGAACACGGAGATTCGCCGTCTCCTGCGCTGGCGCGAACGGATCATCGGCGTCGAGACGACCGCAGGCGTGCTCGAGGCCGACCGTTACGTTCTGGCGCTCGGGGCGGCGAGCCCGTGGCTGGTGCGGCCGCTCGGCGTGCGCCTCCCGATTTACCCGCTCAAAGGGTACAGCCTGACCCTTCCGGTCGGACCGACGCATGTCGCGCCGCGCATCAGCATCACCGACTTCAAGAAGAAGATCGTGTACGCGCCGCTCGGCGACGAGCTGCGCGTCGCCGGCATGGCGGACCTCGCGGGGTACGATGCGACGATCGACGAGACCCGCGTCGCGACGCTGCTCGAGGAGACGCGCGCGGCGTTTCCCGAGGCGTCGGATTATTCGCGCCTCAAGCCCTGGTGCGGTCTGCGCCCCGCGACGCCGAAGGGCGCTCCGATCCTGGGCGCCACGCCCTATCCGAATCTCGTGCTCGACTGCGGTCAGGGCGCGCTCGGGTTCACCCTCGCGCTCGGCTGTGGGCGTGTGGTGGCGGACATCGTTGCCGGCAAAGCGCCGGAAGCCCCGCTCCACGGCATGCAGCTCGGCGGCGTTTGACGTACGTCAACGCCGCCGGCCGGCCGGCAGGCATCCTAGCCCCGATGATTGGAGGCCCGGCATGACGGTCAAGCATCTCATTTGGGTGGTCGCGGCCGCAATCGTGCTCGGCCTCGTGCTGTTCTTCTTCACGCCGGCGGTCGGCGCGGGCGACTTCGACCGCGGGCAGATTCTCTACCAGGCGCGCTGCGTCGGTTGCCACGACAAGAGCGTCCACAGCCGCGTCGCGCGCAAGGCGGTGACCGTGGAGGCGATCCGCGCGCAGGTGAAGCGCTGGGACGGCGTGATGGGTGGCGCTTGGAAGGACGCCGAAGTGGACGACGTCACCACCTATCTGAACGAGCTTTACTACAAGTATCCGTGCCCGCCGGCGATCTGCCCGGAGAAGAAGGCCGGGGACGTCCGTAGCGTCGCGTCGGCGTCTCGTTAGCCGCGCGCGCTAGAATCGCTGCTCCCTGCGAAGGAGCATCGATGCGCCGCCTGATCCCCGCCTGTTTCGCCGTCGCGCTGACGATCGCGCCCGCGCTCGCCGTGGGCCAGGCTTTCCCATCCAAGCCGATCCGCTTCATCGTCCCGTTTGCGGCGGGCAGCGCGACCGACACGGTCGCGCGACTGATCGGCGAACGCATCACGGATGCGACGAAGCAGCCGGTCGTCACCGACAACCGCCCCGGCGCGAGCGGCTTCCTCGCCGCGGAGGCCGCCGCAATGGCGCCCGCTGACGGCTACGCGGTGCTCATCAGCACCAACACGCTGCACGCGGCCAACCAGAGCCTGTTCAAGAAGCTGCCTTACGACCCGATCAAGGACTTTGCACCGGTGTCGCTCATCGGGACCGCGGCGATGATCGCGGTCGTGAACCCGTCGGTGCCCGCGAAGAGCGTCGCCGAGCTCACCGCTGCGTCGAAGAGCCAGCCGGGCAAGCTGAATTTCGGCTACGGCAGCTCGTCGTCGCGCGCCTCGGTCGAGATGTACAAGCAGATCGCGGGTCTCGACATCGTTGCGGTGCCGTACAAGAGCAACCCGCAGGCGGTGACCGATCTCATCGGCGGCACGGTCAATCTGATGATCGCGGACATGACCACGCTGCTGCCGCAGGTGAAGGCCGGCAAGGTCCGGGCCCTGGCGGTCTCCAGCGCCAAGCGCGTGCCGATCGTTCCCGATCTGCCGACGATGCAGGAGGCGGGCGTGAAGGGCTACGACCTGACCGTGTGGTTCGCGGCGTATGCGCCGGCCGGGACGCCGCCGGAGATCATCAAACGGCTCAACGAGCTCTTCCAGGCGGCGCTCGCGAGCGACCGGCTCAAGGAGTACTTCGTCAACACCGGCGGCCAGGTTTCACCGTCGACGCCGGGCGAGCTCGCGAAGTTCACGGTGGCCGAGACCGAAAAATGGGCGCTCATCGTGAAAGCGGCGAAGATCGAGCCCGAGTGAACGCTCGCTCCGAGCGTCTGCCGGAAGGGCAAGACCTGAACCGGCGGCGTCAGCCGCCGCCGGCCGCCGCGTGCCGCTCGCCCGAAGGCATCTCGTCGTAGCGCGCGACCTTGTTGCGGCCGGTCTGCTTGGCGGAGTAGAGGGCCTGATCGGCCTCGTCGATCAATGTCTTCAGGCCCGGCGCGCCGAATTCGAGCGACGACAGCCCGAAGCTCGCCGTGACCCGCAGCCCCGGAATCGAGCGGATCCCCGGCCCGGCCTGCGCCTCGACGCGGAACCGGATGCGCTCGGACACCACAGCGGCGCGCAGCGCATCCACGCCCGGCAGCAGGATGCAGAACTCCTCGCCGCCGTACCGGCACATGACGTCGGTCGGCCGCAGCGCGGCCTTGAGCACTCGGGACACCTGGATGAGCACCTGGTCGCCCACCGCGTGGCCGTAGGTGTCGTTGAACGTCTTGAACTTGTCGATGTCGGTCATCAGGCAGCAGAGGTGGCCGCCCTCGGCCCGGGTCTTCGCGATCATCTCCTCGGCGATCTCGAAGAACGCGCGCCGGTTCATGGAGCCGGTGAGCGGATCGATGTTGGCGAGCAGCTTCAGCTCCTCGTTCTGCGTTTCGATCTTCTGGCGTGATGCCTCGAGCTCGGAGAGCGTGCGCTCGAGCTCCACGTTCTTGCGGTCGAGTTCGGTGACGTCGTTGAGGGAGACGAGGCAGCCGCGCACCGCGCCGCGTCCGTCCGTGATCGGGCTGGCCGCGAGCCTCGCCTTGCGGTTGCCGTCGGGCAGGTGCGTGAACTCGAGCATTTCACCGACGACCGTCACGGTATCGCGCATCGCGACCGTCCACGGGTGGTCGTCGGGCTCGCGCTCGCCGAGGGAGGCCCGCAGCCACGGAATCTCGGAGGCCTTGCGTGCGGAAAGCCCGACCTTGTCGTCCTGGTTGTTCAGCGCGCGAAACGCCTCGTTCGCGAGCACGATGCGGCCGCTGGTGTCGAGGACGATCACGCCTTCGGTGAGCGTGTCGAGCGCCTTGCGCACGCGGTCCGGGATCGCCTTGGTCGGGTCGAGGTGCTCCAGCACCCGGCGCATGTACCAGTAGTAGAGCAGGAAGCCGCCAATGATCATCGTGCCCAGCATCAGCACGAGCGGGTGGCGGATCCAGCCGAGCCAGGTCTTCGGCACCACCGGCCGGAAGCTGATCTCGACGTTGCCCCAGACGTCCTTGCCGGCGTGAATGGGCACCGAGACGTGGGTCGTGGTCGACTTCGCGTCCTTCAGGGCCACCCAGTGCTTCGCGTGATCGGTGCTCTCGACCTGGATGTCGCCGGAGTTCCGGCGCAGGCCGACCGACAGGATCTCGCCGTCGCGGCCGCTGATCGCGTCGATGGTGCGCTGGAGCGCCTCGGTTTCGTCCTTCTGGAGGAGGACGGCGAGCTGGATGGAGAGGTCCTCCGAGGCAAGCGCGCGTGCCTGGCGCGCCATCTCGACATCATCGCGCAGCACGCCGAAGAAGGACACGACGAGCAGCAGACCGATCGTGATCGACACGAGGCCGATCGCGATGCGGGAAATCGGGCCGAAGAGCTTCATTATGGCGAGTCACCGGTCCCGTGGATCACGCCCGGGACTCCCCTTCCAGCACCCAGGCCGCGCGGTGCTCGTCGTCCTTCTTCTCCTGGTCCTCGGCGGACTCGTCCCATTCCTCTTCTTCTTCCTTGTCGCGCCCCAGCACCGGCAGAGGATCCACGTGCCGCCACGCGGGGCTCGATGCCAGCAGGCTCGCCACCAGGCCCGCCGCCCGCGCCGCCCACCAGACCGCCCCGACCGACAGGGCCAGACCGGTGATCCGGACGGAATTTAGCACTACCTCGATGCGCTGGCGCTCTTCTTCGCTCAGGTCAAGCTCGTGCCGGGTCGGAAGGACCTGCATTTCTGCACGGATCGGC
>Ga0315278_10002437_pt1 | contig 16543 bp, 17 predicted proteins | sample YL17G06_0_MG_FD_203880 | JGI IMG/M metagenome (GOLD analysis project Ga0315278, IMG submission 203880) | Sediment microbial communities from Yellowstone Lake, YNP, Wyoming, USA - YL17G06_0 | ecosystem: Environmental > Aquatic > Freshwater > Lake > Sediment | place: USA: Wyoming | collected... | reverse complement strand
TCCTCTGTCCAGGCAATGGCAAGATCGCAATCCTCCAACCAGGCCCGTACCTGTCCCGTAACCAAGTCCGCACCGGCAAACAGGTCTGCGCAGTTTCGCCCCTGCACAGATGTCCAGGCGTCAATGATCCGGCATGCGAGAAGCAGTCTTGCAATCTGATCCTCTGCACAGAGCACCAGCCAATGCTTGGGGAAGCGGGTCCGCAAGCGAACCATGGCCGGGACTGCCAAGAGCACATCGCCCAGGCCTCCTGGGTGGATCATCACGATCGTTCTGCTCACGGTGGGCATGACCATTATTCCGATGGAGGGATTCGAGCAAGCAGAGACCGCGCCGCTTCAAGATCTGCCATTGTATTTACGTTGTAAAAAGAATGCCCGGAGGGGTCGATGGTGAGCAAATCCGCCTCGGTGACATAATGCACTCGGAGAAAGGAATGCGACACAACCTCTTGGATCTTGAACTGCCTTGCCAGGATCATCTCTTCCAAGGCAGGCACACATCGCTTGCCGTACAACGCATGCATCGGATGCAACCGGTCAGCAAGTCTCGCCATGACAATATCTGCGGTTCCTCTTCGACTCGTGAACTGAGTAATGACCGTCTGATTGAGAAATGGCATGTCGCAGGCAACCACGAATATGTAGGGTGTTGTTGCCTGGGTGAGCCCGGTATATAGACCTCCGAGGCTACCGCAATCAGGTACCAGATCCCGCACCACTCGGGCATCGATGCTAAGCGGAGGGCTGTCCTGCGCAATGACAACCAGTACCTCGCAGAAGATTGACTGAAGCACCGCCAGTCCTCGTTCAAGGAGGGTCTGTTCCCCCACGACGAGATGCCGTTTGTCTTCGCCCATCCTGCGGCTTTTCCCACCGGCAAGAAGAACGCCGGTTACTTCGATCTCCATTATTCCTCAATACAGTCGGCTAAAAAGAAAGAGGGGGTGGGTCACCCCACCCCCTCTTGATGCTTCAAACTCTTTCCGTTCAAACAAACGTTAGAGGGTCGTCTTTCCTTTCCGTTTGTTCGATCGTCTGGTCAAGACCCAACCTTCCAGCAGGACCACGCCAAACGCAATCACAATCGGATAGATATAGGCTTCGCGGGGTGTCGGAGGCTCCAGGAAGGTATAGTAGAAAGCCGATACGGCCATCTTCCGCCCTGCGTCGCCATTATGTCCGTCCCAGGCAAAGAACACAGTGGGAATGTATTGCCCCATTTCAAAGAAGGTATCTTCATCGTAATCCTGATCCTTCTTGTTGCCCAATGGCCGCTGAATGATCACCGTCCATCGGCCATTCTTCCACTCAGAGAAAAGTAATTTGCTGCTCTCTTCGTAGTTGTCTCGCTCTTCAAAATCCTTATCCCATCCAGTACCCTTGAAGGCGCGGAGCGACCCATCAGCTTCCCATTTCATAATGTCCATCGGGAACTGTTCGTTGCTGCCGAACAGATACCGCGGCTTAATCGGTGCGGGAAGATCCTTCCACTTCACGGCAGTTTCCATGGCAACCGCATCATTGTAGACCGTGTAGTTATTCTGACGAAAGGCAATGGAACCCTCTTCCCCGGTCTTCGGATCCTGCTCCTTAATATCGATATTGACTTGGGTCGGCCCCCAGGGCAACTTCCCTTCAGCTACGCTCTTCGTCCGGTCGTCCCACTGGAACATAAACGCGATGTGCTTGTCGTTATAGAGCGATTTCATCCAGATATCGTCGATCCGGTTCACGAAATTTCTGGGCTTATGGGTAATCTGACCACCCATCGCGATAATCCGTCTGGCCCGCTTCTGCCACAGTTCGTGTTCTGGATCTGCCGGAATCTCTCCTCCTTCGAGCACCACCCCTGAGGACAACACAAAGTTCACCTTTGGCTTGTCTGTCAATTGATCGATCGAGAGGGGCGTCCCATCTGCTTCACGTTCACAGAGTGAGTTCACGAAGTTCGCAATATGCCAGCGTTCCTCGACAGTGGTATTATCGGCGAACGAGGGCATCGGAGTGCCGTTCACTCCGGTCGAAAACGTCCGGAAGATGTTCTTGACATTATAGGGATCTTGCCGGCTGCCTCTGAAATTCCAACACTTGTGCCAATTAGCCGGTTGTATCGAAAAGCCCCAATCGTCTTTGAGATTGAACGCATTGCCGTCACCACGGCCGTCAGCGCCGTGACACTCGACACACTTCTTCTCGACAATGAGCTCTGCTCCTTTCTTCAAACTCTCCTCTGTCGCAGGAATCGGCTTTAGGTCGCCCAACTGCAATATGGTCTGGCTCTCTGACTGTTTGTCCGTAAATTTTCGATCCTTCACGAGCTGGGTCGTGATGAATGACAGTACTTGTAATCGTTGCTCTTCCGTCAGAATACCTTCCCATGAAGGCATGGCGGAGCCTGGCAAACCGTGCGTCACAGTATCAAACAAATCGTTCTGACCGAGAACGGGCTTCTTGGCATCGAACAATGGCAGCTCACCGCTGGCCGTGTGCCGAATTTTGAACGTTCCCTGGTTGAAATTGCGGGGGCGCGGCCAGAGACGGTCGGCGCCTGGTCCATCACCGGCGCCATCGACCCCGTGACACCAGACACATTTGGTGAAGTAGACCCGCTTTCCCGCTTCGATCATGTCTGCGGAAGGCTCAGGCGATAAATCGCCCTTCTTAAAACCCGCAGGAAGAGCAGCATCTGCGGCAAAGGTCAATCCTGCTGTGATCCCGGAGGCCAGGATAATTCCAAAGGCAGTTATGATGACTACTCCAGCCTTCAGACCTAACGAATTCTTCATCGCTTCCCTCATGTCGTCAATCCAGGTTGGCTATAAATTAAATGAACTCTAGTCCCAGGTTCTGGGGTAATACCCCGTGTGCCAATATTCGAACAAGACGACTTTCCAGATTTCGTCCACAGTCAAATGCTGTTCCCATGGTGGCATCACAGAGGCCCAGGGAAATCCTTCGTTCGGTAGGCCGATTCCACCCTTCGCCACACGCCAGAAAATGAACGTTTCTTGTAACTGCGCAATCGTACCCGGATCGGTAAAGTTCGCCGGGATTGGATTGAACGCGAAGGCATGGAGACCGCGGCCGTTCAGATTATCGCCATGGCAGAAGTGGCAATTTTGGTAGAAAATCTCTCCGCCCTCACGCACATACTTGAGATACCCTTGTGCATCCTTATCCCAGGGGTTGGCGTTCGGCTTCATTAAGCGGCCCATCCCCTGTTCCACAGTCATCGCGTTGCTATAATCCTGATCGTACTTTCCTTCAAGATTGGTCCGATAGGGGTTCTGCGAGGTTTGAAGCGTATAAGTTTTCCCATGCACCTTGGTGCTGGCCGGCGGAGCAGGGTGTACCGTCCGCAACTCAATCGGCTCCTCAGATTTCGGGACCATCGAGTTGTATGAGAATCCGCCGATCAAGATCGGAAGAATAACCAGATACGCATAGCGCAACAGCCTTTTCCCCCCAGTCTTGGCATCCAAGACATTCATGATCGGCTGCTTGAACTTATTCCAATCTTCTTCGTTCGCAGACACCCACATAAAGATGGCCACGAGAGAGATTGCCCCATACATAGCGCGAACGCTGAACGGAATCGGCGGATAGATGCGAAACTTCAAATAGAGAAGAATGAATGCCCAGAAAAGAATCCCCTGCCAGAATCGTGGGAACGCCATTCCCATAGCCGCCATCATATAGCTGAGACCTGTAAAGCCCGCCACGAATAGCGTGAGTTCTGCGATCACTTGGACCGGCATGTACCCTTCGATCAGACGCACAGCATTTGACGGAACGATACCTACGACCATTCCGGCAAGCAGGAGTATTCCAGCTGCTCCCATAAGTGCCGCTACTGACATTAATGCTTTCATCGGTGAACTCCGTTTACTCGATAAAAGAGTAGATAACCAAGATTATGAAATCTTCGGTGGCGGCGAACCCGCCTTTACCTGTGACAAATAGTCGACGATCTTTTTGATCGCTCCCGCGCTCAACTTCTGGCCAAATATTTTCGGCATGGTATTGTCCGGGAACGGCTTCACCACGTACGCACTGGGTGTAACTATCGACTCCATGATGTAATCCGGAACGGTCTTTGCCGATCCCTTGTAGTCTTTATCCTTCATGCGAAGCAGGGCATTCGTACCCTCTTCAAGCACAGGACCGATCGTTCCCTTCGCCCCTGGAATGCCGGGAATCGTATGGCAAGCCACGCATTGGGCCTTTTGAAAAATCACATCTACCGTCTCGGTTCCATCCGCCATCAGATCACTCCCGCCTGCCGGCTTATCTTCCTGCTGTTTAGGCCGGTCAGCCTCGGGAACGAACTTCTCGTATGATTTGACGATCTCTTCGAATGACGGAGCATCAATCCCTTCACGCAGATACAACCAGGTATCCACGGCAGCCAGTTCAGGAAGGCTCAACGAGATCGGTGGCTTGTGAATAGACGGCATCGGACTTTCTTTATCGTTCGTACCCTTCACACCGTAACCGGCGACAACATAACAACTCGGACAGGCATGGGACTCTGCAATATATTCTTGACCATTTTCAGCAGTCCCAGCACCAGGGAACGCTTCTTTTTGGGCATAGTCTCTGCCTGCTGCCTTCCCCTTGCTATATTTGGGATCCTCTAATCGCTCCTTACCTGCTCGCGCTGGAAGACCTACCAAATTGGGCGCGCGTTCACCCAGCATTCCCGCATGGAACGCATGACAGAGTGGACATTGGCCTTTACCGACTGCCCCTTGCTCTTTATTCTTTCCAATTCCACCGAAAATGATCTTCTCACCTTCATCGGCGAGTGCCTGGGCAGACATAGATGCAAAATCCAATTTCACGTCTGGAGGAGGAAATCCACCTTCGACCTGCGGCAACCAGTTTCCATACCCTGACAGGCCTGCAGCAACCAGAAACATGAAGCCACCGATCTTCATTAATGCGGCTTGATTGGGGAAATAGACCCCCATCATGAAGCAGGTTACAGTGATGAGCACTAAGGAGACCGGAAGCATCCGGTTCGCTTCGTAGAAACTCCCCTCATAGTGCGCGATTGCCAGCATCAGCAAAAATGCGGAAATTGTGCCGATAAAGAGCTTGAACAATGCGCGCTTCTTTGCAGCGCCATCTTTGACGGATACTATGGAATAGACAAAAAGACAGGCGAGAAGCGCGAATAGCGGCCACCCTATCGTTAGAGCTTCCTTTACTAAGTCGCCCACGGATGTAACCTCCTGAAGTTCTGGTAGGAGGGAGACATGTTTTTCATACCTCCACTTCCCCAACCAAAATCCTAAAGATAATTAGTGGCCCCCGGCCGGCTGTGGTGCGGCACCTGGAACCCCTGCTTTCGCTTCAACAGGCGCTTTCTTCAGCCCGAGGCTTCCCAGCCAGAAGACGAATAGAATACTCACCCAAAAGAACAGCACATTGAATGAAATCATATTCGCCGCGAAACCCACCGTATGCGTATAGGCCCACGGCGAGTTATCACGCATGATCTCATTCACATGCCAAAATAATCGAACCGAAGAACGGATGTATCCCATCAGGCCCATCATCCAGGTAAAGGCTGTTGCAAGCATAATCAATGCATATTGCGATCGAACAGATATTTTACCCCACTCAATGGCCCCCATCTGTTTGGCGCCCTTCATCATGGCGGTGTTCAGCGCAAACATGAAGAACAGGCAGGATAGCGTGGTGGCAACTTGAGGTACTGACAGACCTACCCGCACGTTTGCCGGAATGTAATACCCGTAGATCGCCAGCCATATGATGTTCACATAGGCGCACCCGAAGAAGATACCCATGAAGATGTTACCGAATTTCGACCAGGAGACAGTCGAGACTTTATTGCCTCGCATATACCAGACGAAACTGAGAATAGTGGTGGTAATAATGACGTTAATTCCACCATTCTTGGCCGACATGACCCCATAGTTTCCCAACACCGGATGCTGCTGGCCGCCCATGGCCTTGAGCTCAGCCGGAGTCATGACGATTGTATGGGGGGTAATGAATACCAGATAACCGCAGCAGAGAACGAATACGAGATACTTGATGTACCGTTGATACTTCTCCGCACCGCGCATCCGGCCAAGCGCCTGCCAGAGATAATAGTTCGTGCTCAAGAAAAGGATACCGATCATGGTGGCTTGAATAATGAAGAGCCAAGCCAGAAGGCCGCCCATGAGAGTAATGCCCATCTGTTGGCGATAGGCGTATACCTCACGCATCAGCCAGTAGCCGGCGAATGGCAAGGGAATCAAGAAGGCCACGCCGAGCGCCATGGCGATGTAACCCATCCAATCGTAGTGCGCGCGATCCTCATCTGTTTTGGAGGCCAAGAACTTATATGCCGCATAGGCTGCGACGACACCGCCACCGAATGCCATATTCCCTAAAATACGATGTAGATTGAGCGGGTTCCAGAGGGCGGTATGGATGACGTGCCAGATGTTCCCCAGATACCGGCCCTGCTCATCAACGCCGGCCGGCGACATCATGAAGCCGATCCAGGAATTCGCCAGGAACATCAGCAACGTACCGATCACGTTCAGGATCACCGACATGCTCAAGTGAATCCACTTGAGGAACCCTTCCTTCATCTTGTCCCAACCGTAGTAATAGATGTAGAGGGTTCCGCTCTCCGCCACAAACATCAAGGCGTAGATATGCATCACCGGGCGGAAGATACCGGATAAATAACCGAAAAATGCCGGATAGAGCGTCAGGAAGGTAAAGATCAGAATACCGCCTAGGATAGCAGTCAATGAATAGGCCGTCAGACTGATCTTGATAAAATCATAGGCGAGCTGGTCATACCGCTTGGCCATCGCCTTGTCCTTCGTCACTACCCCCATAAACTCGATGACCATACAGAAGATCGGAACTGCGAGCACGAAACTTCCGTAGTAGAGGTGCTGCTGGTTTGCGAACCAGAGCAACACGCGGCTCTCGAAGTTGTACCGCGGATAATCCCGAGGGCCATCGACAGTCTTAGGAGCAGGGGCGCCGACGACGATACCCTCTGTCTTATAATAGACATCTCGCCCCTTTTCGACTTTCGCCTCACCCTCCTTCTTCACTGCATCAGGCGCATCTGCGCCAATAGCCAGTGACGGAAGCGATACGGCGATGGGGAGCAGGAGAAGGCCAACCATCGCGCAAAGCGCCATGATTGAGAATAACTTCTTCCCGGCTACACGTCCCATGAAATACCTCCTTGATGCATTCTGAAAAAAATCACGTTCTATTTACTGCACACATAAGCCAGTATCAGAGCAGCATACCTACCGGGCGCTAGTTCCGGAATAGATACCAGAAATCGAGTCCCTGCGAGTCCATCAAAAAGTGGTCTACAGCTAAAAAATAACTAATGCACACCACCAGCGACACCACCACGTAGACGATTGTCATGCCCATCGCTCTCCCTCCCTCAGACTTCGCGGACGTTCCAGAAATCTCAGCGCCGCAGTGGCCCCGTTTAGCAGGGGCACTGAATTCCAGCGAACCAATAAAAAAACCACAGACCCGCCGCACAGGTGATGTAGAAAATCATTTTGCCGATTTTGATTTTTATCTCGCTATCCGGTGTTGCCGTCGCCATTACGTCTCCTTCTCTCCTGATGCAAACGAAAAGCTCCGAATCAGCTCAGCGACTTTCTTGACACACAGATACCCGTGTGTTATTCAAAAATCCTTACCGCACACGAAAAATCAGGGGAAACTCGATGAAAAAGAAATCAAAAGTGTTCGACATTATAGTTTTGACCGGAATGGTTGTCAATATACTTGTGGCTGTCTTTCTTATTCTCTACTACTTTGATTTCCTGTAATTTTCCATGGTCTTTCTATTCAGTTTCTCCCTGGCTTTTCACCGGAAACCGCACAGCGAAACCCGATTGTTTCATCGCGAAAGTCCGCGACCATCTTGCTCCTGCTGGTGATGCGAATATCGGCTCCCGTGGTCGCATAACCACCCCCGCGAAGCACCCGATAGACTCCGTGATCTGGGCTCGGCGGGTTCTGTTCAGGGGCTTCCGTAAAATAGCGTTCCCCATACCAGTCGGCCACCCATTCCATCACATTGCCTGCCCCATCCATGACGCCGTACGGGCTCTTATCGGTCTGAACTGTACCGACAATTGCGGAGACCTCATGACCATCCTGCACTCTGGCCCAATTCGCTCCGTTGGGCTGCTCCACATTACCCCATGGCCACAGGCGGCCATCCGATCCTCGCATAGCCTTTTCCCATTCTGCTTCAGTCGGAAGCCGCTTCCCTTTCCAATGGCAATAGGTCTCGGCATCCTCCCATGACACGTAGACCACCGGCTGATTGATGCTGAGCATCTTGCTCATGTTCTTGGCGTAGCGAGCAGGAGGACCGGACTTGCGATGTCCGGTCACATCGACAAATTGCTGATACTGATGATTCGTCACTTCGTAGCGATCAATGGCAAACGCATCCAGCAGCACCGTACGCTGCGGCCGTTCATCGAGCCCGCCTTCATTCGTCCCACGAATGAAGGGGCCTGCCGGGATTGAGACCATTTCTTCCGGGACCGGCTCTTCATGGGAAACCTGCGAGGGGTCGATCGTCGCCGTTGAGGTGGCATTTGTGGAATCAGTAGAAGAGCCCTCAAACGGGGTCAGCGGGGAACCACGCATGATTCCCATGATAGGAATCGCTGAAAAAGCGAGGATGGCAAGAAGAAACAGAACCTTGAATTTGGTTTCGAGCATGTCGGTTATGGCGCAGCGGGACTGTCGCTCGCCTCCACACCATCGCTCGCACAGCGAAACCCGATCGTAATATCCGTTCGCCAGGCTTTCGCGGCAAATCGTTTGGACAGCCTGGCGTTATGCTCGGTTTCTCGCCACGACCCTCCGCGCACGACTTTCAAGTCCGCACGTTCCGGCCCTTTCGGATCACGATAGGGCGCTTTTTGGTAGTAATGCTCGTCGTACGAGTCTGCCACCCATTCCGCGACGTTCCCCGTCATGTCATAGATTCCATAAGGGCTCCGGCCTGCTTCGAAGGACCCGGGAGGCGCGAGGTACCGATACCCATCTTCGCTCCCATCCAAATTGGCGTTGGCGCGGCCGTTCTTGACGATGTCGCCCCATGCATACTTCCGCTTGCCCTCACCACGACCGGCCTTTTCCCATTCCGATTCCGTGGGAAGGCGCTTTCCCGCCCATTTGCAATAGGCCGCCGCCTCGTCCCATGACATGCTCATCGCCGCAAACTCGGACTGCAGTAACTTGGACTGATCGTCCTCAAACACCTCGATCTTCGGCAGCGGACGCTTGGTCATCTTGGCAAAGCGGGCATATTCCTCTTGCGACACTTCTTTCCTGTCGATATAGAATGCGCTTAAAAACACTTGCCGCTCCGGCGTCTCGTCCGGGTCGCCGTCTTTGCTCCCCATGATGAACGGGCCTTCGGGAACCTGCACCATATCTCGCCCCTCATCGCCTATCTTCGTTTTATACATGGAATAATCCAGCGAGGGCGCGCTGCTCGGCGCAGGCCGAGCCTCGGTCTTGATCGACAAAGCCAACGCCTTCATCTGCTTCGACTTGTACGACTCATAGACCAGCAAGCTAATCATCAGAATGAACGACCCAAAGACAAACGCGATCGCACCGATGAGTACTCCCCTCTTCTCCATCACGACTTTATGTTCCTCCGATTACAGCCTTTTTCTTGGCCGCCCGCATATCCAACAACATCGAAATCTGCACGCCGAGAAATCCACCCATGGCGGCGCCGGCCCCCGCACCCACAGATATTCTCTCTGTGCCGGCAATGAGCCAGGCTAGCGCCCCACCCAAGAACGTCCCCACCAAAATGCTCGCCAAAAAACGCCGCCCACCCATAAACCCAATGACTCCGCCGAGCACCAACCCCGCCCCACTCGCCAGCGGCATGATACCGCCACCCATAATAATCCCGATGAGCGTCCCTACGGTTCCCATCACGGCCACGCCGAAGAAGATGTCCAGCACCTTTTTTAAGGATGTAGCGCGTTCCGTGTCGGACTTGGCCATGCTAGGAACGGTCCTTTTCTCCAGCAGGGCGCTCGAAACCCGTGAAGCGTATCTCGTGAAGCGTCGTTCGTTTCCGGTTCGGACGTTTCACGCTTCACGAACGACGAGAGCAGCCAGCTAACGCCCTGCGCTTGCGACTATCGAGCCGAAATCGATTTCTACTCCGGACGCGGCGATGATCGATATGCCCCAAGCTTTGGCAGCCGGTTCATGTTTATGAATCCGTTTGAAATCTTCGTAGACGTTCACACGTTCTTCAAACCACTGACCGACCGCTTTCGTGCCGCTTTGCATCACGATCTCCGAACCGCTGAACATGCCGCCTTCGGTCAACGTACCCTCAGGCTTGGCCACACTCCAGACATACTTCGTAAACACAGGAATAAACATCAGGTCGGTATCCAGCGAGGCATAGATCGCCGCAATCGGCTCAGTGTCCGACGTCACCTTTTGCAGGCGCCAACGCCAGGTGAGGACCGGAAAGGCCTTCGGGTCCCAATCGATCTTCTTTTTCTTGATCCGCTGCCCCGCATCCCTCACCGCAAGAAAATTTACACCATTCTCTGTCTGAATCTTGTAGGCATCCCGCCCCTTGGACTGGCTTCGTTGATTCTCATGCTCCCAATTCAATGGAAATCCTTCCGCATCTTTCCCCTGAAAGTCCTCCAGAACCAAGGATTGGCTTTGGGCCGTCACTGCGCCACCCATCGCAAAAACTCCACAGACCACCAGTCCGACCGCGAGATGTCTCCAGATCATAGCCCCTCGCTTCATACCCACTACCCCCTTCGATTTTTCATAGGATGCTGAAAACGCCCCCTGGTTTTCTGAAAGGTCAAGGCTTAGGCTAAGGTTGCAGCTAGGATGAGAGAGTTAAGTCTTTACTCAACCTTAACCTCGACCTCAGCCTGCAATCTTATGCCTCTTGCGACGACGACGGCGCCAGCACCCTCGTATCTTCCTTGGTCAACTCTTCTCCCATCGCAGACGAATGATTACGCTGACACATCCAGAATAGAGCGAGCACCGCGCCCCAGAACACCATCATATTGAGCGTCACCATCTTCGCCGCAAACGCAAAATCCGGTGTAAAGGCCCAGGGAGAGACATCCGCCATCAACTCGCTCACATGCCACGCCAACCGCCCTGAGGAACGGATATAGCCCATGAGACCCATGACCCACGTAAATGCCGCAGCCAATCCGAATAAACCCGCCATACCCCTGAGGGAAATCTTTCCCCACTGGACCGGCCCGTGGAGAAGCGCCCCCTTGAGCATCATGCGATTGATGATCACCCCGATCACAAGCACTGTCAACGTGGTTGCCGCCTGCGGAGACGACAGCCCGACGCGGAGCTTCGCCGGCAGATAGTACCCATACACGGAAAGCCAGATAATGTTGAGCGCCCCCAAGAAGAACAGCGCGCCGATGAGGATGTTCCCTTTCTTGACCCAAGGCACAACCATCGTTCGATTGGCGCGACGGTAATACAAAAAACTCATGGTGGTCACGAGAATCATGATGTTGACCGCGCCGTTCTTTGCCGACATCACTCCATAGTTGCCGACCACGGGATGCGACGCTCCGCCCATCGCCTTCACTTCACTGGCCGACATAAAGACGGTGTGAGGCGTCAGCCACACAAACAGGGCCACCATAAATACCGAGAGCAGCACCTGGTAATAGGGCTGATACCGTTCCCCTCCTTTAAGGCGCGCCATGCTCTGCCAGAGGTAAAAGTTTACGCCAAGGAAGAGGACACCGATCAAGATAGCCTGCACAACGAAGAGCCAGGTGAGTAGTCCGCCCATCATCGTCACACCCATACTCTGGCTGAAGGAGTAGACCGATCGCATCAACCAATAACCGGCAAAAGGCATCGGTAACAATGCGATGACCGTGACAAATAAAAAGATATGCCCAACCCAGTCAAAATAGGCGCTCTCTTTTTCGGTCTTGCTGGTAAAAAATCGATAGCATGCGTAGGCCATCACCACCGCGCCACCGGACATAATGTTCGCCAGGAAGCGATGGACATTCAATGGATTCCACAAAGCTGAATGGAGCAGATGCCATCCGTTCCCCAAAAACTGCCCTTTTGCATCGACGCCAGCTGGCGCCATCATAAAGGCCGACCAGGCGTTTGCTAAGAGCAGCAATGCTGTCCCAAACAGGTTGCTCAACAGGCCGATCGATGCGTGCACCCACTTCGAAGCCGGCTCAGTCAGCCGGTTCCAGCTATAGTAATAGGTGATGAGCAGCAGCGACTCTCCGAGAAACACGAACGCATAGACCGGCATAAAGGTTTTGAACGTCCCGCCCATATACCTCATGAAGCTGGGATAGAAATAGAGAAAGGTCCCCAGCATGATACTCCCAACCACTGCCGTGACCGACAGGGCGAGGAGGGCGACTTTTGCCAAATCACGCGCGAGGCCGTCATAGCGAAGTGCGAGTTCTGGCTTTCTGCTGCTGAGCCCAAGAAACTCCAGCAACACACAAAAAATCGGCAACGCGAGAACAAACCCTCCGAAGTAGGTGTGGAGTTGCGTGACAAACCACACGACCAATCGACTATCGAAGGATCCGATTCGCGCGTAGACGGTCTCCTGAGGGGAAGGCGCCGGCGGCCCTTCGGGGATCCCTGCTGTCTTGAAATACAGATCGGTGGCGTCCTCGGCAAAGGATTGGCTCTGAAGCCCCCAGCCAATCCCCAAAGCCGCGAGAACAACCAGCAGCAGGACGGAATATCCGATGACTCCGAATATTCTCTTCTTCATGACCATATTCTTTGCAAGATAGCCGAGCGAGACTGGCGGGACAGGCGCGACGAAGTGGGAATCCAATCTGTCCACATTCCGCCATCCTCGCATGTCTCGCGCCTCACGCGCCACTCGTTGACTTACCAAGGATTCCCATGACGAAGGGACATCGGAGCAAGGCACTCGACATCGTGTGCCCCTGTTGCTCTTCTACTTGCCGGCGAAACCCGAGATAGTAACAATACAGCGCCATCATGCCTGTCACAAATCCGCCCACGGTCATGGCATAGGCAGTGGGAATCCCCGGCTGCTTCAAGAGAAAAATCACACATCCTGCAGCCACAAGATAGTACGTCGCGGCAAAAGAGAGTCCTGGCCACCACCAGTACTTGAGCAGTTCGCCCGCCTTCGTCTGCAGCATCCCCTGGCTCCATGACCCCTGTGGACGAAGCCCACCAAAGTAGGCACAGAGAGCGACCGCGCCCCCCAACAACGCCACAGCGGACAGTTGGACCAGGGCCGCCCATTGACTCGCCTCGACCAAGTGCCCCAGCGACGCACCCAGGGCGCCGACGACGAGACCGACTGCGACCCACGGGCCGAATTCCATCGCATGACTTCCCATCATCGTGCGGAGGGCCGCCCCGTCTGGAAATGTCGGAAATGGACGGCCCATCCGGGCTATTTTCCGCACGTGACCAATTTCAAACGCATCCCGCGCGACAGAGGTACAGGCAATGATGATGGCCATCATGGCCGGGCCATCCGGATGTTTGAGATAGTCATACCCGACAAGCCAGAGCAGCGCCAAGACCAGCAGAGACAACTGAACCCCATACACAAACCCAATCCAGCCGCCGAGCCAAAGCAGTAAACGACTCCCGTCCTCACTGACGATCTTCCCCCAGGCAGTAGCCCGACCGACGCGATAGGCTAGCAACGCCGTCACCAACGAGACAAGACCGCTGACCGCCAATAACACGACTGGTTCTGAAAGCGGCAACAGCAACTTGGCAGCCCGATAGACAGCGAACGCTACCAACCCAGGCACAAACATGACAATCCGCTTTTTCTTGCGCACAGAGTGTTCTGTGACAGCCAGACTGAGGCTGGGTAACACTCGTAACGCCATTCGATGCAACATGATGTACCCGTTAAACGTGAGACGTGAAACGTGAAACGACAGAGGTTCTTGTCGTTTTACATTTCACGTCTTACCTTTTACGCCTTCTGTGCGCCCATTCCGAAATAGCGCGCCTTCACTTCCTCCATCAGCGCGACGGTGATGCGTGTCCCGCCGCGATCCGCCACGGTCCGTTCTAATTCGATGCGTGCCATGGCACGTACCGGCGCCGGCACCCTGTCCAACCGACGTTCCGCTTCAGGGTCCCACTCGATGCGTTCGCCGGTCCTCGGGCGGTGTAAGATGTCATAGGTGACGACCCGTTCGCCTCTCACCCGCATATCCTGTTCGACTTCACCTCGCACGAGCGGGGCCAGGTACGGCGGCATGCGATCCAACCGATGGATCGCATCATCGGTCCACATCATCCGGTCGACGAACCCGCCTGGTTGACCGGCAGGGACATCGACCCCGACTCTTAATCCACAGCCGCGGCATTCCGTCCGAATGAACCACTGAGGCATCCCATCCTCGTACGAACGTTCTTCAACCCCTTCGGTATGCATCCAGCGACCACAGCCACAGGTCAGCATGGTGAAACACGGTGAGGCGTGAAACGTGAAACGTGAAACGTCTCGGAGCGCGGAACCATCCGCCTTCTCTGCATTATGTGCGCATCACTCATCACAGGTTACCCATCACTTATCCGATTTTTCCTGGGTACAAAAGATAGAGCATCGTGTAGGTGGCACTCCCGGTCACAAAGAGGACGCAATAGACGACCATCGTGAACAGCCCGAGCGCCCGATGGCGTCGCGCGCCGTTCGGCCAGATCCGTTGAATCGTCATTTCAACTGAAAACACAATGGCGATCAGAGCCAATAGACTGAGATACACTTCGAATTTTCTCATCGAGAAATCGGCGGTGGCGATGCGCGAGAGAAACAACACCATGATCAGCGCCGTAAGGGTACCGAAAATCACCCCGATCTTTTTCCACGTCGTAAGCAGCAACGCTTCCTTAAGCGACCTGGCACCATCGATCACTTGTTGTGCGCGAAAGCCCAGCACAATCATATAGACCGCCATGACCAATCCGAGAATAACCAGAATGATATGCACCGTCAGCACAGGAATGAAGACATAATCGTAGAGGGCTTGCGACCCACCAAAGCCTTCCTTCCCCTCAAAGGCCAAGACGCCTAATTGGCGAAATAAATAATAACTGATGAAAAACGCCACCATGGCGATCATCCCGCCAAACATCATCCAATGATGCGCATCCGCCCGGCGTCTCTTCGCCTGGATCCAGCCGATCACAAAGAGCCCGGTAAAAAACGTCGCCATGAGCTGACTCATGTCAGCCCCGACTGTGGCATGAGTTCCAAAAAATCCCGGCTGTTTCAGCCATTCAAGCATGCATCTCCTCGTCGGTCGTGGTTCATTTGGTTTATTTTGTTTGTTTGGTTCATCTGGTTAGGTCCGTTCAACCAAATAAACGAGACAAACTAAACAAACCAAAGCAACCATCCGCTTCTCACACTTCACGCGACTTGGTCCCCTGAACCACCGCCGACGGTTCCAATTCTGTGACGGTCGGAAAGCCGGCTTCCCCCATCCACTGAATCGCATCTGCCGTCTTGAAGCAACCGCCTCGTTCTGTGTTCACGAGAATGTGGACCGCAAACGCGGTGGTCCAGGCAGGACCGGTTCCTGTCTCATTTAAGAATCGGTCTTTGATGACCAACCGGCCACCTGGCGCCAAGTGAGCCAAAACCTTCTTCACCAATGCTGCGTTCGTCGAAAAGTCTTGATAGTGCAAGATATCCGACATCAGCACAACATCGTAGGGGCCTCCCAGCCCATCTTTGTTAAAATCGCCCGGGAGCAATGCAATCTTCGATTCCAAACCGGCTTCCTTCACGGTTCGTTCCGTAAGTCGGAGCGTGGAAGGCAAATCAAACACCGTGGCAGTCAGCTCCGGATAGGTCTGACAAAATGCGATGGCGTTCGTCCCTGCCCCGCCTCCCAAATCGAGGAATCGCACCGGCCCGCTTAGCTGTAGCCGCTTGGCAAAATCAGGCCCACTCTGCTGTCCAATCCGGTGAAGTACCGCCAGCACATTGCTGCCTAATTCAGGGTCGGTTTCAAAGACGTGCCGGTCGACTGACCGCTGTCCTGTGCGAATCGTCTGTTCCAACCTGCCCCAGTTGTCCCACTCTGCGTCATGAAGTAACAGGAGATGCCCGATATATTGAGCGGAATTGCGGACCAGATGAGTGGCCGCGGCCGTCGAATTCCCATAGGAATCGCCGTCCTTCTCTAACAGCCGCATCGCAACAAGGGCATTCAACAGCAGTCCCAGCGTCTGTGCATGGGCGCTGATTCGATCGGCCACTTCGGAGAGTGTTTTTTGCTTCCCGTCTAACGCGGAAAACAGATCCAGCCTGACAGCCGTGAGCAGGATTTTCGTCTCCCAGTAGTACCCAAGTTGGAAGATTTCCGCGAGCGAAAGTTCTCGTGACACACCACGACCCTCAAGCAAATCGCCTTGAAACTCGGCATCTTACCTAGATTGGAAACTGAAAG
>Ga0315278_10002436_pt1 | contig 16544 bp, 18 predicted proteins | sample YL17G06_0_MG_FD_203880 | JGI IMG/M metagenome (GOLD analysis project Ga0315278, IMG submission 203880) | Sediment microbial communities from Yellowstone Lake, YNP, Wyoming, USA - YL17G06_0 | ecosystem: Environmental > Aquatic > Freshwater > Lake > Sediment | place: USA: Wyoming | collected... | reverse complement strand
ATCACCCGCGGCCAGAACCTGACCGTGCTGCCGTTCGGGAACATCGTCGTCACGCTGTCGGTCAGCGGGGTCGAGTTGAAGACGATGCTCGAGAACAGCATCAGCCTGATGCCGGCGGTGCAGGGCCGGTTCCCGCAGGTCTCCGGGCTCTGCTTCACCTACGACATCGCTCTCCTGGCCGGAAGTCGGGTGACGGGCGCGGTGAGGGCCGATGCCGCCGGCAACTGCACGGCGACGGCGGTCGACTTGACGACGACGTCGACAACGGGGTCAACGTCGTACAAGATCGCCGAGAACGACTTCATGGCGAACGGCGGTGACGGCTACCCGTTCTTCACTCCGCGCGTGACGACCCAGGACATCATGGAGCAGGTCGTGGCCGACTACGTCACGGCGCAAACGCCGCTGGCCCCGGTCGTGAAGGCCGCTCCGAGCGGACGGATCAACTGCACCGACAGCAACGGCGCCACGGCACCGAACTGCCCGGTGCTCGTTCCGTCGCCGTAGCTCGAATGCTCAGGGGGCCCGGCGCCGTGTGCGCCGGGCCCCCAGCACCAGCCCGGCGGCGACGAGCACGGTCGTAGCGATGACGGCCGCGAGCAGCCAGGGGCTCGTGCCTCCGCCGCCGGAGCCGCCCGGCGGAGGGACGTAGCCGAGGAAGCCGGAGATCGAGAAAGGCTTGCCATCGCTGCGGGCCGGGATCTTCCAGCGGGAGATCAGATGCACCTTGTCCGGCGCCGTGTGGACGGCGGCCGGTAGTTCCGTCTTCGTCCAGTGGATCCGATGGTCGTGCCACTCGTAGCTCTGGCCCTTCGTGACCTTGCGCCAGAGGGGCGGGGCCGCCGGGTCGACCGTCGTCGGCACCCTCGCTTGGGCAGGGTCTCGCACCCGGCTCAGATACGCAGCGGACGAGCGGGTGTTCTCGTAGACTCCGCTGGACGTGAACCGCAGGAACGGCTCCCGCTCGTAGCCGAGCACGAGCACCGTCTTCTGGCTGTAGTTCGCGAGTCGCAGCCGGTCGTCGCCACCCAGTACCTTGACGAGGACGCCGAGAACGGGCGGCTTCAGCCCGTCGACCGTCGAGATGTAGCCGGTCGCACCTCCACCTGTGGGGCCGTGGGCCGCTGCCACCGGAGCGAGTGCAAGGCCGGTGGCCATGACCGTGACGAGCCTTTGCACGTACCGGCCGGTCACCGAGCGGGCGGGGTCGCGTCCACGAGTGGAGTCTGCCCGATGGCGCGGTGCCGTCGGGCGGTGAGGGCTTGCATGGAGCGACCCGGCACGACACGATGGGCCACATGACGGAGACCCTGATCGGAGTCGAGCGGCGCGGCGAGGTCTGCCTGCTCACGCTGCGGCGGCCCGGCAAGCTGAACGCGCTCTCGACCGCCCTCGAGCAGGCGCTCGTCGACGCCCTCGACTCGGCCGAGCTGTGCACGAGCCGCGCCGTCGTGATCGCCGGCGAGGGCCGCGCGTTCTCGGGCGGTGCCGACGTGAACGAGCTGCGCGACGCCTCCGCCGAGTCGATCCTCGCCTACTACCGCGATACCGGCGACGTTTACGAGCGGTTCGCCGCTCTTCCCCAACCTACCGTCGCGGCGATCCACGGCTGGTGCGTCGGCGCCGGGCTCGAGCTCGCGCTCGCCGCGGACTTCCGGGTGGCGGACGAATCGGCGTTGTTCAAGCTGCCGGAGGTCGCGATCGGCATCATCCCGAGCTCCGGCGGCACCCACCGCCTGGTGCGGCTGCTCGGAGTTGCCCGGGCGAAAGAGCTCGTGTTCCTCCGCGAGCGTGTCGACGCCGCAGAGGCCTTCCGGCTCGGGCTCGTGACCGAGGTCGTGCCCTCGGGCTCGGCCGTCGAGCGGGCACTCGAGCTCGCGGTGGGGCTCGCCGAGCTCCCGGCGCTCGCGCTCTCACTCGCCAAGCAGGCAATCGACGCGATGGCGGAGTCCTCCCGCGAGGCGGGACTGCTGATCGAGCGCGTCGCCTACGCGGCCCTCGCGCAGACGCCCGACGCCCTGGGCGCCGTGAACGAGTCCGTCTCCGGTCAGGGCTCGAGCGGCGGCGGCGACGCGGCCTGACCCCAGGCGTCGGCGCCGCCGTCGACGACGACGGTGGCGCCCGTGACGTACGCGCCGCCGGGCGAGCACAGGAAGGCGATCACCGACGCGACCTCCTCCGGCGTGCCGAGGCGTTGCATCGGAACGGCCCGTGCCCATTCCTCCAGGTTGCCGCCGTACTGGTCGAGACCCTCGGTCGCGATCGTCCCGGGCGAGACGCAGACTGTGCGAATGCCGTAGCGGCTCCACTCGAGCGAGAGCCCGGAGGCGAGGTTCTCGAGTGCAGCCCGGGCAGCCGAGGCGTGCGCGAACCCCGGGATCCCGCGGCGCGGGCTGAAGCCGACGAACACGACCACGCCGCCACGGCGCGGGATCATGGAGCGCTCTGCTACGAGTCGCGTCACCGTCCACGCAGCGTCGACGGCAAGTCGGTGCACAGCCCGCCACCCGTTCGGCGAGATCTCCTCCGCCGGGGCCGTGAACTGTCCGCCGGCACAGTTGACGAGCAGGTCGATGGCGCCGAACCGGTCGAGGGCCGCGTTGACGAGTGTCTCCACCTGATCCGGTTCGCGCACGTCCGTGGGGACGGCGAGGCAGGCGCCGCCGGCAGCCTCGATCGCTGCTCGCACGGCGGCGAGCGGCTCCTCGCGCTTGCCGCAGATCACGACGGAGGCGCCGGTGCGGGCAAGTTCGAGCGCCGTCGCGGCCCCGATGCCGGTACCTCCTCCGGTGACGAGCGCCACCTTGCCGGCGGTCGCGTCTAGCCGCAGCACCGAGGCGCCCTCCGGCCGTTGCGATGCGGATGCGCCTTCGGTCACAGCCGGAGTCTGCCCGAATCCGGGGAGCTACGGATTCCTCGTAGCCTCGGTGCGCGAGAGCGCCCTGGACCAGCCGACGGCCGAGGCTGTAGCGGATCGGCGATGTCGCGCCTCGCGGTCTTTCCGCTGCAGCCCCGGTGGTCCGGCGGAGTTTCTAGATGCCGTCGAAGTAGCCGCCGCCGAGGCTCGCAAGCGAGGCGAGTGCGGCGAGTGAAACGACGAGGCGGAGAAGAGTTCCCTTGCTGATCATGCCCGCAGGTCCTTTCGGAGGGTGTGTGCTCGCACGGGGGGCGGCGAGCCCATTCGAACTCCCTCTTTCTGAACGTTCCCGCACCGTCTGTCGTCCCCCAAACGGGGGCTTCCTCTCCTTCGACCGGGCCTGGCGAGCACGGCTCTACGGCTGTGCGGCGGGAGGCTAGATGTCGGCCGGCTGCAGCGCGACGGCGGCCTGGCGATACAGGCGCGCCGCTTCGGCATCGTTCTCGCGGCGAAGCTCCAGGTCGCCTCGCGTCATCCACGAGCGGGCTCGGTGGCTGACCGACTCGGTCAGCTCGTAGCTTTCATCGACGCTCACGAGCATCTCCTCGGCCTCCTCCAGCTCTCCGCGCTCGAGGTGCGTACGGGCGAGCACGAGCTGTGCCGTGCCGATCTCCTGGACATGGTCGACACGATCTTCGAGCAGCGTGAGCGCGCGGGCCGCGGTGGTCTTGGCCTCCTCGAGCTCTCCACGCGCTCGGTGGATCTCGGCCAGCGAGCTCAGCACGTAGCCGGCCTCGACCTCGAGGTTCGCATCGACGAAGATCTGGAACGCCTCGCGAAGGTTCTCGATGGCGGCCTCGTCGTTGCCGAGCGAATGGTTGAGACCGGCCAGGTTGTTGAGTACGCGGCCGACGGACACGACGTCCCCGATCGATTCGAAGAGATCCCGGCAGGTCTCGGCGTAGCGGCGCGCGAGCACCCAGCGCCCCTGACGCTCGGCAACGAGCGACGCCTGAAAGGTCACCTCCCCGCTTCGGTAGACGTCGCCGAGCGATTCGCACAACTCGAGTGCCCGCTCGACGTCCTCCCGCGCCGCCTCCCAGTCCCGTTGGCGTCGGTAGCACCGCGAGCGCCACTGAAGGACGTCGCAGCGCAGCCTGTCGTTCGGGGTATCCCCACCGTCGAGCAGCCCGAGAGCCTGTGTGAACTGTCCCTCGGCGGCTGCGATCTCGGAGCCCGCGTACGAGAGGAGCGCTGTCAGGTACGCGATCTCGGCCCGCTCCCCCGATGCGTCGTCCCGGGCTTCCGCGAGCTTTCGTGCCTCGTCGAGCAGCGTCCCAGCCTCATCGAGGCGTCCCAGGCGAATCAATGCCTGTGCTTCGCCGCGGATGGAACCGTGGTACGCCCAGACGGCGGACCCCGGTGGGAGGGACGCGCGCAGTGTGTGGAAGTGCTCGACCGCGTCCGGGTAGCCGTGCTCCGCAAGCAGCCGCTCGCCTTGCTCGAGGCTCTGCTGGAGGCGGTCGAGGTCGGATTCCGCGAACCCTGTCTCGAGGAGCATCGGCTCGACACCAAGGCGCTCGGCGAGCCAGGTGAGGAGCTCTCCGGAGGGGATGATCTCGCCGCGCTCGATCTGGCTCACATACTGCTTCGTGAAGCGCCCCGCGGCGAGTTCGACCTGCGTCATGCCCGCAGCCCGGCGCAGGTCGCGGACGCGACCTCCGATCCCCGGTGCCTGCTCGACGCTTGCCGTACCACTCACCACGACCCCACCACCCGATCCTTCCCCGGGAATGTCAGACGCCCTCCGCGCAGTATGAATGAGCAGGAGGGGGTTCGGTCAAATACGCGGAGTCGGCAATGAGTCCGGGGTGTCCCGGCTACTTTGATTCGCCGACCCGTGCAACGAGCCCGAGAGCCCGGCCTGCGGCCCATCTGAGCGGCCTTACGCGCGCCGGCGGAAGGTGGTAGGAGCTCGGCGGCAGGCCGCAGCGGAGAAGTGCCTCGCGGCAGCGGGCGACGTCGTACGGGATGGCGAAGAACCTCGCCTCGCGCCGCTCGAGGTCGAGGACGAGGAAGCGGGCGTGAACGTGCCGCTCACGGGACTGGCCGACCGCACCCGGGTTCAGGATCACGCCTGCGCCGTCCGTGAGCGCCAGCGTGCCGGTCGCGGTCGGCTTCAGGATGCCGGTGTCCCGGCTCCACGCCCAGGCGCGATGGGTATGCCCGAGGAGGAGGATGGGAGCGGCCAACCCTTCTCCGGCGAGGCGATCGAGCTGCCGGGTGGCCTGGTCCGGCTTGGTGGTGTACTCCTCAGGGTCTTCGAGCGACCCGTGGGCGAGCACCACGCCGTGGGCCGCGTCGGCGCGGAGGGGAAGCGCGGAGAGGTGTGCGCGGGCCTCCTCTGTGAGCACCTTCCGCGTCCAGTCGAGGCTCTCCCGGGCGAGCCGGATACAGCGGTCTCCGGACAGCCGGCCGAGAGCGATGAGATCGTGGTTCCCAGCCACCACCCACGCCGGCGCGAGTTCGGCGACGACCTCGACGCACTCGTTCGGAAAGGGGCCGTATCCCACCAGGTCGCCCGTGCAGGCGTATGCGTCCACCCCCTCCCGCCGGATCGCATCAAGGCTCGCCTCGAGAGCCGGAAGGTTACCGTGAACGTCCGAGAGCACCGCGATTCGCATTGCGTCTTCCTGGTCAGGCCCCGGTGGGCGCGGTTGGGAAATGCTCGGCCTGATCGGCTGCGGCGCCGCGCCTTGGCAGCAGGCGGCGCGAGAGATGCCAGGCGCCGCGCCTGACGACAGGCAGCGGATCGTCCCAGGACATCCCCGACTTTGCCTCGCAGCCGGCCATCCAGGCGACCCAACGCGCGGTCGAAACTCCGGCTGCTCGCGCTGCGGTGTAGTCGAGCCGGGGGTGACACCAAAGGACGCCCGGGGTCACCGGCCCGGCGGCCGGCCTGGGCAGCCCGACGAGATCGGCGTAGACGATCGCCGGGATGTTGACGCCCGCTCTCGCTCCAGGGTGATGCCACAGGTTGAAGCGCGGATTGATCTCGAGCAGGTGGAGCGTGCCGTCAGCTGCCCGTTTGAAGTCGAATTTCGCGACGCCGCGCAGGCCGAGCTGCGCGACGATCTCACGGCCCAGGCTCGCGACGCCGGCGTCGTCTGTGATCTCGAGGGCGCTGCTCTGGCCGAGTTCGAGCGGGTAGGTCCGGATCTTCTTCCCCGTGAACTCCGCCGCGATCTCGCCGCCCTCGTCGATGTAGACGTGATAGCTCTCGATGGCGGTCTCCGGGCCCGGGATGAGCTCCTGTACAACGGCGTCGACGCCGGCTTCGGCGAGCTGCCTCGCGAGGCGGCGAAGCTCGGGTCTCGTCTCGATCCGCAACGCCTTGGCCTTGCCCGCTAGAGGCTCCCACGTCTCCCACTGCCGGGTCAGCGGCTTGACGATGACCGGCAGCCGCAAGGCATCGATCGCGTCGTCGCCGTCTGCAAGGACGGCGGACGGAGGCACTGGGAGCCCCAGGCGTCTGGCGAGTTCGCGAAAGCGCTCCTTGTCGACGAGATCCTCGATCAGTTCCGGGTCGGCTATGGAGAACCGGAACACCTCGCCGAGAACGCCCCGATTCCGCGAGACGAGCAGGAGATCCCAGTCGCCCTCGTAGTAGAGGACAGGTGGTTTCGATTGGGCGCGACCAAACTCGAGGAGTCGCTCCAGGAGTTTCTCGGGCGCCTTCCAGGGATCCGCCCAGTCGATCACGGCTGCCGTGAAGCGGGAGTAGCGCGTGAGCTCTCCCGGGGTTGCTACGGCCGCAGAATGGATCCCTGCCAGCCCGAGCGGGCGAACGAGATCCATGTCTCCGATGACGCAGGCCAAGGGCTTCTCCGACGCCGGCATCCTGATCGTCTCCTTCAACGGGTGCGACCGGCAGCTGGCTGAGTCGGGTCGTAGCGACTTCCGCCCCGTGAGCGGGCGGCGACGGCATTCTAGTGAACCCTGACGACACGGGGTCATGCGTCGATCCGCGTCATCGCCTGCCGGAGCCGGCGGCCTGATCCTGCTCGGCTGCCCGGGTGGGCAGGTCGAGCCGTTGAGCTGGACAGAGCGGCGGGGGCGGGATTCGAGCCCATGGACGAGTTCCCCCGTCAGCGGTTTTCAAAGAGGCGGACCTTGTGCGTTCTGAGGTATGACGGAGCGGGAGGGATTCGAACCCCCGGGCCCGGCGTAACCGGGCCGGCTGCTTTCAAGGCAGCTGCAATCAGCCAGACTCTGCCACCGCTCCGAGCTTGAACGTGTCCTTGACCGTCACTGACCTTCGACCAGCCAAGCATGCCTTGATCAGGTACTCCCCGCCCGACCCTTCGAGGATGAACAGCCAATCGTACGCTCCCTGGGCGGTGCGCTTCACGACGTATCCCTGTGCATTGGAGTGAATCCTCCGAAGATCGACTTGACGCCGTGAGTTGTTCACAAACTTGCACTGCGCGCGCATCAAGCGTAGCCCGTCGTCCACGCGAGCGTCGCATCGCGCCAGACCATCACGGGCACCTGCCCGGCCGCTGTGAGCCCCCGTGCGAGCGCGGCCTCGGCGAGGTGCGGTGCGGTGCATGTTCGTCGACCATCAGGATCGCGTCGTGCCCACGATTCTCGACCTCGTCGATGTAGCCGTCGAGTGTTGCCCGCGAGCTCGACGACCCGGAGGTGGTGGCGTCCCCTTTTCGCGCCCCGATCGGCCGCAAGGGCTGGGAGCTCGTCGGGGTGACGGGCAAGCACACGGCCTTCGAGCGGCAGCTCGCGACGGGCGTCAGCCGCTGACGCGCTCGGGTGCCCCGTAGGGGCGCAGCACGTCCGGCACCTCGCCCTGGAAGTTCTCGAGGATCGCGAGGAGCGCACGGTCGGTGACGACCGTGCCGTTGAGCGTGTGCGGCGTCTCGAGGCCCGCCTCGCCGCGGAAGCGGATCCCCAGGCGCCGTGCCTGGAAGTCGGTCGTGTTCGAGCACGAGGTCACCTCGCGATAGCGCTCCTGGCTCGGGAACCAGGCCTCGATGTCGAGCTTCTTGGCCGCGGGGGCGCCGAGGTCACCGGCCGCGACGTTGACGACGCGGAACGGCAGCCCCAGTTGCTTCAGCAGATCCTCCTCGAGCGCGACCATGCGGTCGTGCTCGGCCCAGGCGTCGTCGGGTGTCGTAAAGACGAACATCTCGACCTTGTTGAACTGATGCACGCGGAACATCCCACGAGTGTCCTTGCCCGCCGCCCCGGCCTCGCGGCGGAAGCAGGTCGAGAACCCCGCGTAGCGGAGCGGCAGCTCGCCCTCCTCGAGGATCTCGCTCATGTGCATCGCCGCGAGCGCGACCTCCGAGGTTCCGGTGAGGAAGAGGCCGTCCTGCTCGAGCTCGTAGATGTTCGACTTCTCGGTGGGGAAGAACCCGGTGCCGACCATCGCCTCCTCGCGCACGAGCACGGGCGGCAGCACCGGCGTGAACCCGGCCGCGGCGACGTGGTCGAGCGCAAAGCGGTAGAGCGCCAGCGCGAGGAGAGCGGTATCGCCGACGAGGTAGCCGAAACGCGATCCTGACAGGCGGGCTGCGCGCTCGAGCTCGAAGCGGCCGACCTCGCTCGCCTCCTTCGCCTCCTCGAGTGCGGGCGGCTCGCCAAAGCGCCGGATCTCGATGGCGTCATCCTCCGTGTCGCCGTCGGGCGCCGACGGGTGCGGCGGGTTGGGGACGATTGCGAGCGCTTCCTCGCGGGCGGCCTCGGCGGCCGCGAGCTCTTCCTCGGCGGTGCGGAGCTCCTCCTTCAGCTGCTGCAGCCCTGCGAGTTGCTCGGGCGTCGGCTTGCCCTTCAGCTTCGTCTGGCTGCGCAACTCGTCGACGCGCGGCACGAGCGAGCGCCAGCGCTCGTCGGCCGCGAGCAGGTTGTCGAACGCCTCGCCCGCTCCCTTGCGCGCGAGAGCGGCGCGCCAGGTGTCCGGCTCGGCTCTGGCTGCCTTGAGATCGATCACAGGAGGAAGTCTAGGTAGGTGTCGATCACGGTGGCGACCCCCTCATCGTCGGCGCTCGGGCAGGTCCAGTCCGCGCGCTCGAGCAGCAACGAATTTGCATCCTCCACGGCGATCCCGAACACCGCCTCCTCGATCAGCTCGATGTCGTTCTCCCCGTCGCCGAACGAGACGACGTGGTCGAGCGAGAGGCCGAGGCGCTCGGTCACGAACGCGATTCCGGTGCCCTTCGAGACGGCCGGGTTCCCCACTTCGAGCAGGTAGGGGAGGGACGTCGTCAGGAAGAGCCGGTCGCCGAGGGATGCGACGAGCGCCTCCCGGAGTGCCGGCACGTCGGCGGGATCCGCGACGGCGACGAGCTTCGTCGGCGGCCGCTCGAGCCAGACGGTGAGGTCACCGACCTCCTCCACCGGGAGATGCTGGAACTCCGCGTACATGCGCGAGTACTCGGTGTGCCGCTCGACGTAGAGGCGGTCGTCGACGTAACAGTTCGGCGAGTGTCCGAGCTCGGCCAGGCAGGCGATCGCCTCACGGGCCGTCTCGAGCGGAATCGGCTCGTGTAGGAGGAACGCGCCGCTCGGCGGGTCGACGACTGCGGCGCCCTGGTAACAGACAACCGGCTCGGCGATGCCCGCCTCCTCGAGGTAAGGGCGGATCGAGCGGAACATCCTGCCCGTGGCGACGATCACGGGGATGCCGGCGGCCTGCGATCGCGCGATTGAGGCGCGGGTGCGTGGGCGCAGGAGGCCGTCGCGACCGACGAGCGTGCGGTCGAAGTCGCAGGCGAACGCCTGGACGTCGGCCGGGAAGGAGGGTGGGAGGTTCAGCCGCCGGTGGACTGGGTGACGTACGCGGTGATATCCGCGATCTGCTGGGTATCGAGTGACTCGCCGAAGGGAGGCATGCTGCCCTTGCCGTTCGTGACGTTGGTCGCGACGAGCTCGGCGGACGGCTTCGAGTCGTCGAGGTTCGGGCCGACGGCGCCGCTCGTCCCCGCGTCTGCGAGCGTGTGACAGCCGCCGCAGTTCGTCGTGAAGAGTGCCTTGCCTGCCGCGGCGTCTCCCTCGAGCGCCAGTGCCGGTATGTCGCTGCCGCCACTCGCGGGCGCTTCGGGCAATGTGCCGACCACCGTGTCGGCCGTCGCGGTGGTTTCCTCTCCGTCGAGGCAGCCGGCGGCGAGCAGGCCGATGGCGAGCGCGAGCAAGAGGGCAACGACGTGTGTCCGGCGCATGAGGGTGGAGTGTAACCAGCGAGCCGGGCTCGCGTAAGGTGTACGGATGATCGTCGGCAGGTCGATGCACGAGAGCTGGCTCTCGAACGCCTACGTCGTCGGCGACGAGCCGGGCGGCACCGCGGTGTTCGTCGACAGCGGGGCGCCGCTCGGGCCGCTGCTCGAGCTCGTCGAGCGCGAGCGCCTGACGCCGACCCACCTGCTGCGCACGCACACGCACCCCGATCACGTCGAGCACGAGGACGAGCTCTGCGCGCGGTTCGGGATCCCCGTCGTCACGGGCGATCTCGTCACGGGCGGGCTCGGCGCCCGTGCGATCTCGCTCCCAGGCCACTCCGACGACGGCGTCGCGTTCGTCGTCAACGACGAGGTCGTCTTCAGCGGCGACGTGCTCTTCAAGGACGCCGTCGGCGGCGGCCCCGCCGACGTGGTGCAGCACTCGGTCATGGAAGGATTGATGACGCTGCCGCCGGAGCTGCGGGTGCTCCCGGGCCACACTGACGAGACCACGATCGGGCGCGAGTGGGAGAGCAACCCGTTCGTCACCTACTGGCGCGGTGTCGTGCCGTCGCTCGGTGAGCAGGTGACCGTGCTGGGCGACGAGGCGGAGCTCGTCGTCTGGTCGCCCGACTACGACGGCAACGGCAAGGCGCTCGTGCGCTTCCCCGACGGCCGCGAGGCGATCGTCGGCGGCTCGCGCGTCGAGCGCGGGTAGCGCGGGGAGAGCGGGGAGAGCGGGGAGAGGCTTCAGCCTCTCCTCCGGGTTCGCGCACGGTACGGTGGCGCAGTGCGCCTGATCGTCGCCCGCTGCGAGGTCGCCTACTCCGGCCGACTCAATGCCGTCCTGCCGGAGGCGGTGCGACTCCTGATGCTGAAGTCGGACGGCTCCTTCCTCGTCCATGCCGATACGGGCGGCTTCAAGCCGCAGAACTGGATGACCCCGCCGACCGTGATCGAGCACGAGGGTGAGCCACTGGAGCGAATCGTCGTGCGCAAGCGCGCCGGCAAGACCGAGGACCGCCTCGATGTTCGCATCGTCGAGATCCTCAGCGACGACGAGCACGACATGGGGGAGGCCGCGGCGCTCGCCAAGGACGGCGTCGAGCGCGACCTGCAGGAGCAGCTCGCCGCGCAACCCCAAGCGCTCGGCGAGGAGCTCCGGCTCGTGCGCCGGGAGTGGCCCACCGACATCGGGCCCGTCGACCTGATGTGCCGCGACACCGAGGACGGCTGGGTCGCAGTCGAGATCAAGCGCATTGCGACGATCGACGCGGTCGAACAGCTCACCCGCTACCTCGAGCGGATCCGCCCGGAGCCCGGGATGGCCGGAGTGCGCGGGGTCCTCGCGGCGCAGAAGGTCGTCAAGCAGGCGCGGACGCTCGCCGAGGCCCGCGGCCTGCGCTGGGTCGAGGTCGATCTTGCTGTCCTGCGGGGAGAGCGCGAGCCCGACCTGACGCTGTTCTCCGGCTGAAACGGACGGTGTCCCATGTGGACACTTGTGCGATCCGAGCGTACACTGCATCGTATGCGCGTGGAAGTCGGAGTGAGAGAGCTGAGGGAGAACCTGTCCGAGTGGCTGGATCGCGCGGCTGCGGGCGAGGAGATCCTCGTCACGGAGCGAGGAAAGCCGAAGGCCGTGCTCGGCGCTGCCGAGTCCGCCTGGGATCGGATGATTCGTGAGGGGCGAATCACTCCTCCGACGGGGAATCCCAAGCCGCTGCCACCGCCGATCAAGTACGACGACGACGGGCCTACGCTGATGGACTACCTGTGGTGGTCGCGGGGGTATATCCCGTGGCCGGGTCCGGCTCCGGAGCCCGGAACGGAAGACGACGAGGCGTGATCGCATACTTCGATGCCTCGGCGCTTTTCAAGCTCCACGTCGACGAACCGGGGTCGGAGGTGGTGCGGGAGCTGTGGGGCAGCGGCGTCGCGCTCGCGACGAGCAGGGTGTCACACGCGGAGCTGGCGTGCTCAATTGCTGCCGCCGTTCGTGCCGGCCGTCACACACGCGGGACGGTCGACCCGGACATCGTCGACGGAAGCTTCCTCCGCCAGCGAACGTACCTCGTCGAGGCAGACCCGGGCGTCATCGACACCGCAGCCGTCGTAGGGGTGCGGCACGGCCTCCGGGGTCTCGACGCGATCCACGTCGCCAGCGCACTCGAGCTCGCCGAGTTCGGCCCCACCCTCGTCTCCTGGGACGAGCGCCAGCGCGCCGCAGCCCGCGCCGAGGGCCTCCCCGTCTATCCGGAGACGATGACCGCAGCCTTGAGGTAGTCGCGCGGGGGGTCGGCGAGCAGCGCCGGCACACCCTCGAGCCCGACCTGGTGCGTGATCAGCCGCTCGAACGGATAGGCGCCGCTGCCGAGGAAGGCGAGGGCCGCGCGCACGTGCCGTGGCGTGTGGTGGAAGGCGCCCTTGAGCGTCACCTCTTCGTAGTGGATGCGGTAGGCGTCGACCTGGATGCGCGCCTCGCGCGGCAGTCCGCCGAATGCGACCACCGTGCCTCCCGGCCGCACGAGCTCGAGCGCGTGGTGCCAGGCCTCCGCGGTGCCCGCGGCCTCGATCACGATGTCGGCGCCTGCCCCGCTGCCAGTCTCGGCGCCGAAGAGCGGGGCGAGCGCCTGCCGCTCCGGCCGCGAGCCCACGCCGACGGGCCAGCCGCCGGCGTCGGCGACGCACGCGCAGAGCATCAGGCCGATCGGCCCGAGCCCGATCACGGCGACGGTGTCGCCGGCCTTCACGCCGGCCGCTTCGACGCCGTGCAGGCAGCACGCGAGCGGCTCGATGATCGCCGCGACCTCCGGCGGCATCCCGGGCGGAACCGGCAGCATGTTCGTGCGGGCGATGTGCGCGGGGACGAGGATGAACTCGGCGTAGGAGCCGTTGAGCAGCGGGAGCAGGTTGGCGCAGAGCGTCTCCTGTCCGCGGCGGCAGGCGTCGCAGGCGCCGCAGGGGGCTGAGTTGGCGGCGACGACACGCCGGCCGGTCGCGACGTCGACTCCGCAGAACTCGTGCCCGAACGCGCTCGGCGGCGGCCCGAGCAGCACGGGGTGGCCGCGCCGGAACGCCTTCAGGTCGGTGCCGTCCGTGAGCGCGACCTCGATCTCGACGAGCACGTCCCCGTCGGCGGTGGGCTCCGGCCGCGGCACGTCCTCGAGCCGCAGGTCGCCGGGCCCGTGGAAGATCAAAGCCTTCACTTGGCGCTCCGGGCGTATGGCCGGGGCGAGGCTTCAGCCTCTCCTCTGGGTTCCGCGCCCGCGCTGCAGTCCGCCGGTTGTCCGGTTTCAGCCGCCCGTCGGAGCTCGACGCTCACGGAACGAGCACCACCTTGAGCACCGCTCCCTCCCTGAACATCCGCAGCCCCTCCTCGAAGCGCTCCAACGGCAGCACGGTCGGCTCAGGCACGGCCAGCGCGGGCAACAGCGCCACCGCCTCCTCCATGAACGCCGGCGTCGACGACCGAGACCCCACCACCGTCAGCTCGCGCCGGTACACGGCAGCCGCGGGAATCGCCCTGGCATCGGCGAAGACGAGCACCGTCCCACCGGGCTCGACTGCATCCACGGCAACCTCGACTCCGCCGGGTGCGCACAGCACCGCCGCGTCCACCGGCCCGTCCGGCGCCACTCCGGTTCGTAACGGGTTCCGGTCGACCGCGAAGACGGTGTCGCCGCGCCGCTCCAGCACCGCCCCGAACAAGCGTCCGATGAAGCCGTTGCCGACGACGAGCACGCGGCCGCGCGGCACGCGCTCCACGCCGCGCAGGACACACGCGAGGGGCTCGATGTAGGTTCCGTGGGCGACGTCGACCGTGTCGGGCAGCTCGACCCAGCCGTTCGCGCGCACCCGCTCGGCGAAGCCGCCGGGGACGATCGTCGGCTCGGGGAACCGCTCGCAGGTCGATGCGTGCCCTGCGAGGCAGCGGCTGCAGGTCCCGCAGCCGGTGTGGTGGATGAGGGCCACGCGACGTCCATCCGCGGTCCGGGCAACGACCTCGTGCCCGAGCACGGCGCCCTCCGGCCACACGCCGATCTTCTCCAGGTCGGACCCGCAGAGCCCGCACGCGAGCACGGTGACGAGCTCGCCGGGCGGCGACGGGTCTGTGATCTCGGAGAGGCAGGGCTCCCCGTCGGAGCCTAGGAGGACGGCGCGCACCGGCGTATCGTAGGGGTGGGGTCGTCGCGAGGAGAGAGGAACGAGATGGCTGTGACGTTGCACCGCTGTCCGGTGATGTGGCCGAAGACCGACAAGCACCCGTGTTACCGCGTCCAGCACGCGCTCGACGAGGCCGGGGCCGAGTACGAGATCGTGAAGGAGCCGCTGCTGCCGCGCGGGCGCCGCAAGGACGTGATCGAGCACACCGGCCAGGCCCACCTGCCGGCGATCGAGCTGGAGGACGGCACCTGGTGGCGCGAGCAGTCGGCCGAGATGGCGAAGGCGATCAGGGCGGGGAAGTTCGGGGTCGCCCGGGGCAGCTGACCGCGGCGGTCGAAGGCGCCACAATGCGCCCGTAGCGGGGCCATAGCTCCGCTGGGAGAGCGCCTGGGGGCAGTGTCATCAGGTTGTTCTGACGGGTGAGGGTAGCCTGGCCACCTCGATGGGGATGAAGGGCTCGAGTCCCCCGGGCGCTGAGCAGGCTGCGGCCCGCTTCAGCGATCTTCCAGCTTCGATCGCCTGCACGGGCTCGCGACGGCCGGCCACTCCGAACCTCTGCAGGCAGCTCATCCGGCACCGGCAGGGTGACTCGGCCAACCCGCGTCCCGGCCCCGCGTGTGACTACTGGGATCCGGAGATGGAGGCCCGCCAGAGCGAGCCTCCATCTCTGACTAGCCGGGTCAGTACGTTCCGATCAAACGCAGGTAACCCACATCTTCACAACGTCGCCTGCGGTCAGGTTGGCGCCGGTGATGCTCGTGACGTTCACGATGTACACGCGGGTTAGCCCGAACCCTGGCCCGATGAAGCTCTCGTTGACTTTCACGTCGTTTCGAAGCAGCTGAAACCCGCCGCTGATCAGCGTGCCGGTGTCACAGACTTTGCCGCCGAATATCCCGTTGTTGTCCCCGGTCGGGAGCGTTAGGACTCGAGACTCTTCGTGTGGTGTGATCGTTGCGTCGGCGCCGGCCGGGCCTGTCGCGCCTTGCGGGCCGACCGGCCCCTGGGCGCCTGTGTCGCCCTTCGGGCCAGCAGGGCCGGATGGCCCTGTAGCACCCGCCGGCCCCTGGGCTCCGGTCGCCCCCGTGTCACCGGCCGGCCCCTGTGGACCTGTGGGGCCTATGGGGCCCTGCGGGCCTGTCAATCCGGTGAGCCCCTGTGGCCCGGCTGGGCCCGTTGCCCCGGCTGGGCCTGTTTGGCTCCAACTCAGCGGCGATTCACTCGGTCTGCAATCGGTTGCCGCGTCGACGACGCGGAGTTGTCCGTTGTTCTTCTGGAAGCAACCCTGGATGGCGCCACCACCCCCTGGAACGGCTAGCGCGATTCCAGCCGTCGCGGCGATCACTGAAGCGGCGGCCACTCCCACGAACAACTTTCGGCGGCTCATGCGTCTCCTCCTACTCAGGCAGTATTGGATCTTCGAGCCAGCCGAAGATCGGTTACCAGGCTAGGGCCCGCCGCAGCCCCAAACCATGGCCCAGATGGGTGAAGCGCTTAGCAAGAACGAGTGAGCATCTGCGGGCGCCGCTGATGTCCGCGTTCACCCTTGCCGGGTGGCATCAGGCAGATGTCTTGGTGGATCGCTGAATGCCCGTGCCGCCACATTGCGCCCTGGGTCGGAGCGGGGTTGTTGGGTGCGGAATCGACGCCGCCGCGCTGGAGGCACGGCGGGCCCAAGACAATCGTCCGCATTTTGCGGAGATTCCTGCTTTGAACTCGTTGACGGTGAGCACCCCGGCGACGTAGGTTGGTCGAGCACCGAGCACGGAGTTCTCGCAGCTGGAGATGGCGCAAGCCGACGAAGGCAACAGAGCCCGGCAGCGAAGTGGCAGGACGTTTCGGCGTCAGGTCAGTTGGCTCCCAGGCCGAGGTGGGAGCAACCGACTCGGTGCGTTTCTGTCTGGACCCAGCAAGCCTCGGGAGGACGGACGGGAGAACACCCCCGCGAACCCGCCTGGCTGAGCGGTTTACATCCTGGCGCACACGCTCTCCTCGGCAGATGCGCCGTCGGGAGGCGACCGGACCGAGTGCGACAAGCGGTGCGGCCCCTCCCTCCCTCTCGCATGCGGAGGTGGGCGGAAGGCGGCACTCGACCTTGCGGGCCGATCCCGCCGGAGCGGGATCGGCCCTATCTGCCCATGTTCAGACCACTTGGCTCAGCAGTACTGCGCGGCGACGCGCCCGGTGCCGGGGTGGGAGGGGTCGGGGGCGTAACCTGCGTTTGTCTGGACAACGACAATATGCGTTGTGTTGCCGGAGATCCGGGTGCCGGATTTCGACGTCGAGCTGGT
>Ga0315278_10002435_pt1 | contig 16550 bp, 7 predicted proteins | sample YL17G06_0_MG_FD_203880 | JGI IMG/M metagenome (GOLD analysis project Ga0315278, IMG submission 203880) | Sediment microbial communities from Yellowstone Lake, YNP, Wyoming, USA - YL17G06_0 | ecosystem: Environmental > Aquatic > Freshwater > Lake > Sediment | place: USA: Wyoming | collected... | reverse complement strand
AGACACTGCCGGCAGGCTTGATCGGTGGCAAACCGCCGTTCGAACTCCAATAGATCGCGGGGATAATCCTCTGGCACCGCTCGGTACACTACCTGTGGGGGTCACTTGAGTCAACTGAATACCCAGTTTCGCAAAAGCTGCGGGGCCGAGAACTTCTCCCGCCTGCGGCGGATCGTGGTCAAGCAGCTCAAGAACGATCTCCGCAGGGTGAACCTGAAGACCCAACGCTACCGCCGCTCGATCGACCGCCAGCACCTGCTCGACATCCTGAGTCGCTCACGGGCCTGCGGCCCACCCATAGGGCATGAAAGGTGAGGTATTCTGATGTGGCGGCGTCGGAAGTGGCCGAACTGCAATGGTGCTTTCAAGCCCGTTCCTGAGTCTGGCCCGGATGTCGATGCGAACCCCAGAATGTCGCCCGGGTCCCAGACGGTCTGGGACCCGGAGCACGCAGAGCAGACTGCTGTCCTGTTCCGACATCTTCCGATGCCGCTTTTGCTCGGAGGGGATTTGCGGTGCAGACGTTCGGAACCACCTGCGCCGAGATCCTCCGCCTGGCCGACTGGCTGACGGGCCTGGGCGTGACCATCGCGGCCATGGAGTCCACCGGCGTCTACTGGAAGCCGCTGTGGAACCTGCTGGAAGATCGCCTGTAATTGATGCTGGTCAATGCTCAGCACATCAAGCGTGTGCCAGGCCGCAAAACCGACGTGAAAGACTGCCAGTGGACTGCCCAACTGCTGGAGCATGGCCTGCTGTCGCCTTCGTTCGTGCCGCCGCGTCCACAACGTGAAGTGCGCGACCTGACGCGCCAACGAACGCAACTCACCGGCGACGGCGGCCGGGTGATCAATCGCATCCAAAAGACGCTGGAGTCGGCCAACCTCAAGATCACCTCGCTGATCACCGACTTGGCTGGGGTGAGCGGCCGCAAAGTGCTGACGGCGCTGGCGTAAGGCAAACGCTCCCCGGCTCAGATGGCCGAACTGGTTGACCGGCGCATGCAGGCCAAAAAGCCGAAGCTGCGCGAGGCCTTGGCTGGCAAAGTGACGGATCACCTCCAATTCATGCTGCGACAATTGCTGGACCAGTTGGACCACCTCGACCGGCCAATCGAGTCATTCGACCAACGGATCGATGAGGTGATGAGCCCTTTGCGGCGCCCAACGGTCCAACGCCTGGACGAGATCCCGGGCTTTGACCAGCGAACCGGCCAAAACGTGCTTGCGGAAATCGGAACCGACATGGGCCGCTTCCCAACGCCCAGCCACCTGGCCTCGTGGGCCGGCCTGTGCCCGGGCAACAACGAGTCGGCCGGCAAACGCAAAAGCGGACGAACCCGCAAGGCCAACCGGTGGCTGAAGGCGGCCTTGACCCAGTCGGCGCGGGGCGCCGGTCGAACGCGTCGCAGCTACTTCAGCGTTCAGCACCGGCGTCTGACCACGCGTCGCGGAGTCAAGCGGGCGTCCATTGCCGTGGCCCACAGCCTGTTGCGAGTTGCGTATCAGTTGATCAAGAATCCTGACCTGGCGTACACCGATCTTGGCACAGCGCACTTTGATCGCAAGCCCAGCATCGAGAGCCAAGTGCAACAAATGATCCGTCGTCTTCAGCAGCTCGGCTGTTAAGTCGAGGTCAAGCACCCCGCTGCATGACTTTCAGAGCAGGCAATAAAACCACTTGCGGTCGCGCTGGAGTGGGATGCAGGCCAAACGCATTTGGCCCTCAAGCCATCAGAACCTTAAGGAAATACTCAAAACTCCACCCGCACTTCTTCCTTTTCATTCGCACGCTCGGCTTTTTCCCGCTGGGATCCTCGTACGCCCGCAGTTTGTTCAGCACCATCCGCCGCAGGGCCTTGCCATCGATGGCGATCCGCTTGCCGCCGCTGCTTGGGTGCAGGGACTGGGCCGAGGCGGCCATGCCCAAGCTCCTTGGGGGCCAGTGGATGGTCGTGGACGCGAGGCCTCGCAACGATTCAGCCCCCAGGGTACCCCCTGCGCCCCAGGGCGAAAGCGCAACGATTTGCTATTAGGCCCAATGCGGTCGCCCTGCCCAATCGGCTCGGAGGGGCTTCCCTTTCTTGTGTTTCAGGTTATATTCGTATTTCATCGGGCTCATGGGTGCCAGCCGGGCTGGCCAACAGGGGTGTGGTTTTTCATGTGGTCGAGAGTACTTTTGTGGAACGCTCAAATGTCGGCTTCGACAGCCTCGTTGCTTTCCGCAACAGTCAGGACGCAGAGGTTTGCGGAACGCTCATCCATGTAACGCGCAACCTGGTCGTGTTCGAGGTGTACAACCCCTACTCGATTGTGCAACTCAGCGAGGTGTTGCGGGATGTGCGAATCATACGCGGAGAAAGAACCATCTACTCCGGGCGGGCGGTCGTCAGCAGCATCGTAGCCACGGGTGTGATGTTGATCGTGTCGGCGACGCTGGTGGACCCATGGTCCGACTTGGCGGGTGCGGTGCCCGGGCGCGCGCTGACTGATGAAGTTCGCGGCTTTGTGCGGGACTGGGAGGCGAGCTACCGCATACGGCCCACATACCAGTTGGCGGTGGGGGGGATCGCGGGTTTCTTCGCGGAGTTGAACCGGTGGCTCAATCACATGGAGACGACGGGCGGCCCTGGGGACTCGCCCCCGCTGCAACAGGAGTTTGCGCTGTCGGTGGAGGCGGGGCTTACCGAGAAGCTGGCAACGCTGTTCGGCACCTTCGAGGCCGAGGCTTCGCAGGTCGGGCCGGACGAGGTGGTCAACCACAAGGCATTCGCTCGCCGGCAGATGCATCCCCTGATGCTGGTGGCGCCGTTCATCTATCGCACGTTCGCCAAGCCGCTGGGCTACGCGGGCGACTACGAGATGGTGAACATGATCGTGCGAGAGCCGCTGGCCGGTCCGAACACGTACGCGCGCATCCTCAACGCCGCGATTCTGCGTTCAAAAGGCGCGCAGGCGCACCGCAACCGCATCGACCGCCTGGTTCAATACCTCAAAGGCGAAGCACAGCGGATGTCTGGGAGTCGTCGTCGGATGTGCGTGCTGAACGTGGGTTGCGGCCCGGCGGTCGAAGTGCAGAGGTTCCTGCGCACAGAGCCACTCTCGGACTCATGTGAGATTCACCTGATGGACTTCAACTCCGAGACGCTTGACTACACCCGCGGGCGGCTGGCGGAGGCGGCCCGCGAAGGGGGTCGCAACGCGGCGATTCTCTATCACCACAAGTCGGTCAACGAGCTGTTGAAGGAGGCGTCGCGGGAGGCGTTGGGCCGCGAGAGCGAGCCCTTTGTGTCGGCGGATCTCGTATACTGCGCCGGCCTATTCGACTATCTGTCGGACAGGATATGCCGGCGTCTGCTGCAGCTTTTTTCGAGTTGGACGCGTCCCGGCGGCCTGGTGGTGGCGACGAACGTTCACCCGAACAATGACGTCCGCTTTTTCATGGAGCATGTGCTGGAGTGGAACCTGATCTACCGCGACGAGAAGCAGATGCTGGAGCTGGGTCCAGAGGGGGGGCTGAAGAGCGTCACGGTGGACGCGACCGGTGCTAATGTGCTCCTGGAGATCCGGAAACCGGCGGCTGCTGAGGAGTTGGCGATGGGTCGATGACGATGAGCGCTGTGACCTCCATCTCCGGGCAGGAGCTTGATGGGCACCTGCTGAGCAAGGCCTATCATGAGGCGGACCGCGACTTCCGCGTCGAACAGGCCAAAGTGGGGTGCATTCTCGTTCTGATCTGCATGCCGCTGGGCAGCAGCCTGGACTGGTTTGTGTACCCGCATCTGTTCTGGCGCATCCTGGTCAACCGTCTGCTGTGCGATGCGGCGGTCGCGCCGATCTTTGCGGTGCTGTACACTTCGTGGGGGCGGCGGTTCATCGGCGTGTGGGGTTTCATCTGGCCGGTGCTGCCCGCCCTGAGCATCTCCTGGATGATCTACATATCGCAGGGCGCGGTGTCACCGTACTACGCGGGCCTGAACCTTGTGATCATCGTCGCGTGCAACCTGATGCCGTACACGCTCTTGGAGGCGCTAGGGGTGTGTCTGGCGACCCTGGCGGCGTACCTTGCAGCGTGCTGGGCGCAGGGCATGCGGCTGAGCGAAGGCCCGGTGACGGGGATGCTCTTCAACAACGTCTACTTCACCTCGCTGACAGCGCTGATCTGCGTGACCTCGTGTCACACGAACACGCGGCGGAGGATGCAGGAGTTCGGCCTGCGCTACGAGGTGGATCTTCGCAACAAGCAGCTCGCCGAGTCGTATGAGCAGCTTTCGCAGCTTGACAAGCTCAAGAGCCAGTTTTTCGCGAACATCAGCCATGAACTGCGTACGCCGCTGACGTTGATCCTGGCGCCTGTGGAGGAGCTGCTCCGCCGTGCCGAGGCGTTTCCGTCGGCGGTGATCGAGCCGCTGCGGATTGTGCGTCAGAACGGCCTTCGGCTGCTGAAGCTGATCACGGACCTGCTGGAGATCGTGCGTCTGGAGGAGGGTCGGCTGGATCTGAAACCCGAGCCTGTGGATCTGGACACGTTTCTAGCGGCGACGGTGGATTCGGTGCGGCATCTGGCGACGCTGAAGGGGCTGGAGCTGCGGGCGGAGGGGCATGGGCCTCTGGTGGTCGACGCGGACCCCGCTCGGCTGGAGAAGATCGCGTTGAACATTCTGACCAATGCTATCAAATTCACGCCGGCCGGGGGTTCGGTGACGACGCGGTGGCGGCGGTCCGACGGGCACGCGGTGGTCGAGTTCAGGGACACGGGGGTCGGCATTGCGGCCGAGGAACTGCCGCACATCTTCGACCGTTTTCGCCAAGCCGACGGCTCCACGACGCGGAAGTACCAGGGCATGGGCATCGGCCTGTCGCTGGCCAGGGAGCTGGTACAACAGCACGGCGGAGCGCTGTCTGCGACAAGCGAGCTGGGCAAAGGGACGACCCTCCGCATGGACCTGCCCTTGTCTCAGTCTCATGCAGCGCCCGAGACGAGCGGCAGGCAAGTTTCCGCCGCGACCGATCCGGTCGCTGCCATCTACCACAGCGCTGATCGCACGGTCGCCATCACGGCCGAATCGGGGCCTGCGGACACTGCCCCGGTGGGTCAAGGGCCGTTTACGGTGCTGGTGGTGGATGACGAGCCGGACATGAGGCGGTTTCTGGTCTCGGTGCTGGCGTCGGATTACCGGGTGTTCCAGGCGGCGGACGGCAAGGCGGGGCTGGACATGATCCGCCAGCACCGGCCGCACCTGGTTTTGCTGGACCTGATGTTGCCGGTGATGGACGGGTTGGATGTGTGTCAGGCCGTCAAGAGTGACGAGCAGACGCGCAACGTGAAGGTGCTGCTGCTGACGGCCCGCACGGACGAGCACTCAAAGATCACCGCGTTGCAGCGTGGCGCCGACGATTTTCTGACGAAGCCTTTCAGTACGACCGAGGTGCGGACGCGGCTGGCCAACCTGCTGTTGAGCGCCCAGTTGGAAGAGAACCTCCGGCAGCAGAACGTGCAGTTGGAGGAGACGCTGGCCCGCTTGAAAGAGACCGAGGTCCAACTGGTGCAAAGCGAGAAGATGAACGCTCTGGGCAAGCTGGCGGCGGGCCTCCTGCACGAAATCCACAACCCTTTGAACTTCACGCTGATGGCGTTGCAGGTGGCCAAGGAGTCGGGGTCCGCGAGCGCGGAGATCGCCGAGACGCTGGACGACATGGAGCAGGGGATGAACCGCATCAGGGACATCATCTCGGATCTGCGGACGTTCGCCTATCCGTCGAAGGACAAACCCGAGGAGAGATTTCAGCTCGATGGGGCGCTGACCACGGCGATGCGGCTGGTTTCGCATGAAACCGACGGCATCCAGGTGAAGTGCGAGAGCGTCGGCCACTGGCGGGTGCTGGGTTCGAAGACGCAGATCATCCAAGTGTTCGTGAACCTGCTGATCAACGCGGCCCAGGCGATGGAGGGCGTTGGCCGCGCGAGAACGCCCGAGATTACCGTGTCCGCCGAGGCGCGCGGCGGGCGGCTGCAGGTGACGGTCCGGGACAACGGGAAAGGCGTCCGGCAGGCGGATCTACCCCGGCTCTTCGAGCCGTTCTTCACCACGAAGGAAGTTGGCCAGGGCATGGGTCTTGGCCTGAGCATCTGCCATACGATTGTCAAGAACCACGGGGGAACCCTCGCCGTGCGAAGCGAAGAGGGCCAGTGGACGGAAGTGTCTTTCGATCTGCCGTATGATGACGGGGCGCCTGTGGCGCCCGCGGCGCAGAGCGGCGTTCCGCCTCATTGGGCATCGACAGGCCCTCAATCAGGAGCGACCCGATCATGAGCACCGGCTATGACTATCGTAAATTTGCTATACTCTTCGTGGACGACGAGGAGCAGGCCCTGAAGTACTTTGCCAAAGCTTTCGAGAAGGACTTTCGCGTCCTGACGGCGGGCAGCGTCGCCGACGCGCAGGTGATTCTGGATCGCGACGGCGACGAGGTGGGCGTGGTGATCACCGACCAGCGCATGCCGGGCAAGACCGGTGTGGACCTCCTGGGGTACCTGCGCCTCAACCTGCCGAACGTCGTCCGGATCCTGACGACCGCGTACTCCGACATCGACAGCGCGATCGACGCGGTCAACTCCGGCGCGCTCTACAAGTACATCGTCAAGCCGTGGAATCTGCGCGATCTGCGCGGCGTGCTGCTGCGGGCAATGGAGTTCTACCTCATTCAGCGCGAACGCAACATGCTCCTCCGACAGAAACTGCACGTCATCCAGCGTCTGATCGTCATCGACCGCGTCCGCAGCCTGGCCGCTCTTGCCGCCGGCCTCTCACACCATATCCGAAACTCCATGATGGCACTGAAGAGTTTCCTGGACCTTGCTCCGGTGAAGCTGCACGAGGAGCTGCCCGATCGATCGACCAAGAGCCCGGAGTTCTGGGAGGATCTGTGGAGGCTGGCCCAGCGCGAGAGCCAGCAGATCCTTCACATGGTCCAGAAAGTCGCCGAGACGGTCGTCTCGCCCAGTTATACGTTCGCCGACGAGGTGGATCTGGAGAGGATCATCCGCAGCGGCGTCGAACAGGGGGTTGAGCGTCTGGGGCACAAAGGCCAGGTTGTCGTCGAGATCGCGCCCGGTTTCCCTCGTGTGAAACTGGACGCGGAGATGGCCCGGCGGCTGTTTTCGATCCTTACCGAGAAGACCATCGCCCTGAACCGATCGGGCGGCACGGTGGTGGTCAAGGCCAAGGCGCCGGTCTCGGTGTGGGGCACGACGGGCGCCCAGATACTCTTCTCTGGCGAAGGTCCCGCCTGGAGCGACGACGATACGGCGTCGCTGTTCACGGCGTTCGCGCCCTCGAAGCGCGATCCTCGCGAGCTCGGTCTGGACCTGCTATCGGCGTTCTTCATCGCCTACCACCACGGAGGGGAGATCTACGTGCATAAGTCGGTGCCGCTGGGTCCGGGTTTTGAGCTGACGCTTCCGTTGAGCCCCGACGCCGTGGATCGCCCGGAGATGCACGAGGGATTCCTCGAGAAGCTCTTCATACGGTTCGATGTGTCGGATGACTATGCCCCTTGAGATGGCTCGGCGTCGGGCTATCCGAAGCGCTGAGCCATGTCGTCGTGCGCTCCGCGCTTCGACCGAGCCAAGCGAGCGGCGCTCAGGCGGGCGTTGATGGTACGGCGCCCTTGGCCGCGGAAAACAGCTAGGCAGCCATGAGCTCGCGTTTTATGCGGTTTGGACAACACAAGGCTTACGGTTGCCGGCGGCCAGAGTACCCAGACAGCCCAGAGTGAACTGGTAATCCCTGCCATGGGGATTTTTGGGGTTGACTTTCGAGCGTGCTCTACAGCAGTATAACGCATTGCTCAACCTGTTGGAATGTTGGGCGGTAGGTAGATGGCCTGTGCCATCCATATCTTGTTTGCAGAGAGGGTTAGGTGCAATCGTGGCTCGTCAGAACAATCGCACGACACGGCGGGGTTCTTCTCGTTTCCATGCCTTGGTCAATCAGCAGGCCGATCGGGTGATGGAAGCCCTGGAAGGGCGCCTGCTGCTGACGGCTAATGACACGGCCCTGGTGGGCGCCATCGCAGCGGCGTTGCGCCCCGATGAGACAGGGCTGTCGGCCAAGCTGGACCGGTTGAGAGATCCGGCGAACATCGAGGGCGTTTCTCCACCCGTCAGCGCTGCGCTGGCCCAGTACAGCGTCAGGTCGCAGCTTGACCCGTTGCTTGAGGAGCTTCATCGCCGCCTGCCCGATCAACCCACGTTCGGGCAGTTGCGTGATGCGCTGGACGCCACGGCCGTTCCCGGCGGCTCCATTCATGTGACGGGGTTTGCGGATGAATCGGACCACCTGGAGATGACGGTGCGGTTTCAGCGACAGGGGGCGACGTTGTCGGCGGAAAGAGCTGAGGGCGTGGTCTCCGCGACGCGGGAGACTCCGGCCATTGACCTGGACTTCACCGCCGACATCGGGGCGTCGCTGGCGGGATCGGGGGCGGAGTTCTACGTCAATACCGACACGAGTCTGCTGCGGCTGAGAGCGACAGACGGGGGGGCATCGGGCTCGGCTGTCGATTCGGGCGAGCCCTTCTGGGAGATGACGGCGAGGTTCGCGCCGCCCGCGACCGATGCCGACGCCGCGGGGCGACTGACGCTCGGCGAGATGGCCGAGGCGAGCATCGACGCGGAAGTGAGCATCCCGCTCGCCGCGCCGGGCGGGCCCCAGTACGCTGCCGACGCACCCATCGCTAACGCCGCGGGCGATCTGCCCTTCGTGGCGGCGCTGATCGCGAAGATGAAGGACATCGTCGGCGCGGTCGACCAGGGCCTCATTGCCGGCGTCAACGCGGTGCATGACAGCGTGTTCCTCAAGCTGGCCAAGGGTCTGCCCCTGGTCGGCAAGAAGCTCGGCCAGGTTGCCAACACGGTCGACGACCTGCTCAAGAGCGTCTCGGGCAAGGTTCACGACGCGTTTGTCGTGCTTAGCGGGCTGGTCACGCCGTCGGCCGACGACCTCCGCAGCGCGCTCTACAACGCTCTTGGCCCGGCGGGGCTGAACGTGATTCCGTCCATTCCCAATGCCGCGGCCCTGCAGGTCAAGTTCGTGGACAGCAACAGCGACGGCAAGGCCGAGGATATTCAACTGCTCAACCTCGACCTGCACGGCTCGCTGTTCAGCGCCACGTTCACGCCGGACTTCGACATCGGCATCCCCTCGCTGCGCCTGGCGGTCAACGGCAAGGTGCAGGTCGCCATGACCTACGACCTCCGCCTGCACTTCGGCGTCGATGCCAACGGGTTCTACATCGACACATCGCCCACAGGGGCCGACCCCGAGGTCGAGCTCAGCCTGAACGTCACGACCCCAGGACTCAGCGCCACGGGGCAATTGGCGTTTCTGCAGCTTACCGCGAAAGACAACCTGGCCAGCCCCACGCAGTTTCAGGCGAGTTTCGGGCTGGATTTCAGCGACGGGCCCGACGCGGACAGCAAGCTGACGCTGCCGAACGAGCTGCCGAGCATGGGCCTGAACGCGGTGATCACCGGCAGCGTCAACGCCAATCTCGATCTGGATCTGAGCTTCGGCGGCAGTGCCCAGTTTCCGCATTTGGGCGCGACGTTCCACCTGGGGTGGAGCTTCAACTCCGCCAAGATCGACAACAGCCCTGGCATTGGCGGCTTCGGCGACCTGCCGGTCGTGGAGTTCAAGGACGTCAAGCTGTACCTCGGGACGTACTTCGGGAAGTTCGTCAGCCCCATCCTTGAGCAGGTTCGCGACGTGCTGGAGCCGCTTGATCCCGTCATCGAGGTGCTCGAGACGCGTATGCCGGTGCTCTCCGACGTCAGTTTTCTACGCGGCTTGTTCGATCAGAACCACGACGGCAAGGTCACGCTGCTCGAAACGGCCGAGACGCTGGTGCCCAGCCCGCTGTTCAAGTTCGTCGATGCCGTCATTTTCGTCCGCGACCTGGTGAACCTGGTGCCCAAGGGAGCGACCGACGACATCGCGATCAACCTTGGCGGGTTCAACCTGGCCGAGAACAGCATCGACGTGCGCTCGCTGACCGACCTGGGCGGGGTGGGCCTGTCGAAGATCAACGCCGGCGACATCGTCGGGCAACTTCAGGGCATCGGCGGCGACATCCTGGCGTTCGTCACGAAGACGGGGGACAAGGTGCTCGGCGGCGAAGCGGGAGACCTCGGCGGCGGGTTGAAGTTCCCGATCCTGGACAACCCCGCCTCCGCTTTCAAGCTGCTGCTGGGTCAGGACGTCAGTCTGTTCACCTTCGACATGCCCGCCCTGAAGTTCGACTTCTCGATGGATAAGTTCTTCCCGATTCTCGGCCCGTTGGGCGTCGAACTGAAGGGCGAGTTCCACGCCAAGGCGGACTTCGCGTTCGGCTACGACACCTACGGGATACGCAAGTTCATCGAAGGCGGCGCGAGCGATCCGGTGCTGATCTTTGATGGTTTCTACATCAGCGACACCGACAAGGCCGATGGGTCCGGAACCAACGATGTGCCCGAGCTGACGCTCAGCGCGGGAATCAGCGCCTACGCGGCCATCAACCTGATCGTCTTCAGCGCCGGGGTGGGCGGAGGAATCTTCGCGGACGTGGGCATGAACCTGCACGATCCCGACGTCGATCCGCAGCATCCGTTCGGCGATGGCAAGGTCCGCCCCTCGGAGATCATCCAGGACCTCAGCCGCGGGCCCATGGGCCTCTTCGACATCGACGGCGCTCTGACGGCCGGCCTGCGCGCGTTCATTAAGATCGGCGTCGATCTGCCGTTTGTCGGCTTTGTCGGCTGGCAGGATACGTTCGATCTTGGGACGGTGACGCTCATCGACTTCAACTACAAGGCCGCCGCCGAGCCGCCCCCGGTGCTGGCGACGCTGCTGGGCGACGGGACGCTGCGCCTGAACATGGGACCGTACGCCCCCGACCGCCTGTCTTACGATCACACCGACGGCGACGAGAACTTCCAGGTCATCCATAAGTCCACTGAGCCGGACGGCAGCGAGACCGTCTTCGTCCAGGCGATGGACTTTGTGCAGGAGTACGCAGGCGTCAGGAGGATCTATGCGGAAGGCGGCGGAGGCTCGCCTTCCACCACGCCGTATCCGCCCGTCCCGCCCAATCAGCGCGTCGTCAACGACACGATCGAGATCAAATCGAACGTCGTTTCGCCGGTTGAGCTCTGGGGCGATTTCAACCCCGCGCTGCATCCCGGCCACGAAGGCGAGTTTGGCGACGACAACATCACCGCCGGCAAAGGCGCTGCGACCATGCACGGCGGCGGCGGGCACGACCAGATGACCCTGCGCGACACGGCCGGCGTTGTTTTTGGCGACAACGGGAACGATACGGTCTTCGGCTCGATCTCCAACGACACGCTGGACGGCGGCGCGGGGGATGACGCGATCTATGGCCTGGACGGCAACGATTGCATCACGGGCGGCGGGGGCAACGACGTCCTCAACGGCGGCACCAACAACGACACCATGGACGGCCAGGATGGCGACGACCGCCTGATCGGCGACGACGGCGACGATCTTCTCCTCGGGGGCATCGGCAACGATATCCTTGAAGGCGAAGGCGGCAACGACAGCCTCGACGGCGGCGCTGGCATCGACATGCTCGTCGGCGACGACGCTACGTTGAACGCCGATGGCACACTCACGATCGGCGTCGGCGGCGGCAACGACACGCTCCAGGGCGGGCCAGACAACGATGCGCTGTACGGGCAGGGGGGGGCGGATTCGCTGATGGGCGGCGATGGCGCGGATTACATCGAAGGCGGCGCCGACGCCGACAGCATCGACGGCGGCGCGGGCGACGACCGCATCATCGGCGGGGCTTCCACTGTGCTAGGCGTGGACGGCAGCGACTCGATCGTGGGCGGTGCCGGGAATGATGTCATTGCTGGCGACGATGCGAGGTTCGGCGAGACCCTTTTCCTTATCGGCGGCGCCGGCAACGACACCATCTCCGCCGGGGCCGGCAACGATTCCGTCTATGGCCAGGACGGGACCGACTCGCTCGCGGGCGACGCCGACAACGATTACATCGAAGGCAACAACGGCAACGACACGCTCGCCGGCGGGGCCGGCAATGACGTGCTGCACGGCAATGTGGGCAACGATTCGATCCTCGGCGCCGACGGCACGGACTCGATCTTCGGCGAGATCGGCGACGATTATCTCCAGGGTGACGCCGGCAGCGATACCGTCTTCGGCGGCGACGGCAACGATAGGATCGTTGGCGGCGGGTCCGTCCTTGGAGCTGACGGCAACGCCGGAGATTCGCTCTCCGGCGATGCGGGCAACGACATCCTCATCGGCGACGACGGCGTCATCGGCTCCGTCACACTCATCGGCGGCGCTGGTCCCGATACCATTTCCGGCGGAGCCGGCGATGACCTGATCTACGCCCAGGGTGGCGATGACGTCCTGTCGGGCGACGACGGCAAGGACACCATCCGCGGCAACGACGGCAACGACTCCATCTCCGGTGGAACGGGCGACGATGACCTCTACGCTGATGGGGGCTTGGATACCGTCCGCGGCAACGACGGGAAAGACCGCATCTGGGGCGGCGACGGCGCCGACTTGCTCTTCGGCGATGCCGGCAATGATGTGATCCGCGGCGACGCGGGCAACGACACCGTCGACGCGGGCGACGGCGCCGACGAAGTCCTCGGCGGCACGGGCGATGACAGCCTCGCGGGCAGCAGCGGCGCCGACACGGTCTACGCCGGCGACGGCAACGATACCGTCTATGGGTATATCAGCGGGGGCGCCAGCGACGACGGGGCGCGGGATCAGGTGTACGGCGAGGGGGGCAACGACCAGCTCTTCGGCGGCGTCGGCAGCGATGTCCTCGACGGCGGCAGCGGCGCGGATACGCTCGCCGGCGGCACGGGCAATGACATTCTCATCGCGGGAACCGGCGTCGGCGATTCGGTCAGCGGCGGCGATGGCAATGACCTGATGATCGGCTCCGACGAAGGCGCTGACACCGATCCCAACTTCCTCGATGCCACCTACTTCGGCGACATCATCGACGGCGGAGCAGGCAACGACACCGTCCTGGCCCTCGGCGGAGCTGACTGCATCCAGGGCGGCGACGGCGATGACTCCATCAACAGCGGCGCGGGTGGCGATTTCGTGCATGGCAACGCCGGCAACGACTGGATCTTCGCGGGCGTCGGCCTCGGTGAATCCGTCTACGGCGACGGCGGCAGCGACACCATCTACGGTTCCGACACCGGCAACGACACCCTCTCCGGCGGCGATGACAACGATCGGGTTTATGGCCAGGGCGGCAATGACTCCATCACGGGCGACGCCGGCGACGATTACCTCGATGGCGGCAATGGCACGGATACCGTGGTCGGTGGGGTCGGCAACGATGAGATCCTCGGCGCCGGCGGCGCGGGCGACAGCCTCGACGGCGGCGATGGCAACGATATTATCCGTGGCTCCGACGACGGTGCCGATATCATCGTCGGCGGACCCGGCCGCGATCGCATCTACAGCAATGGCGGCAACGACGCCATCTCCGGCGGGCCCGACAACGACACCGTCGACGGCGGGACCGGCGACGATCTGATCTCCGGCGACGCGGGGGCCGATCTGCTCATCGGCGGCATCCAGAGCGATACCATTTACGGTCAGAACGCCGCCGGCACCGGCGAAGACAACGCCGTCGATTATCTCTATGGCGACCTTGGCACCAACGGCAACGAGGCCGGCAGCGGCAACGATGTGCTCTCCGGCCAGGGCGGCAATGATCTGCTTTACGGAGAAGGCGGCAGCGACTCGATCTCGAGCCACGCCGGCGATCTGGTCAGCTATCCCGGCACGACTCCGGATGCTTACGTCAAGCTTCCGGCCACTGCAGCGCCGCCGCTGAATATCGTCAAGGGGTTGGGCTTCGCGAATGCAAATCTCCCCGCGGGCGCTGACTATCGCGGCCGCTGGAGCGAGCTGGCCAGCAGCGCACATGGCCTTGGCGTCAGCGCCAGCGGCGCGCTGGCTCTCGAGCCGGCGGTCGTTGCGGGAGCCGGCGGCGTGCATTACGTCGCCTGGGCCGACGCGCGCAATGGCAACTACGAAATCTACGTTGCCAGGTACACCCAGGGCGCCGGCTGGTCGCAGCTTGCCGGCAGCGCCCAGGATGGCGCGATCAGCAGCACCACCACGTCGTCGCGCCGGCCTGCGATCACTCTTGACGCCGGCGGCAACCCGATCGTCGCCTGGACCGAATTCACGGGCACAACCAGCGACATCCGCGCCCTTCGCTATGACCCGGCAGCCAGCGGCGGGCTGGGCGGATGGGTGGCACTGGGCACCTCCAACACCGGCGGCGCCATCAGTGCCACCGGGACCGCCGACAACGCGGCGGTCGTCCTGACGGGTGCCGGCCCCGTGGTCGCGTGGCTCAACAGCCCGGCGGGCGTGAGCAATGTCTACATCAAGCGATTCGCCGCCGGCGCATGGTCGGAACTTGCGGCCGGTTCGGCCAGCGGCCTGGGCGTCTCCAACGCCGCCGCCGGCATCAACGATGTGGCCCTGGCTTCCGATGGCACCAAGGTGGCCGTTGCGTGGACGCAGGCTGTCGCCGGTGTTAAGCAAGTCTACATGAAGGAATACGCCGGCGCCGCATTCGGCGAAATCGCGGGATCGGCGTCCGCCGGAGGGGTAAGCAATACAACTGGCGATAGTTCCTCACCGACGCTGGCGTACTTCGGCGGTTCCCTCTTTGCCGCGTGGAGCGATATGACCAGCGGCTTCGCGGAGATCTACGCCGTCCGATACGCCGCGGGGGCGCGCAATGTCATTGCCACGAGTGGCGGCGGCGTCTCCAACACGGGCGGCAGCGCCGCTCAACCCAGCCTGGCCGCCAATGGCCCCGCACTCTATCTGACCTGGGCCGACGACACCACCCAGTCACGCGTCAACAGCGACATCGCCATCTATGTCCGCAAGTGGAACGGCGCCGCCTTTGTTGAGGATCTTCCGGACGACGCTTCCTACAACGGCATCAGCTTCACGGGCGGCTCGTTGCGGTCGCTTGACCTGGCTGTGAATCCCACCGGCCAGCCCTTCGTTGTCTGGAGCGATCAGGCCTTCTACACCCCCCAGACTTACGACCGCGGCAACACCTTCGCCATCACCGGCACCGTCTACGCCGCCGGCGGAGGCGTCACCATCCAGAGCATCCTCGATGCCAACGACCTCAACGCGGGCGACGTCATCGTGCTCAACGGCACAAGCCCCGGCTTCACCGTGGTTGCCCAGGACTCCGGCGTGCTCATCCGCGCTCTTCCGGGCTCGTCGATTACCAGCGACATCACCATCAACCAGGCCAGCGATGTGGTCCTCCAGGGTCTGAACGTCGCCGGCAGCATCACGGTTGCCCAAAGCCCGCGATTCACACTGCGCGAGAGCAGTCTGGGCGCCTTGACGCTCGACGGTTCCAACGATGCTCAGATCGCCGACAACGCGCTCAATGCGGCCACGGCGCTCACTCTCACGGGCGCCTCGGCTAACGCCGTCATCGAGCACAACACCATCACAGGTTCCGCCACCGGTGTCTCGTTCAGCGGTGCCGGCGCATCGAATGTCATGCTCCGCGACAACGCCATCACCGCGCCGACCGGCATGTCGATCGCCTCCGCCTCCGGCGGCACCATCCGTGCGAACAACATCACCGCTACGACAACGGGCCTGAGCATCGCCGCTGCATTTACCGGCTCCATCGACGCCAACGACATCCACGGCGCGGCGGTCGGCGTCGCCTACAGCGCGGCGGCAACTCTCGGCGGCAACCGCATCCACAACACCACCACCGGCGTCGTTGCCACCGTCGCGGGCTCCGTCAATGGCTTCGGGTTCGTCGGCACCGCATCCCCCAATGAGATCTACGCCAACGCCACCGGCGTCCAGCTCAACGCCGCCCAGATGCAGAACCAGCACGTCCACGACAACACCACCGTCGGCGTCGCCGGCTCCGGCATCCTCGGCGGCACGGACATGAGCCTCGCCAACCTCATCGAGAACAACCCCACCGGCGTCAGCCTGACCGGGACCATCCAGTACAACCGCATCGCCCGCAACGCCATCGGCATCAACGCCAACTCCTCGAACAAGGTCCTCCACAACCAGATCTACCGGAATACTGCGACCGCCCTGCTCATCAATGCCGACAACGACGTTCGCGTAATGAACAACACCTTCTACGCGCCCCAGGGCGACAACATCCGCATCCAGGGCGGCTCCTCTAACATTGAGCTGCGCAATAATATTCTGTGGGCGGAGAGCGGCTATGACGTCTACGTCGCTAACGACAGCCAAGCGGCGTTCTTCAGCGACTACAACGACCTGCACATCAGCAACACCGGCAGGATCTTCTACTGGACCAAAGATTTCACTGACATCCTCGACCTTCAGGCGGACGTGGCCGCGTTCGATCTCCATTCCATCGGCACAACCGTTGTGAATCCCGACTGGTCCGAGCCGCGGTTCTACAACAAAGCGTGGGACGATTACC
>Ga0315278_10002434_pt1 | contig 16551 bp, 18 predicted proteins | sample YL17G06_0_MG_FD_203880 | JGI IMG/M metagenome (GOLD analysis project Ga0315278, IMG submission 203880) | Sediment microbial communities from Yellowstone Lake, YNP, Wyoming, USA - YL17G06_0 | ecosystem: Environmental > Aquatic > Freshwater > Lake > Sediment | place: USA: Wyoming | collected... | reverse complement strand
CTCGTCCTGGATCCCAGTTCGGACTTCTTCAAGTACCTGAAGAATCCCGGTGGGCCGCGCAGCACACCCGCCGGCAAGTAGGCGATGGGGGGCACGTTGCTCATGGCGCTCGGGCTGATGCTCGTGCTCGAGGGCCTGCTCCCGTTCCTCTCTCCGGCCGCGTGGCGCGACATGTTCCGCCGGCTCATGGCGATTACCGACGGCCAGCTGCGCTTCGCCGGCCTCGCGTCGATGCTCGCCGGCCTCGCGCTCGTCGCGCTGGCGCGCTAGCGCCGGGCGCTCCCGCACCGCAGCTTCCCATGCGCAAGTGGCTGCTTCCGGAGTTCGTCGAGGACGTTCTTCCGGACGAAGCGAGCGCCATCGAGTCGGCGCGCGCGCGCCTGCTCGAGGTGTTCCGCGTGCACGGCTACGAGCTGGTCATGCCGCCGATGCTCGAGTACATCGATTCGTTGCTGACCGGCACCGGGCGTGATCTCGATCTGCGCACGTTCAAGCTCATCGACCAGCTCTCGGGCAGGACCATGGGCCTACGCGCCGACATGACGCCGCAGGTTGCGCGCATCGACGCGCACCTGCTGAACCGTGAAGGCGTCGCGCGGCTGTGCTACTGCGGGACCGTGCTGCACACCCGTCCGCGTGGACTGACCGCGACGCGCGAACCGCTCCAGATCGGCGCCGAGATCTACGGCCACGCCGGCATCGAGAGCGACGTGGAGATCCAGAAACTGCTGCGCGCGGCACTCGCGGCTTGCCGCGTATCGGACGTCCGGCTGGACGTCGGCCACGTGGCGGTCTTCCGTGCGATCGCGCGCCGGGGCAGTGTGACCCCGGAGCTCGAGTCGGAGCTGCTCGAGGCGCTGCTCGCGAAGGACCGGCCCGGGATCGGAACGCTCAGCGAGCCGCTCGATGGACCGACCCGCGAAGCGCTGCGCACGCTGCCCGACCTGTACGGCGGACCGGACGTGCTCGACGTGGCGACGCTGCGGCTGCCTGCCTATCCTGAGATCGATGCCGCGCTGGGTGAACTGCGCGCGCTCGTGCAGACGAACGGGATTGCGATGAGCATCGACCTCGCGGACCTCCGCGGCTACCATTACCACAGCGGTGTGGTGTTCGCGGCATACAGCGAGCGGCTGCCGAGCGCGATCGCGCTCGGGGGCCGTTACGACGAGGTCGGCAAGGCGTTCGGGCGCGCGCGCCCAGCAACGGGTTTCTCGATGGACCTGCGCGAGATCGCCCGGGTCGCGCCGCGGGCGCAGCGGCTGGGGGCGATCCTCGCACCGCATGCGGAGGATGAAGCGTTGCGTTCCGCCGTCGATGCGCTCCGCGACCAGGGGGAGGTCGTGATCATCGATCTTCCGGGACACGAGTCGGCGCGCGCCGAGCTCGGATGCAACCGCCGGCTCGTCCGGCGCGGAAAGAAATGGGAGATCGAAGCGCACTAGCCGCGCGAGCGGCGGGCGCGAGCGTCCGGATGGCCAGGAACGTCGTCGTTATCGGCACCCAGTGGGGAGACGAGGGCAAGGGCAAGGTCGTCGATTGGCTGACCGACCATGCCCAGGGCGTGGTGCGGTTCCAGGGTGGCCACAACGCCGGCCACACGCTCGTCATCGGCGGGCGGAAGACCGTGCTGCACCTGATCCCCTCGGGAATCCTGCACCAGGGCGTGACCTGCTACGTCGGCAACGGCGTGGTGCTCTCGCCGCACGCCCTGCTCGCCGAGATGGACGAGCTCACTGCCGCCGGCGTCGATCTGGACGGCCGCGTGCGCATCTCCGAGGCCTGCCCGTTGATCCTGCCGTACCACGCCGCGCTCGACGTGGCGCGCGAGGCGGCGCGCGGCGCGGGGAAGATCGGCACGACCGGCCGGGGGATCGGCCCCGCGTACGAGGACAAGGTCGCGCGCCGCGCGATCCGGCTTCAGGATCTGCTGGTACCCGCGCGTTTTACGGCGAAGCTTGAGGAGCTGCTCGACTACCACAACTTCGTGCTCACGAAGTACCTGAACGCTGCGCCGGTCGACCTGGCGCGCACGCGCGACGAGGCGCTCATGTTGGCGCCCCGGCTCGCGCCGCTGGTGACCGATGTTCCGCGCGCACTGTACGAGGCGCACCGCGCCGGAAAGAACCTGTTGTTCGAGGGCGCCCAGGGAAGTCTCCTCGACGTCGACCATGGAACCTACCCATACGTTACCTCGAGCAACTGCGTCGCAGGCGCCGCGGCGGCGGGCGCCGGCGTGGGCCCGCAGATGCTGCATTACGTCCTCGGGATCACGAAGGCGTACACGACGCGCGTGGGGTCCGGGCCATTCCCAACCGAGCTGGAGAACGACACCGGCGAGCGGCTGCGCTCGCGCGGCAACGAGTTTGGTGCGACGACCGGCCGCCCGCGCCGCTGCGGCTGGTTCGATGCCGCGGCGCTCAAGCGCTCGATCCAGATCAATGGCGTCTCGGGGCTGTGCGTTACCAAGCTCGACGTGCTGGACGGCATGGACGAGCTGAAGGTGTGCGTCGGCTACAAGATCGAGGGGCAGTTCAGCGACCTGCTGCCCGCCGGCGCCGACGATACGGCGCGCTGCGAGCCGGTCTACGAGGACCTGCCCGGCTGGAGCGAGAGTACGGTCGGGGTGCAGCGCCTCGAAGATCTGCCGCGCAACGCGCGCGCCTATCTCGATCGCATCGAGGCGATCTGCAGCGTCGCCATCGACATGATTTCGACCGGCCCGGACCGTTCGGAGACGATAGTCCGGCGCCATCCGTTCCACTAACAGGATGATGCAAAATGGGCGCGCGAGCACGGGAGTGACCGGTTCGTGATCAGCGCGGCGGGGCAACTTGTTAGTTGTGCGCGGCGCAATGCGATTCGTGCGCGCGCAAATCAGATGCTGGACGCCTCGTCGAGGTGTTCGGCATCAAGTTACTGAGGACGAAACAGGCGCGAGAAAGATGGCAGGAGATCTCTACGTCAGCTGGTCCGATTATCACAAGACGATCGAGCGACTTGCGGCGCAGGTGCACGAATCGGGATGGAAGTTCAACCAGATCGTGTGCATCGCGCGCGGCGGCCTGCGGGTCGGAGACGTGATGTCGCGCATCTTCAAGCTGCCGCTCGCGATCATTTTCACCAGCTCGTACACCGGCGAGGCGGGGACGCACCGCGGCGAGCTCACGGTGTCGAAGCACATGTCGATGACGACCGAGGGCATCGGCGAGCGGGTGCTGCTCGTCGACGACTTGGTCGACTCGGGCGTCACACTGGACGCGGTGAAGCGGCACATCATGGAGGCGCACCCGGCGGTAAGGGTAATCCGTACCGCGGTGCTCTGGTACAAACAGTGCTCGAGATACAAGCCCGACTACCACGTCGAGTATCTCGCCGAGAACCCCTGGATCCACCAGCCGTTCGAGCCCTACGACCTGATGAGCGCCGACGATCTGCGCACGCGCATCGCGTGAGCGCGCACGCGGGGAGAACGCGGGGAGGTGCAGCCGGAGTTCCGGGCGCCGCCGCCCACGGCGCGGGCTACGTCGTCAGGAGGAGAGGGGTCGGTGGTGCCGAGGAAGGGACTCGAACCCCCACAGTGTTGCCACCGCTAGGACCTGAACCTAGTGCGTCTACCAATTTCGCCACCTCGGCACGCGGCGCGAATTCTAATTCAATCACCGGCAGGGTTCAATGAACGCGAAGCGTAAAGAGGCACCGGTACCGCAATCCGGCAAGCGCGCGGGTCGCCGTGCTGCGGACCCGTTCTACGCCCGCGAAGCGAGCCGTTATGCCGAGCCGCTGCCGAGCCGCGAGTTTATCCTGCAGGCGCTCGAGGCGGAGGCGGTCCCGGTCGACGAGCGCGAGCTCGCGAAACTCGTCGGCGTGAAGGGGCAGAAAGCCGAGGGGTTCACGCGGCGCCTCGCCGCGATGGAGCGCGACGGGCAGATCCTGCGTAACCGCAAGGGTGCGATCCTCGTTGCGCAGAAGGTCGACGTCGTGCGCGGCCGCGTCGAGGCGCACCCGGACGGCTACGGCTTCCTGGCCCCTGACGAGGGCTCGGGCGATCTCTACCTCCCGCCAGGCGAGATGAAGCAGGTCATGCACGGCGATCGGGTGCTCGCTCAGCCGTCGGGCTACGACCGGCGCGGGCGCCGGGAGGCGCGGATCGTCGAAGTAGTGGAGCGCGCACGCTCCCGCATCGTCGGCCGGCTGCACATTGAGCACGGCGTCGCGTTTGTCTCCGCCGCCGATCGGCGAATCCAGCACAACCTCCTGATCGAGCCCGGCGCGACGGCTGGTGCCAAATCGGGCCAGGTGGTCACCGCAGAGATCGTCGTCCAGCCAGGCCGGCAGACGCAACCGATCGGGCGCGTGGTCGAGGTGCTCGGGGCGCACGACGACCCGGGCATGGAGATCGAGATCGCGCTGCGCAAGCACGATCTGCCGTTCGAGTTCCCGCCCGAGGCGACGCGGCTCGCCGCGCGCCTCCCGCATACGGTGCGGCCGGCGGACTGTGCGGGCCGCACCGACTTGCGCGGGGTGCCGTTTGTGACGATCGACGGCGAGACCGCGAAGGACTTTGACGACGCGGTGTTCTGCGAGAAGGAAGGGCGGGGCTTCCGGCTACGCGTGGCGATCGCGGATGTCGGCTACTACGTGCAGCCGAACGACGCGCTCGACCTGGAGGCGCGCAATCGCGGCAATTCAGTGTACTTTCCGCGCCGCGTGATCCCGATGCTGCCGGAGAAGATTTCAAACGAATTGTGCTCGCTCAACCCCGACGCGGACCGCCTTGTAATGGTGTGCGACATGAGCGTCTCGCCGCGCGGAGAGGTCGGACGCTACGAGTTCTATGCCGCGGTGATCCGCTCGCGGGCGCGTCTCACCTACACCCAAGTCGATCGCGCGCTCTACGCGAAGCCGGCCGACGTCGCGGGGGCCGTCGCGCCGCTCGTCAGTCACCTCGAATCGCTGGATCAGGTATTCCGCGCGCTGCTGACAGCGCGCGCGCAGCGCGGCGCGATCGACTTCGAGACGCTCGAAACGGTGCTCGAGTTCGATGCGCGCGGCAAGATCACGCGGATCGTGCCCGCGCCGCGCAACGACGCCCACCGGCTAATCGAGGAATGCATGCTTGCCGCCAACGTATGCGCTTCGGATTTCCTGAAGAGCCGCGAGCACAAGGCGCTGTACCGCGTCCACGAGGGTCCGACGCCCGAGAAGCTCGAGGCCCTGCGCGAGTTCCTGAAAAGCTTCGGCCTGAATCTGGGCGGCGGCGACGAGCCGCACGCGAAGGAGTACGCAAAGCTGTTGGCGCAGGTGAAGAAGCGCCCGGACGTCCAGCTCCTCCAGACCGTGCTGCTGCGTTCGCTGCGGCAGGCGCTGTACAGCCCGGAGAACGTCGGCCACTTCGGGCTCGCCTACGAGTCGTACACGCACTTCACGTCGCCCATCCGGCGCTATCCCGACCTCGTGATCCACCGTGCGATCAAGGCTGCGCTCGCCGCTGAGACCTACGCGCCCGGCAAGTGGAGCGAGCTCGGCATTCACTGCTCGATGACCGAGCGACGCGCGGACGAGGCGACCCGGGACGTCCAGACCTGGCTCAAGTGCTACTACATGCGCGATCGCGTCGGCGAGGAGTTCGAGGGCAGCATCAGTGCGGTCACGGGCTTCGGAATCTTCGTGGCCCTCGACGAGGTGTACGTCGAGGGGCTGGCACACATCTCCGAGCTCGGCAGCGACTATTTTCACTTCGATCCCGTCCACCACGCGCTGCGCGGCGAGCGCACCGGCAAGACCTTTCGCCTGGCCGACCGAGTGCGCGTGCGCGTCGTGCGCGTGGACCTGGAACTCGGTCGCATCGACTTCGTGCCTGCATGAAGGAGGCGCGGGTCCTGATCGGCTTCCATGCGGTGCTCGCCCGGCTGCGCACGAATCCCGCCTCGATGGTCGAGATCCTGGTCGACGAGAGCCGGCACGACGCCCGGCTCGCCGACGTGGTGCGGGTCGCCGAGACGGCCGGCGTGCGCGTGATACGCGTGCCCGGCAAGCGTCTCGACGGGTTCTACGGCGGCGGACGCCACCAGGGCATCGTGGCGCGAGCGACGGGGCGCGACGAGCAGGCCTCCCTGGAGGAGGTGCTCGAACGCCTGCGGGAGCCTGCACTCCTGCTCGTCCTCGACGGCGTCACCGATCCGCACAACCTCGGCGCCTGCCTGCGCGTGGCCGACGCGGCCGGCGCGCATGCGGTGATCGTTCCAAAGGACCGCAGCGCGGGGCTTTCGCCGACCGTAACCAAGGTGGCGAGCGGTGCGACCGAGACCGTGCCGTTCCTTGCGGCCACGAACCTTGCGCGCACGCTCGACGCGCTCAAGGAGCGGGGAATCTGGGTCGTCGGGGCGGCCGAGGCGGCGGCGGGGGACCTCTACGGAACCGACCTCCCCGAGGCGATCGCCTGGGTGCTGGGGTCCGAAGGTGAGGGGCTGCGGCGTCTCACGCGCGAGCATTGCGACCTGCTGGTCCGGATCCCGATGCACGGCGCAGTTGAGAGCCTGAACGTCTCGGTGGCAGCCGGGCTTTGCCTGTACGAGTCCCGCCGCCGGCGTCAGAACGCCGCTTCGCCGGCAAGTCGTTGATTCGCCTTGCCCGGGCCCGTCGAACGCCGCTATAATGCGCGGCTTTCCGGGCGCCTAGCCCGGTATTCCTTGCCGCACCGGTTGCGCATGCCGGGAGGCTGAACCTCGGGGCCGTAACCCGCGTCCCGATCACCCACAAGGAGACCGCATGCGGCACTACGAAGTCGTTTTCATCGTCCATCCGGACCAGAGCGAGCAGGTGCCCGCCATGGTCGAGCGCTACCGCAACACCGTCGGCGCACGCCAGGGCAAGGTCCACCGTCTCGAGGACTGGGGCCGCCGCCAGCTCGCGTACCCGATCGAGAAAATCCACAAAGCGCACTACGTGCTCATGAACATCGAGTGCGACAACGAAACGCTCAACGAGCTCGAGCACTCGTACAAGTTCAACGACGCGGTGCTGCGTCACCTCATCGTGAAGATGAAGGGACCGGTCACGGCGCCCTCGCCGATGATGAAGGAGGAGAAGTCGAAATCCCTGCTCGGCCAGGAGGGAAGCAGGGAAGCCGCCAAGCCCGAAGCCGTCAAGCCCGAAGCCGTCAAGCCCGAAGCCGCCAAGCCCGAAGCCGCCAGGCCCGAAGCCGACAAGCCCGCCGAGGCGCCGGCCTGACGCAGGCGCGATTGGATCCCGGCAACCGACTGGTACTCGCTGGTACATTGGCCGCGCGTGACGTGCTCCGCTACACCCCCGCGGGGGTTCCCATCGTGAGCTTTCAGGTGGCGCACGCGTCACGGCACGACGAAGCCGGCGCCGCGCGCGAAGTCGAGATGGAGATGGCCTGCGTGGCGGTCGAGGAGCTGGCCCGGCTGATCGCCGCGGCGCCCCTGGGTGCCGCGGTGGTGACCGCGGGCTTCCTCGCCCACAAGGGCAAGTCGAGCCGCAAGCTGGTGCTGCACGTAACCGAATTGGAATTCAAAGAAGGAGATCGAGATGCCTCCTCCCAGTAGAGGACGTAGCGGCGGCCGCGGTGGCCGCAATGCAAAGAAGGACGCGAAGGGCCGCGAGCGCGGCGGGTCGCGCCAGCTGTTCAAGCGGCGGAAGTTCTGCCGGTTTACCGCCGAGAAGATCGCGTGGATCGACTACAAGGACGTCGATCTGCTCAAGGATTTCGTCGGTGAGAACGGCAAGATCATCCCGGCGCGCATCACCGGAACCAAGACCGGCTATCAGCGCCAGCTGTCGGACGCGATCAAGCGCGCGCGCTTCCTCGCGCTCCTGCCGTACACCGACCTCCACGGGGGGCGCTAGATCATGCAGGTCATCCTTCTCGAGAAGGTCGCCAACCTGGGCGGGCTCGGTGACGTTGTCAGGGTGAAGGACGGCTTCGCGCGCAACTTCCTGATCCCGCAGGGCAAGGCCAAGCGCGCGACGCCGGAGAACCGGGCGGAGTTCGAGACTCGCCGCGGCGACCTGGAGAAGATCCAGGCCGATGCGCTCGCCGCAGCGCAGGAGCGCGGCGGGAAGATCGACGGCGTCACGGTCCAGATCACGCGCAAGGCCGGGGTCGACGGCCGGCTGTTCGGCTCGGTCACGACGCTCGACATCGCCGAAGCGCTGGAGGGCCTCGGCCACGAGATCGAGCGCGCCGCGATTCGGTTGCCCCAAGGGCCACTCAAGGCGATCGGCGACTACGACCTCGCGCTCGCGCTGCATAGCGACTTCGTCGTGCACATCAAGGTCTCTGTGCTCGGCGAGACTTGAGGAACCCGCGGAACCCGCTGCGCGGGTAGGAATTCACCGGGGGCCGCGATGCGGCCCCCGTCCTTTTGCAGGGTAGAATTTGCGGCCATGGCGCAGCCCGTCACCCAGAGTCCGATCCCGGCTGCAGCCGACACCCAGCTCGTCAGCCTGAAGGTTCCACCGCACTCGATCGAGGCCGAGCAGTCCGTCCTCGGCGGGCTGCTGCTCGACAACGGCGCGTGGGACCGCATTGGCGACACGATCGCCGTCGGTGATTTCTACCGCGACGATCACCGGCGCATCTTCCGGCACATCGCGAAGCTCGTCGAACAGGGCAAGCCGGCCGACGTCGTCACGGTCGCCGAGTCGATCGAGTCAAGCGAGGACAAGGAGAGGACGGGCGGGCTCGCCTACCTGGGAAGCCTCGCGCAGAATACGCCGTCGGCGCACAACATCCGCCGCTACGCCGAAATCGTGCGCGAGCGCGCGATCATGCGGCATCTGGTCGCGGTCGGCAACGAGATCGCCGACAGCGCGTTCAGCCCGGCCGGCAAGGAGGTCGGGCAGCTGCTCGACGAGGCCGAGTCGAAGGTGTTCCAGATCGCGGAGGCGCGCGCCCGCACCGGCGGCGGCTTCCACGACATCCATCAGCTCCTCTCGCAGGTCATGGAGCGAGTCGATTTCCTCTACAGCCGCGACAACCCGAGTGATGTCACCGGCGTGCCGACCGGCTACCGCGACCTCGACTCGATGACCTCCGGGCTGCAAGAGGGCGACCTCGTGATCATCGCCGGCCGACCGAGCATGGGCAAGACCGCGTTCGCGCTGAACATCGGCGAACACGTCGCGGTGCACGAAAAGCGTCCGGTCGCGGTGTTCAGCATGGAAATGTCGGGCACGCAGCTCGCGGCGCGCATGCTCGGCTCGTTGGCGCGCATCGACCAGCACAAGCTGCGCACCGGCCGGCTCTCGGACGAGGACTGGAACCGGCTCGCCGACGGGCTGGGCAAGCTGCACGACGCGCCGATCCATATCGACGAGACCGGTTCGCTCAACCCGCTGGAGCTGCGGTCGCGCGCACGCCGCCTCGCGCGGCAGTACGGCAAGCTCGGGCTCATCGTCGTCGATTACCTGCAGCTGATGGTCACCGGCGGCCGGCGCGACGAGAACCGCGCGACCGAGATCTCGGAGATCTCGCGCTCGCTCAAGGCACTCGCGAAGGAGCTCTCGGTTCCGGTGCTGGCGCTCTCCCAGCTGAACCGCGGTGTCGAGAGCCGCAACGACAAGCGCCCGCTGATGTCGGACCTGCGCGAGTCGGGCGCGCTCGAGCAGGACGCCGACTTGATCCTGTTCATCTACCGCGACGAGGTCTACAACCGCGACACCGGCGAGAAGGGGAAAGCCGAGATCATCATCGGCAAGCAGCGCAACGGCCCGATCGGCACGGTCAACCTCACCTTCCTCGGCCAGTACACCCGGTTCGAGAACTACGCCTCGCCAAGCGGGTTCTGACGCCCGGGCGCGCCTCGCCTCCCGCCGCTCTCCTACAGCGCTTCCGCCGCGTGGTCCGCGAGCCGCGAGCGCTCGCCGCGCTGCAGGGTCACGTGTCCGGAGTGTGACCAGCCCTTGAAGCGGTCCACGACGTAGGTCAGGCCGGAGCTCCCTTCGGTCAGATACGGCGTGTCGATCTGCGCGATGTTGCCGAGGCAGACGACCTTGGTCCCGGGCCCCGCACGCGTGATCAGCGTCTTCATCTGCTTCGGCGTCAGGTTCTGTGCCTCGTCGATGATCAGGTACTTGTGGATGAAGGTGCGTCCGCGCATGAAGTTGAGGGACTTGATCTTGATGCGCGAGCGGATCAGGTCGCGCGTCGCCGCCCGGCCCCATTCCCCGGCCTCGTCATCGGTGCTGTTGAGGACGTCCAGGTTGTCCTCGAGCGCGCCCATCCACGGCCCCATCTTCTCCTCCTCCGTGCCGGGCAGGAAGCCGATGTCCTCGCCGAGCGGGACCGTCACGCGCGTCATGATGATCTCGCTGTAGTGCTTCACCTCGAGGGTCTGCATCAGCCCGGACGCGAGCGTGAGGAGCGTCTTGCCGGTGCCCGCCTGCCCGAGCAGCGTCACGAAGTCGATGTCGGGGCTCATCAGCAGGTTGAGCGCGAAGTTCTGCTCGCGGTTGCGCGCGGTGATGCCCCAAACTGCGTTCTTCCCGTGCGTGTAATCGCGCAGGGTCTCGAGCACCGCGCTGCGGCCGTGCACCTCCTTCACCATTGCGTGCAGGGGGCGCTCGCCTTCCTGGTAGACGAACTCGTTGAGCAGGAGCTCCTGGCACAGCGGGCCGCGGATGCGGTAGTAGGTCCGGCCATCCTTCTTCCAGGACTCGATGTCCTTGCCGTGCTGATCCCAGAACTCGGACGGTAGCTCGCGCGTGCCGGTGTAGAGGACGTCGGTGTCCTCGAGCACCTTGTCGTTGTAGTAGTCCTCCGCGGCCAGCCCGAGCGCATGCGCCTTGATGCGCATGTTGATGTCCTTGGACACCAGGATCACGTCGCGACCCGTCTCGCGTTCGGCGAGCGCGGTCACGACGCCGAGGATCTGGTTGTCGACCTTCCCGGTCGCGAGGCTCGTCGGCAGATGGCCGCTCATCACCTCGGTCTGGAGGAAGAGCCGCCCGGTCGCGATGTCGGCGTCGTGCCGCGCAATCGGGATCCCGGACGCGATCTTGCCGGTGGCCCGGCTGACGATGTCGTCGAGGAAGCGGCTCGCCTGGCGGGCGTTGCGCGCGACCTCGGAGAGGCCCCGCTTGTTGTTGTCGAGCTCCTCGAGCGTCTGCATCGGCAGGAAGATGTCGTGCTCCTCGAACCGGAAGAGGCTCGTCGGGTCGTGCATCAGCACGTTGGTGTCGAGGACGAAGCACTTGGTGAAGGCGGATCGCGTCTTCTCGCGCGGCCTCTTGGCGGGCGCCCGCTGGGCGCCGTGGGCGGGGACGTTGCGGAGATGGGGCTCAGAGTGTCTGGACAAAATCGAGTACCTCTTTGGCGTGGCCGGGAACCTTCACGCCGCGCCACTCGCGGCGGATGGCGCACTTGGCGTCGAGGACGAACGTCGAGCGCTCGATCCCGCGCACCTGCTTGCCATACATGTTTTTCATTTTGATGACGCCGAACTGCTGGCAAACGCTCTCGTCCTCGTCGGACAGCAGCTCGAACGGATAGCCCATCTTGGCCTTGAAGTTCTCGTGCGACTTCAGGCTGTCGCGCGAAACGCCATAGACCTCCACGCCGGCCTTCTGGAAATCCTTGTGGAGGTCCTTGAACTGCAGGCCTTCCGTGGTGCAGCCCGGAGTGTTGTCCTTCGGATAGAAGTAGAGGACGAGAAACCGGGCTTTCGTCCCGGCGAGCTGGAAAGTGCCGCCGCCCGTGGCGGGAAGCGAAAAGTCCTTGACCGCTTGATCTGGCATCGCTCTGCTGTCGATGACGACGCGCGCCACAGGGCGGATTGTCGGGCGTATCGGCGGAACGTGCAACCGCACGCCCGAAACCGACGTGCTCAGGCGAGAAACGGCGCCCCTTGCACGGCGTGCGTTCCCGAGTGCGTGCGGATCTCGCCCGGTGTCACGACGTGCCGCGGCAGCCGGGCAGGTTGCAGCGACTCGAAGATGGTGCGCAGCGCGACGACCTCGCAGCCGCGCGCGCGCCACGCGTCGAGCAGGTGCTCGAAGGCGGGCGCGAGGGCGGCCACGCCCGTCTCGGCGCGCAACCCGAATACGTGGTCCGCGCCGTCCCCACTCGCAGTCGCTTCGAGCACCCGTTCATGGGCCGTGTCGACGCGCGCGTCGCCTCCGCCGACCAGCTCGTCCAGCGTCGGCAGCGTGGTCGGCAGCTGCGGGCACAGCGCGATCTCCGCTTCGCACACTGGCATGAACGGGTAACGTCCGCGCGTGTCGGCGGCGTAGTGGAAGCCGAGGCGCTGCGTCAGGCGCAGCGCATACCGATTCGTCTGCCAGTCGGGCGCGGCGTGCGTGCGCGGCGGCTCGCCGACCAGACGCTCGAAGGCCGCGCAGGCCCGGCCAAGCGCGGACTCGATCCAGGCCGCATCGCCTGGCCGCATGCGATGCGGCCAGCGCACCGGGTCCCATCCATAGAGCCCAAGCTCGAAGCCTGCTTCGCGCGCCATCGCGAGGGCGTCCGCGGCGCGGTCTCCGATCTCCCGTCCCGGGAGGAACCGGTGTCGTCGATCGGGGCCGAGGTTGAAGTAGAACGTCGCCGCCGCGCCGTGTCGCGTGAGGAGCTCCACGAGACGCGGCACCGCGCGCGCGGCCCCGCGCGCCGTAGCGACGCTGATGCGCAGCCCGACTCTCACTAGCTGCGCGCGACGATGAGCACGCCGAGGATGATCACGCCGATGCCGACCAATCGTGTCGCCGACACCGCCTCGCCGAAGAGGTAGTAGGCCGCGATCGCGTTCACGGCATAGCCGATGGAGAGCATCGGATAGGCGACGCTGACCTCGACGCGCGACAGCGCCAGGATCCAGACGACGACGCTGACCACGTAGCAGGCGATGCCGCCGAGGATGTGGGGTTCGAAGGCGAGCTTCAGACCCACGGGCAGCGCATTGGCGGCCGCAAACTCGAACGGCCCGACGGCATTGGTGCCAGCCTTGAGCAGGAGCTGCGCGGCGGCGTTGAGAAGCACGCCGGCGATAAGCAGCGTGAAGCTGATGGCGGTCATTGGACGTCGAGCCTCCGGGAGAACGCGCGATGCCGCGCGATGTGGTGTGCGCTCATTGGACTACCCTCGCGCGAAGTGCGCTCGGGTGTTCGCCCTTGGAGCGGTCCTGCGGGCTCATTGGGCTACCTTGGCGCTGCGCGCCAAGGATTCGCGCTTGGGGCCGGTCCGGCGCGCTCACGCGAGGAGCAGGGCCGCGGCGACCTTGCGGCCCTCGGCGACGAGGATGTTGAAGGTACGGCACGCGGCCTGGGCGTCCATCACTTCAAGGCCGATGCGCGCCTCGACGAGCGCGCGGGTGATCTCGGGACGTGGGAAGCGGAGCTGCGTACCGGTTCCGAGCAACACGACCTCGGGTGCGATTTCGACCAGCGCGTCCAGATGCCCGGGCGCGAGCGCGTCGAAGCTCTCCGGCGCCCAGTCCGCCAGGATGCGGTCGGGCAAGACGATTAGGCTGCGCTCGAAGCGCTGGCCGTTGACTGACACGTAACCGGCACCGTAAGCGGTGAAGGTGTGGGTGCCCGTGGCACGTGAAAGATGCAGCTTCACTGTGAAAAACTCGAATTGCGGTAAGGGGTTAGAGCAGGTAGGATTATAGCTTGCTGCGGCGCATGGCCCCGCATGATCCGTGTGCCCAAGCCGAACCGAACCCAAACCCGGGCACGACCCATGAAGGACTTTCCGCGCATCGAGCGCCTCCCGCCGTACGTGTTCAACATTACGGCGGAACTCAAGATGACCGCGCGCCGCGCCGGCGACGACATCATCGACATGAGCATGGGCAATCCGGACGGGCCCACGCCGCCGCACATCGTCGAGAAGCTGATCGAGAGCGTGCAGCGCCCGGACACGCACGGCTATTCGGTCTCAAAGGGCATCCCGCGCCTTCGGCTGGCGATCTGCAACTGGTACCGGCGCCGCTACGGCGTCGACCTCGACCCGGACAAGGAGGCGATCGTCACGATCGGCTCGAAGGAGGGCATCGCGCACCTCGCGCTCGCGACCCTTGATCACGGCGACATCGTGCTGGTGCCGAACCCGAGCTATCCGATCCACATCTATGGCCCCGTCATCGCGGGGGCGGACATCCGGCACGTGCGCAACACGCCCGACGTCGACTTCTTCGGCGAGCTCGAGCGCGCGATCAGGGAGTCGTTCCCGAAGCCGAAGATGCTGATCATCAACTTCCCGGGCAACCCGACCGGGCAGTGCGTCGAGCTGGAGTTCTTCGAGCGCATCGTCACGCTCGCGAAGGAGCACGACATCCTGGTCGCGCACGACCTTGCGTACGCGGACATCGTGTTCGACGGCTACCGCGCGCCCTCGATCATGGAGGTGCCCGGCGCCCGCGACGTAGCGGTCGAGTTCTTCACCATGTCGAAGAGCTACAACATGGCCGGCTGGCGCGTCGGCTTCATGGTTGGCAACCGCGATCTCGTCTACGCACTGGCGCGCATCAAGAGCTACCACGACTACGGCACGTTCACTCCGATCCAGGTCGCGTCCATCGTCGCGCTCGAGGGACCGCAGGAATGCGTGGAGGAGATCCGGCTGCAATACCAGCGCCGCCGGGACGTCTTGGTCAAAGGGCTACACGAGGCCGGCTGGATGGTGGAGAACCCGCGCGCCGCCATGTACGTCTGGGCCGAGATCCCCGGGTCGTACCGCGCGATGGGCTCGCTTGAGTTCGCGAAGAAGCTGCTCGTCGAGGCCAAGGTGGCGGTGTCCCCGGGCATCGGCTTCGGCGAGTACGGCGACACCCACGTGCGGATCGCGATGATCGAGAACGAGAACCGCACCCGCCAGGCCGTGCGCGGCATCAAGGAGATGTTCCGCCGGGACGGCCTGCTCAAGACCACGCGCGCGGCCTGAGCGCCGTGCGCGAATTCCACCTGACCGCCGTGCGCGCCATCCGTCCCAGCGCCGCGCACCTCTTCCGCTTGACCCGATGAAACCGATCAACGTCGGCCTATTGGGCATCGGCACGGTCGGCGGCGGGACCTGGACGGTGCTTGCGCGCAACCGCGAGGAGATCCAGCGCCGCGCCGGACGCGAGATCCGCATCGCGATGGTGGCCGACAAGGACCTCGCGCGGGCGCAGCGCCTTACCGGCGGGCAGGCGAGATGCGTCGCCGACGGCAATGAAGTCGTAACGAGCCCCGAGATCGACATCGTGATCGAGCTGATCGGCGGCTACACGATTGCGAAGGAACTCGCGCTCAAGGCGATCGCGAACGGCAAGCACCTCGTGACCGCCAACAAGGCGATGCTGGCGGTGCACGGCAACGAGATCTTTGCCGCCGCACAGAAGCACGGCGTGATGGTCGGGTTCGAGGCGGCTGTGGCCGGCGGCGTGCCGATCATCAAGGCGGTGCGGGAAGGCCTGGCCGCCAACCGGATCGAGTGGATCGCCGGAATCATCAACGGCACCTCGAACTTCATCCTCTCCGAGATGCGGGAGAAAGGCCTTGCATTCGACGACGTGCTGCGCCAGGCGCAGCGCCTCGGCTATGCGGAGGCCGATCCGACGTTCGACATCGAGGGCGTCGACGCAGCGCATAAGCTCACGATTCTCTCGGCGATCGCATTCGGCATCCCGATGCAGTTCGACCGGTGCTACCGGGAGGGCATCGCCAAGCTCACGCAGGCTGACATTCGCTACGCCGAGAGCCTCGGCTACCGGATCAAGCTCCTCGGGATCACCAAGCGCACCGCGGCCGGCATCGAGCTGCGTGTCCACCCGACGCTGATCCCGACGCGGCGCCTAATCGCGAACGTGGAGGGCGTCATGAACGCGATCCTCGTCAAGGGCGATGCCGTCGGGCCGACGCTGTACTACGGCGCCGGCGCCGGCGCCGAGCCGACCGCGAGCGCGGTGGTGGCGGATCTCGTCGACATCACGCGCCTGCACACCGCCGACCCCGAGCATCGCGTGCCGCATCTCGCGTTCCAGCCCGACCAGCTCGCCGCCACGGCGATCCTCCCGATGGAGGAAGTGACGACGTCGTACTACCTGCGCATGCGGGTGGTCGACCGGCCCGGCGTGCTCGCCGACATCACCCGCATCCTGGCCGACCGCTCGATCTCGATCGACGCGATGATCCAGCGCGAGCCGGAGGAGGGCGAGGAGCAGGTCGACATCATCATGCTCACGCACCGCACGCAGGAGAAGAACGTCAACGCGGCGATCGGCGCCATCGAGGCGCTGCCGGTGGTGACGGGAAAGATTACCCGGATCCGGCTCGAAGAGCTGGGCCGCGTTTAGTCCAGTCCCGATGCGTTACGTCTCGACCCGCGGCGGGATGACGCCGGCTGCCTTCTGCGACATCCTGCTCGAAGGCCTCGCGCCCGACGGTGGCCTTACGATCCCCGAGTCCTACCCGCGGGTCGACCGCGCGACCCTCGCTGCATGGCGCAAGCTCGACTACCGCGGGCTCGCGCTCGAGATTCTGTCGCGCTACATCGACGACATACCGGCCGGCGATCTGAAGGCGATCGTCGACCGAACCTACACCGCG
>Ga0315278_10002433_pt1 | contig 16554 bp, 11 predicted proteins | sample YL17G06_0_MG_FD_203880 | JGI IMG/M metagenome (GOLD analysis project Ga0315278, IMG submission 203880) | Sediment microbial communities from Yellowstone Lake, YNP, Wyoming, USA - YL17G06_0 | ecosystem: Environmental > Aquatic > Freshwater > Lake > Sediment | place: USA: Wyoming | collected... | reverse complement strand
CGGCGATCCGGCGGGGAGAGCAAGATCCGCCTCCACCAGAGCCCCGCCGCGGCTGATGTTGCGCGCCCTCCCGGGCGTCCCCGACAGCAGGACATGGGGGTGGAGGGGCACTTCGCCGAGAGGCAGCCGTGCGTGGCGCCGCCGCTCGGGACCCGTCCCGACCACGCGGTTCTTTCCGGAAGCCTTCGCCGTGTAGAGCGCCTCGTCCGCGTGCCGAAGCAACGTGTCGAGGTCAGCCGCATCGTCGGGAAAGGTGGCGACTCCTCCGCTGATCGTGATCGCCATCGCACCGCGAGCCCCGGCGGTCGCGGGGAAATGGCTTTCCACGGCCTTTCGGATGCGCTCGGCAACGGCACCCGCCCCGTCGCGGGGCGTTTCCGGAAGCAGCACCGCGAACTCCTCCCCCCCGTAGCGAGCCGGCACGTCCACCTCGCGCACTGACCGGCGGATCAGATCGGCCACCTCCTGCAGGATCTCGTCGCCGCGGGCGTGGCCCCATCGGTCATTGGCGTCCTTGAAATCGTCCAGGTCGAAGAACAGCATGGAAACCGGCAGGCCGTAGCGGCCGGCGCGCCGCAGCTCGGCCTCGGCGGCCAGACGCAGCCTGCGACGATTCGGCAGGCCCGTGAGCGCATCCGTTGCGGCGAGCCGCTCCATCTCCTCGAACCGGGCGTTTTCCACCATGCGCGGCGCGTGGAGCCGCCGTTCGATGTTGATGAACCAGTCGAACGCAGCGAGCGCGAAACCGGGGTCCCGGCCCAGCGCCGAGCGGAGCCCATCCCGGTGCGACTCGATGGCTTCGATGGTCTTTACGGCTTCGGCCTCAGGACACTGGACCCCGGCAATGAGGTCGATCAGGCGCGAGCAGCCGGCGAAGCCGTGCTGCCGCCCCAGATCCGCGATCCGGCGGACCAGTTCTCCGTGGCGCGCCCCCGGATCATGGCAGGCGGCCAGCAGGAGCGTTCCGAGATCGGACTCGCTGTGGTTATCCGGCATCGGGGGGGGAGAGCCTCCCAAGCTTGCCTACGGATGTTAGGAGGCCGGTTCGGGCAAGTCAACCGAAGGAGCCGCAGCGGCCAGTCCCCCGATCGCTGCCGCAGGGCGACCTCCGGCGGATGGCGCTGGGATAAGATGAGCTCCTCGAAACTTCGGGCGGAGATGCGGAAGCCTCAAGAGGGGGATGGAGCTCTTTATCGGGGGGATCGGCATGGAGCGAGAGCGGCAGTTCGGCGCGATGCGGTCCCTACCGGCCCATGCCACGGGTGCGGGGGCTGCCGCCGGTGCGCTTCGCCCGGCCGGCGCCCCCGGCTGCACCGACGAGGAGATCGTCCGGACCGTCCTCGGCGGCGACATTGACGGGTTCGAGGAGATCATCCGGCGGCACCAGAAGCCGCTCGTGAATTTTCTCTACCGGATGGTCGGGGATCTCGACCTCGCGCTCGACATGGCGCAGGAGGTCTTCACAAAGGCCTACCTCGCCCTGCGCCGCTTTGACGAGCGGTTCCGCTTCACGACCTGGCTCTACCGCATCGCATCGAACAACGCGATCGACCACCTGCGGCGACACCGCCCCCCCACGGTTTCGCTTGACCAGCCTCTGCAGCTGGGGGACGGAGAAGTTCCCTTCGAGCTTCCCTCGCTGGGATCCAGCCCGGTCGAGGAGCTGCAATACAGGGAAACTTCGCGCCGCCTTTCGGATGGGATCGGCCGGCTCCCGGCCTCCTACCGCCAGATTCTCCTGCTGCGGCACGTCCGCCACCTTCGCTACGACGAGATCGCGGAGGTCTGCGATCTCCCCCTCGGCACCGTCAAGAACCGCATCTTCCGCGCGCGTTCGCTTCTGCGGCGGATGCTCGACGGGACACCGGCGCCTGCTGCCGCCGTTGCGAAAACCGCCGCCGCGCCCAAGCCTGCTGCGCCGCGGAAGCGCCCCGCCGCTCGGGCCGCAAGGACGGGTCCGTGAGGGGGTGCTCGCTCTACCGCGGCCGCATCCTCTCCTGCGGGGCGCGCGGCGTCACTCCCGCGGAGGCCCTGGAACTGGCCCGGCACCTGTCTGCCTGCGCCGGGTGCGCGCGGGAGCGGACCCGGATTGAGGCGCTCGATCGCGAACTGGCGCGGCTGGAACAGGTCGAAGTGCCCGGATCGTTCGCGCGCCGCGTGATGGACGGACTGCGCCGCGCGGCGCCGACGGCCGCAAAGGCGGGCGCGTGCGTCGCCGTCGCGATCCTGGTGTCGGCGATCCTCGCCGGCGGCGGACTCGCGCTTCAGCGGGGCGAACTGCTGCCGCGACTGCAGATGGAATCCGCGGAAACACTGGGCGACGCGATGGCCGGACTCGGCCGCGCCGTCGTCGTGCTTCTGTCCTGCGCCCTGAAGCCGGGCCCCTCGCCGCTGATCCCCTCCGCGAGCCATGCCCTCCACGCGCCACACCTCGCGGCCTCTGGAATTCTCATCGCCGGACTGGTTCTGCTCGTCCTGTCGGTCGTCCTCACCCACGCCCGTGCACGCGGCCACGAGCGCCGCTAGCCCGGCGCGCCCGAAACCGTTTTCTCTCTGCCCGCTTCGCTCTCCTCGGAAGGTCGAGAAAATTGACAGTCCCCCACCCCGGACCTATGTTCGAGACTGGAAGGGGATTTTCCGTGGGCATGCCGATAAGCGGACGCGATTTGCAAGGGGGTACGACGATGCTGGCGGGCTCCGATCTCGTTCAGCAGATCCGCCAGGTCCAGGACCTGAAGCCCTATCGCGACACCCACTGGAAGGGGTCCTTCGGCGACTACCTGCAGATCGTGCGGGCGAATCCGTTGGTCGCGCGAGGCGCCTTCCAGCGGATCTACGACATGATTCTGGCCTCCGGCGTAACGGAGTACTACGACAGCAAGAAGAAGATCCTCCACTATCACTTCTTCGACGACCGCGAGCCCGGCGGCCGGGATGCCGTCTACGGCCTGGACATTTCGCTGATGAAGATGGTGAGCATCTTCAAGTCGGCGGCCCATCGCTACGGCACCGAAAAGCGCGTGCTTCTCCTGCACGGCCCGGTCGGGTCGAGCAAGTCCACGATCGTCCGTCTGCTGAAGAAGGGGCTGGAGGACTACTCGCGGACCGCGGATGGCGCACTTTACAGCTTCTCCTGGGTCATGAACCTCGACCGGCCGGAGGAGGAGTTCTCCTGCCCCATGCACGAGGAGCCCCTGCACCTCGTGCCGCCGGAGCTGCGGGAGCGGGCGATCGCCGCGCTGAAAGAGGGCCGGACGGGCGAGGAGCGGATCTTCATCGAAGGGGACCTCTGTCCCGCCTGCCGCCAGCACTACTCGGAGCTGTCCGCCCGGTACGACGGGGACTGGGCCAAGATCATCCAGCACGCCCGCACGCGCCGGATCGTGCTGTCGGAGAAGGATCGGATCGGCATCGGCACCTTCCAGCCCAAGGACGAGAAGAACCAGGACTCGACCGAGCTGACCGGCGACATCAACTACCGCAAGATCGCCGAATACGGCTCCGACTCGGATCCGCGCGCGTTCAACTTCGACGGCGAATTCAACATCGCCAACCGCGGCCTGATCGAGTTCATCGAGGTGCTCAAGCTCGATGTGGCGTTTCTCTACGACCTGCTCGGCGCCTCGCAGGAGCACAAGATCAAGCCGAAGAAATTCCCCCAGACCGACATCGACGAAGTGATCGTGGGCCATACGAACGAGCCGGAGTACCGCAAGCTCCAGAACAACGAATTCATGGAGGCCCTGCGGGACCGCACCGTGAAAATCGACATTCCCTACATCACGAAGCTGTCCGAAGAGATCAAGATTTACGAGAAGGACTACAACCCCGAACGAATCCCCGCCAAGCACATCGCCCCGCACACGATCGAGATGGCGGCGATGTGGGCGGTTCTGACCCGCCTCGAGGAGCCGAAGCGGCACAACCTGACGCTGCTTCAGAAGCTGAAGCTCTACAACGGCAAGTCCCTGCCCGGCTTCACCGAGGACAACGTCAAGGAGCTGCGGAAGGAGACGGCCCGCGAGGGGATGGAAGGGGTTTCCCCCCGCTACATCCAGGACAAGATCTCCAATTCCCTCGTCTCCGACCGCGATGAGTCCTGCGTCAACCCGTTCATGGTCCTCAACGAGCTGGAAGGGGGGCTGCGCCACCACTCCCTCATCACCTCCGAGGATCAGCGCAAGCGGTTCCGCGACCTGCTGGCGGTCGTGAAGCAGGAGTACGAGGACGTCGTCAAGAACGAGGTCCAGCGCGCGATCAGTGCCGACGAGGAGACGATCTCGCGGGTGTGCGCCAACTACGTGGACAACGTAAAGGCCTTCACGCAGAAGGAGAGGGTCCGCAACAAGTACACCGGCCAGAGCGAGGACCCCGACGAGCGGCTCATGCGCTCGATCGAGGAGAAGATCGACATCCCGGAGAACCGGAAGGAAGATTTCCGCCGGGAGATCATGAACTACATCGGGGCGCTCTCCCTCGAGGGGAAGCGGTTCGACTACAAGACCAACGAGCGGCTGCACAAGGCGCTCGAGCTGAAGCTCTTCGAGGACCAGAAGGACACGATCAAGCTGACGAGCCTGGTGTCCTCCGTCGTGGACCGCGACACCCAGGAGAAGATCGACGTTGTCAAGACGCGCCTCGTCAAGGATTACGGGTACTGCGAAGTCTGCTCGACGGACGTGCTGCATTTCGTGGCGTCCATCTTCGCCCGGGGGGACGCGAAGGCCTAGGTCCGTTTCTGCCCCCCTACCGGAACGCCCGTGTCGCTGCGCATCGAGACCGATCTCACCCGCTTCCGCCAGATCGTCCGGGGCCACATCCGGCGCGAGCTGCGGAAGTTCATGTCGAAGGGCGAGCTGATCGGCCGGCAGGGAGGCAACGTCGTCTCCATCCCCCTGCCGCAGATCGAGATCCCCCGCTTCGAGTACACCCAGCGGCAGACGACAGGCGTCGGCCAGGGCGAAGGCGAGCCCGGGACCGTGATTGCCCCCGGGGACGAGGACGGAGAGGGCGCCGCCGGCAACGGCCCGGGCGAGCACGTCCTCGAAGTGGACGTGGCACTCTCGGATCTCGCGGAAATCCTCGGCGAGGAGCTCCAGCTGCCCCGCATTCGCCCCAAGGGGCACAAGAACATCGTTTCGACGAAGAATCACTACACGGGCATTTCCCGAACGGGTCCCGAATCACTGCGCCACTTCAAGAGGACCTACCGCCAGGCGCTGCGGCGGCAGATTTCCTCGGGCAGCTACAACCCCGACCGGCCCCTGGTCGTTCCGATCCGCGAGGACCGCCGCTACCGCACCTGGAGGCCGGTGGAGCGTCCCGAAACTTCCGCCGTCATCATCTACATGATGGACGTCTCCGGCTCGATGGGAGACGAGCAGAAGGAAACCGTGCGGATCTGCTCCTTCTGGATCGACGCGTGGCTGCGGACCAACTACAAGGGGCTCGAATCCCGCTACGTCATCCACGACGCGGAGGCCCGCCAGGTCGACCAGGACGCGTTCTACAGCACCCGCGAAAGCGGCGGCACGGTGATCTCTTCCGCCTACCGCCTCTGCCATGACCTCGTCACGCGCGAGTTCCCGCCGGATGCGTGGAACATCTATCTGTTCCACTTCTCCGACGGGGACAACTGGTCGCAGGGGGACACCGAGGAGTGCATGGAAATTCTCAGGCGGGACCTGCTTCCCGCCTGCAATCTGTTTTGCTACGGGCAGGTCGAAAGCCCCTACGGGGCCGGCCAGTTCATCACGGACCTGCAGGAGGCCTTCTCCTCCGATGAGCGCGTCGTGACCTCTCCGATCGAGAACAAGGACGCGATTTTCGGCGCGATTCGCGATTTCCTGGGACGGGGCCGGTGAAACCCTCGAGCCTCCCGACAGATCTCGCCGCGGTGCAGGAGGAGATCAGGGGTTACGCGCGCGCCTACGGACTGGATTTCTTCGAGACCGTGTTCGAGGTGCTCGACCACGAGAAGATGAACTCGGTGGCGGCGTACGCCGGTTACCCGACCCGCTACCCTCACTGGCGCTTCGGCATGGAATACGAGCACCTGTCGAAGTCCTACGCCTACGGCCTGCACCGGATCTACGAGATGGTCATCAACAACGATCCGTGCTACGCGTACCTGCTCGAATCGAACGGCCCCACCGACCAGAAAATGGTGATGGCCCACGTTTACGCGCACTGCGACTTCTTCAAGAACAACCTCTTCTTCGCCCGCACGAACCGCAAGATGATGGACCAGATGGCCAATCATGCGACGCGCGTCCGTCGCACGATCGAGCGGCATGGGCTCGAAGAAGTCGAGCGGTTCATTGACGCCTGCCTGTCCATCGAGGATCTGATCGACCCCTTCGCCGCCTTCCCGGAAGGCACCGAGACCCACCGCGCCGAGCCGGAGGAGCCGCGCACGGTGCGAAAGATGCGCAGCAAGGACTACATGCAGTCCTACATCAACCCGCCCGAGTTCCTCGAGGAGCAGCGCAGGCGGCTCGAGGAGGATGCGACCCGCGCCCGCCGTTTCCCCGAGACCCCGGTGCGCGACGTGATGCGCTTTCTCTACGACAATGCGCCCCTCGAGAGTTGGGAGCGGGACGTCCTCGCGATCATCCGGGAGGAAGCGTCGTATTTCACACCGCAGCGGCAGACGAAGATCATGAACGAAGGCTGGGCCACCTACTGGCATTCCAGGATCATGACCGAGCGCGCGCTGCGGGCCGACGAGGTCATCGACTACGCCGATCATCACTCCGGGACGGTCAGCTCGTCCCCTGGCCGGCTGAACCCCTACAAGGTCGGCGTCGAGCTCTACCGCGATATCGAGGACCGATGGAACCGCGGCCGGTTCGGAGCGGAATTCGATCGTTGCGAGGACCGCGCGGAGCGGGAGGCGTGGGATCGGCACCTCGGTCTCGGCCGGGAGAAGATCTTCGAGGTCCGCCGGCTCTACAACGACGTGACCTTCATCGACACCTTCCTGTCCGAGGACTTCTGCCGCAGGCACCAGCTGTTCACCTTCGCCTGGGACGGACGGCGGGACGCGTGGGCGATCAAGACCCGCGAATTCGCGGAGGTGAAGAGGGCCCTGCTGTTCCAGCTGACCAACTTCGGCCGGCCGTTCATCCATGTCACGGACGCGAACTGGCGCAACCGCGGCGAGCTCTACCTGACGCACCGGCACGAGGGAGTGGATCTGCGACTCGACTACGCGCGGGAGACCCTCCGCGCGATCCAGGTCATCTGGCACCGTCCGGTCAACCTGGAAACTCTCGTCGAAGCGAAGCCGCGCGTCATCTCTTTCGACGGCAACGACTTTTCGGAATCCGACGGAAAGGCCGAGCCCGGCGTCGCTGTCGGAAGCGCGCACGCCTGACCCGGCGGCGTTGGGGACCGGCGCCACCTCCCCATCGCCGTGATTCCTCGCCGCCCGGCTGCTTTTCACGACGATCCGGCGCCCCGCTTGCGATGAAGGTTTGCGAGGCCGTTCCGGTGATCCTATATTCGACACCGGGGGATGAGGCCGGCGGGTGCGAAAACCGCCGGGAGGTCCGAATGGATTCTGCCAGCCGCTTTCTCCAGGCGCTCGCGCGAGCAAAGACCCGGGCCACCACCTCGGGCCGGCCGATCAGGGTACGGCTGGCTCGCGAGGGAGCCGAGGTGGAGATGGACGTCTCCGACGCCGACCGCCTCGGGCTGCTTTCCACCGAAACCCGGGCCGTTCGCAAGGGGGGTTCCGAAGAATCGGATCCCGCCGCGCTGACCCGTCAGGCAAACGAAATGGCCCGCCGGGTGACCTACCTGCAGGAGCCGCTCGCCGTGATCGAGATGGACGGACGGCGGGGACGCGCGGTTCTCCGCAGCGCCTCACCCCGTACGGAGGGGAGTTCGATTCGCTACACCGAGGCCGTTTTCGAGAACGGCCGGAGTGCGACCGTGCGCCGCTACCGCACCGAGCGGGGAACCCGCACCCGCCGGGCCGAACCGTCCAACCTCTCGACCGAGACTGCGGCCCGCCTCGCGGGCGACCTGCTGGACATTTTCGCCCAGTCCTGATCCCGCCCCGCCCGGGGCCGTGGAACACGCCTTCGCACGGCGCCGATGTATCATCGCCCTCCCCTGTCTCCACTCCAGTTCCCCGGATTCCACGGGAGGCCGCATGCGAAGCATCATCGAATCTGTTCCCAATTTCAGTGAAGGCCGCCGCGAGGAGGTCATCGAGGCCATCGTGGGCGCTGTTCGGGCGACCCCCGGCGTCCGTGTCCTCGACGTCAAGCCCGACCGCGACCACAACAGGACGGTTCTGACGCTCGCCGGGGACGAGGCCTCTCTTCCCGCAGCCACGATGGCGCTTTTCGAGGCGGCGATCGAGCGGATCGATCTCAGGCAGCATCGGGGCGAGCATCCCCGCATGGGCGCGGTGGACGTGGTTCCCTTCATTCCCGTCCGCGGTGTCACGATGAAGGACTGTGTCGCCCTCGCGAAACAGGTCGGCTCGCAAATCGCGTCCCGCTTCTCCGTTCCGGTCTATCTTTACGAAGAGGCTGCGGCGACCGAGACCCGGCGGAACCTGTCCGACATCCGGAAGGGGGAGTTCGAGGGGTTTCCGGAGAAAATCGCGAATCCTGACTGGACGCCGGATTTCGGGCCCACCGCGGTGCACCCCTCGGCCGGCGTCGTCGCCGTCGGCGCGCGGGCCTTCCTGATCGCCTACAACGTCAACCTGGCCACGTCCGACCTCTCGATCGCCGACCGCATCGCAAAGGCGATCCGCCACTCCTCGGGCGGCTTCCGCTACGCGAAGGCCATGGGCGTCGCGCTCCAGAAGCGGGGGATCGTCCAGGTTTCGATCAACATGACGGACTACCGGAAGACGCCGCTGCACCGAGTCTTCGAGACGGTCCGGTCGGAAGCCGAACGCTACGGCGTCAACGTCGTCGGCTCGGAGATCATCGGGCTCGTCCCGCAGGACGCGCTGCTCGCCGCCGCGGAGCACTCCCTCCGGATCGAAGGGTTCTCACCGAAGCTCGTGTTCGAGAACCGGCTCGCGGAGGAGGACTAGCCGCGGCGCAGCCGCACGATGCAGGCAGCCCCCAGGCCGCACGCCCCCAGGGCGGAAAGCAGCAACCCGACGGACAGGCTCGCGGGCCAGTAGGTCATCACGACCGTATGAACGCCGCGGTCCACCTCGATGCCCCGCAGGGCGTGGTCCGTCCTGAGGATCGGGGAAGGCCGGCCGTCGACAGTGGCCTTCCATCCGCGATCCCACTGATCCGCGACGAGAACGAGCCCGCGGGTTTCCATCCGGGCTTCAATGACCAGACGGGCGGGAAAGTCCTCGCGGAGGATCGCCGTTCCGCGGGCGTCCGTCACCGGTCCGGAGGGCGCCGACTCCACGAAGGCCACCTGCCGTGGATCGAACCGGGAGTCGCCGAGCCGCGCGAGGCGCAACGCGTCGTCCGCAACCACCTCCACGCTCCGCGGGACAGACACCCGGGGCAGGGCGTCCCTTTCCAGGATGTCCGCCTCGACGGCCCCACCGCGGCCTGCACCGGGGCGGGGCCTGCGCAGGACGGCGTACCGGATCCCGAGCAAGTCCGTTATCGGCCCGGGCAGAGGCGTGTATGCGGACAGGGCGGAGTAGCTGAACTCGCCGGAACCGGGTTCCCGGCAAAGATCGAGGAGCTCGATGATCCGCCGCGGATCCACGCCGTCATAGCCGCGGACATCCCGCAGACCGTACATCATCGACAAGTTCGGTTGCAGGCAGATCAGGCCGGTGACCCTGAAATCGGAGTGCCCCGCGAGCTTCTCGATGACCGGGCTGAGCGGGTAGTAGAGCCCTGGATCGCATTGGACCGCGGCTCCACGGGCCATCGCGACCGTCTCAAAGGCGAGAAGTCCGCCGACCAGCCCGGCGCCCATCCATCGCGGGCGCCAGACGATCAGACCCCACAGGCCCAGACCAAGGAGAGAGAATACCGCCCCGAGCGCGTGCAGCCTCTGGGTGCCGGCGATGATCTCCGCTCCGGCGCCGGGAGGAGCAAGAGAGCGGGCCGCAGCGGCCTGGAGCGCGCAACGAAGGCCGAGGACCGCCAGGATGACCCCCGGCCCGAGCGCAAGTTTCCAGGCCCCCTTGCCTTTCCCGCTCTGGCAGGCCTCGAGGCCCAGAACAGCCAGGACCAGGATGCCCATCGCGCCGAGAAGTGGAAGCCGATGGAGGGACAACAGGCGAAGCGGAGTGAGTTCCACGGCCGTCCAAAGAGTCGGGATCAGAAGGCAGGAGAAGCTCAAGAGCGTCCATCCCGCCCAGAACCATGCCATCCGGCGGTGACGGCACAGGCACCAGGCAAGGGGCGCGGCGACGAGGGCGGAGAGCAGGCCCGCATAGCCCATTGCTCCACTCTCGAGCTGGATCCCCCTTACTCCCGAGTAGATCGAGGGGATGCGATCGCTTCCGTAGTAGTGCTGCAGGAGGACTTGCGGAAGGTGGGCTAAGCCGAGAACGGCGAGCTCGGAGGGAGCCGTCGCCGTGACGGCGAAGCGCCGGCTGGAACCAAGATACTCCAGTGTCGGGAGCGTCTGTGGCGCGGCGAGCATCAAGCCGCCCGTCCAGCCGAGGCATGCCACGAGAGCACCGCGCGCCGCCGCGCGCGTCAGAAGGCTTTGGGAGCCGTAGCGGAACGACAGGCATCCGGCCAGGTAGCCTGCCGAGGCGAGAAGACACAACGCGGCCAGAGGCAGATGCCCGGCCACGAGCATCACGGCCGTCGCGGCGGCCAGTCCGACGGCCGGCAACGGTCCTGGTTTCTCGACGCAGGCGTGAACGGCCAGCAGGACCCAGGGAAGCAGAGAGGCCACGCGGGTCAAAGGAAATCCCTGCCACAGGACCATGAAGCCGATCTGGGGAAACGCGCAGGCGCCGGCGAAAGCGGGAGTGACCGATACCGAAAGCGCCTTCCGGAAGAACAGATACGCTCCCGTAGCCCCGACCAGAGCCTGGACGAGTTCCGCCCAGGCGATCGTCATCGGGCCCGGAAAGAGATAGTCGAGAAGGTGGTAGGGAGAGAAAATCGCGGGCTGATTCGCCGCGAGAAACGGCGAACCGCAGTAACTGTAGGGATTCCACAGCGGCAAACGCCCGGCACGAATTTCGGATGCCGCGAAGCGCCGCCAGGGCTCGATGACGTTGATGAGATCGCTCAGCATGACGCTTTGGGGCCGCCGGAAGGCGGTCTCGGTCCCGATCTCCCCACGAGACGCCAGCAAATCGAGCGGAAGGAGGATCCGCGTGCCGATCAGGGACGGGCCGTACAGGACGACCTGCGCGAGGAGGACGATTCCCGCAAGAAGGAGCAGGTTCGACCTCTCCGTCCGGGGTCCCCGGCTCATTCCTCGGCCCGGATCCCGTAGGCTTTCATCTTCCTGTACAGGTTGCTCCGCTCCAGCCCGAGGACATCGGCGGTACGGCTGATGTTCCACTTCTGGCTGTGGAGCGTCCGGAGGATGAATTCCCGCTCGAACTGCTCGCGCGCTTCGCGCAGGCGCGAAGAATCGCCACCCGCCGCTTCACGCCTCTCCGAGAGAGGGGAGGAATCGTCCGTCCGCCGGTCCTCTGCCGGGCCGTTGCCAACACCGCCCTGTACGGGCTCGGGAAGGTGCTCGGGCCGGATCTCCTCCCCCTGCGTCATGATAACTAGCCGCTCCGCGAGGTTCTTCAGCTCCCGGACGTTTCCCGGCCAGCGCCATACGTCGAGGGTGCGGGCCGCCTCCGCGGAAAGCCGCATCGGAGCTCGACCGTATTCGCGGCAGTAGCGGTCGATGAAATGCCCGGCGAGTGGAACGACGTCCCCCTCCCGCTCGCGCAGGGGCGGCACCCGAAGAGGCAGCACGTTGACCCGGAAGAAGAGGTCCTCGCGGAACCGGCCGGAGGCGATCTCCTGCTGCAGGTCCCGGTTCGTCGCCGCGACCACCCGCACGTCCACGGTGACCGGAGCCGCGCCGCCGACCGGCGTGATCTCGCGGCTCTCGAGCGCACGCAGCAGCTTCGCCTGGGCGAGCAGGCTCATGTCCGCAATCTCGTCGAGGAGGAGCGTTCCCTCGTGGGCCAGCTCGAACTTCCCCTTGCGCGCTTCCGTGGCGCCCGTGAAGGAGCCCTTCGCATGGCCGAACATCTCCGATTCGATCAGCTCGGAGGGGATGGCCGCGCAGTTGACGGCGACGAAGGCCTCGTCGGCGCGCCGGCTGCGGTGGTGGAGCAACCGGGCGGCGAGTTCCTTGCCCGTCCCGTTTTCCCCGAAGAGGAGGACGGTGGCATCCGTCGGGGCGGCCCGTTCGATCTCCTCCCGCAAACGCCGGATCGCCGTCGAATCGCCGACGAGCTCCGCCTCGCGCTGGAACTGCTCGAGCAGCAGCTTCGACTGCTGCTCCAGCTTTCTCTGTCGCAAGGCGTTGCGCAGCGTGAGGAGGACCTTCTCGAGCGACAGGGGCTTCTCGATGAAATCGTAGGCGCCGAGCCTTGTCGCGCGCACGGCGGTTTCGATCGTGCCGTGGCCGGAAATCATGACGACGGGGGCGTCCACTCCCGCCCTGCGGATCTGCCGCAGCGTCTCCAGTCCGTCCATGCCCGGCAGCCAGACGTCGAGAAAGATGGCGCGGTAGCTCGTGCTCCGGACGGCGTCGAGCGCCTCCTCGCCGCTGCCGGCCGTCGCCACCTCCCAGCCTTCGTCGGCGAGGATCCCCGCCAGCGAGCTGCGCACGCCGCTCTCGTCGTCCACCACCAGCAGCCGCTCACCGCGCATGCGCGCCTCCTCCGCAGGGAATCTCGATGATGAACCGAGTTCCCCGCGGGCTGTTTTCCTCGACGCGGATCGTCCCCGCGTGGTCGGACACGATTCGGTTCACGATCGCGAGCCCCAGTCCGGTTCCCCGCCGCTTCGTGGAGAAGTAGGGCAGGAAGAGACGGTCCCGATCCTCCTTCGAGATCCCCGGCCCGTCGTCGGCCACCTCCATCCGCAGCACGCCGCGCTCGGCTTCGTGGCGGGCGGAGATCGTCAGCGTTCCTCCGGCTCCCATCGCCTCGAGCGCGTTGTCGATGAGGTTGATGAGGACCCGCTTCATCCCCTCGGCGTCGAGCATCGCGACGGACGGGGCGGCCTCCGTGTCGCGGAGAAAGTGGACGCCCGGCCGGGTCCCGTCGTAGAGCGACACGGCGGATTCGATGACCGCGCGCGGATCGCAGAGGGTGGGAGAAACGGCCGGCACGCGGGCGAATCGCGAGAACTCGTCCACCATCGCCTTGAGGCTCGACACCTCGGAAATGATCGTCGTCGCGCCCTCCTCGATCACGCGGGGCAGATCGCCCGCCCCCTCGCGGAACTTTTTGAGGATCCGCTCGGCGGACAGCTGGATCGGTGTGAGAGGGTTCTTGATCTCGTGGGCGATCCGCCGCGCCGCCTCGCGCCACGCCGCGGATTTCTGCGATCGGATCAACAGCGTGAGGTCCTCGAGCACGACGAGGGATCCCGACCGCGCCACCTCCGCGGTGCCGAAATCCGACACGATGGCGGCGAGATTGACCGTGCGCCCCCCGGCCGCGAGCGTCAGCTCCCGCGTCGCGCGCATCCCCTCGGACCCGGCGGTCTCGCGCAGCAGGTCCACCAGCGGGGCGAGTTGGGCGCCGGCGAACGCCTCGGAGACGGGCCGTCCCCGCAGATCTGCCGCGGGATCGAGACCCAGCAACCGGTAGGCACCCTGGTTGAGAGTGGCGATGCGGCCTGCGCCATCGAGGGAGATCACGCCGGCCGGAACGCTCTCGAGCAGCGTCTCGATGTAGTGGCGACGCTCGTCGAGTTGCCGTCCCTTGCGCTGCAGGTCGCCGGTCATCTGGTTGAAGGACAGGATGAGCTGCCCGATCTCGTCTCCTGCGGACGCCTCGACCCGGTGATCCAGGTTTCCGGAAGCGACCTCGCGGGTCCCCTCGACGAGCTTCTGCAAAGGCACGGTGATCTGCCGGGCGAGATACATCCCCAGCCAGCTCGCGGAGAAGAGGATCAGCAGGGTCAGCAGCAGGAAGAACACGATGTAGACGCGCTTGGTTTCCTGCCGGAAGGCCTTCTGCTGGAGGTATTGCTCGGTGATCTTGGAGATGCGGGCCGTGCGCGCGGCGATCTCCTGCCCCACCGTGTATCCGGCAGCCACGGCGGCCAGGACGGGCCCCGTCTCGAACCCCTCCCGGACGGGGACAATGCCGCTCGCCAGATGCCCCGAGGAAAGCCGGTCGAAATGATCCGCCTCCTTTCCCTGCAGAGCGAGCGCCACCGCCGGGGCGAGTAGCCGGCCGAGTTCCTCGCTGGTGACGGACCCGGGATTCCCCCGGTGCATCCGCTGGAGCAGGAGCGTGGGGGGACCGGGCTTGTCGAAAATCGCGACGTAGTCGAGGTGATAGGACGACAGCCAGGACCGGGCGAACGCTTCGAGCGAGCTCCTCGACTGCGGATCCAGCAAGCGCCGGCCCGTCGTCTCGCGCGCGATCTGCCGGGCAAACAGCAGGGCATCGCGGGTGCGGGTGTCGTTGTAGGCGTCGACGACCTGCTGGGAGAGCGAGGCCAGATCCTCCACGGTCGGCGTGAAGAACCCCTCCACGGTCTTCACGATGATCGTCGTCGCCGCATAGAAGAGGGCGACCGAGGGAATGAGGCACAGAATGAGAAAGCTGACGACGAGTTTCGTCCGGAAGCGGGAACCGAGAACGTTCCGCCGCCGCTCGACGAGGAGCTTCACGAGGTTCCGCAGCAGCAGAAAGACGAGGGCGAGCAGCAACACGCCCACGACCGCCATGACGAGCGTCAGCAGGACGCGATCGTTGGCGAGACGGCGGATTTCCTCGCTGCGGAGAAGCCGCGTGGCGACCGCCGCCGCCACGAGCAGCCCTGCGGTCGCAAAAAGAACGAACAGATTGCTCCGCACCCGCCGTTCAGCCACGCGGCGCCTCCCTCCGGGTCGGGACGGACGATGGTCCGGCGCAGGCCCTCGGCCCTCGGAACGATCTCATGGGCTCAGCGGGATGTCCCGCTCCTCCCGCGCGGAATAGCTCCACGGGAACAGGAACAGCAGCCAGGTGTCCTCGTACTCCGCTCGGATCTGCACGGTCGCCTTTTTCTGCCCCGCCCACGCCTCCGGCCCCGCCACGCGAAATTCGCCCACCACCGTCATGAAACGCTGCATCTCCTCCTCGCTCTCGGTCGTGGTCCTCTCCTGCTCCGCGCCGTCCACCGCTCGTGTGAGGCTGTATTGGCGGGTTAGGTTGTCGTACTGCGCGGTCATCTCGATCGTCCGCTCGGCGAGGGTGCGCGTCCCGAACGTGCGGCGGTGCACCAGGCGGACGCGGTGGATGAAGCGCACCGCGGTCGAGCCGGCGAGCTTCTCCAGCACCGCCGGCGAGAAGGCCCCGTCCACCCGGTAGGAGACCCACAGTCCGTCGGGGCGGACCGACACCCTCAGATTGCGGACGTTGGCCTGGGGGAGCGGTTCCTGCGCGCGGGCGGGCCGGACGGCAACGATCAGGAACACCGAGCCGCAAAGGAGGAAAAGGGTTCGGCGGATCATCCGGGAGGGGCGGGCGTAATGGCGCAGGCCCTCATGGCTCCCGGATGCTAGCCCCCATGATGCAAGATTGCAACAGCCGAGGAAACGGGCTCAGGGACAGTTTCGCTCGCTGCCGCTCGCGAGAAGGTTCCAGACCCCTGGCTTCTAGATTGGGGCTGCCTGCAGCCAGGATTCCGAGAGCGGCTCGGATTCCGGCCAGGGGGAGAGATACCAACTGTCCGTTCGCGCCAGCAGGCGCCGAACGAGGAGCTGGTGCATGTCGTGCCCCCCGCGGAAGGCGATGACGTGGCCACGAAGAGGGTGGCCGAGCAAGGCGAGGTCCCCGGTCAGGTCGAGCATCTTGTGCCGGACGAACTCATCCGCGTAGCGGAGGTTCTCGTTGAGAATGCCGCCGTCCCCCACGACGACCGCGTTTTCGAGCGACCCCCCGCGGGCGAGGCCGGCCCGACGGAGCGCCTCGACCTCCCGTTCCAGCACGAAGGTCCGGGCCGGGGCGAGCATCCGCTCGAAGGCCTCGACGCCCCAGGGACTCGCGGTCAACTCCTGGAATCCCAGCTCGGGGTGCTCGAAATCAATGGCGTAGGTCACACGGTATTCGCGGCAGGGGTAGACGCCGATTTTCTTCTCCCCGTCGATGATCTCGACAGGGCGCGTGACGACCAGATACTGGCGCGGGGCGGCCTGCCCGACGAGCCCCGCGGACCGGATCATCCGGACGAAAGGCGCCGCGCTCCCGTCGAGGATGGGGACCTCGGGCCCGTCGATCTCGATGCGGGCGTTGTCCACGCCCAGCGCGTAGAGGGCCGCGAGAAGATGCTCCACCGTGGAGACCTGCGCGCCGTCCCGCTCGAGGACAGTGGCGTAGTTGGCACGCACGGTGAATTCGGCGCGCGCCGGGATCTCGAGTTCGACGAGATCGGTCCGCACGAACACGAGGCCCGTGTT
>Ga0315278_10002432_pt1 | contig 16558 bp, 15 predicted proteins | sample YL17G06_0_MG_FD_203880 | JGI IMG/M metagenome (GOLD analysis project Ga0315278, IMG submission 203880) | Sediment microbial communities from Yellowstone Lake, YNP, Wyoming, USA - YL17G06_0 | ecosystem: Environmental > Aquatic > Freshwater > Lake > Sediment | place: USA: Wyoming | collected... | reverse complement strand
GGATTCGAGCAATTGGCGTACTACTGCGGTACTGCCAAGCCTTGTCGCCAGGTACAAAGGCGCTTCCCAGGTCCTGTTCTGATAATTGACAGTCGCACCTCGTGTCAGCAAGGTGCGTACAATGACGGTGTCGCCCCGATTTGCGGCGAATTGCAGAGGGGAACCAGTGCTGTCCGTGGTTGCATTAACGTCGGCGCCCCGGTCAATAAGCCAGCGCGTCATTTCGGGCTGTTCCCATACGGCCAGGCAGAGGGGAGTGAGGCCGGCATTGCTCCTCGTGTTTACGTCGATACCTTTGGTGACCAGCATCTGAGCAACAGGAATATTCCCTCTTGCGGCGGCAACGTGCAGCATGGTCTCGCCTTCGCTGTTGCGGTAATTCCAATCGGCGCCATGGTCGAGCAACCAGGTCGTTATATCGAAATGCCCGCCCCACATTGTCGCCATGAGCAAGTTGTTACCGTGAATGTCGGGTGCGTGATTCAGGTCGGCGCCAAGAGCAACCAACGTCTGAATCGACTCCAACTTCCCGGCGTAAGCGGCTTGCAAGAGGGGTGTTGTGCCGTTGCTGTCCGCGGCGTTGACATCAGCGCCGTGTTCAGCAAGCAAGCGGATGACGCCGGTGTGACCATTATATGCGGCGAAGAAGAGTGGAGCGTATCCTCGACCATTGCGAGTATTGATGTCCATTCCTTTAGCAAGCAGATACGCCACGAGTGAATCGGCGCCCACTGAGGCAGCGATATGCAGGCAGTTGGAGCCACGACTACTGACATCGGCGAGCAATGCCCCATGGTCCACCAAGTACCTCACCAGTTCCAGGTTTCCGGTGCGAGCCGCCGCCAGCAGAGGCGTGTCGCCGTTATAGTCTCTCGCGGTGATCGAGCCGCCCTTTTCGACAATCAGGCGGACCGCTTCGGGATGATTTCGCGTAGCGGCGATAATCAGCGCGGTAGTGTTCTCCCGGTCGCCGGCATTGATGTCCGTCCCTCTTGAGAGAAGCAGTTCAATAATCGCCGTCTGTCCGCCGGACGCGGCCAGATGGAGCGGAAGATTCTGGGCGGTATCAGGGGCGTTAATCAGAGTGGAATTCTCATCCAGCAACTGCCTCACAGTCGCCGTGTCCCCGGCAAGGATCGCGTCATGAATTGGATCACCCGATGCGCTCGCTGTCAGCACGAGTGCCAGGATTGCTACTGAAGTTGCAGCGCGAAACATGTCATTCTCCTTTGGTCCAATTGAAGCTACTCCATTCATCAGAGCAAGTTGTTTTCAGTGCTAGCTCAGAAACGGACCTCTATCCGAAATGTTTAACGGAGGAGAGGGTGGGAATCTTACAGAAAATACACCATAGACCGCGATTATTGCGGAAGAGTCCGCCCAGGTGTAAGGCGTACGGTTTTGGGAATGAACCAACCGTGAATGAGAAAAGCAGACTCAGTCGCCGAAACCAGTCGTTTTCATCTTGTCCCATTCCTCCCCGAGGATTATCCGCCCCTCCTGGCTGGCGTCGCGGGCGAATTCCTCAGGGACAAACAACGTAGTTGCGGCTCCGGCTATCGGGTTGAATGACGACGGCCCCATCTGACCGGTCTGGCCAAAGTGGCCGGTCTGGTCGCTCAGCACGGCCGGGATATCTTTGGAATGGAGCGCCTCCAGAATCATTTCAGCGGTGACGTTCGAGGCAAACCGCGCCAGGGGAATCCAGTTGTCGAAGCTTTCCATTTCGACTGACTCCTCCGGTTCGATCATCTCTGCTGGCTCATCCGGCTCCTCAGGTTCGAGCGGTAAAACGGCGACCAGTTTCACCTCGCAGTCCGGACATTCGCTGACTGTGGGCAGGTACTCGTATCGACATTTCGGACAAAACGGCATAGCACACGCCACTCAGACTGCCGGCTTGAAATCAATTGGCAGGTTGGCTGAAGTCGCCAACCTGCCGCCAAATCGATGAGGAATAATCAGAACGAACTAGAATACAAACGCCGTGATACCGACTGCGATCTGGATTGTTGAGCCGCTCGCGCTTTCGTCGTCAATGCTCCATTTGTCTGAAGAATAGTGCACTCCCGCGTCGAGCCCTACGGCATTTGACATCATGTAGACGATGCCACCCTTAAATCCAAAGGTAGTGATGCTGGGATCGTCATCACTTTCATCGTCGCCATCATCCGATGACCCAAAGGCTGCAAGAGCGCCCAGATACGGATAAACCGTACCCTTGAATTCAGTGCGGCCGTTATTGGCGCCGAAGTAATAGGTGACCATGGGGCCGAAGGAAGTTACGCTTGCCGAATTGTCTCCTTGGGACATCTTCAGGTAGTTGACATTGGCGCCAACCATTAGTCCAGGGCTGACGAAATAGCCGAAACCAGGAGTAAAGGCCAACGTGGTAAAGGCATCGCCATCATCGTTTTCGTAAAGATCTCCTGACTGCATAGTAAACGATAAGCCGCCGGAGAGCAGCATGCTTCCCTTAGCAACCGGTCCGTCTGCGCCAAAAGCTGCCGTACCCAGCAACAAGAGCGCACAACATACGATAGAGCGTGTTCTCATTACATGACTCCTTGTCTAAAAGTTGTTCTTTGCCATGTGGCCGCTCGGCACACAGACGAAAAACTACGACGATTGATTTGCAAGGTCAAGATAATTTTGTAACTTGTTTTCGGCTTTGAGATCGCGGCATTATTGAGGAAGAGAAGATGAGAATTGGGTATGTTCAGTTTGCGCCCTTGCTGGCTGACCGGCATAGAAATCTCCGTGTTCTTGAGGGGTTAATCGGTGAAGCCAAAGGCGCCGATCTGCTGGTCTTGCCCGAACTATGCCACACCGGCTACCGGTTTGAATCACGCCAACAGGCGTGGGAGCTGTCCGAAACAACAGAAAACAGCAGTTATCTGAACCGGCTTCAGGTAATATGTGCGGAGTGCCAATTCCACATTGTCACCGGGTTCAATGAGCGATCCGGGGAGAGACTGTACAACACGGCCGTATTGATCGGACCATCCGGTGTGGTGGGGAAATACCGGAAAATGCACCTCTTCATGGACGAGAAGGACATCTTCGAACCGGGCGATCTCGGCCTGCCCGTGTTTGATATCGGAACCTGTAGGATAGGTATGTTGATCTGTTTTGACTGGATGTTCCCTGAGGTCTGGCGGATTCTGGCGCTCAAAGGGGCGGACATCATTTGTCATCCCGCGAATCTGGTCATCCCTGGCCTCTGCCAAAAGGCCATCCCGGTGCACGCGGTTTGCAATCGGGTCTTTGTGATTACGGCTAACCGAATCGGCACCGAGCGCGACTTGACTTTCACCGGTTTGTCCACAATTGCTGACCCCGGGTCCAACATATTGCTTATGGCATCGCCGGAGAAAGAAGAGGTCGGTCTGGTCGACATCGATATCTCCCTCGCCCGCAATAAGAACGCCACCCCGCGCAACAATGTCCTAAATGATCGCCGTCCAAGTGAGTACCATCGCCTTCTGGAAGAGTAGCTTTCAACTCCTCTTTCGTGTTACACCGCTTGTATTTGAGGTCGACTGACTATTTCAAAATGCAACTTTTTCTTGCGGCAGGTTTCAGCGGGAGTTATATACTCCTCTGGCGATTGTTCAAGGAGACCGCGAAATGAGAAGACTGAGAAAGTGGCGTGCCTTCGCTTTGGTGGCGATTCTGCCCCTGATTCCCCGGTTTTGTCTGGCAAGCGAAGGTCTTGATGTTCCCGAGGCGCTCGACCAAAAAGTCTCGCTCGAAGGGCTTACGGGGATCAGCCTGTTCTTTGCCAGAACCTACAACGAAAACCTGTTGCTCTATGCCATCTACTGCACTGTCCTGATGGCGGTCGTGGGAATCATCATTGCCTACGTGACCGACATAGTCCTGAAATCGCTCGGGATGGAAGTTCACAAGATCGAGCACAAAGAGTAACTCAGCGCGAATAGGTATTGATATGGATCACGGAATGTTTGACATATATCTGCCGATTGCCGGCATATACTTCAACGTTTTCATATTGCTGGCGATAGGTTTTTCGGTGGGCGTCCTGGGCGGGTTTTTCGGCGTCGGCGGAGCCTGGGTGGTCACTCCGGCGCTGAATATTTTCGGTTTCAACATGGCGTACGCCATTGGCACCGACCTGGCGCACATCTTTGGCAAATCTATCGTTGCGACCAAGAAGCACGGCAAGATGGGTAACGTGGATGTCAAGATGGGTCTGTATTCAATTGTCGGCTCGGTAATCGGTGTCGAAATCGGAGCGCAGAACGTGATGTGGCTGACTTCGAAAGGTCTGGCCGGACCGGTCGTTCGCTACTCCTACATGGTGTTGCTGTTCGGGCTGGGCGCTTACATGCTTTATGATTATTTCACCAAGGACAAGCGCCGGGCGAAGCGCGAGCAGCAGATGCAGGCCGGGATCGAAGCACCACGCAAGAGCAAGTGGAATCTTCCCCCGATGATTCACTTTCCGGTGTCCGGGGTGACGGTCTCATTGTGGATGATCCTTGCCGTGTTCTTCGTCACCGGCTGGTTGTCCGGATTTCTCGGGGTGGGTGGTGGTTTCATTAGGATGCCGGCGCTCATCTATCTGGTCGGTTGTCCTACGGCGATTGCCGTTGGGACCGATCTCTTCAGCGTGGTATTCACCGGCGCGTATGGCTGTTTCACCTATGCCATGAAGGCACGTGTGGAGATTATCGCAGCGCTTGTCATGCTGGTGGGTGCTTCAATTGGAGCCCAGATAGGCGTGACCGCAGTGAAATACATACATGGCTACGGTATCCGCCTGCTGTTTGCAATCATGATTATTCTGGCCGGTTTCTCGGTGACTCTGAAGCAATTTGAGGCCACCACCGCAGCAGCCTACTGCGTGATGGGGGCAGCGCTGTCCATGTGTGTGATCATAATGGTCATGATGATTCGTGGCTACCGTGCCGAAAAGGCAGGTACGACCCCTCACTGATTGATAGTCGAACATGAACTGGTTGAAGCGTTTTCTTACCCGGGCGCAGACAGAACGCCAGGCGGCGCTTCAACACGCCCGTGAGCAGTTCTCTCAGTTCCGAAAACTACTTGACTATCATTACCAAGTACTCGGCAGGCTCAGCAGTCTCGAAGCCAATCATCAAAAAGGTCTCCTGAACGACATTGACGCCGTCTGGGATGATTTCGTGCTGCTCCAACAGCAGGTGAGCGAGCTTATCGATGGCATGGTCAAGCTCGGGGGGGCCAGGTACGACCCACTCAGAACACAGCTTGGTGTGATCGTGCAGGGAGTGGAACAATTCCTGCCGGCCTACCGGGCGGTTCAGCCTGATGACTTCACGGTGTCCCTGACGGAGGTGGGCAAGGATCGCGCTCATTCTGTGGGGACGAAGAACGCCAACCTGGGCGAGATGAAATCGAGACTGGGACTGCCGGTACCCGACGGTTTTGCCATCTCAGCCTGGGCGTACCGGCACTTTGTCGAGACCAACCGGTTGCAGGAGCGAATCGATCGTCTCCTGGCCAATGTGCAGATTTCGCAATACAGCGATCTGGTGCTGATCAGCGAAGATATCCGCGAGATGGTCAATTTCCGTAGCGTTCCCGAAGACCTGGCGGATGCGATTCTGTCAACTTTTGATGGACTGGCCTCCGGGCGTGCGAAAACCGGCTACGCTCTTCGGTCGAGTGCGGTGGGGGAAGATACGTCCCTCACCTTTGCCGGTCAGTATGTCACCCTGCTGAACGTGAGCCGCGAAGTTCTGCTTGACCGCTATAAAGAGATTCTCGCCAGCAAGTTCACGCCGTCGGCGATTCATTACCTGATGCGCCACCGGCTTTCTGAGATCAACCTCGCCATGGGGGTAGTCTGCATGGTGATGGTCGATTCGGCCTCAAGCGGTGTCGTGTACACTCGTGATCCGATCGACCCCGACAGTTCACATCTGGTTGTCAATTCCATCTTCGGACTTGGCTCATATTTGGTCGACGGCATTATCACGCCGGACGTTTTCCATGTGTCGCGCGATGAACGGAACATTATCTGGTCGAGAATCGCCCGCAAGCCGGTGAAGCTGACTTCTAATCCGGCCGGAGGCGTTCATGAAGTGGCTGTCCCGGATCCGCAGCAGACGGTTAACTCGCTTTCCCCCGACCATATGCGCCAACTGGCGGAGTATGCCCTCAAGGTAGAGCAGCACTATGGCTGCCCGCAGGATATCGAGTGGGCGCTGGACAGTTCCGGGCAGTTGTATCTCTTGCAGGCGCGACCGCTCAAGTCGGTTCGCCCGCATGTGGGAATTCGCATTCCTGAAAACGTCTCTCCGAAGGTGCTTCTTGAAGGCGGTACGCCGATATGCTGCGGTGGAGGCGCCGGGCGTGTGCATCATCTGACTACTCTTGCGGCGCTTGATTCCGTCCCGTCGGGGGCGGTTCTCGTGGCCGAGCATCCGTCGCCCAGTCTGGTGTCGGTTCTGCCGCGCATAAGCGCTCTGGTGACAGTCATAGGGGGCACGGCCAGTCATCTGGCCACGCTGGCGCGCGAAGTCGGTGTTCCGACAGTGGTCGGCATGCCCGAAGCGGCGAATCTCCCCGAGGGAGTGGAAGTTACCGTCGACGCCGGCAGTGGTACCGTCTATGAAGGTTACCACCCGGAGTGGATTGCCACCCCGGAAGCGATAACGTCCGCGACGAATGAGATTTCCAGCAACAGTGCGGTGAGTGAAATCGTCTCGCGTATCACCCGTCTGAATGTCATCCGCCCCAACGACCCCGCGTTTGTGCCGTCCAACTGTAACACCCTCCATGATATCATCAGGTTCATCCACCAGAAGGCAATCGAGGAGATTTTCTCCGAATTGAAAGGCACCGGTCACAAGGATGATATCGGCCTGAAGCTCAAGACGAAGATTCCTTTGAGCATAAGCATGATCTACCTCGATCGGGATTCGTCCAAACTAAGCGGCACGAGGTGGGTTGCCGACAACAGTATTGGTTCGCCGCCGATGCAGTCATTCTGGAACGGTGTGTTGGACGAAGGGTGGCCGTCCACTCCAGTGCCGGCCGATCTCAAGGGATTCCTGGCGGTGGTGGGAACCAACATTCAGGAAGGGCATCGACCGGAGTTCTCTGAAAGCAGCTACGCGTTCATCAGCGACGAGTTCATGATGCTCAACCTGCGTATGGGGTATCATTTCTCCACGATAGAGGCCCTGTTGACCGGCGAGCCGGCGGAGAATTATATCCGGATGCAATTCAAACTTGGCGGAGCGCCGCTGGAACGGCGCGTCAGGCGCATCTGGCTGATCAGTGAGTTGCTGAGCCGGATGGGTTTTGAGAACTCCTGCGAGGCCGATTATCTTGATTCGATTGCTGCTTACATTGATCGCGACAGTGTCCTGGCCCGACTGAGACTGCTCGGGCGGATAACCGTTCTTACCAAGCAGCTCGACATGTCGCTCTCCAGCGACGCGCGCGCGAAGTGGTGCCTGGATACGTTTTCGGAAAAGCTGGGTCTGAACAAAACGGGAGCTTAGACTATGAACGCAAAACGCATTGGCGAAATCATGATGCCCCTGGAGATGTTTCCCTACTGTCCGTACTGGTTCACGTTGCGCCAGGCGTTCTCCGAGATCGAAGACATGGAGATTAAGCGTCCCGATGGCAAACCGGTTCCATGGCTGATTCTTGCCTTCAGCGCTCAGAATCAATTGCTCGGCATGGTGCAGCGGCGCGATATACTTCAGGGAATGAACGCGCAATTGAATCTCGGCCGGACGCATCAGCCCGCGACCGGCGTTTCTTCCGCGCCGAGCGACCCGGAGCTTTTCCGGCTGGGTTTCTCCGCTTCAAAAGTAACCAACGATTTGAAGGAACAACTGCAGAGAAAGATCATCGAGTTTATCACGCCCATTGAAATCACCGTCTCATACTACGACCCCGCCCTGATCGCCATGTACGTTATGATCGCGCATAACTACAGTTTTGTTCCGGTGGCCAAAGATGGGCACATAGTCGGTCTGGCCTACGCCGAGGATGTGCTGCGCGAAACAATCGCAGAGATTGTATAGGTATTCTTAGTCACATGAAGTGTCTCCCCGCGACAAGAGAAGAGCTTACACGGCTCGGCTGGGAATGGCTCGATGTCATACTGGTGACCGGTGATGCCTATATTGATAGTTCCTACATCGGCACATCGGTGATCGGGCGGGTACTGGCTGAGGCGGGCTTTCGGGTCGGGATAATCGCGCAACCCGATGTAAACTCGAAGAACGATATCGCTCGTCTGGGTGAACCACGGCTTTTCTGGGGTGTCAGCGGCGGATCGGTTGATTCGATGGTCGCCAATTACACGGCGACGAAGAAAAAGCGCCGTTCGGATGATTACACTCCGGGAGGTAAGAACAATCGCCGTCCCGATCGCGCCGTAATCGCCTACAGCAACCTGATTCGGCGGTACTTCAAGCAGACCAGCCCGATTGTGCTTGGCGGTATAGAAGCGAGTCTCAGGCGCGTCGCCCATTATGACTACTGGTCGGACTGCCTGCGCAAGTCGGTTCTATTCGATGCCAAGGCGGACTATCTGATCTACGGGATGGGGGAGAAGGCAGTTCTCGATCTGGCCCAGGCGCTGGACCGTCGCGAAGATCCTTCTGGTGTGCGTGGACTGTGTTACATCGCTAAAGAAAGGCCGGCGAACTATGTAGAATTGCCGTCCTACGATGAGGTGGCGGGGGACAAGCAGGCCTTTGTCGAGATGTTCAGGCTGTTTTACGAAAACACCGATCCGATCTCGGCCCGAGGACTCTGTCAGAAGCAGGATACCCGGTATCTGGTTCAGAATCCGCCGGCTTTTTCGCTGTCCAGCAAAGAACTCGATGCTATTCATGAACTGGGGTTCACCGGCGAGGTACACCCGTCTCACGCTCGCCGGGGCAGCGTGAAGGCGCTCGAGACCATTCGGTTTTCGCTTATGACACATCGGGGATGCTACGGCGAGTGCAATTTCTGTTCGATCTCGGCGCACCAGGGACGCACGGTGCAGTGGCGTAGCGAGGAATCGATAGTCAACGAAGCCCGCCGAATGGCGAAACTCCTTGATTTCAAAGGGTATATCCTGGATGTCGGCGGGCCGACTGCCAACATGTACGGTTTCGAGTGCGACAGGAAACTCACTGAGGGGGCTTGCCGCGACAAGCGGTGCGTCTACCCTCGGGTGTGCAAAGATCTGAAGATCGACCACAGTCGTCAGACCCGGCTGCTCACCCGACTGCGGAAGATTCCCGGTATCAAGAGAGTCTTCGTAGCCTCCGGCATCAGACACGACCTGGTGCTGTCGGACCACCAGCACGGGCTGCCGTATATGAAGGAGCTGGTCGGTCATCATGTGTCCGGACAGATGAAGATCGCCCCTGAACATACCGAGGACCGAGTACTCAAGAAGATGGGGAAGCCTTCGCAGCAATCGCTGGGTGATTTTGCCAATCTCTTTTACGATCTGACGAAGAAAGCAAACAAACAGCAGTTTCTGACTTACTATCTGATCGCCGCACACCCCGGCTGCACTCTTGACGACATGCAGGCGCTGAAGGCATACACCCAGGGGAAGCTCAGGATGAACCCTGAACAAGTGCAGATATTCACGCCGTTGCCGTCGACCTGGTCCGCCCTGATGTACTACACCGAAATGGACCCGGTCACCGGCAAGCATCTGTTTGTGGAAAAGAATATCGCCCGCAAGGAAGAGCAGAAGAACGTTCTGACCGCCAAGCCCGACCGACCCCGTTCGTCCCGACCTGCTGTGGCCGCTCGGCCACGCGACCTGGCGAAGAAGAAGACGGGCAGGTCAGGACCCTTGCGGTCCTGACTTTCTAATATCAGGGTGACAAGCATCCTGAGCTACAAGACTTATTTCGGATCGGGCGATGACTCTTGTGCGCTTTGGCACATGCTCGATCTCTTAAAGGGTGGCCCCGCCGTCTTGTAGCCGAAGTACCGATACTAGGGGATGAGAGCAGATTTCTCTTGACAACGTTCGCAAAATTGCGAACTTTGGACTTGAGATTGAGGTTATAGTTGCCGAAGACAGAAGTAATCATCTACCTGGAAGAAAGCGGCAAGGCTCCGTTTCTTGAATGGTTTGGTCGTCTGCTGGAAAAGGTACAGGATAAGATATTCGTTCGGATTGAAAGACTGAGAGAGTTCGGTCACGAGTTGCACAGGCCGGAGGCGGATTACTTGCATGATGACATTTATGAATTACGCATCAGACACCAGGCCGTCAACTATCGGGTCCTCTATTTCTTCCATGGCAGGCAACTTGTCGTGCTATCGCACGGCTTTTCAAAACAGCAGTCAAGGGTGCCGGATAGCGAGATGAAGTTGGCGGTACTGCGGAGAAAAAGGTTCACGGAATCGCCGAACCGCCACACCTACAGAGAGTAAGAGATATGAAAAAGAAGAGAACAACGGACGCGGTCCGGATCCTTCATGACCGCTTCTACAAAGGGAAAGGCGAAAGACTCGCTTCGCTGGAAAGAGAGCGCGCGAACGCCAGGATCGCCCGAGACATCTTTGAGCTGCGTATCAAAAGCGGGCTAACCCAGAAGGCCTTGGCGAAGCTGGTTCAAACGACCCCTTCGGTTATCTCGCGTCTTGAAAACGCCGACTACTCCGGCCATTCCCTGAATATGCTTCAGCGTGTCGCCGCGGCGTTTCACCGACGGGTGGAAGTAAAATTCATCCCGGTGAAAGTAAAGCTACGTAGCGTCGCGCATACTCGCGAACAGAGACTCTAATCTTGTGAGTGCAATAGTCAAATGATCTGACGAGTTCTCCTTGGATAAAGATGGAATCAAGAAAGCTCCTGCAACAGGGGGTGTTTTTGAAATCCTGCGCACCACCGCCTATCACCGCTACAAGGGCGAAACAAGGGTCCTGAACATTGGTCAGAGCAAGAACATGCGGAAGGAAATTAATCGCAGGCGCATGATCCACACAACTGCCAGACGAACAAAGAAGATCAAGCTTGAATACAATGTTCCCTTTAGATATGCAAAAAACAACGCCCCAAAGAAATTGGAAAATAAGTTACTAAAGGAATTCGAAGACTCACACCATGATTTACCAGTTCTAGATTCTCAACGTGGCTACAAACGGAACGAAGACTAGTTTCTTGCCCCGTCAGCCACTTCCCGCGAGTATGCATATCGTTCTCTGGACCGGCACACGACTTGGTGGACCACCGAACCCCATGTGGGATTCAATTTCATCACTTCGTGATTATCAGACTCCGCCAGTAGACGATCTCGCATGAGTGGGCATCGACAAAATACTCCCGTATTTCAATGCCGTCAGTGGCGTGGAACACCATCACCCAGCACAAATGGTCTATGTCCAGCCAGCGAAATACGACCTTCTCGATCGCTCCTTCCAGCCTGGTACGGTACCCATCAATCCAAAAATGATCCTGCGCGAATCGTGCCGCCTGTAAAGCTGAGACGTTTGGTTTGACATCGACTAGCACATCACGGATTATCCCATCGGATATGCTGCGGACCTCCAGTGTGGCGCTCAGGTGGACAATCAGCTCGCCGCCTTCGACCCGCACCCCTTTGTAGTACTGGTAGCATCGCACGTGAGTCATCCCGAGGTCGTCTTCTTGCACCCGGTAGGGAATCATCTGATCGACCTCGTCACGCAGGCCCAGCTCGGCGCGATGGGCGTCGATATACTCCAGGGCCGCCACGACCGCGGGGTTGGTTTCCGGACAAGTGGCGCACGGTTTGTCATCATCATCGCATCCAACCGCCAGCAGGGTCAAAAGACCGCACACCAGTCCCCACAGAAACAATCTGGTATTCATCATATACCTCCTGATCGTTTTAGGTTTGGCGGGCGGCCTCGACACGGCGGTAGAAATACCCCCGACAGGACTCGAACCTGTTACCCTCTGCTTAGAAGGCAGATGCTCTATCCAGATGAGCTACGGGGGCGTCGGTCTACGCCGCGCCCTGATCCAAGGCCAACCGCCCTTCTGATCAGGACTACACGGTCAGTATAGGATTCTTCCACTATCGGTGAAAAGAACTTTTTTTGGCGTAACTTTGGGGTCCGTTGCTGTTTGAAATTCCCTTGTGCGAGGCAGGATTGTCCGCGTTTATTCGGTATGTCTCCAAAACGGCTGATAATCGGCTCACGCGGTTCCGATCTGGCGTTGATTCAGGCCGGAATCGTTCAGACGGCGCTTCGGGACAAATGCGACTGTAGAGCGGATATCAAGGTCATAAAGACTCAGGGGGACAAGATTGATCATCTCTCCTTTGACAAGATGGAGGGGAAGGGTTTTTTCACCAAAGAACTCGAAGATGCTCTGCTGAACCGGTCAATTGATTTGGCAGTACACTCCCTCAAAGACCTTCCCACGACTCAGCCGCTCGGACTCGAAGTAGGAGCGGTCGGGTTCCGCGCTGATCGAAGAGAGCTTCTGATAATGCTGCCAGAATCGCGCGCTACTGCGGGCTTGCTGCCGCTGAAACCGGGTGCTGCAATCGGCACCAGTTCGACCCGCCGTAAGGCGCAGATCGTCTACCACAACCCGACCCTTCAGGTCCGGGAGTTGCGTGGAAATGTACCTACCCGCGTGCGAAAACTCCGCGAGGGGCAGTATGACGCCATTATCATCGCTGCCGCAGGCGTAGATCGGTTGGGTCTCGACCTGTCTGATTTGGAGGTTGTGCGCCTGGACCTTGAAGATTTTCTGCCTGCACCGGGCCAGGGCGCGTTGGCGGTGGAAATGCGACAGGCTGACGAAGAATTGGTGTCAGTAGTGTCCCAGCTGAACTCAGTGATAGTCCAGACCGAAACCAGCGCCGAGAGAGGCTTGCTGAAAAGGTTCAATGCCGGTTGTTCGCTCCCATTGGGGGTGTTTGCCGAAGCCGGCGAGACAGGTATCCGGCTGGCAGCGGTGTTAGGAATTCATGCAGGTGAGCATTCTTACGGCCTGCGGCGGGTTGACGTTACCGCAGGTTCTTTGGACGAGGTTATTAGTTCTGCATACTCGGCATTGACTCGTGAGGTCTGACATACAGGTGACGACATGACTGTCAAAAAGATGGCGACAACAGAATCGGAACGGCTTTATCATCTTGCCTGTGGTGTGATGCCGGGTGGTGTGAACTCTCCCGTGCGCGCGTTCAAAGCGGTCGGCGGCAAGCCGCGGGTTATCGAGAGGGGAGAGGGGCCTTACTTGTTTGATGTCGACGGCAACCGCTACATCGATTTCTGCTGTTCCTGGGGGCCGTTGATACTTGGTCATGCTGATCCCGATGTCGTTGCGGCGGTCAAGACCCAGATCGACAAAGGCATGACCTTTGGTGCGTCGACGGAATTGGAGTATCAGCTTGCCGACTTCATAGTGAGCCATGTCAAGTCCGTTGAAAAAATCCGCTTTGTTTCCTCAGGTACCGAGGCGGTCATGTCGGCGATCCGTGTCGCGCGGGGATTCACAGGCCGCGATCTTATCTTGAAGTTCGAGGGGTGCTATCACGGTCATGTTGATCATCTGCTGATGAAGTCCGGTTCCGGGTTGGCTACTTTCGGGCAGCCGTCATCGGCCGGCGTACCGGAATCATTCACTCAGCATACTGCGGTGCTTCCGCTCGACGACGAGGTTCTGCTGAGTGATTTCTTCGACCGACAGGGTGACCAACTGGCCGCTGTAATTATCGAAGGCATCCCCGCCAACAACGGCTTGCTGATACAACGCGCGGAGTACATGAAGCTTCTCCGCAAACTCACCGAGCAGTATGGCGTGCTATTGATTCTTGATGAGGTTATCACCGGGTTCAGGCTTGGCTTTGGCGGCGCAGCGGCACACTATGATATCGCCCCAGACTTGCTCACTTTCGGCAAAGTTATTGGCGGCGGTCTGCCGGTGGGAGCATTTGGAGGGAGAGCGGATATCATGAAAGTGCTGTCGCCCGATGGACCCGTTTACCAGGCTGGTACTCTTTCCGGTAACCCGGTCGCGATGGTGGCCGGGCTGGCCACTCTTCAAAAGCTGGAGCAGGGGAATCTGTATGCCCGTCTCGAAGACAATGCCCAGGCGCTGACGGGTGATCTCAATAGTCGTTTGAATAAGTACGGTGGTCAAGTTATCCGCATCGGTTCGATATTCTGGCTCGTTTTCCAGGCAGATATTCCGCGAGCCGCTCATCAGGTCAGCGCCGATGGCGCGGCACGATACAACCGACTACACCACGAGATACTCGATGCCGGTATTTACCTGCCGCCATCAGGCTATGAGGTCTGTTTTGTGTCAACTGTCCACACCCCGGAGATGCTGAAAACTGCCTCAGATACCATCGTGGACACGATATCCAGGGGCAAGTGACTTTGCTCAAAAGCGCAAGGTGAAGGTGGCGCCTTCGCCCGCTCGCGACGCCGCCGTAATATCGCCTTTGTGCAGTCGCATGATCTGGCGCGACAGACTCAGCCCAATGCCGGTTCCATCTTTCCGGGTAGTGAAAAAGGGAACGAACACCGATTCAAGCGCTTCGGAACTGATGCCGGAGCCGTTGTCCTTGACCTCGATCAGAACCCGACCTCGTTCACTAAGTCGCGAAGTCAACTCGATTCGGCCATCATCTTGATCTGAAAGAGCTTGCAGAGCGTTGGTGGTGAGGTTGATGAGAACCTGCTCGACAAGGTCCGGGTCGGCGGTAAGTTCCATCGTCGGTGGATCACATCGGGAGAACACGGTGACTTTGCCGGCATCGGGTCGGCTTGCAGCCAACCGGGCAATTCTTTCGAGTAGTTCGGCCACGCGAATGATCTTGTACGCCGGTTTGGGGATTCGCGTGAGTGTGCGGTAGGCGTCGACAAAGTGCAGTAGTCCTTGGCTGCGTCTTTCTATCGTTGTGATGGCACTGTGCAAATCGTTCTGAACAGTGTCATTGAGCAATCCACTTGTTTCCACCATCTGGCGCGAGGTTGTGGCCAGTGATGCAATCGGAGTAATCGAGTTCATGATCTCGTGGGTGAGGACTCTCACCAGTTGTTGCCACGCCTCCATCTCGCGTTCAGCCAGTTCGCTGGAGATGTTCTGGAACGACACCAGCTTGATGCTCCGCTGTCCGAGCTTGAACTCAGTGGCTGCCAGAACAAGTTGTAAGGTCTCGCCGGGAAGCACGATTCTGTGCAGCTCTCTCTGCCCGGCAGTCAACGACTGCAGTTTTGGTACCAGCTCCGACGATACTCGGCCCAGATCATTGATGTCCCTCGCGACGGAGATACCCAGCAGCCGCTTGGCGGCGTTGTTGATCAGATCAATCTTTCCGGACGAGTCAAACGCCAGTAGACCGATACCCACGTGCTGAACTACCGTCTGCAGATACCGATACTGCTCTTGCCGGTCGCTTCGGGTCTTCCTGAACTCGCGCAAGACGTTTTCGAACACCTCTCTGAGTTCGCGGTGTGATCCACCCTTGCCGTCGTCAGGGAATGACGACGTGAAATCGGAATAGCGTACGGACAACAGGAAACGACCGAGGTCTCGGTTGGACTTGTCTACGTAGTGCACCAGCGCCCAGACCTGGAAGGTTGCAAACGCGCCCAAAATGACCGCGGTGGCCACCAATTCGGTCTCCAGAACAAGGTAAACTGTTACCGTAATGGTGGCCACCAGGAAGATGGCCCGAGTCGTGCAGACCAGTCGGAAGTTCCTAAAGGCCATACTTCTGGATACGTCGATAGAGCGACGCCCGTGTCAATCCCAGTTCACTCGCGGCCTGGCTGATGTTGCCCTGATATCTGTCCAGCGCCCGCGCGATTACGACCCGTTCGACTTGCTCGAGATTGAATTCTTCAAGCGCGATCGTAGCCGCCGCGCCGGTCTCAAAAGAAAGAGCGAAATCCTGTACTTCGAGAGAGGACGATCCACTCATGATGACCGCTCGTTCCACCGCATGTTGAAGCTCGCGTACGTTGCCCGGCCAACCGTACCGCTGTAGCATGCGCAGGGCTGCCGGGCTGACCAGTGTCGCCGGTTTGTTGTATTTCTTCCGAAAACGCTCGAGGAAGTGTTCAATAAGAGGAGGGATGTCGGCTTGGCGTTCGCGCAGAGGCGGCAGATGAATCTCAACGGTGTTGATTCGATAGAGCAGGTCCTGTCTAAACTCGCCTGTTGAAGCTCTCTTGTGAATCGGCAGATTGCTGGCTGAAATGAGACGGACATCGATCGGCCGAGGCGCATTGCTGCCGACTCGGATGACCTGACGACTTTCCAGAACGCTCAGTAGTTTGGTTTGAAGCGGCAGGGGCAGGTTGCCGATCTCATCAAGAAACAACGTGCCGCCGTTGGCTACTTCAAGACGCCCGGCGCGGTCTTCACGGGCATCGGTAAATGCCCCGCGCACGTGACCGAACAGCTCGCTCTCGAACAACGATTCGGTGATTGCGCCCACGTCAACACTGATAAAGACATCTGAAGCTCGCCGCGACTGGCGGTGAATCTCCCGCGCGACCAGTTCTTTGCCGGTGCCGTTCTCGCCCAGGATGAGCACGCTGGCGTCGG
>Ga0315278_10002431_pt1 | contig 16559 bp, 12 predicted proteins | sample YL17G06_0_MG_FD_203880 | JGI IMG/M metagenome (GOLD analysis project Ga0315278, IMG submission 203880) | Sediment microbial communities from Yellowstone Lake, YNP, Wyoming, USA - YL17G06_0 | ecosystem: Environmental > Aquatic > Freshwater > Lake > Sediment | place: USA: Wyoming | collected... | reverse complement strand
GAACTGAAGCGCCGTGTCGGCATACTGCGGCCCCTGACCGTCCTGATAACCGAGGGAGGCACCACCCTCGGTGGTCCGTCCGTTGTCGACGGGCGGCACAATAACAGTGATGACGCCCAGGATCTTTGTCTTTTCGTCAATTGTAATCAACTCAGGTCGATTGGCCACGGTGAGAGTACCGAGGGTATAATCGATGGTCGCTATGGTGTCCTTGAAGCTGACATCCCAACGACCGCCCGGATCTGCGGTGCAGACCTGCACCCGACGGGCATACAGGTACCCATCCTGGTGTTTCTCGCCCTGTACCTGCACCGAATCGCCTGGCTGGATGTCTGAGAACTGGACACGGAACTGGAAGCCAAAGCACTGACGGGCGAATTCGCAGTGCTGCTGCGCTACCACGGTGTCCGGCCGATCCTGGAACATGATCATCATGCGGTTCTGAATGGTAGCCTGCACTCTCGCGGCAAACTGGTAGTTTTCCTGTGTCTGGTACCGAATTCGCAAACGATAAGCATAGACATAGTTGCTGTTGCTCTGGCGGCGGTCACCGTACACTTGAACGGTGTCTCCGGGATGGATGTCGTCGAACTCAGCCGGCGACTCCTGGCCGTTCTGGAAACGGACGATTTCACAATTCTGGTTCGCAATCACGATCTCGGGGCGTTCGTGGAATGTGAGTTTGCGTTGTGTTTCTTCCTTGGTCTGAACCTGGGCCACAAACTGCGCCTCACCTGCCTCAGCAGACACCGCGTACAAGACGGCATCGCCTGTGGCCGGCTGCGTGGCGTTTTCCCGTGAGCAGCCGGCGCCAAACGCCGCTGCAAGTATCAGGATGCCCGCCACGATCATCACTCTGTTCGCATTCATAAGTTTCTCCTTCAACAGTCTTTATGTTAGTCCGGTTTATGACACTGACTTATTCTGTCCGTCACTTGCGTGTCTTCATATGACAGAGGCAAGAGAGGGCAGTTTTCGTTCACCCCAACGACAGAACCGATTCTATTTATTGAAATAAGACGAGCCAGGGGAATTCCGCCCGTTAATTACAATGAGGTCCACGTGCACGGTACGTGGGAATTGGATGGATCACCCGTGCCAAGAGCCGCCTTCACGCGAGCAGCGGGTCACGGATTATACGCCGGCCAAGAGCGGTCGCAGCTAAAATCCGGCTTCTCTGGTCCCTTTTAGGGGACCGGACAAAGCGGCTCGCCGTCGATAAACAACAAAGAGACTATCGCCATGGCGTCACTGAGGCTGAGTTGTCCGTCGCAATTGCAGTCAGCTACGAGGCCGGGGCTTGGTGAATCCTCAAGTACGAAGAGATAAGCAACCAGAGCCATTACATCTCCAAGCGTGACAGTTGTGTCGCCGTTGAGATCGCCGCGCATGAATCCGAACGAGGCGCCCAGCGCTTTCAGGGGATATATCTGACCCGCACCAAGCAAACCGGCGAAGGTTTGGTTTATGGTGTCGACGTTGTGCGCCGAGTTGTGTATGGCCGTGTAGAGATCACCCCAGGACGCCACCGGATAGCGCTCGCAGAGCAGAGCAGCCAGGCCGCCCACAAAGGGTGTCGAAAAACTGGTGCCGTCCCACCAGGCATAGAGCGAATCAAGATACGGCGCATAAACGCGAGTCCCTGGCGCACAGAAGTCAATCGGCGTCCCGTAGTTCGAGAAGTCAGCCTTCAACAGCGCCGAGTCGAGGGCGGCCACAGCCAGACAGTAGTCGCGCGAGGCCGGGAAGGGAAACTCGCTGGGGGCGTCGGTCGAATCATTGCCTGCGGCGGCGACAACCAGAATATCACGCTGACGAGCGAGCTTCAAGGCATCATCCAGTCCTTCGTGCATGCCAGTCATGCCCAGACTGAGATTAATCACCCGGCAGCCATCGTCGATCGCGCGCAGCACGGCAGTAGCGATGGTGAAACCGTCACCGAACCCAGCCGTGTCCAGAACACGATAGATCAGCAGATCCGCAGCAGGTGCAACCAAACAGGTTATGCCCGCGACAAACGTCCCGTGGCCGGAATTCGCACCGCCCTCCTCGTCCAGGGGATTCGCGTCATTGTCGACGTAGTCCCAGACCGGGACCAGGTCTCCGGTCTGCTCGGCAAAATAAGGGTGCGTGAGATTCACGCCTCCGTCAATTATCGCTACCTTCACGTCGGTACCGGTCGCCGCCAGATGAGTCTCAGTCAGATCCAGCTCGACAGCAGCGAGCTGCGTGGCCATATCTCCCGTGCGTTCCAGATCGGGGAATGCTGAAGAACCTTGAAGCCCCTCCGGGGCCATAAGATAGTAATTGGGGCTGCAGTAGATAACGCCGGCCATCTGACTGATCAGGGTTGACAGGCTGTCGGCATTTCGACCGCCGGTCACAAACAGCAGAAAGCAGTCAGTCTGTATCTGGTGGCCGCGAGTGGTTGTCCTGAACAACTCGTTAATATCATCGATCGTGGTCGTGGAATCAACGCGACAGACTATTTCCGAAGGCTTGTAGCCTCCTCTGCCTGGTCCCGGTCCGCCCTGTGCTGTGACCATCGTCGCTGCGAATACAAAACAGGAGAAAAGCAAGACAATCAGATTTCTCTTAATTGGCCTCATGAGGGCCTCCAATTCTGTCGGCGCCGAAAATTGAAAAGGCCGCCCAGTGAAAGGCCGAGGGGAATTTGTCTCTGACCTTCAGGGTTGCCTCTCGCGCCGCCGTGAAAAGATCTCTATTATCAAAGTATCGGCAATAGAAGTGAGTCATCCACTCAGCCGTGCTTTCATCTGAAACCGGCCAGCGTCCGGCGATTACATTTCGCGCACCCATCTCCAGCAGAGATCTGACAAGTCCCATAGATTCTTCACCGGGGAGCGACACCTGCTCGCCGGTACGGCAGGCCGCCAGCGTGGCCAGTTCGACGCGGCATCGTCTCAGACGAAAATCGGCCGCAAACAGCGGGCCGTCCGACAACATCAGGTACGAATAGAAGGGATTCTCGTTTCTCAGAACAGCATGACCGGAGAAGTGCCACACCCGGCTCTCTCCCTCAATAGGCCAGTCCTCGCGTCGGGACGGCGAAAAAGCGCGGGACTGCCCTCCGGCGCGCAGGAGTACCTGCTGCAGCTCCAGATCGACATGCGGCAGATTAGCGCCGTTTCCTCCAAATACCATGACGTCCTTATTCGTCACTCGGACCGAACCGGCGGAATCGAAATGACGGATGCTCGGAGACAGAATGATATGGTGACGAAGAAACAGGGGCTGACCGTCAACTTTCAGCGCCTGCCATGGCAGGTTAGCCAGTTCGCCTTCGCCGATAACAAGCACGGAGTCCGCGGCGATGTCGACCCCCAACGGTTTCCACAGCCAGTCGCCCAGTTCGCTCCAGAGCACCTGTTCTTCAGAATCGCGGATCTTCCGACCGGGAAATGAGGCGAAAAGTTCACGTTCCAAGAAGAATCGCCAGCGTTCAAGAGAACTTTCGATCCTCCCTCGCCCGTCGCGAAACCGGCAGACCGCCGTCTTTCGATTCTGGTGCACGAAGGCGAGGATGTCTCTCTCCGCGACATGAAACTGGATGATCGGCAACCGTGTCGAGGTTACGTCAATAATCCTGTCGATGTCTTCAGCCGAGCCGTGGCTCTTCTCCGTCAAAGCTTCTACTCGCGAGAATCCGAGGCGTATCTCCTGCTGCAGCTTGCGCAGCGCTCTTTGGGTACTCGGCACGCTCAGGCCACGTTCGCCGTGAAAGCCGGGAACCTGGTGCATTAGAAACTCAACTTGCGAGGCAAGTGAGTCGAGACTCTTAGTCACGCGCCGACGCTCAGGCAAGGCAAGAGCTGTTGCCGGAACCGGCGCCCAGATTCCGGCCGTTTTCAGTCTTTCCGACCAGATTGCCGCAGAACGCGGATTGCGGGTAGCCTCGGTTTCTACCAAGCGGGAGTGCGGCGATGGGGCTTTGCGAGTGAATGACGCTCTCAGCTCGACGGGCGGAAGCTGGCTGCGCACAGCGTCCAGCCGGTCCGCGGCCCGTGTCCAACAAGTAATCGCTCGTTTGCTTTGACCCAGGGTGTGATAGCGGTCCCCGAGCGCTGTTTGCCAGGATGCATACAAATGAGGGACCACCTGGGCGGCCTTATTATCGGCCAGGCGATCCAGAGCCTGATGCGAGTGCGACGGCTGTTGAATGAGCCTGAGATCGCACACTGCCTGCCAGAGCGGTAACTGACTCTGCGCAAACAGTCTCTGTGCTCGCACGACTCGTCGCGCATACATTTCCTGTCGGGAACCGGCCAGGTCCGCGAAGACCAGTTGAGCAACTGCTGAGAAGCCCTTGTTTTTCTCCGAGCGAAAACCGGAGCTTGCTCTGCGGGCCGCCAGGGTGGCTTCGCGTTTCCGGTCCAGGGTCACAGCCGATTGAGCGCGAAAGAGCGCCGCCTTGGCCCGCTCATAACGCATACGGAGTCTCGAAAAGAGTCGCTCTGCCTTGCGAGCGGCGGCAAGGGCATCGGAATTGAGACCCAGACCGAGATACACTTCAGCCAGGTCGAGAATGCATAGTGACTCGAATCGACGGTTGCCCGCCTGAGCAAAGGTCCGCCGACAGTCGTCCAATTCCGACATGGCGACATGCAGGTCGCCTTGCAGCATTTGGAGCCAGGCCTGACCGTAACGGACTTCAGTGGCATCGAGATCGCGTCCTAGGCGTTCATAGACCTCACGTGCTGAACGGTAAGCCGTCTCGGCTTGCTCGATCTCGAACAACTGCACCAGTGTGTTTCCCAGGTTGTACTGGCAACGGGCGGCACTCAACTCGTCACCGGCGTTCAGGAAGAACCGAGTCGCCTCTCGGTAGATGCGAGAGGCGTCAGCGTGACGATCCAGACGGTGCAGAACGTTGGCATAGTTGACCTGTGTCTTGTGCCAGTCGGCAGTTTTGCCTTGGCGCTCGTATAAGGCCAGCGCCCGGGTCGCGGCTCGCCGCGACTGGTCATACCGCGCCAAGTACATGTAAACGTCGATCAGCATGCGGTCGATTCCCGCCCGCGCCGGCGGGTCGTACCTGGTAAGAACCCGCGCCTGTTGATAGATCTTGAGTGCTTCTGCGTGTCGACCCGAGTAGTGAGTCATTTGCCCGAAGGCACGCAGGGCCATCAAACGCATGTGCCGACTGCGTCCCTCTGACACCCGCACAAACCGTCGGCTCAAGTCGAGCGCACGGCGAAACGATTGCCGCGACGTGGTCAAGATGAGCTGGACGCACGCCTTGGTTAAGTCGTTTTCGTCGAATGACTCGGTTTTGTTGCCGGCGAGGAATCGGCGGGCTATGCTTTGCGGGGCCTTTTCCATAACAACTTCGGCAATTCAATATCTTGCTCGCCCACCCTGATGCGAATCATGCCGGGCGGGCGGGACGACGACCACTGAAAGAGTGCGCCCCGATCGGCAGGAATCGTTGATCGGCCGGTGGACAGTTCCGCCTGCTCGGCGTTCTCGCCGCCCAGTTGAGCCACCATTCTCCAGCCGTCTTTGCGTTTCTCGGCGCGAAGGTCCACCAGGTAAGGCCCGGCTTCACAACAAATCCGTCTTTCGTTGCAGGAATTGCCTCCGCGGACGCCGACCGGCTGCGGTGACAACCAGGAATCGAATGTCAGAAGGGCTTTCAGTCGTGTCACGGCTCCAGTTGTCCTGACGCGCTCGGGGATGCTCATCGCTCGTTTGACCCAGGCTTGCGGCGGCTGAGCCAGAGGAATCCGGCCAGCCATTTGGAAAAGCCTCAACAATTCTACTGCCTGCCGGCAATCTTCACATGTCTCTAAGTGCCCAGTCATAGCCTTTTTCTCCCTGGCGGCCGCCTGCATCTCGTGGTGCGTCAAATGCCTATCCGTACGTTTTCTCCTTCGCTTCATCATCTCAGAGGCTCCTTACCCGGTTTTCGTTCATACAAATACCCGAGTTTCTCGAGGATTTGCCGGAGTCTCTCCAGGCAGCGTCGGCGTTTCGCCCCGAGGGTGTTGGGGGCGTAGCCCAATTTGCTCGCAACTTGTTCGTAGCTATGCTCTTCGGGAGCGAAGAAGAACTCTTCCACGACAGCCTGACAAGGTTTGTCAAGTTGTGAAATAGCTGCTTCCAGTCGCGCTTGTTGCTCCATCAGGACCATTTCCTGTTCCGGGTCAGGACCTGGGTCGGCCACATCCGCGGCCTCAAGTTCTACGGGCGAAAAGCCGGATCGGTTCTTGAGACGAATGGCCTCGCGCCGCGCGGTAGTGACGAGCCAGGCGGAAAGGCGCTCCGGGTTCTTAATTTGCTTCCGTTTCTGATACAGAAGAACCCAGGTTTGCTGGAAGGCATCGCCCGCCTCGGCCTGTGACAAGCCCAAATAAGTGCAGGTCGTGTATACCAGCGATTTATATCGATTCACCAACTCGGTCCAAGCCGACTGGTTCCCGACCAGGATAGCCGCCCAAAGGTCCGGATCAGAACTGTTGCGATAAAGAATCTTCATCTTCTATTCCGTTATACCCGTCCGCGGGTGCATGAGAACATTCCTCAACGACCCTACCCGAACAATAACCATCTCTCCTCGTCCATGAAAGGCAAATCGAACAAGAGATGTTCCTCGAACGCACTCCAGCAAGGCACAGTAATATAAGGGTGCTCAGACAAGTCGTTTGCCTGCCAAGAACAAATTTGCACCACCGGTGGCGATAGAACCGAGCGAAGCGGGGAATTCTCTGGGGGCAGAGGCAGAAAAAAAGGCCGGGCGCGCGCCCGGCCTTCGCTGTGTTTGCACCCACAGCCTGAGAACCTTTTACATTCGTGCCAGCCGTTGACACGGCCGTCCAGGTTCCCGGATTCATTCCTACTTCCTGACAAGCAGAGGAAGAAGACCCGAAAATCCGTTCCTCGGTGCGTGAAAAAAGTCGTCTGAGAGGCCTTTTTTCGCGGGACAGGTTTAATAGAGTCGCTCCGCCGGCCGGTTGACTTCCTGCCGGTTCGACGAACCAAAGGAAAAGCCCGCCTCCAGAGAGGCGGGCTTTCTTCTTTATGTTGTAGGCAAAGATAAATCAGATATCCAAGTCGCCCGTGTACATGTCAGTGTGTTTCGGATCCACTTTGAGCTTGAACGTGGCCGCCCAGGCTTTCATGTTCACCTCGGCGTACGTGGAAATTGCTTCGTTAAAGATCAATCCCTGGCTAGTGGCGCCGTCGAGGAAATAATAGGTCCAAGCGCCATTCTGCAGGTCAGGAGCGTCATAAGAATACTTTGACGTCGAAGCCGTGGAGAGCACGGTGCCGGTCCTGCAATCGACATGGAAATCGCCAATCACACAGGCATCGAGATTAATCGTTTTCTTGGTGCAATTGGCGCCATTGAGATAGCCCATCACGTACGTGTGGGTCAGGTAATAGAGGTCCCGAGAAATGATACTCGAGCCGCCGGTAGGACGGACCTTCGTGCCGTGCCCGGAGTAGAAAAAGGCAATCTCGTCACCCGGAACAGCCGCATCCCGCAGCCAGATCAGACCGGCCTGGATATTGGCTGCCGAGGCGCTGTAATCGACGTCACTGCGAATTGTGAATCCCTGGCTGTTCAGGTAGGCAATCACATCGCGGGCGTCGTCGTCGCAGAATTGCAGATCGTTGGCCGTGCCGTCATAATCGGAAATCCCGATGACATAGGCATACTTGTGAGCCGGGGTCGGATTGGGATCGGCAGTGGCGCTGCCATTATCCGTGGGGCGGTCGTTGGTTTCAGTAACAGAACCGAACTTCATGAACTCGATTTGCACCGCTTCGGGGCGGTTGTCGATGAACTCGGGTCGCTGAACCAGGGGACCCAAATTGCTCTGGTCTTTGTCGGGACCAGTCACCGTCGGCTCATCGGAGCAACCATAGAAAGCCGTGAGCACGCAGCACAGACTGAGCAATAGTAGTAGCCTTTTCATGTGAGACATCTCCTACTGGTTAATGTTAAGATACTGTCAAAGAGGGAGTTCACCCCAGTACCGAACGCTGACGACCTCCTGTCCCAGAGGACGTAACGGCTTGGTTGCTCTCACCTTCCGGCACTCTTCCTCAACGTCGGGAACCGGAAGATGATTCTGTGGGTGCTTCGCAATAATAAGCAAAATCCAACAAACCCGTCAACTCTTTATAATCGTTACAGCCCAGTTTTTTTGGTCAAACAGCCTGGTAGCCAACAGCTCTACAATGAGCTACTCTTGATCCAGATACCCGTGCGACAAAAGAAGGCGAGAACCGACAATCAACCGGTCAGACCTCGCCTTTGTCTTGTCGCTCAATTGGAGCCTTGAGACAGCTCCAGGGAACTCCAATCCGGTCCTTGCGCAGGCCGCCAATCACGCATGCTACCGTGTGATCGCGTCTTCGATGACAGCTTTGAGCAGGCCCAGCCGGTCAATCTTCCTCCGAGGTCAATAGCGAGATCGTCGTCAAGACGCTCGGCAATGGCCATCAACACGAAATGATCCCGATCTCCAGTAATCGTGTAGCTATATAGCTATATCGAGCTGGCGGCATGATCCAGCGCCAAGGGTGTCGAGAGTAGGGATTGTTATTGTTGGCAACCGTGCCGTGAGCGGGTATCCAATACTCGTCATTCACCCTACAGGATAATCTTGCCAACAGGTAGATGTGGTTGAGCGAGCTCTTGGCTTCAGTCTGCTTCGTTTTGACCGCCGAAATCACATAGCACGGAATGTGTACGCAGAGAACCTTCTGATTGCGATCGTTGACGATTCTAACCGGGTGTACTATTATTTGAACGACCATTTGGGATCGGCGGCGGTGGTGATCGATTCAGCGGGCAATGTGAAGGACGGATGCTTTAGCCACTGAATTAGCGCCTGTCGAAAGAAATTGGCATGTTTCGCAAGGCGTCCACCGGGCGGCAGCCGATTAGGACGTGCTTTCAATCACCCAGTTGCGAAACGCGTCTCGTAGACCCCGCCATTTACCTATCCAGTTGCTAATCAAAATGTTAGCGGTTCCAAGGCTGTCCGGCCTGGGCACACAGAGCTTGGCCCCGAGTTATCAATTCTCCTCCCGTTTCCGACTCAAGGTAGATTCCAAAGCTGTCAGTAACGGCCCGCCATAGATGTTGACCCCGCTGTATGGCGGGGTTATTTTTTGCCGGAAGTTCTGTTGGCGAGTGACCGAGCACGGTCGATAACGGTAAGACCCACCTCGAAGAGATGGTGGCACCCACCAGATAGATAGGATGGAAGAGTGTCGAGTTGACGTGGTTTTTCAAAAGGAGAAGGCAGTGAACAAGGTGGTGGTACGGTTCGCCGACGGTAGAATAGTCAAAGGCACGACTGCCGATTTCGTCGCGACAAAAGAACTCTTTCATCTAAATGTGATGACCGATACGGCCGGAGCAAAGCCTATCGAAGTTCACTTGAAGGACTTGAAGGCGCTGTTCTTTGTAAGAGACTTCATAGGCGACTCGCAACGTGTCGACTCGAACGATTTTGATCCATCACGTCCCCCGGCAGGGCGCAAGATTCGGGTGGAGTTCAAGGACGGCGAAATCCTGGTGGGAACTACGGCCGGCTATCAGCCTGGACGGCCGGGTTTCTTCCTCGTACCGGCAGACCAAAGCTCAAACAGCGAGCGCTGCTATATAATCGCAGCGGCCACTAAGCAAGTCAGTTTCATATGAAAGCCCGAAATCGGCAGCTTACACGCGAGAGATCATGCCGAACCTGGAAGATGATGTCACAGTAGTGGAATTGAACAATGGGCTATTGGGGATTGATCTTCCACCTTTCTCATAATCCAGTTGCGAAATGCGTCTCGCAGACCCCGCCAGAATTGTTGTTCACCGTAGGTTGTGAGGGCGCCGTCAGGGAACGTGTAAACCCGCGCGCAAGCTGGTGGGCCACGCGGCAATGTCACGAGTTATCGAAGTAAAGTCTCTTCCAACGGCAAAACGTCGAACCAGCGACATCGAAGAGACGATACGACTCAACAGCCTTGCCATATTCTCGGGCAAACTCCAGAACTGCCTTCTCCTTGAATGCCAGGGGTTCAGCGACCGACCTTCCAACCCCCTGACTGTTACCTAATATACAGATCCGAATGTTCAGTGGATCTGACACAACTGCACACACACATCTCAAGAAGGGCAGTATATCGAGCGCAAGTGCTTACCCTTTCAGAATGAAATGGTCGCGATGATTGTGAAAATTAAGACATCCTGGAGGCAGATTCTCCTTGACTACCTGCAATCCTTCTTGTACTTTTTTTCACAAGAAGGCCCGACCTGAAGCGCACATCGAGTGCGTAGAACGGTTTGATCGTGGACAAGATTTGCTATTGCAACGAAATCTTCGCCGAGCCGGAAGCACCAGGCTCGACTGTGTCAAATGGCTTCGGCCGACTTGTCCACTCCACGAGAAGAAAAATAATAGCACGCTGTGTTTCCTACGATGGAAAGCGAGAGGACAAGGCCTGCCGTGTCAAGCGATAAGAAGACCGGGGTGAATGTGCTGCTCGTCGACGACGAAGCCCCATTCCTTGACAGCGTTTCTCGAGTTCTATCTCGCCGGGGATTCAGCGTCTTTACGGCCGCCAGTGGTGATGAGGCCCGCCAGATATTCAAGACAACGCCGATTGACGTGGCCGTACTGGACGTGAAACTGCCTGACATAGACGGTCACGAGCTCTTCTACGAGGTGAAAAGCCTGCACAGCGAAACCCAGGTGATCATGCTCACTGGGCACGGCGATCTGCGTGAGGCGTTTGAAATGGGGTCGCTCGGAGTGTTTGACTATTTGTCCAAACCGTGCGATGTCGAATTCCTTGTTGACCGCATCCAGCACGCCGCAGCGGGTCGGAGTGCGGGCACCGGCGAGGTTGAGGGCAGTGAGGTCAAAGTCCTGCTCGTCGACGACGAGGTGGATTTCCTCGCCTCGATGAAACGAATCCTCGTGCGCCGCGGCTTTTCAGTGCGCGTGGCCACCAACGGCCAACAGGCGCTGGATATTCTGTCTGCACACCCGTTGGATGTGGTGATACTCGACGTTCGGATGCCCGGTCCCTCGGGCACCGAAGTACTCGACGAGATCAGGAAGGCGCATCCACAGGTGGCCGTGATAATGCTGACCGGCCATGCCACCGTGGAAACGGCCGCGCAGTGCATGAAGAAAGGAGCCTTCGATTATCTTTTCAAACCCCACTCGCCGGAGGACCTGGTAAGCAAGATTCTGCTGGCCGTAGAGCACGGCCGACGATAACCAACTCAGGAGGACTCATGGAGCAAGACACCCCAAATCGAAAAAGAGGCACGGTGAAGTTCATCTTCTGGACCGTGGCATCGCTAAGTCTTTTCGCTTACGCCTTCTACGCCTATTTCACCGGACAACTTGTTCAGTGGTATTACTACAGCGCCAAGATTGACGGCTATGCGGTCAACGCCAGCGCTTTCATGAACGCGACCAAAGACAACCCCGCGTTGCTCACGATCGGCCAGTTCGACCCGATCGAGGGGCTGCAGGCGGTACCGGTGAAGGCGGGTGATCAACTACCCGTCAACACTACCGGCATCATCTCGCAGGACGAACTGAAATCAGGGAAGAAAGCCGTCATGGAGGGCACGACCGCGATCAAGATCATCAAGTCCTTCGAGATCAAGGAGCAGAAGGGCTTCAAATTCAAGGACACATTCAAGCACAAGGGGATCAAGACCAACCCCTGGGCCGGGGTCTGGAACGTGGCCATGGTGCTGCTTCTGGGGTTGTCTTTGGGCTTGATGGCGGAAGGTTTCACGGACATGCTCGGCTGGCGCTTGCCGAAAAACGAACACAGTGAGTTTGGACACTGAGCAGGAAAGGAGCTAGGACATGTTTGAGTTCTTAATCGCAGGAGTAGAAGTTCCGTACCTCTTGCTCGTTATGGTGGGGATCACCGTTGGCATGGTGGGCGGGTTTATAGGCGTGGGCGGCGGCTACATGGTTACCCCGGCGCTCATCGTCTTCGGTTTCCCCGGCTACATGGCATCCGGGATAGACATGACGCATATCGCGGGCAAAGGGGTGGTATCATCGATACGACACCGCGAAATGGGTAACATAGATTGGACTTTGGCCCTGACCATGATAGCCGGCACGATGCTGGGAGTCGAGTTGGGCGTGAGAACATTGGTCTACTTCAAACACCTGGGTATCTCTTCAGTCGTGCTGCTGATCACATCGGTCGCGATCATGCTGTTCCTCTTTATTTACACTCAGATGGAGACCCGGCGCGCCCACAAGAAAATGGAGAAGATGGCGCAGGAAGGTAAGAAAGTGGGACGCGAAGTTCAGACCAGCAACCTGCCCATACTGTTTCAGAAGATTCCGCTGGCTCCGATTGTGCGATGTCGCAACGCCCGCGTCATCATTTCGATGTGGGTCATTGTCCTGGTTGGTGCGGTCACTGGATTTCTGGCCGGGTTCCTGGGTGTGGGCGGGGGCTTCATCCGCGTCCCAGCCCTGGTCTACGTGGTGGGCGCGTCGACGCACATTGCGGTCGGAACCGACCTGGTCGAGATCGCGGTATCTGGCGGCTATGGCGCCCTGCGGCATTCGATCGAGGGAAACGTTGATATTGTCGCCGTTCTCTTCATGATTGCAGGAGCCATGTTCGGTGCTCAGTTCGGCAGCATCGCCACTGCCTACGTCAGGGGACCGGCTATTCGCTACATTCTAAGTTACTCTCTTATCCTCGCTACTTTTGGAGCCGTGCTCCGGCTGGTGTACGTGTTGAGTGGCCAGAATATCGAGCTCCTCTCCCTGGCGGCGGTGATGTTGACACTTGGCGAGATGATCTTCCTGTGTCTCTTCATTCTGTCGCTGGTGTTTTTTGCCACTCGTTATCGAGCAGGCAAATGGGTACCTGACTGGGTGAAGACTCTGGTGGTTTGAGACGGTCATGAAACTGATGATTTTTCGAAGAGCGCGGTTGATTTACGGAGAAAATCAAGCATGAAAAAACTCATAAACAGCATGTGGGGATACTGGCTCCTGCTGCTTGTCATATCGCTTGGCATAGCAGCTGCAATTTACGAAATCTGGCTCAGAGGCAGAATTTAGCAGGAGAGGTGGCTCAATGAAGAAGATATGGCAAATATTACTTAACGTCATTCTGTATGCCTTCCTGCTCTGGCTACTGTTTGACTCGACCATCGTGGAGTGGGATCCCTGGTTCGCTTTCGTGGTGGCTTTTGTCATCGTGGTAGCAATCATAACGAGCCTCATCCCGGCATTGCGGGTGACCTCGACTTCGCCGGGAGAGTACCCGTACAAGGATTGACCATGAACGCCCTTGAGTCCCCTGATCTGGAGACCCTCCGCAAAGAGATTGCTGACGTGTACACACGGCGGGCCAGCGGGGACTTGCCGGAGAGGACATTTCCGAAGGTGGCGGATGCGAAGATCCTCGAGCTCTTTCGCGCTGTCGCCGGGCAGCGGATGAACCCCGGGGAGACGATCGAGCAGGAGCATCACGTCATTGTGGCCCGCACCCGCCTGGATCAGATGGTTCTCAAAGACAGCGCGCAGGAACTGGCCAGCCTTTTTGCGACGCCGCGTCGAGTGGTGGAAGTACGCACTGTGACCAGCAAGGATGTCCCGGTCACCTGCGACGCTCGCGATCAGTTTTCACTGGTCGACCTGACCTATCAGCAGATAAGCGCTGTTACCAGGAGGCGGCGGATCAGGGGCGGGCAGTTGGCCGCGGGAGTGGTGATTTCCGCGGTCGGTCTCCTGGGCGGCTTTCAGCTCGGTTTCACGGGCCCGGTTCTGGTTCTATTGGGCGCAGTCGGCATCCTGCACGCTCTGCTCTTTCCGACCCGGTGGATCGAGATATCCGGTGTGCAGTCCGGGGGCGAAGCCGCCGCCATCCGCGTCCAATGCCTGCGCAAGCGAAGCGCCAAAGCCATGCTCATCCTCGTGAAGAATCGCTGCTCCGCGCGTCTCGCTAAAGTCGGGTGAAACGGAACGAAAAACTTGCCCTTCCGGGGGCGCCTCGACATTATCCGGCTGAGACCCTCGGAGACTATGCCCCGTGGGCGTCTGAAACGATAACACTCGCTTTGGCGTTACCACTGGTGGTGAATTAGGACTGTCGACCGAGGCAAAGGAGGCGATCATCTCCGACCGTGAACGCAACAATGCGGACGAGCCACAAAACCGTTCCTGTGATGACGGAGTTGTGGGGGTGCCCGATCTGGGCAGTGTTTTCGAGGATCGTCCCGCCAGGAAGAGGAACAGGCTGTGGGGCGGTCTCCTGACGTTTCTCGAAGTCATCGGTCTTCGGCGGGTCCCTTGTGTTGACAACGAGGCCGTAATTACCCGGCTGCGTTATCATCACGCCGAGTTCAGGCAGCTCCTCACTTCCAACGACAGCTTTCTCAATGGCCTCGTTTTGCTGAATCGCCGCCTTCGCAATGGTGACGTGGAAGACCTGATAGTGCTGGAGCGGCTGGTTCTCCAGGCCAGCGTCGACGTCTTCCGAATGATCAGGAGCCTGGACGTAATCTCGCAGGGTTCGTATCCGGCGCTTGCCGAGGCCTACCGGCGCATCGGTACGGAATTGGGGGCTTTGTTTGAACACGAGAAGAAATCACAGCGAGCCGAGTTGGTTCTGGATCTCGCGCAGATTGATCGGGGTCACGCGCGTCAAGTCGGCGGTAAGATGGCCAACCTCGGTGAAATCAAGACGAAGCTGACACTGCCGGTCCCGGACGGCTTTGCCGTTACGGTCGAATCCTATCGTCAAACAGCCGAGACCTGCGGCGTGCTGCCTTCGCTGAGGCGATTGCACAAGTCCGATGAAGAAGAAAGCTACAAGAACGAGATCGCGAGATTGAGTGACCGACTGCTCACAGCGGCCTTGCCGGACAATGTAGCCGAGGCCATACTCGACGCTTACGACCGTCTATCCGAGCGGTGTGGCGCCAAGCCAGCAGTAGCTGTCCGTTCCAGTGCGACGGGCGAGGACGGCCGCCTCTCTCATGCCGGTCAGTATCTCACTGCGCTGGACGTTACTCGCGAAGACCTGTTGGCTTCCTACCTGAAGGTGGTGGCGAGTCTCTTTTCCGCCGAAGCGATTCAGTACCGGCAGGCGCATGGTATTTCGCACGAGCTGACCTCGATGGCGGTGGGAGTAATTGCGATGGTCGAGGCCCGGGCTAGCGGGGTTGTCTTCACCGAGGATCCCAGCCGGCCTGGATCGGATGAGTTGCTGATTTACTCCGTCGCCGGGCTGGGCGACAGCCTGGTAAGCGACCGCGCCGTCCCTGAAATTATCACGGTCGATCGGCGTCAACCGCTCGCAGTTAAACACCGCCGAGTCCCCAAGCATCAGACAGGGCTTCACACGACTGCGTCAGACACCGACACGCTGACTCAGAAAAGCGGCGTCGACACGAGCACGGTTTCCGACGGCGAGGCGCTCAATCTGGCCAGTTGGTCGATGCAACTGGAGAAGCATTTCGGCGGCCCTCAGGACGTCGAGTGGGCCATCGACCGTGACGGCTCCTTAATGATACTGCAATCACGACCGATGCGCTACGCCGCCCAATCGGCGCGGGTCGGCCCCCCCGAGAGCGGCGCGCAAGTGCTGCTGGAGAACGGGGAGCCTGCTTGTCCCGGGGTGGGAATAGGTCCGGCCGTTCTCATGGATGAGACGGCGGACCTGGACGCCTTTCCCGAAGGAGGCGTGCTCGTTACTCCACGGCCCTCGCCGAAGTTTGTCCGCGTTATGCGCAAGGCCGCGGCGATTGTATCCGCCACTGGCAGCACGGTCGGCCACATGGCGTCGCTGGCGCGCGAATTGGGTGTTCCAACTCTCCTCGGCTTGCGGGACGCCGTCCACAAGATCAACGCGGGGCAGATCATCACTGTGGACGCCGAAAAAGGGTACGTGTACCTGGGCGAGGTAGTGAGTCTCCGCCGGGCGGCCGGACAACGATTCGTTCCGACCGAGAATGAAAATGTGAGCGATGCCTGCCCGGTACCGATGCTGGAAGTGAAAATCAACGCCCTGGTTGCTCCATTGACGCTCACCGATCCGCGCTCTCCGTCATTCAGGGCGGACAACTGCGCCTCCCTGCACGATCTGGCTCGGTTCGTTCACGAAAAGTGTTACGAGGAGATGTTTCGTAAGGGAGAGGGTCTGGGTGGGATGAAAGAAGCCTGCTATTTTCTTGACGTCTTCCTCCCGATCGATCTGTACATCATCGATCTGGGAGGAGCCATTCTGCCGGGCCTGACCTCCCGGGTAGTCAAACCGGCGGACATCATCTCCACACCTCTGGACGCCATTTTAAGAGGGATGCTCGACCCGCGCCTGCCTCGGTTCGGTCCGCGTCCGATGGACGTGAGTGGGTTCTTCTCCATAATGGCACGGCACGCGATCAATAGCCCTGAAGAGCAGCGCACGTTCCGAGAGCCCAGCTATGTGATGGCGTCCGATCGGTACATGAATTACACGGCCAGGGTAGGTTACCATTTCAGCGTCGTGGACACCTATTGCGGCGCGACCCCGACCAAGAA
>Ga0315278_10002430_pt1 | contig 16566 bp, 12 predicted proteins | sample YL17G06_0_MG_FD_203880 | JGI IMG/M metagenome (GOLD analysis project Ga0315278, IMG submission 203880) | Sediment microbial communities from Yellowstone Lake, YNP, Wyoming, USA - YL17G06_0 | ecosystem: Environmental > Aquatic > Freshwater > Lake > Sediment | place: USA: Wyoming | collected... | reverse complement strand
CAGTCGGCGACGGCGGCGGAAGAGTTGAACCGTCAGGCCGAGGCAATGCGCCAGATGGTGGCGAAATTCAAGATCCGTCAGGAAGCGCGGGCTTAAGACCGATCCATGCGCTTATTGAATCCGGCGGGGGACATCCCCCCGCCGGTTTTGTTTATGCCATCGTCTGTTAGTTCGTCACACCCGCGCAGGCGGGTGCCCAGTCAGGTTTGCTGTAGCAATCGGACGATTCGAGGACCGGCGGTCGCTGTGAAACCAGCTTGACTGGGTTCCTGCCTTCGCAGGAATGACGACAACATGCACTACGTTAGAGCCGCACAGCTTATACCCCTGCGTCATCCCGAGCTAAGCCTGCTCTGAGCTTGGCGAAGGGTCGAAGGGTGACCGCGGAGGAGAATAAGTCAGGCTTCGACAGGCTCAGCCTGACTTATGGGTGCCAAACCACAAGGGTCTGACCTACGAGTCCTGCTTGCGCGGCGTTTTTTTTGCCATGACGTGCTTAGTCTTTGGCTTCGCCAAAAACGATCGCCTGAAACTTCTGGATGACGGCGTTGGGCGAACGATAAGCATCAAGCGGCAGACCCGCTTTCTGGCAGGTGTGCTGAAGAAACTCGTCTCGAGTCCAGCCGTATTCAGCGGCCACCTGAGGAAGTAACAGTCCTCTCCAGCCTCCCATCGAGATCATCAGGCCGTCACGGCCGACTTTGATTTCGTCGAGCGACTTCACCTTCTGCAACGGCGTCAGGACCGATATCTCGATGTAAAGGGCGGCGAGTTCTGCAGCAGTCACCGGTGGGAAACGGGGATCCTTCACTGCGGCCGAGATGGCGCATTCCGACACCGTCTCCCAGAGCGGCTTGAAGGCCTCGGTGTACCCGATACAGCCGCGTAACTGGCCGTTCTTCGTCAGTGTGACGAATGCTGCGCCGTCGCTCTTGAGCGTGTCCGAAACCTCAAACTGAGGCGTCGGTTTGCCGGTCAGATGGGCCTCAATTGATTGGCGAGCAATCTCTATCAGTGTTTTTCTATCAGTCGCGGTGGGGTAGGTTGCTTCTTCGGCCGGAGCTTCGCTTCGAGTTGGAGAAACGTCCGCCACTTTGTAGATTGCCGCGGCTACATATCCCACGACACTGCTCTTGTCGCCGGAGCTATCGCCGGAATCACCGTACTTCAGAATCTTCGCCCGGTTAGCGCCGCGCGCCACAGCGGCTCGCAGGACAGCGACAACCGACCCGCCCCCGCAGGCCTCAGTCTTGCCAGCGCCGAGAAGACTCTCCAGCCGGTCGGCATCGAGTGCTTTCACACACTCCATGCCGAGCGAATCCATTGGCCACCCTTCTTTCGCCGGGCGATAGTGCTGCCAGTCAGAGGCGGCGATCATGATGGTGCGTGAATCAACCTTGAGTGACTTCAAGGCATCGCCAAGCATGGCGACCGTCTCACGATCCGGTTGTCCCATTAGAAGCGGTACGATAGTGAAGTTGGACAGGACTGTCTGTAGATATGGTAGTTGGACTTCGAGGCAGTGTTCCTGCTGGTGGGCGGCGGCGATGGCGGCGATACGGGGATCATAACTCATCAGCTGCTGACAAAGCTGATCGTTGCACTTCACGGTGCCGAGAGGTGTGCGCCATTCGACCCCGACTCCGTAGACCGATATACCTCGGAAGGGATACCGATGCGACGGTCCGCACAGGATGACTGTCTTGGGCTGAGCTTTCTCAAGCAGCTTGTAGCTGTACGCCGCAATCGGACCGGAATAGACCAACCCGGCGTGGGGGACAATCAGCGCGATCAACTCCCCGTTGATTTCATCCGACCTGGGGACTCCCGCCAGATGCTTGTGCACCATCGTGGCCAATTCAGCCGAATCGGCCGGGTAGAACGACCCTGCGACCGCTGGTGGGCGGACGGTGGCAGAAGCCGATGACCAAAGTAGCGTGAACGATATAATGAATGACGCAAAACAGGTGAGCTTTGGGAATCTTCTCATGGCGTATTCTTTCTGCCGTCTGGTGCCCGGGGCGATCTCAAAACGGCTGTGGTTTTCACTACTGTTACAGTATAATACATATATGAGTTCGGTGGTTGTAGTCAAGCTCGCACAGTCGCCGGATGGGAAATTCGATTCCGGCGCCTATCGACGCTTGCTGGAAATCGGCCTGGCGGCTCTCAACGGTGCAGCCAATCTCAAATCCGCTCTGGCGGCGGTCCTGCCGGGTGGCGTGGTCGGGTTCAAGACCAGTTGTCTGGCCAGAAAGTTCAACTCCACGCCTGTCGCGCTGGTTGAGGCTCTCACTGGTCTGCTGATTGACCAGGGTTTCGACGCCAACGATTTGATCGTCTGGGAGCGCACGAGCCGGGAGCTGGCCGACGCCGGGTTTGTCTTAAACGCTTCAAGTCAAGGAGTACGCTTTCTCGGCACCGACGCCAATGGAATCGGTTACGCGAAGGGATTCAGCACATCGGGCGAAGTCAGCTCGCTGGTCAGCCGAATCATGACTGACATGATCCAGCATAGCGTCAACTTGGCGGTGTTGAAGGACCATTCTGTTGCGGGTCTGTCTGGCGGGCTGAAGAATATGTACGGTGCGATTCACAATCCGAACAAGTTTCACGCCAACTGCTGCGACCCGTACTGCGCCCACGTGAATAATCTGGCGCCGATCCGGCAGAAACACCGACTGATAATTATTGACGCTGTTCGGGTGCAGTACGACGGCGGCCCCGGCTACATGGCCCAATACATGGCTACGTTCGGGGCGCTGGTAATCTCCCGCGATCCGGTAGCAGCCGACCGAGTCGGGCTGGAAATACTTGAGAAGCTGCGCCAAGACCACGGTCGTCCATCCCTGGCGCAGGCCGGCCGGGAGGTCAAATATCTCAAGACGGCGAAAACAATTGGACTGGGTGAGGAAGACCTCGCTCGAATCGATCTCAAAACCTTCATTGTTGACGAGCTTGGCCACGCCGAAGCCGGGGAGCTATTCGGATGAAACGGCGTGACTTTATGCGCTGTCTGGGCGGCGGTGCGGCGATAGCCGGGGTCTCGCAATCTCCCTGGTGGCCGCAGGTGCTGGGCGGGGTACAGAACGCCTGGGCGTTCGACGTCACTACGAAGTTGTCTTCGGTCGAGGCCCGTCACTACAAGAAACTCGAGGGCGGTGGGATCGAGTGCGGCATATGTCCCAGGCACTGTCGCGTTACTGACCTCGAACGCGGCTTCTGCGGTACGCGAGAGAATCGGAGCGGCACCTACCACACATTAGTATATGGCCTGCCCTGTTCGCTCAATATCGATCCGATCGAAAAGAAGCCGTTTTTCCATTTCTATCCGGGCACAACTGCCCTGTCGCTGGCAACCGCCGGATGCAATGTCGACTGCAAGTTCTGTCAGAACTGGGAGATTTCGCAGGCGAGACCGGAACAAACAACCAACTATGAGTTTTCGCCGCAAGACGCAATCGACACGTGCAAGGCACGCCGCGTGTCAACTATCGCCTACACCTATTCCGAGCCGGTCATTTTCTATGAGTACATGTACGACATAGCCGAGCTGGGGCAGAAGAACGGCATCAAGTCGGTTATGATCACCGGCGGCTATATTGACGAGCAGCCGTTACGCGAACTCATTCCGCACCTGGACGCTATCAAAGTTGATCTCAAATCACTAAGAGAGCCCTACTATCGTGATGTCGTGCGAGGCGAGTTGAAGCCGGTGCTGGATCGACTGATTCAAATGCGCAAGGCCGGAATCTGGTTGGAGATTGTCAACCTTGTGGTGCCGACTCTGAACGACACCGATCAGGAGTTCACCGAGTTGGCGCGCTGGATCAAGACGTATCTCGGTACCGACGTGCCGCTGCATTTCTCGCGGTTTCACCCGCAATACCTCTTGACCGAGCTGCCGATCACGCCGCAGATAACACTCGAACGGGCGCATCAGATTTGTCGTGCCGAGGGCCTCGAATATGTCTATCTGGGCAATCTTCCGAGTCATCCGGCTGAATCAACGTATTGCCCCAAATGCGGCGCTATGGTGATCGAGCGGCGCGGGTATCAAACGCGTGTGGTGGGACTGGCTGCCGGTCGGTGCTCTAAGTGCAAGCATCTCATTCCCGGTCGTTTCTAAGATGAACCGCGACGGTTTCCTCCTTGGTCTGCTGGCTACTTCGGGCCAGATACTCCTGCTCAGAGAAGTGGTGACCGCCTTCGGCGGCAGCGAGTTGCTCATAGGTACCGCTCTGTTCGGTTGGTTGGTGTGGGTGGCTGTCGGCGCCTGGATGGGAGGACGCAGTGCCGCCGGAGTTCACACGGCAATTCTGTTCACGCTCGGCGGGTGGCTGCTTCCAATCAGCCTTGTCGGCTTACGTCTTGTTTCGACACTCATCACAAATGTTCCTGGTGAGATCATTCCGTTGCACCTGGCGATTCTGATTTCGATGCTGGCGGTAGCGCCGGTCGCTCTTGTATCAGGCTGGCTTTTCCCGGCAGTAGCGCGACACTATCGAATGGCAACTGACGCCATCACGACTGTTTATCTCTTCGAAGGTCTCGGGGCTTTTGTGGCCGGGGTGATTGTGGCTGTCCTGGTGGGCAGGTTTGTGGGCAATGTTGGCATGAGTTTGATAGTGGGGATAGCAGTTGCCGTGATGACGGCGTTCGCTTCGGCGCAGTACTGTTTCTTTTCGATCGTTTCCGGTTCGGCCATGGCAGCGGTCCTGATTGGCACGGGCGCGGGCTTAGTGATAGACCGTCTGTGCGACCAGAGCAGATATCCAGGCTACACTGTCGAACAATCATTCGATACCCCCTATGGTCACCAGACTGTTTTGTCGCGTGACAGTTCGTTGGTGCTGGTGACGGATAATGCTGTGGAGGCCACGTATCCGAATCTTCAAGTCGATGAGAACTTGCTTGTGCCTGCGCTGGTGTACAATCCGACAGCCGAGTCGGTTCTCTACTTTGGGCGGGCCGAGTTCGGTCTGGCCGAACTGGCGGCCGCATTCCCGGGAGTGCGGTTGACAGCGGTCGATCCGCGCGGAGGTCTGGGTGACCGGCTTGGCCCGGTTCGACCATTGGAGCAATCAACCATGCAAGTGCGCGATGATCCCCTCGCTTTCCTGTCGAAGGCTCTGCCGCATAGCTATGATATTGTGATCCTCAGTACCGGTCGGATGGATTCGTATCGCGCCAGTCGCATGGTGACACCGCAAGCGCTTGATCTCGTGGGGCGATGTTTGAAGGACAGCGGCATTTTGGTCTTGCCGACAACCTATGATTCGGATCGCTACGTCAGCGCCGAATCCGCTGGATTGCTCGCGATCATCGTAATTACGCTTAAACGCTCTTTCACAAATGTGACTCTTTGGCCGGGAAATGCGACTTTGATCCTGGCGTCCGAGAAGATGCCGCTCGATCTGTCTCTCGACACGATTCTGGCGCGAATCGAACGAATGCCGTATAAGCCGGAATATGTCAGCGATATCTATCTTGGAGAGCGTCTCGAACAAATGAAACGGGAGCGGCTGTTCGGTGCGATCTCGGCGCAGTCGGGAACCAACGATGTTCTCAGACCGACTCTGGCGAGCCGGGAGGCCTGGTCCCGCTCCCGGATGAGCCGGACCGATTCACTACTGGCAACGCTTCTTTTCGGGCGACCGATCTGGTTAATTGCATTTCCTGTACTGATTCTCATCTTTTTCTGGTGGACCTTGTCGCCCGCAAGAAGAAACCGCAGTGTTGGAATGTTCATCTACTTCGTAGCCGGGTCCGTTTCCTTGTCACTGGAACTGATTTCGTTCTACCTGTACCAGTCGACCGTCGGCTCTCTGTACACCGACATGGCGGTTCTGATCGGCACGTTCATGCTCGGTCTGGCCCTTGGCGCGTATCTCGCGAATCGCACTCTCGGTACAGGTATTGGCCGACTGTCGATGATTACGCTCGCGGCCGCCGCAGTGCTGTTCGGTTTTACGTGGAGGCTGGTGGACTACCGTCTGGCGCTGATCTATCATGCGCTCTTCTTGCTTGTGGCAGCCCTGGCCACGGGCTCGCTCTTTGTGACCGCGACACGTCGCTATTACGCCTCTGGTGCGAACGAGAATCGTGGGCTCGGCTACGCAGCGGAGTTGGTGGGTTCGGCCGTGGGCGCGTTACTCACGACTACGATTATGTTGCCGGTGATTGGGGTGAACTGGCTGCTGTTTACGCTGGTAATGATCTGTGTGCTCGGACTTGCAAGTGACGTCTGTCCACGGCGAGACGTTAAGCGAGCAGCACCGCCAGCAGGATCGAATTGAAGCGCGAAGCGACCGGCTCGGAAACGAAGTTGACTGCCACCGGCACGCGTCCCCCGACCAGCACACTGCCTGACGCGCACTCTGCATAGAGTGACATCGCCTGGTAGACCCCCTGCGCCACGAGTCTAGTCGAGGCGAGAATGGCGTCGGCCTGTCCCGCGACTTCCGATCCGGTAATCCCTTTGGATTCGGCCGCGAAAGCGTCGACCGCCACGTCGAAAGAGAGCGGTCCATCAACGCGTACGCCCTTGATTTGTCCCCGGTCATACATCTTCGCCAGCACGGCGGCGTCAGTGGTCGCCGGCATTTGCGGATAAATCACTTCGACCGCTGCAACCACGGCTGTGCGAGGATCAGCTACGCCGATCGCTTTTCCCACCCGTGCGAGATTACCGAGCAAATCGATCTTGGTCTTCAGGTCCGGTTGTTCATGTACTAATCCATCCGTCACCAGTAATAGCTTGGGGTAACCTGCCGCCTTGAGCACTCCGACATGAGACATGATTCGACCCGGCACGACAAACCCGAGGTCGCCGGCGCTAAGTATCGATACTGTCTCTTCCGGCACCATTCGCCCCGCGACGATCATGTCGATCTCGCCGTCAATAGCCATTTTCGCGGCGGCTTTCAATGCCATGTTTGGCTGATTGATGTCGATCATATGAAATCCGCCAATATCAATGTGAGATTCGTCGGCGGTCTTTCTGAAGAGTTTTTCGTCGCCTATCACGAAAGGATCGATGATACCGCGTTTGAACGCATCGAGAAAAGCGGGCCAGGAATCAGTCTCGGAAGGCACGACCAATGCGGCTCGCGGTTTCTTTGAGGTGACTTTCTTCGCAGCAAGAGTCTCAATCTGATCAAATGAACTGACCGCAGGGATTTCCATCGGTGTCGACATAGGTCAATTCTCCCAGACTCGATTTTGCATGTAGTAATCGGCGATCAAGCACGCAACAGCCAGTGACGCTTTCTTATTCCTCACAGTGTCGGTTCGTGAGACCAGTGAAACAGGTACTTTGGCGCCGACTATTACTCCGGCAAAAACTGCGTCAGCAAAGTTGATGAGGGATTTCGCCACTACGTTGCATTCCTCGATCGAGTCTACAACGTATACATCAGTGTCGCCAGCTATGTCGCTGCGCAGGCCATACAATTCTGACGCTGATCGCGAGGTGGCCTGTTCAAAGCTGAGCGGACCTTCAATCAGCATACCGCCAGTCTTGCGCGAAGCGTCAATCATCAACTCAGAAGTACTCACTACGGATAGCGCAACTTTCACCGGAGATATTCCCAGCGCCCGCCCGATCAGCACGGCGTTGTCGATTATCTCCAGTTTCTGTGCTGGGGTCGGCTTTACTACCATGCCGCCGTCGGTAAAGTTCAGCAGTTTGTGATATCCGGGAATATCAAGCACGGCGCAGTGTGACAGTGTATTGGGCCCGCGCAACCCGTACTGTTTATCAAGAACAACTTTCAGAATGGCCGAGGTCGGCAGGAAGCCTTTCATGATGACGTCGGCCTTTCTGTCCGCGGCCAACCTGACTGCGGCATGAGCAGCGCGATCGACATCCGGTTCATCTACAATTGTCAGGTGCGCCAGATTCGCGCAGTTTTGCTCCGCCAATGCGCGAATATTCTTTGCATCACCGACCAGGATGCCGTCGATAAAACCATCCGCCTGCGCTTGAGAGACGGCGTCGATTACATCGGCGTCCTGAGCCGCCGCCACCGCTACTGTCTTGCGGCGACCCTCGCAGGAGATGGTAATCGCCTTAGCTACCAGTTGATCGTATGAGGTGATAGGGCTTGTATTCATAGAATAAGCGACTCCAGTACAGGAGACGTTAATAGATTTTCAACTTCTCTTCGCCGCACAGGAAGCGAAACCCCGCCGCGGCCAGCGCTTCCATCTCAAATTCGCCCGGCACCGCGATTACACGCTTCATCCAGGCAACGTGATTCGTGATCTGATCGATCAGCCGCTGTGAGTTAGCCATGCCGCCCGTGAGGATGATCGCCTCAAACTCTCCGCGCAGCACAGTTGCGGCGGCGCCGATTTCCTTGGCGATCTGATAGGCCATGGCGGTAAAACAGAGGAGTGCTTTCTGATCGCCTGAATCGATCATGTCCTCGACTTTGCGCAGATCCGCCTCACCAAGATAAGCAATCAGGCCGGAACTCTTCGAGAGCTTGTCGATTAGTTCTTTCTTCGTGTACTTTCCGGAAAAACAGAGCTCAACCACACCGCCGATCGGCAGGGCTCCGGCCCGGTCGGGCGAGAATGGCCCCATTCCAAGGAGGCCGTCGTTGACATCGATTATCTTGCCGCCCTGTAATGCTGCCACCGAGATCCCGCCGCCCATGTGGACGGCAACGAAACTGACATCTTCCAGCTTCTTGCCGGACTTTGCCGCCTCTCGGCGAGAGACCTCTTTGATGTTCAATGCGTGCGACCGACATTTGCGTTTGATTTCAGGAACACCGCTTACCCGAGCGACCTCAGTTAAATTGTCTACGGTAATAGGATCAGAAATAAGTGACGGTACGCCGAATTGCTGAGCCAGATGGTGGGCAATGATCGCTCCGAGATTAGAGGCGTGATTGGAGTACCGTGCGGTCCGCACGTCTTCAAGCATCTGCTCGGAAATTGCGTAAGAACCACCTTCAAGAGGTCTGAGCGGAGCGCCGCGTCCGACAATCGCCTTGATCTGTCCTTCTTTGAGGTCGAGCGTTTCGATCCAGCGGTTGATTTCTTCCATGCGGTAGTCAAATTGGTCGGCCACATTGTCAAACCGAGCAAGCTCTACCGAGTCGTGTCGCACGGTCTCTTCGGTAATCTTCTGCCGGTCGTCGAACAGAGCGGTTTTGGTGGAAGTTGAGCCGGGATTAATAATGAGCATGTGCCGCGACATGACTACCTCGTTGCGCCGGTTGTTTCGAGAGTGATCAGACGGCCGCGTTCAAGGGCGGCGACGTTTACATCAATGAACTTCGCCCTGACCCGTTTCCTGATGGCCTCAACCCACTGTTCTCTTGAGAAGGGGAGATAGTTGGACAAGACACCCAGAAGTATGGTGTTGACCAGTCGAGGATCACCCAGCTCTCGCGCCAGGTTGTCGGCGTCGACCGGAATTGTGCGCGCCACTTTCATCTGCAGCATCCCGATCGCATCTTCGGGGTAAGAGAACTCCTTCGACGATGTTACTATCGCCGGCACCAGTCGCGTGCGCGAGACAATCGCCAGCCCGTGCTTTTTCAGCCAGTCGACCGCGCGAAGCGCCTCGGCCTGCTCAAAGGATACAAGTACATCCGCTTTGCCCTTGAAAATCACCGGCGAATAGACTTTGGGGGCGATTTTGATGTGCGATGAGACCACTCCGCCGCGTTGCGACATCCCATGGACTTCCGACTTCTTGACGTCAAGGCCGGCATCCATAGCTACCTGCGAGATTATCTCCGATGCCAGCAGCACCCCCTGCCCGCCGACACCAACAATCAGTATGTCGAATCTGTTCTGAGACATCATGCAGCCTACACCTTAACAAACTGACCCTTGAGGACAATTGCTCCCGGCTTGCAGATCTGCGCGCACAGCGTGCACCCGGTACAAAGAGTGGGATCGATGATTGCCTTGGGATGACCGTGCTCATTGGTTTCCTTGGCCGCAGCGATGGCGGGGCAGGAGATGCGAAAACAGGCCGAACAACCGTTACAAAGTTCGAGATCGACCACGTACGGTTCATCCATGATCCGCTTCGGCATGAGCACACACGGGCGGTCGGCAACGATCACCGATGGGCCGGGTTTGCTGATTTCTTCCTTGATAACCGCCATGGTGGCCTCGTAGTCGTACGCGTCGACCCGGCGGAAATTCCGTATCCCGAGACCGTGACAGAGCGCCTCGATATCAATCACTCCGACGGCGTCGCCCATCAGCGTCTTGCCGGTGGCCGGATGTTGCTGACCGCCGGTCATAGCTGTGGTGCGGTTGTCCAGAATCAACACAGTCACATTGCTTTTGTTGTAGACGGCATCGACCAGGCCGGTGATGCCGGAGTGGAAGAAGGTCGAGTCGCCAATCGCCGCCACAACACCTTTCTCCGCGCCCTGGACTTTCTCCATGCCGATAGCGTTACCAATCGAGGCCCCCATGCAGATGCAGGTGTCCATGGCGTCAAGCGGCTTGAGCACGCCCAGCGTGTAGCAGCCGATATCACCTGTCACCGTGACTTTCAGTTTACTCAGAGCCATGAAGACACCACGATGCGGACAGCCGGGACAGAGCACCGGCGGGCGAGGGAAAAGAGACTCAGCCGCGAAAGCCGATGTTTCCACGGGTGGGAGCAACCCGGCCTCCGCCAGTCCTTTGGCCACCCGCGCAGGAGAGAGTTCGCCTTGCACGCCGAAGTATTTCTTGCCTTCGACTGATATTCCCGCCGCCTTGATCTGCTCCTCGTAGAATGGCTCCAGTTCCTCGATCACAATAACTCGCTTGTGCTTCTTCACGAACTCGGCGATTCGAGTCAGAGGCAGCGGGTTGCCGAAACCGATCTTGAAATAGTCAAAGTCCGGTGCGACTTCCTTGGCGTACTGATACGCCACCCCGCCGGTGATGATGCCGATGTCCGAACCGTTGTTCTCTATGAAGTTGAGAGGGGTACTTTCTGAGTATTCGCGCAGCTTGTCCAGACGCTCCTCGACTATGGCATGCCGACCGCGGGCATGACCGGGGATCATTACGTACTTGGCCGGGTCTTTCACAAACTTCTTCTCTGCGACTTTGGCCGGTTCTCCCAGTTCGACAACCCCCTTGGAGTGCGAAATCCTCGTGGTCATGTGAAGCATGACCGGCGTATCGAACTGTTCGGAGACCTCGAATGCCGTCAGGAGCATGTCCTTGCTCTCCTGTGAGTCTGACGGGTCGAGAAACGGCGTTTTGGCGAACCGCGCGAAGATTCGGTTGTCCTGTTCATTTTGTGATGAGTGCATTTCGGGATCATCCGCGGAGACGACCACAAACCCACCCCCCACGCCGGTGTAGGAGAAAGTCATATACGGATCGGCGGCCACATTGAGGCCGACATGTTTCATGGTCACCAGCGTTCGGGCGCCGCCGATAGATGCCCCGATGCCGACCTCGAAAGCCACTTTTTCATTAGGTGACCACTGGGAATAGATCGAGGGGTATCGCTCGGCCACAGTTTCGAGAATTTCCGTCGAGGGTGTGCCGGGATATCCGGCGGCCAATCTGACACCAGCCTCATAAGCTCCCCGCGCGACCGCCTCATTACCGGAAAGGAGTTCTTTCATGTTGTCTCGCAATCTGTTAGTCGACTTGCTGTGTCGATACGCATTCCTGGGCCGTGAGACATTTTCCCCCGAATTAACAGGCAAACGGCCCGCTTGGCAACCGATTTTTGTCTTGGTCACATTCCAAACTCTTGTGCGGAACTTCGGCGAATGCTATCTCTACCAGTGGTACTTCATATGAGCGTATATGATGTCAATCTCTGATGACAGTAAACTGCCTTTGGCAGTCGACGAATGTTGTCAGCCTGCTACCACGACCGTCTGCTGTGGCGGGGGTGGTGCTCTGGCAGTGCACCCGCAGAACCGAACCTGGGTCTGCGGCAACCAGTCTACTTCAGCAGGGTCTGTTCCCAAAATTGCCACACAATTGACCTGGCAGGATCGGATCGAACACTGGAAAGTTCGGTGGAATAGCGGACGAATGCGGTATGCTATTGCACCCGGTTTGTACGCAGTCGGCAATCCGACCAGCGAATCTCCTGTTTTTGTTTCCGCCAATTTCAAGATGAGTTTCGACCGTCTGCGTGAGGCACTTGATGGTCTCGACGGATGGATTCTCGTGCTGGATACTAAAGGGATCAATGTCTGGTGTGCGGCCGGAAAAGGCACGTTTGGCACCGAGGAAATTGTCAAGCGCATAGCTGCTACACGATTGCCGGAGATCATCAGCCACCGAAAGCTGATTCTGCCGCAGCTCGGGGCGCCCGGAGTAGCGGCGCATGAAGTGAAAAGACTGTCTGGGTTCACGGTAAGGTATGGTCCGATACGCGCCGGTGATATACAGGCTTTTCTCAAGGACACTCTGAAGGCCACTCCGGAGATGCGCCAAGTGCATTTTCCCCTCAGAGATCGACTTGTCTTGGTTCCGGTTGAGATTGTCCAGTGGGGCACTTGGGGACTGTTAATTGTAGCGGTCCTCGGATTGCTGTCCGGATTCGGGGCCGGTATTTACTCTGTGGAACGGGCGTTATTTCATAGTGTGCGAGCCGCCACGCCGATACTTGGAGGCATTCTGGCCGGCGCCATCCTGATACCCTGGCTTCTGCCCTGGCTGCCTGGCCGGGCGTTCGCGAGTAAAGGGGGCTGGGCGGGCGCAATTTGGCTGGTTCTGCTCGGATTGATCGTGCTGCTTAACCCGCATCTGATGCCTGGCTGGGCCGACTCTACAGCCTGGCTGCTCTTGATTCCGGCGATTGCCAGTTTCGTGGGCATGAACTTCACTGGTGCGTCCACTTACACTTCTCTCTCAGGAGTGCGCAAAGAGATGCGGGTGGCGGTCCCGATACAAGTGGGAGCCATGATTACCGGTCTCGGATTCTGGATTGCGGGGAGGTTCGCATGATGGCGACTGGTTTGCGCTATCTCCCTGATGTGGTTACGCTGCAACTCGATCCGGCGAAATGCAATGGCTGCAAGCTGTGTGTCGAAGTCTGTCCTCACGCCGTTTTCGCGGTCGAGAGCAAAGTTGCTCGGATTGTTGACCGTGACGCCTGTATGGAATGCGGCGCTTGCGCCCGTAACTGCGAGCCGGGAGCGCTAACAGTAGACTCCGGCGTCGGATGCGCGTCAGCGATCATCTACGGCGCGTTGACAAAAAGCGAACCGATCTGCGGTTGCGATAATACGAACTCAGACTGCTGCGGATAGGATTTGGTGTAAGTGGCTGCCCCGTCAACAGATAAGCATGTGCTGGTGATAGGCGGCGCGGGTTACATCGGCTCAGTTCTTACCGGAATGCTTCTTGATCAGGGCTACCGTGTTCGAGTGCTGGATGCGCTGTTGTACGACAATGCGGCTGCCGTCGGTCATCTTTTGGCTCGGCCGGGGTTCTCTTTCGTGCATGGGGATTTCTGTCAAGAGTCCGATCTGACATCTGCGATGGAGGGGGTAACCGATGTCGTTCTTCTGGCGGCGCTGGTGGGCGATCCGGTGTGTCGCAAGTATCCCGACCTGGCGCGGCGGATCAACGAGACCGGGACACTCGATCTGATTGACCGGTTGCAGCGGTTTGGCATCCGGCGATTTATCTTCATGTCCACTTGCAGCAATTATGGCCTCCGGCGGAGTGATGCTCTGGCCACTGAAGAGAGCGAGTTGAATCCGCAGTCACTGTATGCCGAGACCAAAGTGAGGGTGGAGCGTCGACTACTTCAATCACCCGGGGAGTTCGAATCCTGTGTGACCATTCTTCGTTCCGCAACAGCGTACGGACTTTCGCCTCGGATGCGTTTTGATCTGACGGTTAACGAGTTCACGCGAGAGTTGGCGCTCGGTCATGAACTGCTTGTGTACGATGCAGATACATGGCGACCCTACTGCCATGTGGAGGACATCTGCACAGCTATTCTATTGGTTCTTGATGCCGGGGTTGCGGCCGTGCAAGGTCAAGTGTTCAACGTTGGTACGAGCGCAGAAAACCTTACAAAAGAGATGATAATTGCCCTGTTGTGTGCCATGACGCCTGGTGCTAAGATCCGATGTCAGGCTGATTCAGTGGATCCCCGGGACTATCGCGTTTCGTTTGAGAAGATTGCCACACGATTGGGTTTCTATGCCGGTCACACGGTCGTCCAATTCGCACGGGAGTTGATTGCGGCTGTTCATGCCGGGCGGTACCGTGATGTGGAGTCCAATTTGAACTTCCACATCAATCGTGCCCCTCGTCCGTTGCGACCATAACTTATTGTGGCGCAGTTTATTGATTCTGTTCTTATACTCTTTGAACGGTAGCTCCATGAGGCATGTCACCTGAGCAGCGAAAGTCAAAAGTGTGCTTGGCCGTGCTCCTCAGTGTGTTGAGCATGCGTTACATCAGTGAAGGATGCGACCCTCGGTGTGAATATGGTCGAGAATTGTGCTGCTGTGCGCTTCATAATCCCGCGTAAAGTCCGATATATGTTGAGAATGCGCCTTGTTAGTTTTTTCTTTTTTTTGGTTGACTTGTCGCCATAATATGAACTCATAGGATTATGTAAAGCATAGGATCAGGGTGCCTGGATTGCACCTAATGAACGTCAAGGAGAGGACGCATGCTTTGTTTTGCTAATTCGAGTCGATCAGACCATTCTGATTATTTCCAAGATAAACATACCAGCATCAATGCAAGAAGGAGTACGGGTATGAAACCAAGAGCAGTACTTGCTGTCCTGGTGCTTCTTTGTGTCGGCGCTACCGTTGCATGGGGCGCCACCACAGGGGCAATCAGCGGCATGGTAACAGACGCCCAGACCGGTGAGGCGGTGGTCGGAGTCACCGTCATGGTTGTGGGCACGAGCCTGGGGGCGTCCACCGACGCTGATGGCCGGTACATGATCATCAACGTCCCGGTCGGTACCTACATGGTGCAATTCAGCTCCGTAGGTTACGGTTCGGTGGAAGTCTCGAACGTGTCAGTGTCAGTCGACCTGACCACCTATCAGTCGCAGACGCTCAGTTCGCAGGCGACCGACATCGGCAAGACCATCCAGGTTATTGCCGAGCGCAAGCTGGTGATCGAAGACAAGACCAGCACTGTCAACATCGTCACGCGCGACGAACTGTTGGCGATGCCCACTCGCGGCTTTGAGCAAGTGGTGGGTATTCAGAATAGCGTTGTTCGGATGAACTCCAGTCAGGATACACGCCAGCGCGGTTTCCGCCCGGCAGTCGGTAACGCCCCTGAAATCAACATGCGCGGCGGCCGGCCGTCGGAAGTGGCTTACTACGTCGACGGCTTTTCACAGCAGGATCCGCTGACTGGTTTATCGACTGCTAATATCAATAACAATGCCATCAAAGAGGTGTCAGTCACATCCGGTGCCTTTTCTGCCGAGTATGGCCACGTGGCCTCGGGTATTGTCAACGTCACCACCAACTCCGGTTCCGACAAGTATTCCGGCAACGTTGAGGTGGTGAGTGACAATTTGGCCGGCGAGTTGGGCTACGACTCTTTTGACCAGAACTGGTATTCGGCTGATTTGTCGGGACCGATACCGGGGATTGATAAAGGCTATTTCTTTTTCTCGGGTGAGAGACGCTATCTTGGCGACCGCCAGCCGTCCTCCAAGACCTACGACATCTTTACTGAATTCGGACTGGCTGATAATCTTGACAAACCCTGGCGGAAGCCAGCCAACAGCTTGAAGGGCTGGTCTTATCAAGGTAAACTCGATTTTGATATCTCGCCGACTTTCAAGCTGGGCCTTAGCGGTAACGGGTCGATTGACCAGTGGCAACGCTACATTCACAACTATATGAACCCGGAATTTCCGGAACAGGTCAAGCACAGCCCGTACTATGATGACCGCAACCTTGGTCTCAATGCCAAGATAACGCATACCCTGAGCAGCAAAACGTTCTATACCTTGAGCGCTTCCTATTTCAAGGTGACCCGCCTGTACGTCGATGGCGTTCTCAGGGACGACTACGCTGCCTACCGTCGCGATATCGACAACCCGGAACAGGATCAGTTCCAGTTGTTCCAGGAAGGCAACGTAACATGGGCGAGCCAAGTGGACACGACCATTGAGGTCGGATCACCGCAAGACGTAATAGTCCGCTATGATCCGTCATACTTTGATCAGTTCGAAGATCGTTTTTCGTCATATCTTGGCGCTAAGGGAATGCTGACACACCAGCTTTCGACCAGCAATACAGTGACGACCGGATTCGATTTCCAGTATCACACGCTGCGATTCTTCCAGGATCTGGTACCGACCAACAGGGCAGGGTTTGCCAATCGAAATGTCAACTACTTTGGTTTTGACAGCGTTGGCAACGTCAGCGACCCAAGCGGTTTCGTGAACAGCACCAAGCACCCGATCAACCTTGGGGTCTTCGTTCAGGACCGCCTGGAATATCGCGGTCTGATCGTCCAGGCCGGACTTCGGTTCGACTTTTTCGACTACAAGAGCAAGCGTTTCCGCGACCCCCATCGGCCGTTTGATCCGGACCATACCGGCCTAAATGTTCTGGA
>Ga0315278_10002429_pt1 | contig 16574 bp, 12 predicted proteins | sample YL17G06_0_MG_FD_203880 | JGI IMG/M metagenome (GOLD analysis project Ga0315278, IMG submission 203880) | Sediment microbial communities from Yellowstone Lake, YNP, Wyoming, USA - YL17G06_0 | ecosystem: Environmental > Aquatic > Freshwater > Lake > Sediment | place: USA: Wyoming | collected... | reverse complement strand
GGTGGGGCGGTCTGGTGACAACCGCCAACGATCGAAACTACTGGTTTGTCGAGACGATGGCCGAAGTGTCGGCCGGGCTGTACGTCGAGCAGACTCAGGGCAAGAAGAGGTACCTCGCGAAAGTCGCCGACTGGCGCAAGGTCATCCTGGACAACGATCCGGTCTCGAGTGTTCAGAACGGCTACACGACCTGGGCCGGAGACGCGGGAGACAGGCTCCGCCCATCGGTTGCCAACATCTACAACAAGGGTCCATACGCGTTTCACATGTTCCGTTCGACGTTCGGTGACGAGAAGTTTTTCGCGCTCCTGAAGGCGCTCGCGCACGACCTCCAGCACAAGGAGATCGTCACCCGCGAAATTCAGGACGTGATGGAGAAAGTCGTCGGCGGAAACATGGACTGGTTCTTCGATCAGTGGATCCGCGGCGTCGGCACCCCGCAGTATGCGATCTTCTGGACGAAGAGGAAGAACGAACAGGGCAAGTGGGTCGTCGAAGGATCGATCAAGCAGCGCGTGGTCATGGGCGAAGACAAGACGGAGCTGAAGGGCGTTTACTATCGCGGCGTCGCCCCGTTGACGTTTATCGATCTGAACGGCAAGGAAGTGAAGTCCGCGAAGCCGATGCTGGTCCAGGGTCCGGAAACACCGCTCCGCGTCATCGTCGCGGAGGAGCCGGCCCAGGTGTTCTTTAATAAGGACGGCGAGATTCTCGCCGAGGATTTGCTGATCAACCAGAGTTGGTAGGCCGGCCCTGATCAAGATCTACCATCTGACGAAGAGTTACGCCGAGGGCGCCACCGCGCTCAGGGACGTCAGCTTCGAGGTCGGCCGCGGCGAGTTCGTTTTCATCACCGGGCCCTCCGGGGCGGGGAAGTCGACCCTCCTCCGCCTCATGCTGCGCCGGGAGCTTCCCACAGAAGGTCAGATTCTCGTGAACGGGAGAAACGTCGTCGCGATGCCGCCGGGGAAAATTCCCGAGCTGAGGAGATCGATCGGCGTCGTATTCCAGGACTTCAAGCTGATCCGCCGCAAGTCGGCGCTCGAAAATGTCGCGTACGTCCTCAACGTCGCCGGTGTCTCGCGCGGGGAACAGAAGCGTCGCTCCTACCTTGCGCTCAAGGGAGTCGGCCTCCAGCACCGCTTGAACGTCACGCCGGACGTCTTGTCCGGCGGCGAGCAACAGCGCGTCGCCATCGCGCGCGCCGTCGTCAACGACCCCGAGCTGCTCCTCGCGGATGAGCCGACAGGAAATCTCGATCCCGATCTCGCCGTGGAGATCATGCGCCTCTTCCGCGAGATCAACGCGCGCGGGACGACCGTCGTTGTCGCCACGCATGATCGCGACCTGATCCGCCGCATGCAGCGCCGCACAATCGTGCTCGAGCACGGCAGGGTGAGCGATCCCTTGGCTACCGCGTGAGTCCAGTCATCGCCCATCTTCGGTATTTCGTCTCCGATGCGGTGGACGAGTGGCGGCACAGCCCGGGCCCGAACCTCCTGGCGACCGCGACCCTTGCGGCCGTGATGTTCGTCGCGGGGTTGAATCTCCTCATCCTCGCCAACCTCAAGGCGCACGTCGGTCGCTGGAAGAACGACCTGCGGGTCTCGGTCTACCTCGTCGACGGCGCGCGCTCCGCGGACGTGGACGCCGTCTACGCGAAGGTTGCCGCCGTGTCCGGCGTGGCGCGCGTGGAGCGCGTCGACAAGGACGAGGCGCTGCGTCGCTTCCGCGCCTCGTTCAAGGACCTGGCGGATGTCCCGTCGGAGCTCGGGACGAATCCGCTCCCCGCCTCCCTCGAGGTCGTGCTCGATTCCGGGCCGCAGGCGCGCGATACGGCGCGGGCCGTGGGCGCGGCCGTCGCCGGAGCGACGGTCGTCGAGGAGATCCGCTACGACCAAGCGTTCCTGGACCGGGTCGACGCGCTTCTCGACATCGCGCGCTGGGGCGGGGCGAGCCTTGGGCTCGTCGTGCTGACGGCGGTCGCGTTCGTCGTGTCGGGGGTCTTGCGCCTGACGGTCTATGCGCGACGTGACGAAATCGACATCATGCACCTCGTCGGCGCGCCGCCGATGCTCGTGCGCGGACCGTTCCTCGTCGCAGGCGTCGCGCAGGGGCTTGCGGGGGGCCTGCTCGCGCTGTTCCTGGTCGAGACGGCGCGGCGCGCGGCGCGCGGTTACGCCGGGGCGATTCCCGGCGGGCTGCTCGATCTCGCCGCGGGGAGTCCGCTGCCGCTCGGTCCGTCGTGCTTCGTCGTGTTCGTCGGCGCGGCTCTCGGATTCGCGTCCGCCTGGTTCGCGGTGCGAGAGGCGAGAGACATTCAGCGCTGAGGCCGCCGCCTACCAGTCGTACGCGATGAAAAACTCGCTGCGGACGCCTTGCACATTGGCGTTGACGGGGACGACGTTGATGCCGCCCGGCGTCAAGGGATCGTCCACGTAGACGTAGCGCGTGTACGGCAGGCGCTTCGCCCAGGTCCAATTGAACTGCAGCCCGCCGATGAGGAACATCTGGAAGCCCGCGCCCCACGTGGCCCGCAGGTCTTGCAGGCGGTTGTTCGTGCCGTCCCACCAGCTGAACGGGATGTTCGCGTACGTCGTCGTCCCGTTGGGGTCGCGGATTGGTTGCGCGCGCACGAACTGCAGGTCCGGATCGTAGAACTGGTCGTTGGGGAGCCACGCCGTCCCCGCGTCGAGGAAGACGAACCCGCGGATGTTCCGGATCGGCCCGAACGGGAAGCGCAACTCATCGACGAAAGGAAACCGCAGCTCGAGATTGGCGCCCGCGACGTTCGATCCATAGAAGTCGCGGAAGTTGTAGCCGCGCAGCGTGTTGAGGCCGCCGACCCCGTAGAAGATATTGCGGCCACCCTTGTTGACGATCCCGACGGTGCGAAACGCCAGCACGGAGCGCCGCGTCAGCTGCTTGTACGCGCGGAAATCCAGGTGGTACTCGACGACGTTGCCGGGCAGGTCGCCGCCGAGATTCAAGCCGTAGGTGGCTCCCAGCTCGAAGCGCTTCCCTTGGTACGGACCGAACGATTGGTAGCGCGTGGTATCGCCGACGAAGGAGGGCTGGAGCGTCAGGAAACGATCGTTTGCCGAAACGAAATTCGACACGACGAACCCGCTGGCGTCGGTACTGTAACCGGCGAAGACGTCCTGCGCGGTGTCGGACGCCGTGACGGCGGCGTCGATTCGGTAGTAACGGTTGAGCGGGAACTGGGCGAAGAACTGCACGCCCGAGTTTCTCTGCGATTGGGTGGAGCTGCCGCCAAACCCGCCGCTGGACAGGTAGTAGTTCCGCAAGTCGAACGCGGTCACGCCCCAGCGGTTGCGATGTTTGAAATTGGCGTACGTGGCCACGAAGTTCGAAAAGCTGGCCACGCTGTAGTACTGCACGCCGATGCGATGGTCGCCGAGCAGATCGGAGAATTGCAGCACGACGTTCGACAGGAACGTCCCGTCGTCCGCGACGCCGATCGTGATCGACGGCGCTTCGAGGTCCCATTTCAGTTTGTACGGCTTCATGTTGGCGAGGTCGACCTTCAGGTTGAGCGGCGGCTCGAAAGGGACCGCTTCGGGGGCTCCGGCAAAGGCCGTCTCGGCCGTCGCGATCGCTTCCGACTGCCGCAGCTGCATGCGATACAAACGGAACGTTCCATCGAAGTAGGCGGTGAAGACGAGGTACGGCTCCCCCTCCCGTGGCGCCATCTCAACCGGCGAGAAACAGCCGCCAACCACGTCGGTGTACTGCCGCGTCTCGCCCGAGGCAAGATCTAGAGCGAAGATGTTGAAGACGCCGTAGCCGCCGCGGTCCGATGAGAAGAACACCGTCTTGCCGTCCCGCGAGTACGACGGTTGCAGGTCGACCGAGGGTCCGAACGTCAACTGGGTCTTTTGCATCGGGTCCGAAAGATCGACAGAAAAGACCTTCCAAGAAACCCCGATCCGCCGGTTGTAAAGCAACGTGACGCCGTCGGGGGCATACCAAGGGTTCCCGTCGTAGTCGTCGTCCTGCGTGAGGTTGCGGATCGCCTTCGTCTGTAGGTCCAGTTCGAAGATATCGACCACGCCGTTCTTGTTTCCCTCGAATGCGATGCGCCTGCCGTCCGGGGAAAACGCCGGACTCGCTCCCTGCGCGATCCCGGGAAGAGGGATGATCCGCTCGAGTTTGCCGTGCAACGAATCGTAAATCGCAATCTTCCGCGTGTTCTCCTTGCGCACGAAAACGGCGATCTGGTCGCCGGCCGGCGACCACGAAAGGTCGCGTCGCCCGGAGAACGCTTCGGTGACGAGATAGCGGTACTTGTTGCTCCACCCCTTGGTCAGGTTCTTGACCTTCTTCCCGTCCTCCGCGGAGAGCACGACGAGGTCCAGATCCATCTTGGGATTCGCGAGCGCGGCGATCAGCTCGCCCGAAGGCGAGAGGGTCGGCGAAAACGTGAAGACGCCCTGCTCGTGAATCCCGATCTCCTTCCCGTAGTCGTCGGGACTCTTCTTTTCCAGGAGAACCGGGAAGTACTTCTTGCGGAGGAATCGGGTGAAGTTCCGGTTGAACGTGTCGATGTCGGTGCCGAACGCCTCTTTGACCGCCTTCTCGATGTTGCCGGTCAGGAGGACCTTGCGGTACTCGTAGATGAAATTGCGAACTCCTTCCGTGCCGTAGTCCTGTTCGATGAAGTCGAAGACGGCATGGCCGAAGCGGTAGTTCAGATACGAAAGCGAGTCGAGCGCCTGGATGGGCGGGATGAAGTTGTTGACGACCGCATCCCTGATGACCATCCGGTCCAGGCTCTCCTCGTCCTGCCCGAAATACGACGCCATCCCCTCGACGAGCCACGTGGGGATGCGCGCTCGCAACGCCCGCCCGAGGTACCCCTCGAAGAAGAGCGAGTACTGGAAGATATGCGTGAGCTCGTGCGAGATGAGTTTGTAGAGTTTGTCCGGTGGCTGGTCGATCGGCAGGACAATCCGGTTTTGAACGTATTCCGCGAACGCTCCGACCGCCTCGGGGAGCTCTTCGAGGACGACGTTCGTCTCCTCGAACTCCCCATGGGTCTTGTAGATCACCATCGGGATGCGGAAACGCAGCTCGTGATCGAGCTCCTTGCTCAGTCGGACGTAAGCGCTCTCGGCGTCCGAGACGACCTCGTCGAGAAACGGCAGGGACTCAGGGTAGAAGTAGACGTCGAAGTGCGGCGACTTGTAGACCTTCCAGTGGAAGTTGTCGTACGCGATCTTGTTCTGCCCGAAGGTGGGGTTGTACTGCGCAATCGCCGGGAGCGCGCTCCACGCCGCGAGAACCAGGGCGAGCACTACGGTCGCCGCACGCCTCCGATGCGGAATCGTCATAAAGGGCTCCGAGTTCATCCCTTGAAGAGCAGCCGTTGGTCCGTCCGGGTCCGCGAGGCGACGACGGAAAGTACGTCGCTCGCGATCGAGTTCCCAAGTTCGTAGAAAGCGCTTATCGGGTCGTTCGCCTTGCCGCGGAAAATCGCTTGCCGCCGCAGCCGGTCCCGGAACAGGAGCGATCCATCCGCGCCGCGGAAGTAAAGCGCATCCAACTCGAACGTGAATTCCTCTTGCTCGACGAAGCGCGTCTGCCGGACCTTCTGCCCCGTCGATTCGCTCACGATGTCGACATCCTCGAACCCGGACGCGTCGCGCTTCGTGAAGCGCACGGCGCCGGTGACGATGACGTCGGATCCATGCTCGTGCCCGAGCCATTGGAAAAACTCCGCGTTCTTCGCCATGTCCTCGAGGGTCTGCTCCGGAACCGCCGGGGGCGGCGTGATGTTCTGGATCGTGAACGCGGTGTGCTTCCGGAACTCGTTGCGGAGGAAGCGGACCACCTCGCGGTTGACGTCCACCAAATCCGAATCGTTGCCGAGGAAGCTCGCGACGAGGACGGTCTTGACGCCGTCGAGCTTGAGTCGGGGCGGCAGCGGTAAGGATACGGCCACTTCGACGACGTCGCGCCCGCGCTTCTTACGCCACTCGACGGATGCCTCCGCGGGCGGGACGGCGGGGCCTTCCGCATCGGACGAACGGCCCCAAAACAGAGATGAGCGCATCGCGTTGTCGTGAATGCGCGAGTCCCTGGTCCCCGCGGCGAGGGCCCGCTTGTAGAGCTCGCCGGCGCGGTCGGGTGCACCAAGCGCCTCTTCGGCGATTGCGAGGTTGTTCAGGAGGCGCGGATCGGCCGGGTCCTGTCGCAGGGCCTGTTCCCAACGGAACTTGGCCTCGCGCCAGTTGCCGCCACGGGCCATTTCAGTACCGAAGCGGAGCAGCTCGTCGACGGTGGCGCCGCCCGCGAGCGCGGGCAGGCAGGACCCGATCACGACGACACCGGCCGCGAGGAAAAGGCGCCACCGCCGGTGCCGGATGGTCATTCTCGTCCCTTGCCCTCGTCCGATCCCCTCGATCCTTTTTCTCGGCGCCGGGCCTTCGCATAATACACTCGCTCGGTATGGCGACGCGCTGCATCGAACCCGCAAAAGGCCCGGTAGACGCGGACTTCCTCGCGATGCCGTCGAAGAGCGCGACGCACAGGGCGCTCGTTGCGGCCGCCCTCGCGGACGGCCTCAGCGAGATCCGCGAGCCGCTCGATGCCGACGACACCCGCCGCACGCTACAGGGTCTGCGTGGGTTGGGAGTTCGCGTCGAAGAGCGGGAGCGCGCCTGGATGGTCCACGGCGCGGCGGGAGCGTTTCCTGGTGGCGCAACGATCGACCTCGGTGCTTCCGGAACCTCCGCGCGTTTCCTCACCGCGTTGGCGACGCTGGGCGAGAGACCCTCGATTCTCGACGGGTCCCGGCGCCTGCGTGAACGGCCCATGGAGGAGCTGATCCAGGCGCTCTCCGCACTCGGCGCGACCGTCGATGCGTCGGACGGGTCAGGGTTCCCCCTCCGCGCCGGCGGGTCCCTGGTGCGTGGTGGAGCGGTGGTCCTGTCCGGGGCGCGCAGCAGCCAATTCGCGAGCGCTCTGCTCCTTACGGCTCCGGCATTTCAGCAGGGTCTCCGCCTCGAGGTCGCCCCACCCCGCGTGTCCTTTTCCTACGTCCGGATGTCCGTCGAAATTCTCGAGGCTTTTGGCGCCAGCGTCGCGACGGAGGGAGAGGCGGGGTTCGCGGTGCCACCGCAACGGCTCCGGGCCACGACTCTCACGATCGAGGGAGATCACTCCTCGGCCTCGTACCTATTCGGAGCGGCGGCGATCCTCGGTGGCCGGGTCCGTATTCGCGGGCTGCGTGCGGACAGCGCCCAACCCGACGCGAGATTTCTGCGCGACCTGGGGACGCTCGGCTGCCGGGTCGGCTGCGGTGGCGACGGTATCGTCGTCGAGGGATCCGGGCGCGTGCCGGCATTTGCGTGGGATCTCGCGGACGCGCCCGACCTCGCCCCCACGGCCGCGGTGTTGGCGCTCTTCGCGGAAGGCCCGTGCGCGCTGTCCGGATTGCAGCACCTGACGCTCAAAGAATCCGACCGCCTCGCGGTGCTCCAGGAGAATCTCACGCGCCTGGGCGCGCGTGCCACGGTGGAGGCTGCAACGCTCTCGATCATCCCGCCGAAGCGAGGCGTGGCCTGCGGGGGGACGATACGGGTGGCAAACGATCATCGCATTGCGATGGCGTTTGCGGTGGCTGGGCTGGCTATCCCAGGCGTGATCATTGACGACCCGGGGGTAGTGGCGAAATCGTACCCCCGATTCTGGGACGATCTCGCTGCGCTCGTCAGAACTGGAAGCTGAGCCCCAAGTTGATCGATGACACGACGAAGTCGCGCGATATGAATCGCGCCGTCGTTCCAAGATTGCGCTGCGCGGCGTTGTCCGGGATCGACAGGTCTGTCGGAATCAGCATGGTGTCGAGGTAGCCCGTGGTGTTCCAGTCGACGATCAGATGGAATCCCTCGAGGAGTTTGACGCGGACGCCCGCCTCGAATGTCGTGTTCCACGTGGACTTGGAGACGCTGTCCTGAATCCGTCCGGGGCCCACGAAATAGCCGTCGACGTTCGCGGCGCCCGGGTCGCGTGAAAGGAACGTGAACGTCCCTGAATCCGTCTCTAGCGACTCCAAGATGAACGCGGCCTGCACGAGGGCGTAAAGCGTGAGGCGCTGCCGGAAGAAATTGAACTGGATCTCACCCGATCCCACGGGTCCGAAACCGCTCGTCGACTGTTGCATGAGGATCAGATCGAGTTGCGTGCCGTCCGTGTAGCCGAAACCGGCCGTGCTCGAGGCGCCCGTCACCCAGGCCGGAGTGGCGATCGTCCCGTCGAAGGTCAGGTAACGGATCCCGACCGTCCAACGCGAGCGAATCTTCACTCCACCGAACTCGCGGCGGTAGCAGAGATCCCAAGTTTGAACCCTGTTGCCGAGGCTTTTCGGAACCGTTGCCGAAAGGTTGACGGTCGTCGTTGGGTACCTGAACTCGTTCGGGTCCGGTAGATGATTACCATTTCCGCCATTTGCAGGAAGGTCGTAAACCAAATCCCAAACGGGCGGTGTTTTCGTCGTCGTGAGTTGTCCGTCACGGACCGTGACTTGCCACCAGGGAAGCTGAAATTCGAGCTGTTTTCCCCCTGCCGTACCATTTGAATTTTGGTAGCTCCGTTGCATGCCCGTCGCGTCGAGCTCGAACGTGCCGTCCGCGACCCCGGTGTACGTCAGCAGGTACTGGCCGCGACCACGCGGGAGGGTCCAACCGGCCGTGAACTGACCATTCTTGGTCCCGCTGAAGTTGAGATTGGTCGAGGAATTCGACCTGAAGCCGCTGTCCAACGAATTGCCGATGGTTCGAATCGACGCCGGGCCGCCGCGTGTCTCGAGGTACATCGCGAAGTGATTCCCGAAGAACGGGTCTTTCGTCTTGGGCGCTTCCGTGGGTGCGGGCAGAGCGTCACTCTTTGGGGGGGCGGGATCTTCGGCTCGCGCCAGTTGCGATGCGACGCCGAGCCCTACCGTGAACATCGCTGCTGCCAACCGCCGCTTCCAACTCATGTGCCGACCCCCTGCAACTTCGATCAGCCGCACGGTACGGCATTCGAAGCGGTGCTTCACGTCTCGATAGACCGGAAAGCTTGCTTTTATAGAGAAAAGCCAGACGCACGTCAAGCGCTGTACGCTCTAGAACGATCTTGGTGCTGCATCAGTGCAGAACCGTCACCGTGCTATTATCCCGGCGCTGAAAACAGTCGGGCGGAGGGGGATTCGGCCCTTTCGGAGCCCAACTAGCCCGTCTTGGAGGATCCAAGCGCCATGAACAAGCGAAGCCTATTGATTCTGGCCGTGATCGTTGCCTTGGCCGCTGCTCCCACCTTCGCCTCGGGATTTGGATTCTACGAGCAGGGCGCGAAGGCCTCCGGCCAGGGCGGAGCGTGGGTCGCGCGGGCGGACGATGCGTCGGCGAACTGGTACAACCCGGCGGCTTTGGTGCGCCTGACCGGTCGTGAAGTCCAGTTCGGGATGAACTACCTGCAGCCCGGGAAGGACACGCAGTTCAGCCCGACCGCAACTCCCGGGGTTTCAATCGACGCCGTGGCGAACGGCGTCGCGACCGCGCACTTCTACTTTTCCCAAAAGATCAACGACCGCGTGGCTTGGGGCGTCGGGCTCAACAGCCCGTTCGGGCTCGTTTCGGAGTGGGATAACGCCGGCGTCGCCCCGTTCAGCAAGCGGGCGGAGCTTCGGACCTTCCTTCTCAACCCGAATGTCGCGGTCAAACTGGGCAATTACTGGTCCGTCGCGTTCGGAGCCGACTACATCGCGACGGAAGTTCGAGAGTTTTCGCGCGTATTGAGTGCGACGTCCTCGGCCAACCTCACCGGTGAAGGCGATGCCTGGGGTTACAACTTCGCCCTGCAGTTCAAGAACAGGTACTTCTCGATCGCCGGGCAGTATCGCTCGGCGCTGAAGGCCAAGCTCGATGGGAATATCAGCGTCACCGGCCCCCTGGCCTTCTTGAGTTCGGCAGCAACCACTTCCCTGGACCTGCCGGGGCAGACGATGCTCGGCATGGCCTGGACCGGTGAGCGCGTCGACCTCGAAGTTGGGGCCTATTACACGCAGTGGAACTACTTCAAGAGCCTCGACGTCGAGACCGGAAATCCCCTCAGCGACATCAATCTCGCCGAGAACTGGCAAGGAACGTGGTCGTGGCGACTTGGCGCTGCGTTCCGTCTCGGAAAGGAAATGAAGAACGAGCTCCGCGTCGGAGCTGTGTTCGACGAGACCCCGGTGCCCGTCCAGTACCTCCGTCCATCGATTCCCGATGCCGACCGGAGCGGTTACACGTTGGGTTACGGCTATTTGTCCAAGAAGTGGGGCATCGACATCTACGCCATGTACCTTGATTTCAACGACGTGACGGCGGTTGGATCGGAAACCGGCGTGATCCCAGGGACCTACAAGACTACGATCATGCTCGCCGGCGTGACCGCCAAATACCGCTTCTGATCTCGGACTCAGCGGCACCAGGCGACGCCAAGTCGCTCGGTGCCGTGCCGATTTCCATGGGCCTTAACGCCCTTTCATCCCTCATCGAAAGCCCGGGCGCGGATGCGGCGCCGGTTGTTCTTTCACGCGAAAATGGAGCGTGGATCGGGCAGGGGGCACGCTTCGGCGACGAGGTCCGCGGGCTCGCCGCGGCGCTTTCCGGCTACGGTTTGGGATCAGGTGCTCGCGCGGCGGTTCTGGGATCGGAAGGGTGCGGGACCCTGCGCGCCGGGCTTGCGGTGATCGCCGCCGGCGCGACCCTCGTTCCGCTCGATCCCTCGCTCTCCGACGACGGGCTGCGTCGAGCGCTGGCGTCCACCGGTGCCGTTCACGCCATCGCCTCCGACGAGCGGCAGCTTGCCCGCGTTCTTGCGCTGCGGCCCGACTTGTCCGCGCTCGAGCTGGTTCTGCTCATGTCAGCGGCGCCTTCCGAACGAAAGCCGGCCGCGCTGCTCGTGGAAACCGCGATGGCGGTCGGACTGGCGAGCCTCGCCTCCGATCCGGGCCAACTGCGCCGGGCCCTCGCCGAGAGCGAGAGTGGTGCGGCTTGCCTACTCGTCGACGCTGCAGGAGAGATCCGGGAGGTCGGGCGCACCGCCCTTCTCGTCCTCGCGGACGTCATCGCGCAGGCCCTGGGTCTTGCGCGAGGGAAGACCGTGCTCGCCGCCCTCCCGGTCAGTGGGGTCGCGCGGCTGGGTGCATCGTTGGCGGTGTTGAGCCACGGGGCCACGCTCCTTCTTCCGGAACCCGCCGAACGGCCGGACGCGGGACTCGGCCAGTACCCCGCGGACGCCGTTCTCCTGGAGCTCACGGGCCTCGAACGTCTCTTCCGCGCGTGGAACGAGGACATCGAAGCGAAATCTTGGTTCGGTCGAGGCGTGACGCGGTGGGCGCTGCGAAAAGGGCGAGGGGCGGAGCGCCACGGGTGGAAGCATCGTCTTGCCGACACTCTCGCCCTGCGCGACTTGCGCGACAAACTGGGCGGACGAGCGGCCGGGCTCGACGTGATCGTCAGCGGCGGGCGCAGCGCGTCCTCCGAGGTCGACGCTTTCTTCGCGGCCACGGGGTTGTCCCTCCGTTACCTTTCCCCCGACACCGGCCCCCCCGCTGGCCCGATGATTGCAAGTTCGTGATTTGGGGAGAGTCTCGCTCATGCGCCTGAACCGTGTCGTTTTGACCTTGGTCTGCGCGGGAGGCCTGGTCGGCACCGCTCCGATCGCGGCGGGTGGGCCCGGGGCGATCTCGGAGGGTCCCGCGGCGGAGCGCAAGCTCGACAATGCGATGGTCGAGCGCCTCCTGCGAGTTCAGGACGAGCAGGAAGTCGCCGTGAGGCTCGTGCTCTTGCCGGCCAGCGTCGAAGACAGGCGAGGCCGTATCGTCACCGGGCTCAAAGCCGGGGACTTCAACTTGACCGATGAAAGCGTGCCGCAGAAGATCAAGTACTTCTCGGTCGAAAGCGACGAGCCGGTGGCCATTGCTTTCGTACTCGACGTGTCGGGAAGCATGCGCCAGAGCGGGAAGATCGAGGCCGCGAAAGAGGCGATCCGATTCTTCGTGGAGCAGCTTCGTTCGCAGGACCGCTTTGCGCTCATCTGCTTCGCGGACGATCAGGTGTCGTGGGTCACCGAGTTCACCTCGGATCACCAGCGGTTTATCGAGCGTCTGATGGTTCAGGAGGGGTACGGCCAGACCGCCTTGAACGACGCGGTTGCGGCGATTCCGAAGCTCGTCGACGAGAGCACGACCGGCCGGAAAGCCATCGTCCTCATCACGGATGGCGTCGACAATGCGAGCAAGCTCACGATGGAACAGTCGGTCGTGACCGCCCGCAAGGTCGAAGTCCCGATATTCACGGTTGGCTTTTCGACCCTCCCTTGGGAGGACCGGAAGCGAGTCAAGGACCTTGGGTTCAACATGGCGGTGCTGCAGCTTTTCGCGGACGAAACGGGCGGCGCCCTCTTTGTCGTTCAGGACCCCGACGAGCTGAAAGAGGCCGTCGCCCGCATCTCGACCGAGCTCCGACATCAATACCTGATCGGATACTCCCCGGGTCTTCAGCACTGGGACGGCAGTTTCCGCTCCATCCAACTCCAGGCACGCAGCGGCCGCTACCTCGTCCGGACTCGCAAGGGGTACTACGCTAACCCGTGACCCTACGTGCCCTGGTCAGGGCAATGTAAGAACGACAGGGCAGGACCGGCTCGATCGCGAAGTTTTCACCCTCGCAACTGCGCGAAATCAAACGAATTTGTAAGTAGGCTGGCGTTTTCGTGATGGCACGATGATTGACTCTCTCCCCAGCCGAGCTACGGTCTTCACCCCCATTGCGGGAACGGGCCCGACTTTGTAAAGTCAGGTCGGTGATTCCGGAGCGGGCCGATCCCGGGGGATGCCGGGTCATCATTCACCGTTACGCGATGGTGCCCTGAGGCACTGGCAACGGTCAGAACAACGAAGGAGCGGAGGCTATGCAAAAGAGGTTGAGTTTGGCGGTCGCGGGGGTGGCAGTGCTGTCGCTGATCGTGGCCAACGGTTGCGTCACCAAAAAGGCGTGGCGCCAAAACGTCGAGGCGACGGACACCCGCGTGAAGGGCGTCGAGAGCGGTCTCGAGTCGCAGGAGAAGCGCACGTCGGATCTTGCGAAGGACACCGACACGCGGATCACCCAGGTGAAGGGCACCGCCGAGCAGGCCGTCGAAATCGGCAGCCAGGCGATGACCAAGGCGGAGACCGCCGAGAAGCTGGCTCGTGGGAAGATCCTCTGGACGACAACCCTGTCGGACGACAGCGTCAAGTTCTCGTTCGATGGCGACAAGGTCCCGGAAGGCGCCCAGGCGATCCTCGACGATCTTGCCACGAAGGTGAAGGGCCTGGACCGGACCGTGTACCTCGAGATCGAGGGGCACACGGACAACATCGGCAGCGACGACTACAACCAGCGTCTCGCCGCGATGCGTGCGGAAGCGGTCCGCAATTATCTCGCGGAGAAGGACGGAATTCCGCTGCATGCGATGAACATCATCTCGTTCGGTGAGACGAAGCCCGTCGCCGCCAACACCACGTCGGAAGGCCGCGCCAAGAACCGGCGCGTCGTCGTCCGCGTGCTCGAATAAGCCGCGTTTCGAAAGCTCTTCGAGGGGCCGGTTCCGCGCGATGACGCTCGGAACCGGCCCTTCGTGTTTCGGGCCCTGGTAGACTCCCGTCGCATGAAAAAGAAGGACTTTCTCACCGTTCTCTGCGAGCAGGTCGTTGTCTTCGACGGCGCCATGGGAACCCGGCTCTACGAGTTGGGTGTGTTCCTCAATAGGTGCTTCGACGAGCTCAATGTTTCGAATGGGGCTCTCGTCGAGAGTGTCCATCGGTCCTACGTCGCCGCCGGCGCGGACGTGATCGAGACGAACACCTTCGGCGCCAACCGTCTCAAGCTCGACAGGCACGGGCTGGGCGATCAGGTCCGCGCGATCAACCACGAGGGCGCGGTTCTCGCGCGCAAGGCCGCTGCCGACCTCTTCGTCGCGGGGGCGATCGGCCCGCTTGGCGTGCGCATCGAGCCGTGGGGCCCGACGTCGGTCGATGAAGCGGTCGAGATCTTCGCCGAACAGGCGGAAGCGCTCTCCGAGGGGGGCGTCGATCTGTTCTCGGTGGAGACGTTTTACGATCTCGCGGAAATTGAGGCTGCCGTTCGGGGGATACGCCGAGTGTCCGACCAGCCGATCGTCGCGCACATGACCCTCGAGGACGACGGGAGCTCTTTAGAGGGCGTCGCGCCCGAGGTGTTCGGCCCGCGTCTCGCCGCGCTTCCCGTCCAGGCGGTCGGCGTGAATTGCTCCGTCGGACCGGCGGCGATGCTCGAGGCGGTTGAGCGTATGGCCCGGGTCGTGGCTCTTCCGATCTCGGCCCAGCCCAACGCCGGCAAGCCGCGTGCGGTCGACAACCGGAACCTTTACCTTTGCAGCCCCGAGTACATGGCGGTGTACGCCAAGCGCTTCATCGAGGCCGGCGTGCGCATCGTCGGCGGATGTTGCGGCACGACGCCGGATCACATCAAGGCCATCCGCGGCGCCGTTCGCGCCGCCGCGCCGACGCGTCGTGCAACGGTCGTGGTGAGCGTCCCCGCCCCGCCTTCGCTCGAGATGACGCCGGTTCCCGTGGGCGAGCGCTCGCGATTGTCGAAAGCCGTCGGCGAAAACAAGTTCGTCGTCAGCGTCGAGATGCTGCCGCCGCGCGGTCACGATCTTGTGAAGACCCTGTCCGGTGCGAAGCTGCTCCACGAGGCCGGGGTGGACGCGATCAACATCCCGGACGGCCCGCGCGCTTCCGCGCGCATGAGTCCGTTGGCGATGGCGGTGCGCCTCGAGCGTGAGATCGGGATCGAGACGATCATCCACTACTGTTGCCGCGACCGGAATCTTCTGGGCATGCAGTCCGACCTGCTCGGCGCCCATACGCTCGGACTGCGCAACATCCTGATCATCACGGGCGACCCGCCCAAGCTCGGCGACTACCCTGACGCGACCGCCGTGTTCGACGTCGACAGCATCGGCCTCACGAACATGGTGACGCGACTGAACCACGGGCTCGATGTCGGCGGGAACGCGATCGGAGAGCCGACCGCGTTCTACGTCGGCTGCGGCGTCAATCCGGGGTCGCCCGACTTGGACCGCGAGATCGCCCGGTTCGAATGGAAGGTCGACGCGGGTGCGCAGTTCTGTATTACACAGCCGGTGTTCGACGTCGAGGCGCTGATGCTGTTTCTCGACCGAGTCCGCGGCGTCCGCATTCCCGTGATCGCGGGCGTCTGGCCTCTGACTTCGTACCGCAACGCCGAGTTCATGAACAACGAGGTGCCGGGGGTGAGCGTCCCCGACGCCATTCTCGAGCGAATGCGTCGCGCGGACACGAAGGACCGGGCGCGCATCGAGGGTGTCGCCATCGCCCAGGAGGCGCTTCAAGCGCTCCTCCCGCACGTTCAGGGCGCGCAGATCTCGGCCCCCTTCGGTCGCTATCAAACCGCCCTCGAGGTGGCCCAGGTGATCCCCCGCGAGCGCCTGACGTCGTCTGGCACTCTAGGGAATCCCGAATTCCCCACACCAGGAGGAGCCCTGCGATGAGATTCCGATCCAGCGTTCCACATGCCCTCGTGATTCTCGCGACGATCGTGGCGCTCGCGCTCTCGGCGTGCCGCGGCAACCGTCCCGCCGAGCCGGCGGCGGCGACCGTCGCATCATCTCCGGTGCCCGCGGCGGCCCCGGCCGAGACAGCCGCTCCGCTCTCTGAGAGGCCTGCGCCTCCGGCGGCTCCTCCCGCCGCGGCTCCTCCGCCCGTTCGCCCGGCGTCGAAGCCCGCACCGAAGCCCACGCCCCGGCCGAAACCGGAACCCGCGCCCACTCCGAGGCCGGAGCCGGTGGTCAAGACGATCGCTGCCGGGACCAGTCTCGACGTCGAGCTGCTCGACGGAGCGTCGAGCAAGACGAGCCTGGTCGGCGACGCGGTGCGCGCCCGCGTGACGAACCCGATCATCATCGACGGGCTGACCGTCGTACCCGCGGGAACGATTGTCGGAGGCACGGTCACCGAGGCGATCCCGCTCAAGAAGATCGGCGGCATGGCGACTCTCGGCTTGAGGTTCGATACGCTCGAGCTCGCCGGCGGTGAAAGGAAAGCGATCGCGGCAGGCCTTCATGAGCAGGGGAAGAGCGAGACCGGCAAGGACGCAGGGACGATCGCCGGCGCGACTGCGGCCGGCGCGCTCCTCGGCCGGCTGCTGAGCAAGAACGACAAAACGAAGGGCACGCTGATCGGCGCGGCCGTCGGCGCTGCGGCCGGAACGGGCGCCGCAGCGGCGACCAAGGGGCAGGAAGTCGAGCTTCCCGCGGGAACCCCCCTGGCGCTTCGCGTCGAGGAGGCGCTAACCGTCACGGTCCAGCCCTAATTCCTGTCCCGAACGGAGGTCTTACCCGTCCCCGCGCGATGACACGATCGGCGGGGAAAGCGGAATTCCGCCCTCGTGCCGTGCGCAACGGAGTGGCGCGCCCGTTGCTATTCACCCTTCTCGAGCCGCAGCTGGCGGCTGGAG
>Ga0315278_10002428_pt1 | contig 16576 bp, 17 predicted proteins | sample YL17G06_0_MG_FD_203880 | JGI IMG/M metagenome (GOLD analysis project Ga0315278, IMG submission 203880) | Sediment microbial communities from Yellowstone Lake, YNP, Wyoming, USA - YL17G06_0 | ecosystem: Environmental > Aquatic > Freshwater > Lake > Sediment | place: USA: Wyoming | collected... | reverse complement strand
TTTTGCTCGCCCGCCTTTTAAAACCCCTCAAAAACCCACCCTGTGCCTCTATAAACCGCCTTTTCCCGCCCCTTCCCGTCAATTCCCGCTCACCTCCCTTTTCCGCCATATAGGGTATAAGTTTACAACCGCTGCCGATGGTCTGGGACATCTGCCATTTGCCGACACTGCTGTTATAGGTAAGGTTCCCGCCTGCCTTCTGGACGCCGTTAGAATCACGCAGCGACCAGGTAAAATTACCGCTTGTAACTGTGCCATAAACGGAGTCATTGACAGCAGCCGAAAGTGTGAGGCCCTTTGTGCCTGCATAATACGATTGCGATGGATAAATCGTTACCGATGGCGCCCCGCCCACCCGCAGAATAACCAAACCACCTTCTTCATCAGCAACATAAACATAATTACCTGAAACCGCCACATTCCAAGCCTCACCGCCGATGTCATACCCGCCCACACGAACCGGTGCGGAAGGGTTAGAAATATCTATTATCTGCAGACCGTCATACTCATCAGCCACATAAGCGTAATTGCCTGAAACCGCTACGCCGCGAGCATCGCCGCTCGTATCATACCCGCCCACACGAACCGGCGCGGAAGGATTAGAGACATCTATTATCTGCAGGCCGGCACCGTAATCAGCCACATAAGCATAATTGCCTGAAACCGCCACGCCAAGCACAATGTCCGGCAGAATTACTTGGCCAAGATGTATTGGATTTGACGGCTGCGAAACATCCATAATAAGCAGCGAGTGCCCCATCCCCATATAAACCCTGTTCCCCGAAACCGCTGTTGCATAACAGGAACCGCCCCATTGGCCTACAAGCTCCACCGGTATATCCGCCCACACCCCCGCCGGCACAAACCCGACTAACAGCAGCGCAATCAGAAATGTTTTTTTAATCTTTCCGACCCTCCGTTATTTTTATTGGAATATACTACATCCCCGCCTAAAAATCAACCAAATACCAGACACAAAGCCTTCCTTTCTTTGCCATATTTTTTCCCCGAATACCTTAAACCTCCATAAAATTTCATCCATCCATTTTCCGTTAAAAGGGTAAAGCTGTCAAGCATGAGAACAGGGAAATTACGCTATACGCTTTCCGCTAAAATTGGCAATCGACGCCCGACAATCGAAATTAGCCAATTTTCTTACATTCTGAATTCTTACTTCTAAATTCTCAATTCCGCCGTCCCGCCCGCCAAAAATACGTCCCAAAAATGATTTGGCCTTTTTGATACTGCTAACCCAGTTTTTCCCCCGCAGCGTCCGCATAATCGACATTAAATGCCTTAGATGAGACTTAATCTGTCGCATATCAAACATCATCTGAGGCATATCACACTTAATATGTCGCATATTAAACTTCATCTGTGATATATCACACTTCATCTGTCGTATATGAAGCCTCATTTGTCACATATTAAACATCATCCGTCGTATATGAAGCTTTAGATGTCGTATCTTAAGCTTAATATGTCAAATATTAATCCGCCTATGCGGCGGATTAAGCTTCATCTGTCGTAAATGAAGCTTCAAATGCCTCATATCATATCAAACTTCAAACGCCGCATTTCAAACTTCAAGTGAACCCCCCGCCACTTCAGCCCTTTTACCTCAAAAACAAAACTTGACCGCCAGACAATTTTATCGTAGAATGAACTCTATAAAAATTTACCTAAATTATCAGTGAGGGCGTAATGAAAAAAAATATTCTCACCATTTTAGTATTTTGCGGGGCTTTAGCATCCGTATCTGCGGCTGCGCCAAAGCCGGCTGCCGTCCCACAACCGGGTTCCTGGACGGTAGACGTAAAATTCGAGCATCCGCAAATGATTATGGTCAAGGCTGCCGGTGATAAACAGCCGAAGAGATTCTGGTACCTAATAATGACGCTTACCAACAAAACCAGTTCCGATGTCGAATTTTACCCAAAATGTGAACTAATGACTGATACCTTACAGCTTATACCTGCCGGCGAATCTGTGCCGACTGCGGTTTTTGAGCAGATAAAAGAACGTCATCAAAGCAGATACCCCTTCCTCGAATATTTTGAGACTACCGGCAGAAAAATACTTCAGGGACAGGACAATGCCAAGGATGTTGCGATTGTCTGGCCTGACTTCGACCCTGAAGCCAAAAGTATAAAACTTTTTATTGCAGGCCTGAGTAATGAAACAATCAGCGTTGACCATCCGACCGAAAAAGATAAATCAGGCAAGCCGGTAAAAGTCTTTTTGAGAAAAACCCTCGAATTGAGTTACGCCGTCAAGGGTGATGCTGCACTACGCACAAATGACAGCCTCTCCTACGAGACCCAGCGCTGGATAATGAGGTAAATTCGTCATCCCTTTGGCGGACTTGTCCGCCCTCAGTTTGGCGGATTTATGCCCGAATCATTATCAGCAGCATCTTGAATTTTTCCTCGGCGGTAACGGCGTGTGGAATATCAGCAGGCATTATGATGATTTGACCTGCTGAAACGTTTATGTCCTTACCGCCGATGGTGAGTTTCCCTGTGCCGTCAATTATCTGAACTACCGCATCGTAAGGAGCTTTATGCTCACTTAATTTCTGTCCTTTATCGAAGGCAAATAACGTAATCGTCCCTGCCGTTTTATCAAGTATGGTCTTGCTTACGATTGAGTCATCCGCATATTCGACCAGTTCTGCCAGTTTTTGCGCCTTGCCGATGCACATCTGTAAGACGCTCGATTTGGTTTTACCGTTCATTTTTAGCCTTTACCGATATACAGAAAAAATTGACTTGCCGAGCATAAAATAACTTAAAATCTCCATTTCGTCAACGAGTTGTATATGAATCCCGACGTGCGACAAAACAAACAGCTTTTTAGTAAATTTTAAAAGCTGTGTGCGAAAATAGGCAAAAAAGCTGACGCTATTTCCGCGTCAGCTTTTTAAAACCACGTCGCACCCGCCGAAGTATGCGGAGATGCTACGGCTATAAAGTCACCGACGTTCCATAACTACACCGACGGAACGCCGTGGAGTTTTACCTCTTAACCGGCATATTGTTTTTCTTCCATTCCTCGAAGCCGCCTATAAGCTCCATTACCGGATAGCCGTTCTCGGCAAATCTCCGGCAGGCCCTTGTAGCAAGGAAGCAGGTAATGCCATAGCAATAAATGACGTTGGTTCTGTCATAATTCAATCCTTCAAGAGTGACCCATTTCCCCTCAGGAAGGTTTATTGCCTCCGGTATATGGCCTTGCTTATAATCCTTCTCTGCTCTGACATCAATAACGTTGACCTCGCCCCTTTTAATCAGTTCATTTAACTCATACGGGCCGAGAGTGAACTCGAGTTTGGCTTCAAAATATTCCAATGCTTTGTGTGGACTTATTATCGTGAACATATAGCACCTCACTTTCTCGCTTTCTAATATACTATACGTTCACGGGAATGGTGTGGTCTTGGTGCAGAAGATAAGGGAATCAGCAATTTCCGATTGCCAATTTACTTACATTTTTTGCGACGGATGAGCTATAAATAATTATTTTGTGCGGATTTTTCGGGCGGCGCGGCGGCGGTCGGTGTCCTTCAACTGACGTTTGCGCAGCCGAATCGAATTCGGGCAAACCTCAACCAGTTCATCATCCTGAATGTATTCGAGAGCAGCTTCGAGGCTTAATTTTCTTGCGGGGCGAATCTTTGCGGCATCATCCTTCCCGGCTGCGCGGATGTTTGTAAGCTGTTTTGTTCTTACGGCGTTGACAGGGATGTCCTTCTCCTTGCAATGCTCGCCTACGACCTGTCCTTCATAGACCTGCTCGCCCGGCTCGACAAAGAAAAAGCCCCTGTCATAAAGCGCATCGAGGGCATAGGCGGTAATGGTGCCCGTGTCTGTAGCAATCATAACGCCTACCTGACGGTGCGGGATATCGCCTTTCATCGGCTCATATTTTTCAAAGGTATGATGCATAATAGCCCTGCCCTGCGTGGCAGTCATCATACGTGAATTGAGACCAATAAGCCCGCGTGAGGGAATTATAAATTCCATATGAACAAAATCGCTTGCACCGCTTTTCGCTTCCATTTTTATCATTTCGGCCCGCCGTTCACCGACGAGTCCCATTACAGCGCTCTGACCGTCGAGAGAACAATCAACGGCAAGCAGTTCCATCGGCTCGCAGAGTTGTCCATCGATTTCTCGCAGGATTATGTTGGGCTTGCCGACACAGATTTCATAGCCTTCGCGTCTCATATTCTCAAGAAGGATTCCGAGGTGCATTATTCCACGGCCTGAGACTTTGAATTCGTCAGCGGCCTGGCCCGGCTCAACACGCAAGGCAACATTATGCTGAAGCTCTTTATCGAGCCTTTCTTTTATATGCCGACTGGTAACATACCTGCCATCTCTGCCTGCAAAGGGACCATCATTGACGCGAAAAATCATATTCATCGTCGGCTCATCAACGGCTATCACCTTTAATGCAGCAGGATTTTCCGCACAGGCGATAGTATTTCCTATATCAACCTCATCGAGTCCTGCAATGGCACATATATCACCGGCCTGCACACTTTCGACCTGCTTTTTGTCGAGGCCATAGAACTGATAAAGCTGCATTACATTCTGTGTGATATGCCTGCCCTGACGGTCGATTACCGTTACGGGTTGCCCCCGCGAAACCTGTCCTGCGAAAACTCTGCCTATGGCTATTCGCCCGACATAATCAGAATACTCGAGCGCCGTTACAAGCATTTGCAGAGGCTCATCCGGCGAACCCTTTGGTGCTGGGACACGATTTATGATGGCATCGAAAATGGGCTGAATATTGTCTGTTTTCTTCTTAATGTCCGTTGTGGCCCATCCTTCCTTGGCAGAGGCGTAAATAACAGGAAAGTCGAGAGTTTTGTCGTTGGCGCCAAGCTGAACAAAGAGGTCAAAGACCTCGTTTACGACATCATCGGGACGCGAATCACTCCTGTCAACCTTGTTGACAACAACAATGGGTCGCAGTTTGCATTCGAGCGCCTTGGTAAGAACAAAACGGGTTTGAGGCATCGGGCCTTCAAAGGCATCGATGAGGAGTAGGACGCCGTCGGCCATCTTGAGAACACGTTCGACCTCGCCGCCAAAATCGGCGTGGCCGGGCGTGTCGATTATATTGATTTTGTATTCGACGCCGTGCTTATCAGTATATAAAACCGAACAGTTTTTGCTTAAAATGGTGATGCCCCTTTCGCGTTCGATGGGGTTTGAATCCATAATCAGGTCGTGCTGTTCGCCGGCAAGTTTGTCGAGTTCCTCGTCACGAAACATTCCCGACTGATAAAGCATCCGGTCAACCAGCGTCGTTTTCCCGTGGTCGACATGTGCGATTATGGCAACGTTACGAATATGCTCAATATCCATAAAAATTTCTCAATAATCAACCTTGCTTAAAAGTTAAGAGGTGAATATTTAACACAATGCAGGACTAAAGTATACAAATTGATTTTTGAAAGTCAAACTAATTGCCCCTGCCTTTTTGTTGCCAAGCGGAATTTAGCGGAGGAACAGCGAGGATTAGAAACTATCTCGGCGGTGCGAGGAACAATGGGATTCTGGGAAACCGCTTGGTATGTGCCGCTGCGCAAACCTTCTCGGAAGGCGTGTTTGACGAGCCTGTCTTCACCGCTGTGAAAACTGATTATGCCGATTCTGCCGCCGGGCCGCAGACAATAAGGAGCAATTCTGAGTAATTCTTTCAGACTGCCAAGCTCATCATTAACCAAAATCCGAAGTGCCTGAAAGGTGCGGGCGGCGGGATGAAGAAAACCAAAGCCGCCGGCAAGCTGCTGCTTGCGCCATTTCTGCGGGGTAAGTCCCTTAACGCTGAAAATCAGGCGAACAAGCTGCGAGGTCTGCGTAATCGGGCTTGTTGAGCGATGTTCAACTATTTTGTGGGCAATATCTTTGTGGTCAGGCTCATCGGCTAATTCGCAGAAGGCAACGGAAAGTTCTTCTTCGGAAAGCGTCATAAGAAGGTCGGCGCCGGTTTTCTTAAGGCGGCCATCCATCCGCATATCGAGCGGGCCTTTGTGCCTGTAACTTATACCGCGACAAGGGTCGTCAATTTGCATACTCGATGCGCCGAGGTCGGCAAAAATTATATCGAAACCATCCAGTTTTTCTTTTGGGAGAACGTTTGCAATGCCGGCAAAATTGCTGTGATAAAAAGCAACCGGCACGTTCATATTCAGCTCGCTTAATCGTTGCTTTGTGCGCTCAAGCTGGGAGCCGTCAACGTCGAAACCGATAAGTTTGCCGGTGGGGCCAATGCGTTTCATAAATTCTACGGCGTGTCCGCCATAGCCGACAGTGCAGTCGACAACGACATCGCCCTGCTGCGGCCTTAAACAGGCCATCACTTCATCTACTAAAACAGGGACGTGAGTGCCGGCAGGAGTTTTACCCTTTGCGCGAAGATGCTTATGCATATCGGGATAGTCCTGCGGATTACGCTCTTTGTATTTTTGAGAGTAATGTCTGGGGTATGAACCTGAGTATCTTGGTCGGCGTCTCATATTCAGATTATTTGCGGGGTAAATCTATTAAATTATTACATTTCGGACAGAGGATTTTACTGTCTTTAAAGTTCGGCGGGATTTTCATTTTCAGGCCGCAGGTGCAGGTCAGGAACAAAAAGCCGTTAACCTGCCGAATGATGTCCCCTATATTATGATGCGTCTTACTTTTAATCTCTTGCTGCCTGGATTCAGCGGCGGCCTGTCGCAGTTCGACGTCTTCTTTTGTCAAAGCCAAAGGCGGCACAATTGTCCGTTTGCCTGTTATATTTTTATAGGCGTCGGAATAATCCTTAAAAGATGCACCGGCCATACTGCGCAGAATTTTTACGCGCTCGGCAATCGGCGGATGAGTGCTTGTCCAATCCGAAAGACTCAAACCTTTTTTAAACGGGTTAATAATATACATCGGAGCGGTTACTTTGTTTGCATAAGCCAACTGTGGGGAAGAGTCGGAGGCGATTTTTTCAAGCGCACTTGCAAGCCCTTCAGGATAACGGGTCAAACGTGCTGAGCCGGCATCGGCAAGATACTCGCGCCTGCGGGAAAGGGCAAAATAAAGCAGTTGCGCCATAATGGGAGCGAGAATTGCAGCAAGAATCGCAATTAACAAAATAATTACCTGTGCCTGACCCGCACCTTTTGAGCTTGAAGAATATCTTCTCCGCGAACCCATTGAGCCGTAACACATACCTCTCATAAAGACTTGTGAAAGCAGAATAATTGAGCCGAGCATTATACCTGCAAGGGTTACGAACAGGATGTCCCTGTGGAGAATGTGGCTCATTTCGTGAGCGACGACGCCCTGCAGTTCATCGCGATTTAGGCGGCCAAGCAGACCGGCAGTTACGGCGACCGAAGCAGATTTGGGTGTTCGACCCGTGGCAAAGGCGTTGGGAGAATGGTCGGGTATGATGTAGACTTTGGGGACAGGCAGGCCTGCAGAAATAGCCATTTCCTCAACAACGTTGAATAACTGAGGATAGTCTTTGTGAGTAACGGGAACGGCTTTACTCGATGACAATAAAATCTGGTCGCCGCTGGAGAAACTGATAAGCGTAAGTAAAAGCCAGATTGCCGTTGCAATTATCAGGCCTATATAGCCTCCGTCTGTGCCAACGGCTGCTATGCCGATGATATAGCCCAAAAGCAAGAGGACTGCGGCCATCAGCAACATCAATATTATTGAGTTGCGCTTGTTTGCCCTAATCAGCTCGAACATAGTTTTTTAGAAACTTACTTTAGGAACTTCTCGCTCTGTCGGCGCTTCGAGTTCGAAGAAGTCGCGTTTGATGAAATTAAACATACCTGCAATAACATTCGAGGGGAACATCTGCGTCTTGTTGTTGAAAAACAGGACCTGGTCGTTGTAATTCTGGCGGGCAAAGGAGATTTTGTTTTCGGTGCTGGCAAGCTCTTCCTGAACGGCGAGAAAATTCTGATTGGCTTTAAGGTCAGGATAGTTTTCAACCACCAGCAGGAATTTACTGAGGGCCTCGCCCAGAGCGCCTTCGGCCTTTGCGGCTTCGGCAACGGTCTTTGCACCCATAGCCTGACTGCGAGCGTTAGTGATGGCCTCAAACGTGCCCCGTTCGTGCTGCATATAGCCTTTGGCAGTCTCGACGAGATTGGGAATAAGGTCGTGGCGGCGCTTTAGCTGGACATCAATCTGCGACCAGGAATTGTCGACCTGATTGCGAAGCCGAACCAGAGTATTATAAATTCCAATTACAAAAAGAATAAACAAAACAACAACGGCAATTACAATTAACGCAGTCATACCCATAGCTTTTACCCCTTTAATAAAATTTCATTTACCATAAATTACTTAACGGAAAATTTATGAACCGTTAGATGCGTGTATTTCTCGCCTGTTCTCAGCACTACGGACGGGAAATTTGGTTTGTTCGGTGAATCAGGGAAGTGCTGGGTTTCGAGACAGAAACCTGCGTGCTTATTGTAAACAGCGCCTTTACCCTTCAGCGAGCCGTCGAGGAAGTTGCCTGTATAGAATTGAATACCGGGTTCTGTGGTGAGAATTTCCATAACGCGTCCTGTTTTCGGCTCATAGACGCGTGCAGCAAGCGATAACGCACCGGCCTTGCCGCCGTTAAGGACATAATTGTGGTCGTAGCCGCCCTTGACGTCTGCGATGCGTGAGCCGATAGTCATCGGTTTCGTAAAGTCCATCAGTGTCCCCTTTACAGGTTTAATCTCGCCGGTCGGTATCAATTCGGCATCGACGGGCGTAAAGTTGTCGGCATTGAGCATAAGCTCATGGCCGAGTATGTCGCCGGAATTGTGGCCTGCAAGGTTAAAGTAACCGTGGCTGGTCAGGTTGATAATGGTCGGCTTGTCCGTGGTAGCTTCATAATAGATTTTCAGTTCGTTATTATTCGTGAGTGTGTAAATAACAGTGCATTCGAGATTGCCGGGGTAACCTTCCTCGCCATCTTTACTAAGATAAGTTAATTTCAGCCCGACGCTGGTTTTTGTCTGCATTGGTTCCGCATTCCAGACGACCTTGTCAAAGCCTTTGATACCGCCGTGGAGGTGATTCGGGCCGTTGTTGGTTGCGAGTTTATATTCGATGCCGTCGAGGGTAAATTTGCCTTTCGCAATTCGGTTTCCATATCTGCCAATCAGCGCACCGAAATAGGGACTGTCTTTTATATACTCAGCGAGCGTATCGTAACCTAATACTATATCGGCGAATTTGCCGTTGCGGTCGGGGGTTTTAAGCGAGGTTATGATGCCGCCGTAGTTGGTTATTTTTGCTTTCAGGCCGTTAGCGTTTGTAAGTGTATACAGGTCGACTTTTTTTCCGCCCGGCGTTGTGCCAAAGGGTTCTCCGGTAACGCTCATCTTACATTTCTCCTTACATTTCTCTTCGCAGGTTTTTTTGCATTTGTGGGCCATAATACACTCGCAGCCGGATAAATATGCTGCCGTCAAAATCAAAACTCCTATCCAGATAACTTTCTTCACCATTTTTTCGCTCCTTTAAATAAAACGCTCTTTCCCTGATTCGCTGCAATTATATACATCTATTGCACATCCGCAATAAATTTGTTATGACCTTGCGGTGAGCTTCATATATGATTCGGTGAAATTATGGACAAAGCAGTTATTGGCAAAATACAGCAACTTTCCCGACAGTATGGAATAAATATAACCGGCGGCAAAATAAGAAGGACTTCATCCCGATTTTGTCTCGGCGTCGAACACGGCGATTATAACGGCACGGAACTGTTCGGCGTAGGCACCGACAGATTCATCTGGCTTGCTTACAGGCCTAACAGCACAAAACGGGTAAAACTGTTCAGCGGGAATTTCCCTGATGACGGCGTTATTGAATTTAATCTCGGAAACGTTCCTGAGCCAAAGTCGAAACACATCGCTGATACGTGGGGACGATTTCCTTATGGCGTCGAATATATTTTAAGGCGAGAAGGGATAAAATTACAGCAAGGCATTGACGGCATCATTTACGGCAACATTCCCGGCGGCGGAATGTCACGGTCGGCATCGCTGACGTTGAATCTTATTTTGTCGCTGCTTAACGCTAATAATATAAAAATTGAAGACCCATTTAAGATTGTTGATATGGCACAGGCGGTGGAAAACGATTATATCGGCTCGCCTTGCGGGCAATTAGACCAGATTATGATACTTTTTGCGCGTGAGGGAATGGGAACACATTATAATCCCAAGAACCGGAGTATAAATGGTGAGCGAAGTCGAACCATAGATTATGTGCAGCTGGGCAAATCGGCGGGCGATTTCCGCATTATGGTTATGGACACCGGCACAGTCAGGCAGGGCCTGGAAAAGTCAACTTATAAAATCCGTAGAGCCGAATGTGAAAAATTTGTTTCCATTTTGAATGAAGCCGGCTATCGGATTAAGTGCCTTGCTGATATTAAAGAAAGGAGCGTTTACGATAAGATTCTGGCACAGTTTGCAGGAAAATACCCTGATTTGTGCGACCGGCTTAAATATATCTTTTTCGCTCAGCAGAGGTTTTACCAGATGCTCGATGCCTGGAAGGCAGGCGATATTGGAACTGTTGGCGGAATATTTCGGCAGGATGGCATCGGCCTGAGGGACGATTATAAAATATCAGGCCCGGAATTGGAAACAATGTGCGACATTGCACGAGCCATACCGGGCGTTTTGGGCGAAAGAATGCTTGGCGGCGGTGATAAAGGTGCGGCTGGAGCTTTGGTTGGTGCTGAAGTCGCCAATGCCTTAAAACGTGCTGTTGATACTGTTTATCCCCGCATTTACCCTTTATACCGCGACAAATACGCCGTCCATACCTGCAAGGTAGTCGACGGCATAAAAGTTTATGATGGGTTGCTGTAAGGTTTAGAGGCCGAACATATCAGTCAATAATTCAGCAATTTTGTTTTCCTTGTCGAAAGAGCCGACTTTAAGAATATTCTGCAGCTCCCCCCTGTCGAACCACAGGCCGTCGCCTTTAGCACATTTATCTATAAGTAATTTGTGGTCATCTGAGCCGACAAAAACCTTTTGCATTTTTTTCAGGCAGATGGGGCATTTACGTTTTTTCTCTGCACACTTGTAGTCAATTCTAAAAGACCGAAGAAGTTGAGCGGCTTTTTGCGGCTGGCCGAGCAAAATTTCAAGCTCGCCGGCATCGAGCCAGATGCCGCCGCAAGCGAGGCAATAATCTGTCTCGACGTCTGTCAGCTCAAGAGCAATCATCGCATTTTTACAGGCCGGGCAGTCCATATACGAGAAATAAAAAATCAAAAATAAAAATTAAAAAATAAAACAATAAAGAATATTACATCCGAAAAGTTAGGTAGTCAAGAAAAGGCTGGACAATTGTGCTTGACGGTGATTAGCGGGCGGAATAATATAGCCCGAATATGATAGTAGACTGTCATACGCATATAAGCGCCGCCGGTGATAACGTCCAATTAGCCGATTATCTGATTTCGTCAGAGACGGTGAACGTGTGTATGGTTCTGGCGACAGCGGGAGATTCGAACCGGCAAACCAATGAAAAACTGGCCGCTTATGTCAGTAAATACGAAGAGAAAATGACCGGCTTTGCGATTGTCGAGCCGACCAAAGACAAGGTCGACGTCAAATCAATAGCGTCGATTACCGAAAAGCTCGGACTTAAAGGTGTGGTTTTATACTGCTCGACCTGCGGATTTCATCCGGCACACAGCAGAGCGATGAGGTTCTATGAGTCGGCACAGAAACTGGGATTGCCTGTATTCTTCCACAACGAATACGTTCCCAAACGTCAGGCCATATTGGAATATGCCCAGCCTATGCTGCTGGACGAGGCGGCAAGGACTTTTCCCGACCTGAAAATCATAATTGGAACGATGGGGACGCCATTTGTCGAGCAGACACTGCTTATGCTCGTTAAGCACGAAAACGTATATGCGGATTTAACGATAAAACCGGGCAGCGTTTGGGAGGTTTACAACACAGTAACGGCAGCCTACGAACGCGGGGTGATAAATAAACTGCTTTTCGGCAGCGGATTTCCGCTAAGCACTGCAGGCGAATGTATGGAGACGTTGCTCGGCTTCAACAGGTTTCTTGCCGGCACAAACCTGCCGATAGTGCCGAGAAGCGTTATCAGGGATGTTATTGAGCGCGATACGCTCGGACTATTGGGAATAAAAACCAAGGTATAGAGAAAAGCTATGGCACGAGCCAGATGGGGAAGTAAACTCGGCATAATATTAGCGGTGGCGGGAAGCGCAATCGGCCTGGGAAATTTCCTGCGGTTCCCCGTTCAGGCCGCACGCAACGGGGGTGGCGCATTTATGATTCCGTATTTTATTGCGCTGTTTTTGCTGGGCCTGCCCCTGATGTGGATTGAATGGACCATCGGCAGATTCGGTGGAGGATTCGGACACAGCACAGCTCCGGGGATGTTTCACACCCTCTGGAACAAAAACAGGTTCATCAAATACTTCGGGGTAATCGGCATTTTCGGCCCGATGGTCATATTCATCTATTATACCTATATCGAATCGTGGCTGTTAGGCTACAGTGTCTTTGCCCTGCTCGGCAAATATAACGGCTGCACGACAGAAGCGGGGATGAGCGCATTTCTTCACGGATACCAAGGGCTGGTAAAGAATGAGTTCTTCGGCGGCATAGGCACAGCCTTTTTTTTCTTCGCGGTTACTTTTGTTATAAATATATTAGTAGTATACATTGGCATCGCAAAAGGGATTGAGAAGGTATGCGAGTATGGCCTGCCCGTCCTTTTTGTGTTTGCGATAGTGCTTGTGGCGGCGGTTTTCAGCCTCGGGACGCCCGACCCGGCCAAGCCGGAATTTAATGTAATAAACGGCCTCGGTTTTCTGTGGAATCCGGACTGGTCTGCGCTGAAAAGCGCAAAGGTCTGGCTGGCGGCTGCAGGACAGATATTTTTTACGCTTAGCTGCGGTATAGGCGTCATTCTGACTTATGCAAGCTACCTTAGAAAACAGGATGATGTAGCGCTGTCGGGATTGACAGCAGCGGTTACAAATGAAGTGGCTGAGGTGATTCTGGGCGGCAGCATTGTTATACCTGCTGCCTTTGCATTTTTCGGGCCGGAAGGCATAAGCAAAATCGCGCAGGCAGGCGCTTTTAATCTTGGATTTGTTACTATGCCTTTAGTCCTGCAAAAGATGGCTTTCGGGAATATTTTAGGTTTTTTGTGGTTTATGCTCCTTTTCATTGCAGGCATAACATCGAGTATTTCGCTGGCGCAGCCGGCGGTCGCATTTATGGAGGATGAATTTAACTTCTCCACAAAAAAAGCAAGTATAGTCTTTGCCCTGATAACTTTTGTCCTGAGCCAGCCGGCAATTTTCTTTCTGGGCAATGGCGTCGTCGACGAGATGGATTTCTGGGGCGGGACTTTCTGCTTAGTCGTATTTGCTCTTATCGAGACGATTCTTTTCGCCTGGGTTTTTGGTATGGAGAACGCCTGGACGGAAATGCACATAGGCTCAGATATAACGATTCCGCGTATTTACCGTTTTATTATCAAATACGTTACGCCCGCATTTCTGCTTTTAATTCTGGGTTTCTGGTTCGTTCAGGAGTGGGTGCCGTTCATTCTGCTCAAGAACGTGCCGAAGGAAAATGTTCCTTATATCGTTGGGACAAGGATAGGGCTGCTCATTTTCTTTACGGCCCTGGCGCTTCTTGTGTGGCGAATATGGCGACGTAAAGGGATAAGGAGTTCATAAAATATGCGACCGGCAGGCTGGATTTTCTTTATTGTCAGTTGGGGCGTAATACTTTCCCTTTTTGTCTTCTGTATGGTGCGAACACTGCGCACAAAAGATAAAGAAACGAAATAATATCAAAATCCGAAATGGTTAATATCCTAAAAATATTTAGCCCCCTAATTTATTAGGGGGTTACTTTTTTCCCACGGATTTATTCGGGGGTTATTTTCCTAATCCCCAACTCCCTAATTCTTCTCAAATCTTAAATTTCAAATTTACGCGCAAAGCGCCGTTTGCTATCCCATCGGGGTCAGGTCCGCTTTATATTTAACTGCCCAATTTCCTTTTTATTTTTTTTCATACCTGTGTATAATCGCTCTGATTCAGGATTCCGATACAAAATACTTGCTCGTGCATCAAGAGTCTAACGTTTTTCTTGCAATTTAACAGGATTTCAATAGCATATAATGTAATGAGCAATGAACCACATATAATAAGCTTTAAAAAGTGATTTTTATGGCAAAATCTGTAGAGGAAAAATTCAGGACGGTTATTGAAAAGAATACTTTCTATTTTTTTAACCGCCGGTTTGAAGAAAAGTACGAAGGCTATCTCAACTCTATCAGGGAAACTCTACTTGTCCTGAAAAACGATATTGAAACCAAAGGGTTAAAAAAGGAAATTTTTGAACGGCTTCTTGCGGAAAATGAAAACGGGCTTACGGCCATTCTTGCCTTGACCGGCTTTTCAAATGAATCCTTGAAACGTATGGTAACGCTTATTCGAGTAATAGAGGATTCTTCATTATCGAAATTATCTCTCAAAGAAAAATGGCACAATCCTGAAGACACAGAAAATATCAAAGAATGGTCAGATGCTACAATTGCTCAAATACTTCGCGAAAATGGATATTTCCGTACAGGTATCGTTAATATATTTTTTGAAGGCGCTACCGTTCCGCTTCTGGCAAATACTATACCCCTTTTCGAGCTGAAAAAGTTAGGCATTTCAAAGTTGCAGTTTGACATCCCATCAATGATAGATACTTTAGTAAGATATAAAGAGAAAGGTTCTTATTCGGGTCAGAAAGATAATAATTCGGAAACTATTATCGCAGATATACTTGATGAATTGGGGCTGGCTTACGAAGTAGGCGACCTGGCTAAATTCCCACGTAGTACAAAGCGAAGGATGGATTTTATTATCCCTGATAAAAAGTCTCCATCTATTATTATCGAGAGTGTTTTTCAAATGACCACTTCTTCGCACCAGGGCGACAAAGCCAAGACGGAAATTTCCATTCAAAAACTTATCAAAAAGCACTACCCAAAAGCCAAATTCATAGGTTTCGTTGACGGCATCGGCTGGTATGTGCGAAAAGAAGACCTGAAACGGATGGTCGCTGCTTATGACGATGTATTTACTTTTCACAAGGATGAATTGGGCCGATTTGTGGAAATGTTACAAGTGGAGTTTGGGAAATGATAAAAAAGTATCTGAATCAAATTATACAAGGTGACTGCCTGAGGCTGTTTCGGGATATTCCAGATAACAGCGTTGATATTACTTTTGCAGACCCGCCTTTTAATCTAAAGAAAAAATACAACAGCACAAAAGACAGTCTTGCATTGCAGGAATATTTGGACTGGTGCCAGCAGTGGATCGGCGAAATGGTAAGGGTTACAAAACCGACCGGCTCAATTTTCGTTCACAATATCCCAAAATGGCTGACTTATTATGCGACTTTTCTGAATAAAATAGCTTATTTCAAGCATTGGATTTCGTGGGATGCCCCTACCTCGCCAATGGGAAAAACACTGCAACCGGCTCATTACGGCGTTTTGTTTTACACAAAAAGCCCTGAGCACCCCAAATTTTATGAAATCAGGTATCCGCATAAACGCTGCCGAAAATGTGATTATCTTTATAAGGACTATGGAGGTAAAAAGGCAGGACTTCATCCGTTTGGGCCGCTTGTTTCAGATGTCTGGACAGATATTCATCGCATAAAACATGACAAATATCGTGACGAACATCCCTGTCAATTACCCATTCACCTGCTTGAGAGAATCATCCTGATGTCAACGGATGAAGGAGATATTGTACTTGACCCGTTTTCTGGAACAGGTACGACAGCAATAGCAGCCAAACGATTAGGACGCAAATACGTAGGTTTTGAGCTTGATGAAGAATATGTTCGAATCTCCGAGAGCAAATTAAGTCAGGAAGAACCAAATTCTAAAATCTGCGATGTTTGGGTCAGCTTCTTTTTGAATGGGATAGTCACTCTTCGAGATATTGACTGGGCGGAAATATCACAACATTACTTTATCCCGGAACCGATTGAAGACATTGATTTTGCACCTATTGTCCCCAAAAACGGCAGCTCAAACGGCTACGCACCAAAGAAAAATGGCAGATTGAAAAATTTGCTGCTGTTCAATGAAACGTAAGTTATTAATCGAATTGCTCTATTATTTTATTGCCCCGCACAACGCAATACGAAATTCAATCATTTACGCAGGGGTCTGACAAAGAAAATCCCAAAATCGCAAAATTTTCCCCAATCCCCTTACCCTTTATTTTCTAGAACGCATTTCATAACCTCCTGAGTGTTATGATAAGGCAAGCAATATGAAAGAAAGCATTATACACAGTAATATCACGATCCCACCTGACAACGAGTCCGCGATTATTTCCCAGCCACGAAAAGGTTCGCTCCACCTTCCAACGTCTTTTGTAACGTCGCATTTTGCGGCCATCATAATACTTTTGTCCTTTATTGTTACTGCGATACGGACAAATCAACTCAACG